>Ga0265338_10000098_pt1 | contig 159918 bp, 126 predicted proteins | sample 42126metaG_FD_193579 | JGI IMG/M metagenome (GOLD analysis project Ga0265338, IMG submission 193579) | Rhizosphere microbial communities from Carex aquatilis grown in University of Washington, Seatle, WA, United States - 4-21-26 metaG | ecosystem: Host-associated > Plants > Roots >...
CACCTCACGGTGCCGCAGTTGCCCTTCGGCTAGGCCTTCCCACTGCAGGGCGGCCAACAGACTCACATGTCGTTTATGTATGTTCACTGTCTAGCAAGTGCGCCCTGCCGGGCGCACCAAAAAAAAGATGGAGGCCCTTGCGGGCGCTCCATCCTTCGCAAATTCTCGATGTGAGACAGTCTTAGTAACGGCGCTCGCCGCGGTCGCCACGACCGCCGCCGCCACCGCCGCCGCCGAAGCCGCGACCGCCGCCGCCGCCGCCGCCGAAGCCGCGACCGCCGCCGCCGCCGCCAAAGCCGCCGCCTGGACGGTCTTCCTTCGGACGGGCCTCATTGACCGTCAGCTGACGGCCGCCGAGTTCGACTCCATTGACCTTCTCTGCTGCAACCTTGGCCTCTTCGGCCGTTCCCATGGTGACGAATGCGAAACCGCGCGGGCGGCCCGTCATTTTGTCCATAGCGACGTAAACGTCTGTAACGGTACCGAACTGGCCGAAATGCGAACGGAGTTCGTCTTCGGTAGTTTTGAACGAGAGGTTTCCAACGTATAGTTTGGAATTGCTCATGATGTGATGATATTCGGTAGAGCCACCGTCCGCTGCCAGTCCGTTCCCACCGTCGGGTTTCGAAATCATCACTTGAGCAAACCGCTCAGCCAACGACTCACCAGAAACTGTCACCAAAACGCTATCTCTAACGATGCCATAACCCTGCACGCTTGCGCTCGGGGTGCAAGTTTAATTCGCAAGCCCGTCCCCGGCGTTGATTTAGGCCTTGCCCAGGCCGCGCAGGGTCGCGTTCACCCAGTCGTTCAGAATGTCCTTCTCGTAGGCCAGGCTGTCGAATGAGGTGTCGTGGGGGGAGAGAAGCCGCATCTGAAAATTCAGGTCGAGTATGTTCTCGGATCCCTCCTTGACCACCTTGCCTGACGGGTCCGCGACTGCATAGGTGAATTTGAAAGCGGGCGGGTAGATCGGCTTGATGATGCGCACGTCGGCCCACTGCGCGCCGTGCCACGGCTCAAAGTCGCCGGCCAGGTCGACGTCGGTGAAGGTGATCGTCAGGTTGTAGCCTTCCGGGAGCTTTGGATCGCACCGGCTGACCAGGAATTCGCGCAGGCGGGACAGGATGGCGTCGCGACCCGTGTCGGTCGGGACGTAGCCGTCCTTCACATCCGTGAATTTCTCGGGATGGTCAAAGACGACGGTAGTCCGAGGCGCGGCCTTGGTGGCATTGTCCGCGGGAAGCGCACACCCGGCCATCACTCCTAGGACGATGGGAATGAGGCGTAACGATTTCATGGCATTTGGGATTCTGGCCCCGTTCTGGATTCCTTCGATTCTCGGTTCTTTTGTCGCGGGTGATACTCGATGAAATATAGCCCGGGTCGCTGTTTTTTCCATCCCAATGCCATCATTTGGGCTCCTGTCGCTTCGATCCGGCACCCAATGAGCCCTGAGCCGGCCCTTTTTGAGCTTCGCCCAGGCGGGCTCCCGGCCAAGATGGGAGCTCATGACACCACGCCCGGCCGGAGCCGAAACCCTGTTCAACTGGCTGTCCTCAAGATCAGCCGGGGTGCTTCTGCATCCGACCAGCCTCCCCGGAAACCACGGGATTGGAACCCTGGGAAGTTCCGCCGTCCGCTTTCTCGATTTTCTCCGGGCTTCCGGAATGTCGTGGTGGCAGGTCTGCCCATTGGGGCCGACGGGTTACGGCGATTCACCCTACCAGTGCTTCTCGGCGTTTGCCGGCAACCCCTACCTGATCGACCTCCAGGACCTGATTGCCCGAAAGCTGCTGAACGCGGGCGAGGTGGCGCCGCTGGCCCGGCACGGCTCGGGCGAGGTCGATTTCGGGGCGCTCTACCAAGACAAGTGGCCCCTGCTTCGCTGCGCGTTCGAACGCCACAGGCGGGCCGGGTCCCCGGCGCTGGGCCCCGAGGGCTTTGACGAATTCAAGGCGGCCCAAGCGTCGTGGCTCGAACCCTACGCCCTTTTCCGGGCGCTCAAGGACCATTTCGGCGGCCGCGCCTGGTGGGAGTGGCCGGCAAACGCCCGCTCGTATTCGGGGGTCCAGGCCTCCCTTCGCGCAAAGCTTCGCGACGAGGTTGGAGCGCATCAGTTCTATCAATACGCGTTCTTCTCCCAATGGCGCCGGGTCCGGGCCGAGGCCAAGCTTCGCGGGATAGGCATCATAGGGGACATCCCCATATTCGTCGCGGCGGACTCGGCCGACGCCTGGGCCAGCCCCGAACTCTTCGAGCTCGGAGGGGACGGGCGGCCGACCGCCGTCGCCGGTGTGCCACCTGATTATTTCTCGGCCGACGGCCAGCTGTGGGGCAACCCGCTCTACAGATGGGAGATCCACAAGGCTAATGGGTATTCCTGGTGGAAACAGCGCCTGCGGGCCTCGTTCGACCTATGCGACATCGTGCGCATCGACCATTTCCGGGGATTTGACGCTTACTGGAGGATTCCCCTTCCCGCAACGAACGCCAAGATGGGCGAATGGCGGCGGGGCCCCGGCCTGGAATTTTTCCGCTCGGTGCGCGCAGCGTTTCCCGACGCCAGGATCGTCGCCGAGGACCTCGGGCTTCTGACCCCCTCCGTCGAGGAGCTGCTCAGGGACACTGGGCTTCCTGGCATGGCGGTCCTTCAGTTCGCGTTCGGCGCCGACGCGAAGAACCCGTACCTGCCCCACAACCTCGGCCGCAACGGGGTCGTCTATCCCGGCACGCACGATAACGACACCACGCTGGGATGGTACTCCACGGCCGGTGAAAAGACCCGCGACCATGTTCGGCGCTACCTGCGGGTCGACGGGCGGGAGGTTGGCTGGGACTTCATACGCTCGGCCTACTCTTCCGTGAGCGCGATCGCGGTGATTGCGATGCAGGACATCCTCAGCCTGGGTTCGGAGGCGCGCCTGAATTCGCCCGGAAAGCGCGAGGGAAACTGGCGCTGGAGGCTCGCTGATGGCGACTTGGAGCGGGTCGTTGCGTCGGGAACCTCCGCGTACCTTGCCGAGCTTGCCGAGCTCTGCGGGCGGGCGCCCCCGCAGGCGGCGGCCGAACCCGCGGCGGGTGGCCCAGGGATTTGAACCCGACGCGTTGCTGACCTACACTTCAGCAGGGGTTCCCGCCATGTTTGCCTATCTCATCAGGCTCATCAACCGCCGCGCCTCCGCGGACTACGAGAAGGGCTTCGTGCGCGAGGTGAAGGTGCGCACAAGGGCGCCGAGGAACCCGCGCGTCGAGCGCCTCTTCGCCATCTGCTGGGTGGTGATCCTGGTGAAGAGTTTCGCGGTCATCTGGCTGTTCGACCATTACAACGTGCCGGTCAACGCGCTCTGGGTGATTGCCCCCACCATTGTCTTTGCAACGCTCTGCACCGCGGTGTACCTCCTTCGGGACTGAGGCGAAACCGATACCAGCCCATGCCACGCGTCGCCGGACTGAGAAGCCCACATGCCAAGGTCGGCCGCATCGTCGTCTTCGGCCGGATGCTCGACAAGATCCGCCTGGACGCCCGGGGGGCGCTCCCACCCGAATACAAGGCCAACCTTGGCGAGACGAGGCCGCGGCTCTTCGACGCGCGCTGCTGCCGCTTCCTGGGCGTCGCCTACGCTGACCTGCGCGAACGCGTCCTCGCGGGGGGTTGCGACGAGGAAATCCTCGCGTGGGCGCACGCCCGCGGGATTCCTAGGAGCGACGAGGACTGCATGATCTGGAGCCGATTCATGACAAAGATCGGATGGCGCGACGATTTGAGCGACCTCCTTCGCCAGCGCGTTGCGGAATCCGGCCTCGGCCAGGCAAATCCGCAGACGATGTGCGAACTTTTCGACCTCGACGAGGAACGCCCGCCGGGGGGCACCCGCTCATGGGAGCCCCACCCGCTGTCGGCAGTCGTCGTGATGGGGGTCTCGGGCTGCGGAAAGACGACCGTCGGGAAGGCCCTCGCGGAGGCGCTGCGCTGGGAATTCCTCGAGGCCGACGACCTCCATCCGGCCGCCAGTATCGCCAAGATGGCCGGGGGGGCCCCGCTCGACGACTCCGACCGGGCCCCCTGGCTCGCCGCCGTCCGGGCGACCGTCGAGTCGTGCGCGCGCCGGGGCGGGAAGGCCGTCGTCGCCTGCTCCGCGCTGAAACTCTCGCACCGCCTCGCGCTCGCGCCCGACCCGGCCAACGTGAGATTTGCCCACCTAAAGGGAAACCGCGCCCTCATCGAGGGGCGCCTGCGGGCCCGCAGCGGCCACTTCATGAAGGAGGGCCTTCTTGCGTCGCAGTTCGAGGCGCTCGAGGAACCTTTGGACGCCCTCACGCTGGACGCGGCGCAGGCCCCTGATGTATTAGTAAAACGGATACTTGAGGTCCTCGGCCTCCCATGACGGCCCGCTCGGCAGCCAAGCGCCTCGTTGCCGTCCTCGGCGTCCTCTGCGCCGTGGCGGCAGTCGCGGCCGCGGCCGCCGGGCTGTGGCTCCGCGGCCGGATCGCCGCGTGCCTTCCCAGGCTCGACGGGACGTCGGAGGTCCGCGGCCTTGCGTCCCCGGTGAGGGTGACCCGCGACGCCCTCGGAGTCCCCACCGTGGCCGGCGCCAGCCGGATCGACGTCGCGCGCGCCTCGGGCTGGCTGCACGCGCAGGATAGGTTCTTCCAGATGGACATCCTGCGGCGCCGGGGCGCAGGCGAGCTTGCCGAGCTCTTCGGGAAGGCCGCACTGCCCCTGGACCGGGAGGCGAGGATGCACGGGTTCAGGCGGGTCGCCCGGGAGGTCCTCGAACGGGAGAGCCCCGCGCGGCGGGCGCTCGTGAGCGCCTATGCTGACGGAGTGAATGCGGGGCTGCAGGCCCTGGGCTCGGAGCCGTGGGAGTATCGGGTTCTGCGTGTTGGGCCGCGCCCCTGGACCCCTGAGGACAGCATTCTTATCACCTTTGCCATGACGCTCGACCTCCAGGAATCCACGGGCCGCTACCACAGGTCGCTTGCCGCGGTCCGGAACGAGCTGGGTCCCGCGTCGCTCGCCTTCTTCGCACCCCTTTCGAACCCCCAGGACGCGGCGCTTGACGGAAGCGTGCTCGCCGCGGCCGCGATCCCCCCCGCCTCGGAGATTGACGTGCGCGGGAGGTCCTCGCCGGCAGAAGCGGGGATGGCGCAGGTCCTGGGCGCACCCTGGGGCGACAGCGAGACGCCCGGATCAAACAGCTTCGCGGTGGCCGGCGCACACGCCGCGGGCGGCGCCGCCCTGGTCGCGAACGACATGCACCTGCACCTTGGCGTTCCGAACATCTGGTATCGCATGTCGCTCAGGTGGCCCGGCCACAGCGAGACCGGAGTGACGCTGCCCGGGGCGCCCATGCTGGTCGCAGGCAGCACGGGAAGGATCGCCTGGGGGTTCACGAATTCGAACGCCGGCACCGGGGACATCATCGTCGTAAACCCGAGCATTTCTCCCGAGCTTTACCACGGACCGAAGGCGAAGGGCCTCCTGCCCTACGACAAGAGGACGGAGACCGTCGCCGTGAGGGGATCCAAGCCCGTCTCGATGGATTTCAACTGGACCGTGTGGGGCCCTGTGGTGGCAGACGGAGCCGAAGGCCGCCAGCTTGTGTACCACTGGACGGAGGATGACCCTAAGGCCACCAACCTCGACATAATGGACCTCGAGGAGGCGGCGGGTGTCGGCGAGGCCATCGGAATCGCCCATCACACGGGGATCCCGGCCCAGAATTTCGTGGTCGCGGACTCAATCGGGCAGATCGGTTGGACCGTGGCCGGGTTCCTCCCAAGGCGGGTCGGATACGACGGCCGGCTTCCCGTCGACTGGACGTTCGGAGACCGCCGCTGGGAGGGGTACCTGGCGTCCGGCGACGTCCCCTCCGTCGTCTCTCCCGCGGACGGGTTCATCTGGACCGCAAACAACAGGACTGTCGGCGGGAGGGCCCTGGAGGCGTTGGGGGACTCGGGCTATGACATGGCCGCCCGGGCCCATCAGATCCGGGACGACCTCGGGGACCTGGTGCATGGCTCGAGGCCTGTCGAGCCCATGGACCTGCTGGCGGTGCAGCTGGACGACCGGGCTGTCCTACTCGAGAAATGGCACACCCTATTGATCGACACCCTCCGCCCGGAAGTGGTCGCCAAAAAGCCGTCGCGCGCGGTGCTCCTGCAGGCCGCGCGGAAATGGGACGGCCGGGCGGACGCCGGCTCCGTGGGCTACGGGGTCGTCCGCACCTTCAGGCTCGCCGTCGCGCGCCATGTGCTTGATCCGATCTTCGCGCCATGCCACGAACGGGACCCGGACTTCATCTGGACCCGGTTCAACTACGAGCAGGCTCTCGAAACGATCCTTAAGGAGAGGCCCGACCGCCTGCTTGATGCCGCCTTCGGCACGTGGGACGACCTGCTTGTCGCGGCGGCGGACGACGTGTCCCTCTCCTACGGGAAGGCCGGCGTCGACCCCGCGACGGGCGCCTGGGGCAAGTTCAACACCGCGAGGATCGAGCACCCGTTCGCCCGGTTCCTTCCGCGCTGGGCCGCCTCGTGGCTCGCCATGCCGGCCGACCCGCTGCCGGGCGATTCGAACATGCCGAGGGTTCAGCACCCCGATTTCGGCGCCAGCGAGCGCTTTGCCGTGTCGCCCGGACACGAGGGCTCCGGCGTCTTCAATATGCCGGGAGGACAGAGCTCGAACCCCCTTTCCCCTTATTTTCGGGCGGGGCACGAAGCCTGGGTGCACGGCGATCCCACACCGTTTCTGCCCGGCCCGGCGGAGCACACGCTCGACCTGCTGCCCTGAGGCGCGCGGCGCCGAATGAATTGAATTGTCCGGACGGGCGCTACGCGGCTTAGTGTGAGCCCCAAGCGCCCATGAAGAAAAAACAGCGCAGCCTCGACGTTTTCTTCGCAGGCGAAATCTTCAACCTGAAGCACCTCATCGGGAACGCGTATCTCGCCGAGGCCATCTACGAGAAGTCGCACGGCAAGTACCTGTGCGCCCTGCCCCAGGACTTCGACCCGCGGGGGACCACCCCGCGCACGATACGCGACCACCATATCCGCTCTCTCGTGGGATGCGACCTGGCGCTCTTCAGCTTCGACGGTCCCGACCTCGACAGCGGGACCCTGGCCGAGTTCATGATCGCGAAATTCGCGGACATCCCGTCCGTCATCCTGCGCAGCGACCGCCGGGGGGCGGGAACCCGCGTTTCACAGTGGAACCCGATGGCCAACTACTACCCGCGGACGGCGATCGTCGTGGTTGACGGCCTCGGCGCCTACAAGACGATCATGAAGAAGCGCCATCGCAAGTTAGACGAGGTGATCCGCCTCGCCGGCCAGCACAGCTCGGCCGACGCACAGCGGATGTGCGATGACATTGCCGCCGCTGTGGTCCGGGCATTCGACCGGGTACGCGCGGTTCCGCCGGCGATGCCAAGGCACCTTCGCGAGGAGATCTACAACTGGCTTCCGCTCATGCCGGGCCTTCGGGGCAAGGAGAAGGCCCTCCGCCGGGAGTTCGAACACCACCTCGAGAGAAAGGTCCAGAGGGACCTGCTCTGAACCCGCTATGCTCCGCGTGCTCGAACATCCCCTTGCCGACCACATCCTCACGCACCTGCGCGACAAGACGACGAAGCCGGCGACGTTCAGGACCCTCGCCTACCAGCTCACGCTGATGCTCGCTATCGACGCGACGCGCGACCTTGCGACCGAGGAGAAGCCGATCGAGACGCCCCTCGAGGCCGCCGTGGGCCACGTCCTCAACCACCAGCCCATCGTCGTCGTGGCTATTCTCCGCGCCGGCGTCTCGATGGTGCAGCCCTTCCTGGACGTCTTCCCCGAGGTGAGCGTCGGGTACGTGGGCCTCGAGCGCGACCACGTCACCGCGGTCGCCCGCAGCTACTACTGCAAGCTGCCTCCGCTGGAAGGCCGGCGGGTCTTCGTCGTCGACCCGATGCTCGCGACCGGGGGATCGGCCACGCAGGCGATCGATATCGTCAAGCGAAACGGGGCCGTTGCGCCCCGCCTTGTCTGCATCATAGCGGCGCCGGAGGGCGTCGCGGAAGTCACCCGGCACCACCCCGACGCCTCGGTGCACATCGGCGTGCTCGACCGGGCGCTCAACGAGCGCAAGTACATCCTGCCGGGTCTCGGGGATTTCGGCGACCGGCTCTACGGGACCTGAGGGACCCCTCAGGGAGGGGTGGCGCCCCAAGAAAGCACGAGCCTCGCGAAGTAGAGCGTGTCCAGCTTGTCGACCGTCCCCACTGGCGGCCGGCTGTAGTAGTCGTTCGAGACGCCCACGCTCAGCTTCCAGCGGGCCTTGTCGATCGGCACGTTGTACGCGAATTCGTGGGTCAGGACGAAGTTCCCAAGGTCCTGGAACGCAGGGACGAATGAGATCTTGTCGGAAATGTCCGAGTTCTTGAACTTTAAGCCGTATTGCAGCCCAAGGTCGGCGCCGGCCGAGCTCAGCGACGCCGTGCCGGGCGTTGTGTATTCGTCATAGCGGTAGGAGAGGCCCACGCGGCCGGTGAAGATCTGGTTCTTCTCCTTGATGAAATCGTAGCCAAACCCGGTGGCCGCGACATCGTAGATCTTGATGTCGGCCACCCGGTCAAACCCGCCTTCGTCCCTCACGTACCACGTCTTGCCGTCGTTGATGGTGTCGGCGTAATCCACGCCCGCCCTGAACTGGTCGGCTGACACCTGGCCTCCGGTTTCCTGCCTCAGGTAGTTTGTGTAGTATTGGAACGTGTCGTTTGGGCCGGTGAGCTTTGCGCGGAAGGCGTAGCCCGTGGTGAGCTGGTTCTGCGTGCCGCTTCGGCCGTTGACGTCGGCCGAGGCCTCGTAGCTCCACTTCCGGCGCATCGCGACAACGTCGGGGTCCTCCCCGCCTGCCGCCCACGAGGACCTGATGCTGTTCAGGACGAAGTCGACCGACTTTTCCGGGTTGGTGATCCTCTGCTTGTTCGCCTCCGGCGCGGAAATGACGCCCACGATGACCGAGCCGTCCTCAAGCTTCACGGCCACCGGGTTATCCGTTGTTATCGACGTGACCTGGTCCTGCTTGATCTTGATTTCACCGGCATAGTCGGTGTTGAGCGTCACGATCACGTTCTTAATGGAGGTGATCTTGCCAACGAGCCGTGCCCCGTTCCTGGTCTCCACGACGTCTGCGGAGAGCCGAAGCGCGCAGAACAAGGCCGCGCACATGCTGAATCGGGCGAATTTCGGGAATGCCATGATGTTGTTTGCGAGTTTCAGATTACGCTATCGCTGACGGGAAAAGGTGAAATCGCAGTGAATGTGCGACAGGCAGTCAAATGCGGAGTTCAGAATATCTAAGAATTTCTCGCCCGTCCGTTTGCGATGCTCGCGTCTTTACATGGGCGGCGGGCGGCGATTGCCTCAAGGGCGAACCCGACCCGATGTCCCTTGCCGTGCATAGACCGCCCCTCCTAGTCGCCGACCGGTGGCGCGACTACCAGCTCATCGATTGCGGCGAGGGGATGAAGCAGGAGCGCTGGGGCCCGTACACCCTCGTGCGACCCGACCCCCAGGTCCTCTGGCCCCGGCAGGGCACAGAGCCAGGCGCGCGATGGGAGCACTGGGACGGATTCTATCACCGCAGCGACGCCGGGGGGGGGCGCTGGGAATTCAGGCGGCCCCTGCCCGAGCATTGGGAGATCCGCTACGATGCGCTTGGCCTGACCTTCAAGATCCGCCCAACCTCCTTCAAGCACACCGGGCTCTTCCCTGAACAGGCGGTCAACTGGGACTGGATCGACACGCGCGTCCGCACCGCGGGCCGCCCCGTGGGCGTCCTGAACCTGTTCGGCTACACCGGCGCAGCGACCTGCGCGGCGGCGGCGGCCGGCGCGGCGGTCTGCCATGTCGACGCGGCCGAGGGGATGGTCAAGTGGTGCAAGGAGAACGCCGCCCTGAGCGGGCTCGCGGACAAGCCGATCCGCTACATCGCAGACGACTGCCTCAAGTTTGTCAGGCGAGAGGTTAAGCGCGGGCGCCGCTATGACGCGGTCATCATGGATCCCCCGACTTACGGACGCGGAAGCACCGGCGAGCTCTGGCGCCTCGAGGACCACCTCTGGGAGCTCCTCCAGGAATGCCGGACTCTCCTTTCGGACAAGCCCCTGTTCTTTCTCGTCAACGCCTACACCGCCCGCCTGTCGCCCACGGTCGTCGCAAATCTTCTTTCCCAGCTGCTCCGGGACCTGCCGGGAAAAATCTCCGCCGGCGAGGTCGGCCTTCCGGTCCAGCGGGACGGCAAGGTACTTCCCTGCGGGATCTACGGACGGTGGGAGGCGGCAGGCTAGGCGGCCCGCAAAGAATCTATCCCATGCCCTCACTCGCAGACATCTACAACGAACGCTCGGCCAAGCTTCTCGAGCGCGCCCGCGAAGCCAACGCGCCCGTGATCGCCCGGCTCTCGCCGATAATTGGGCAGTCAATCGCCCAGGGCGGGGTCGTCCACACGTTCGGGAGCGGCCACAGCGAGCTCATTTCCCGCGAGATCATCGGCCGCGCGGGAGGGCTTGTCTGCGTGACCGGGATCATCGACCCCACGGGCGGGTTCATCGAGAACCTGCCCGGATACGGCGAGCGGCTTGCCGCTCGCTATGACCGGCAGTACCAGCTCAATCCTGGGGAGACGGTCATCGTGATCTCGAACTCGGGCAAGAACGCGTCGCCCATAGACGTGGCCCTTTACGCCAAGGCCAAGGGCCTAACCGTCGCGGCCCTCACCTGCTTGGCCATGTCAAGGGCCACGCCCTCCCAGCACCCATCGGGCAGGAAGCTCTTCGAGGTGGCCGACCACGTCCTCGACAACGGCGGCGTCCCAGGGGACGCCATCGTCGAGGTCGGCGACGGAATCAGCGCGGGCCCCACCTCGACGATCATCGGCTGCTCCATCCTCAACTGGCTGATGCTCTCTGTCGTGGAGTGGCTCAAGTCGAACGGCCACCCCCTTCCCGTGCTTCGAAGCCAGAATTCGCCCGGGGCCATCGAGCGCAACCGCGAGCTCGCCCTGCGCTACAAGGGCCGCCTGAGCCGCCAGCTTGCCTGACCCAATGCCCTGGAAAATCGGCGTCGACGGCGGTGGGACAAAGACGGAATGCATCCTCGTGGACCCGGCCGGCGCCGTTGCCGCCCGGCACACGGGACCCGGGTGCAGCCCGAGCCTCGTCGGCTCGGCCCGCGCCAGGGAAATCGCGTCCGAGGTCCTCGAAGCCATCCGCGCGGGCCATCCGGAGGCTGAGGTCTCCTCGACCCTGCTCTGCATGGCCGGAAGCCGGTCCTTCTGGAGGGAGTTCGGCGCCGGGTTAACCGGGCTTGGGCGCATTGCGACGGCCGACGATTCCGTGCCCGTCCTCGAACTCGCCACAAGGGGGGCGCCGGGCCTCGTGCTCCACGCCGGGACCGGGTCGTTCGTCGCCGCACGGACGCCCGACGGCGCCATCCATTATGCAGGGGGTATCGGATGGAGGTTTGGCGACGAGGGAAGCGGCTACGACCTCGGGCGGAGAGCGATCGCCCGGTCGCTCCTCGAGCTGCAGGGATGGGCACCCCCGTCGGGCCTTGGCGCACTCGTGCGCGAAAGGACCGGGCATTCGACCGCGGCCGCCGTTGCGGGCTATTTTTACGGGGACCCCGCCACCAACAACGGCGTTGCGGCCCTGGCGCCCGAGGTGCTCCGCCTTGCAGCCGCCGGGGATGCGGCCGCGGGAGAGGCCGTCTCGGCCTCGGTCTGGCAGCTCCTGGCCCTGGCCGTTTCGGTGACCGATCGGTTGTTTCCGGGAACGCGCCCCGGCACGCTCCGCGCGGGGGTGAGCGGCCACATCCTGAACCATCCCTTCGCATTCCAGGCCCTGTCCTCGAAGGCGCCCTTTCAGCTCTCCCGGATCACCGAGCCGCCGATCGAGGGCGTGCGCCTCCTGCTCGCGCGCGAATCGGCCTAGCGTTCGCTCAGGGGCACAAACAGCGTGGCCGGGTACGTCCCACGGCCGACGAGCGCTTTTATCGCCATCGCCACGCGCCGCCTGTCGTCCCTGTAGGTGATGCCGAACCATTCGTCGCCGCTAGGAAGAACCTCCACGGAGGCCGCTCCTTCCGACACGAGGCTGGAAACGGCCGCGGGGAGGTAAAACTCCGCCTTCGGATCGGTTCCCCGGGCCGCAACGAACGCGCGAAGCCCGGCCTCCAGTGCGCCGAAGACGGTCGGCGTGAAGCCCCAGAAGTTCATCGAGACGATCTCGTCGCCTGTGAAACGCAGGCCCCTGCCAACGTCCGCGCGGGATATCGCCTTCTCCTCCGTGATCGAGACAAGGCGGCCGCCCCTCTCCTGGCACACGCCGCGGGACACCGCCCCGAATTCGGAGAGCGTGTTGGCGAGCCGGTATCCCACCATGGCGAACCGGGCCCCCTCCGCCTTCTGGAGGAACCCCGCCAAGCGCGCAAACGAGCCCGCGCCGTAGAAGTCGTCAGCATTGATCACCGCAAACGGTCCTCTCAGCGCCGCGCGCGCGCACCAGACCGCGTGGCCCGTTCCCCACGGCTTCTCCCGGGCGACGGGGCCGCGGCTTCCCTGCGGCAGGTCGTCCGCCGACTGAAAGGCCAATTCCACGGCGATCCTCCCGGAGTACTTTGCGATGACAGCCGTCCGGAATGCCTCCTCGAGCTCCCTGCGGATGACAAACACCACCCGCCCGAAGCCCGCCCGCATCGCGTCGAAGACCGCATAATCGAGCATGGTCTCCCCGGACGGGCCGACCGGGTCCATCTGCTTGAGACCGCCGTAGCGGGAGCCCATTCCGGCTGCGAGAACGAGGAGCGATGGGGCCATCCCCGTGCAACACGGCCCAAACAGACCGTTTGGTCAAGCCGCAGGCGGCTAGACAGAAGGCGCCAGCCGTCCATTATGTTCATCCATGGCCCGATCGCGCGCATCCGCACCCCGCCCCGCCAGGCCGCTCGTCGCCGTCCTTGCGACAGGCGGCACGATAGCGGGAGCCGAGACTCCGCGCCCGAACCGCGGCTACAAATCCGCGATCTTCTCGATCGAGTCCCTCATCGCGGCCGCGCCGGGGATCGAGCTGCTTGCAAGGCTCGGCGTCGAGCATGTCGCGAGCATCGGCAGCCAGGACATGGGGGAGGCGGTCTGGTGCGCCCTGGCCCGCCGGACCCAGGCGTCCCTCGACCACCCGGACGTGGCCGGGGTCGTGATCACGCACGGGACCGACACGATGGAGGAGACGGCGTATTTCCTTAATCTGGTGCTCAAGAGCTCAAAGCCGGTCGTCCTGGTCGGCGCCATGCGGCCGGCCACGGCGATGAGCGCCGACGGCCCCATGAACCTCTACAATGCGGTCGCCACGGCAGCCGACCCCGACGCAGGCGGCCGCGGCGTCCTCGTCGTCGCGAACGACGAGATCCATTTCGCCCGCGAGGTGGTGAAGACGAACACGACCCAGGTCGGCACCTTCAAGAGCACCCACAGGGGCCTTGCGGGTCTCGTCAGCTCCGGGCGGATCCATTTCTACGGCGCTCCGGTGAGGCGCCACACCCTCGGGAGCGATTTTATCATACCCGGAAAGGCGGCCATGCCCCAGGTCGACATCGTCTACGCCCACGCGGGTATGGGAAGGGGGCTGATCGACGCCGCCGTGAGCGCGGGCGCCCGAGGCCTCGTGGTCGCGGGAGTGGGCAACGGCAACCTCGGCTCCAGCGCCCTTGCGGCTGCGGCGGTGGCGGCTCGCGCCGGCCTTGCGGTGGTGCGGAGCACGCGCACGGGCGGCGGAATCGTCGAGCGCAACATTGAGGTGGACGACGACCGGCTCGGGTTCATCGCTGCCGATGAGCTCAATCCCCAAAAGGCGCGGATACTCCTGATGCTTGGACTCATGAAGACCCGGGATCCGGACGCGCTTCAGGAGATGTTCTACGCCTATTGAAGGACACCCTGTTACCGGAATTCCGGTAGCAAGCGCGCTTTCCTTTCCAGAGAGTGGCCGCAATATCCCCGCCCAATGAAGATCGCCCTTGTCGAAGATGAGCGCCTTTTTCGCGACGTCCTCCGCAAGGCGTGCACGGCGGACCTTGGGCACGAGGTGGTGGCCGAGGCGGGAACCGGGCGCGAGGCGCTGCTCGTCGTGTCCGCGGCGCTCCCCGATCTCCTGATCCTGGACATCCATCTTCCCGACATGGACGGGTTCGAGGTGCTTCGCTCCATGCGGCGCAAGAGGGCGCTTCTCAAGGCGCTCGTGATATCCTCGTATTTTGACGACTACATGTTGTGCAGGATCGAGCGCGCCGGCGTCCAGGGGTTCATCGACAAGTCCACGAACACGGTGTCGGAGCTCAGCCTCGCGATAACCGAGATAGAGCGCGGCTCCACCTACTTTCCCAAGCCCTACACGGAGGCAAGCCGGGCCCACAGCCGAAACCCGATCGCCTTTGACAAGGTCCTGACGGACCGGGAGCAGACGATCCTCAGCCTTGTGGGCGAACCGCTGTCGGACGCCGAGATAGCGGTCCAGCTCAAGGTCTCCCCGGAGACCGTAGAGAAGCACCGCTTCAACATCATGCGGAAGCTTGGGCTGCAGTCCCGCGCGGAATCGGCCCGCTTTGCCCGGCGCTGCGGGCTGACGCCGCCATCCGTGGCCCATCGCTCAATACCGGCCCCCTAATCGCAAGGTCTGGATTGCAGATCGCCCGATCCCGGCTACCAAAGTCCGGTGCAAAGCGACCAGACACCTGCGGCGCCAGAGCCTGTCGGCAGTCGCGAGACCGTCTTCGGGATCCTGTTCGCACTGAGCGCGTCGCACATGATCAACGACACGCTCCAGGCGCTCATTCCGTCCATTTACCCGGTACTCAAGGCGTCGTTCGGCCTTACGTTCACCCAGATCGGGCTGATCACGTTAAGCTTCCAGCTGACGGCGTCGGTCCTGCAGCCGGTGGTCGGAAGGTACACCGACAGGCATCCAAAGCCCTACTCCCTTGCCGCCGGGATGGCCATGACGCTCGCCGGATTGGTGCTGCTTTCGAGGGCGGGCAGCTACCCCATGATCCTCGTCTCGTCGGTCCTGGTCGGGATCGGTTCCGCCGTCTTCCATCCGGAGGCGTCGCGCGTGGCGCACATGGCGGCCGGGCACAGGTACGGCCTGGCCCAATCGGTGTTCCAGACGGGGGGTAACCTCGGCTCCTCGATCGGGCCGCTCCTGGCCGCGCTGATCATTGTACCCAACGGCCAGTCCTCCATCCTCTGGTTCACGGTCCTGGCCCTGGGGGGCATCGTGCTTCTAAGCCGGGTTGGCGGCTGGTACAGCCACAACCTTCCCCATTTCAGGAAGCGCGCCGCCGCGCATCCATCCAACGCCCTCCCGCGCCGAACCGTCATTCTAGCGCTGTCGGTGCTCCTCACCCTCATCTTTTCGAAGTACTTCTACCTCGTTAGCCTCACGAACTACTACACGTTCTACCTCATCCAGCGGTTCGGCATGAGCATCCAGGGGGCGCAGTATCTGCTCTTTGTCTTCCTGGCCGCAATAGCGGCCGGAACGATCCTTGGGGGGCACCTCGGCGACCGATTCGGACGGAAATACGTCATCTGGATATCGATCCTAGGCGTCGCGCCCTTCTCCATCGTCCTCCCTCACGTCGGGCTGACGGCAACGGTCGTTCTCTCAGTGCTCATCGGCCTCATCCTCGCCTCGGCGTTCTCCGCCATTCTCGTGTACGCCCAGGAGCTTGTCCCGGGGCGCGTCGGCATGATCTCGGGGCTCTTCTTCGGCTTTGCCTTCGGCTGCGCGGGCATCGCGGCCGCGGCCCTGGGCCGCCTGGCGGACTTCACAAGCATCGGCTTTGTCTTTAACGTGTGCGGCTATCTGCCGCTGATCGGCCTGCTCGCGTGGTTCCTTCCCGACATCGAGGGCGCCAGCCGGCGCGCGCGGCGCCTTCAGCGCGAAGCCGTCGAGAACGAGTGAAAGGATGAAGCCGAGGATCACAGAGGCAAAGCCCGCGTTCATCTCGCATTCCAGGGAGACCGGGACCGATTACACGATCTATGTCGACGCGCCGGACGCCTCCGCGGCACGGGGGCCGCTGCCGGCGGTGCTCCTCATGGACGGGGATTTCCTGTTCGACCCGGTGGTCCGGGCGAGCAGGTCCCTGCGGGAGGCGGACAGGATTCCGCCGGTTGTCGTCGTGGGTGTGGGATACGGCGCCGGGTTTGGGGCGCCGGGAAACTTCAGGGGGCGCGACTATACCCCGACCGCCTCGACGGATGAGCCCCGAAGCGGCCAGGCGGATCGATTCCTCGGCTACCTCTCGGGAACCCTGTGGCCGGAACTGGCGAGGCTCCATCCTCTGCGCGAGACGGGGCGGGTGCTGGCCGGCCATTCCCTTGGATCGCTTCTCGTTCTTCACGCACTGTTCCAGGTCCGCCCCTTCTTCGATCTCGCCCTTGCGAGCGCCCCGTCAATCTGGTGGGACGACCGCAGCCTCCTGGGGCTGATCTCGAAGCTGCGCGACCGCCAGGCTGCGCTTGAGGGCAGCCTCTACCTGGGTGTCGGCGCGGACGACACACCCTCGATGATCACCGACTTGGGCCTTCTTGAGAAGCAGCTCAGCGATAGGCCCTTCCGTGGCCTTCGCGTCGTCTCCGAGCGGTTCCCCGACCACGACCACTACGATGTCGTCCCGCACACGATGAGCGCGGGACTTGCCTCTCTGCTCGGGTAGGGTTTCCTGCAACCATGCGAAAGACCCTCCTTTTCACAACGCTCGCCTGCCTTGCAGGGGCACTGGCGGCCCGACCGGCCGCAAGCGCATCCCAGACGGAGACGCCCATGCCGGACAATCCCTTCTTCACCGAGAGCCCCCTTCCCTTCCATCTGCCGCCGTTCGACCGGATAAAAGATTCGGACTACGTGCCAGGCTTTGAGCGCGGGATGGCGGACCAGCTGAAGGAGGCGGAGGCGATCGCGGCGAACCCCGACAAACCTACCTTCGAGAACACGATCGTCGCCATGGAGCGGTCGGGCAGGCTGCTCAACCGCGTCAACGTGGTGTTCTCCAACCTGAAGGAGGCCGACACGGACGACGAGATCGAGAGGATCGACGGCATCATGGCTCCGAAGCTTTCCGCCCAGAACGATGCCATCTACCTGAATTCGGAGCTGTTCGCCCGGGTCAAGGCCCTCTACGACGAGCGCTCGACACTGGGGCTTGATCCGGAGTCCCTGCGCCTGCTCGAGCGCTACCACCGGGACTTTGTCCGCGCCGGCGCGCTCCTCTCCGAGGCGGACAAGACCCGCCTCAAGGCCATGAACGCGGAGCTGGCGAGCCTCCAAAGCATCTGCAGCCAGAACATCCTCAACGAGAAGAACGCGTCGTCGGTCGTCGTACGCGACCGCGCCGAGCTCGCCGGGCTTTCGGATGCCGAAATCGCGAACCTCGAGGCCCAGGCCAAGGCGGAGAACAAGCCGGGGACGTATGTCATCGCCCTGAACAACACCACGGGCCAGCCCTCGCTCGCCTCCCTCGAAAACCGCGCGCTCCGCCAGCGGATAATGGAGGCCTCGCTTTCGCGCGGGAGCCACGGGGGTCCGTTCGACAACCGGGCCACCATCGAAAGAATCGCTCGCGTACGCGCCGAGCAGGCCGCGCTGCTGGGTTACGATAGCCACGCGGCCTACCGCGTGGAGGACCAGATGGCCCAGACCGTCGGCGAGGTCGACAAGCTCCTCGCCCAGCTCGTTCCGCCGTCCGTCGCGAAGGCGAAACGCGAGGCAGCCGACATGCAGGCCATCGTCGACCAGGAGCACGGCGGCTTCAAACTGGCGTCATGGGACTGGGATTTCTACTCGGAGAAGGTCCGGAAGGCCCGCTACGCCTTCGATGAGTCGCAGCTCAAGCCGTATTTTGAGCTGAACAGCGTCCTGGTTAACGGGGTCTTCTTCGCGGCCAACAGGCTCTACGGCCTCACGTTCAAGGAACGCCACGACCTTCCCGTCTACCGGCCGGACGTGCGCGTATTCGAGGTCTATGACGCGGACGGCCAGCCGCTCGCGCTCCTGCTCGAGGACTTCTATGCGCGGCCCTCGAAGCAGGGTGGGGCCTGGATGAACGAGTATGTCTCCCAATCCGGGCTCTTCGGGGACAAGCCCGTCGTGGCCAACCACCACAATATCCCCAAGCCCCCCGCGGGCGAGCCCACGCTTCTGACCTACGACGAGGTAGTCACGCTCTTCCACGAATTCGGGCACGGCCTGCACGGTATGTTCTCGCACGTGGAATTCCCCACCTTTGCCGGCACGAACGTGCCGCGGGACTTTGTCGAATACCCCTCGCAGGTGAACGAGATGTGGGCCGAGTGGCCCGAGGTGGTGAAGAATTACGCTAAGCACTTCAAGACCGGCGAACCCATGCCCGAGGCGCTGCTGGCGAAGATGCTCTCGACACGGAAGTTCAACGAGGGCTTCGCGACGACCGAGTACCTCAAGGCGACGCTACTGGACCAGGCGTGGCACACGCTCAAGCCGGACCAGGTGCCCAGCGACGTCTCGGCGTTCGAGGACGCAACCTTCGTGAAGTACGGCGCCGATTTTAGCCCCGTGCCGCCCCGGTACCGGAGCACCTACTTCTCCCACGTGTTCTACATCGGGTACTCGGCGGGGTACTACGCCTATATCTGGTCGGACGTGCTCGTCGCGGACAGCATTGAGTGGTTCCAGAAGCATGGAGGGCTCACGCGGGCCAACGGCGACCATTTCCGGGCGACGGTCCTCTCGCACGGCGACAGCGTGGAGCCCAAGACGCTCTTCCGGGAATTCACGGGAGGAGACCCGGAGATCGGACCGCTGCTCAGGCACCGGGGCCTTGACGAGCCGGGCAATTGACCGGCCCTGCGAGTCGTTTTTGACTGTCAGAGGGTTCCCTGTGTTGAGATCTCCCTTATCCTGCGCATTGAATAAGCGGTGGCGCGATTCCCCACCGCGCACGCCTTTCCCCGCCCGGAAACCAACCAAAGGCCAAAAGCCGGAAGACCCCATCTTTGGAGATGTTACAGGACCGCCTTTTCTTGCCCGGCCAACCCCAATAGCCCCATGAACGAGAACCTGAATGCCTCCCCCATTAACGCGCTTAGCCGCAGGGCCTTCCTGCGCGGCGCGGCCGCCGCCGTCGGCGCCGGCCTCATCGCGCGTGTTGCCTCCGCGCCTGCCTGGGCTCGGCCCATCGGCGCCAACGAAGACGTCCGTGTGGCCGTGATCGGAATAAACCGGAAGGGCGGGGGCCATATCAGGCAGCTGCTGAAGACCAAGGGGGCACGCATCGTCGCCCTGTGCGACGTCGACCCAAAGGTCCTTGCGCGCGAGGTGGGTGCGCTGAAGGCCATGCAGATGGACGTGTTCGCCACCACCGACGCACGGAAGGTGCTCGAGCGCGGCGATGTCGACGCCGTGGTGATCGCGGTCGGCGACCATTGGCACGCGCTGCTCACGGTATGGGCCTGCCAGGCCGGCAAGGACGTGTACATTGAGAAGCCGATATCCCGGACGGTCTGGGAGGGCCGGAAGATCATCGAGGCGACCGCCAGGTACGGCAGGATTGTCCAGGCAGGCACCCAGCGCCGGTCGGACCCGGGTGTCGAGGATGCCGTTCGCTACGTGCGCGAGGGGCATCTGGGCAAAGTCCAATGGATACGGACGGTCTACAACGAGGTCCGCTTCAGCATCGGGCACAGGTTGCCCTGGTATCCCGACTGGCTGGACTACGACCTGTACTGCGGTCCGATGCCCATGGCGCCCGTGGAGCGCGATGAGCTCCATTATTACTGGCGCTTCATGTGGAACGCGGGCACCGGCGACATGGCGAACTTCGGCATCCATGTCCTCGACATGGCGCGCCGATTCGGGAACTACGACGCTCCGCCCAGGCGCGTCATGTGCGCGGGCGGGCGGTTCCTCTTTCAGGACGTCGGTGAGGCGCCGAACACGATCATGGCCGTGTTCGATTATCCGGAAGCGCCGCCGCTTGTGTTTGAGCACCATGGGCTCCCCGCCAAGCCCGGCATGCGGTACTCGGACGCCTATCGGGGGCTACACATGGGGATCTGCGTCCAGTGCGAGGGCGGTTACTATGCCGGCGGCACAGGCGGAGCCGTGTATGACAACCAGGATCGCCTGATCAAGAAGCTGCCGGGGGACGGCGGCGAAGGGCACATGGAAAACTTTCTTGCCGCGGTTCGCAGCCGCAGGTCGCAGGACCTGGCCGCGCCGATCGAGGTCGGGCACGCCTCCACGACGATCTGCCTCTACGCCAACATCTCGTATCGCCTGGGACAGGCGGCAGATATGGCCCGCGTGCGCCAGTCGCTCGACGGCGTCCCCATGGCGCTCGACTCGCTCGATCGCATGGGGAAGAACCTCGCTGCGAACGATGTCGATCTCGGAAAGCAGATGCTGACCCTTGGTCCGTGGCTGCAGCTCGACCGCGCGCGCGACGGGCTCACCGCAGTCGAGGGCGGAGATGACGCGGCGCTAAGCCGGGCGCGCTACCTTCTCAAGGAGACCCAGCGGCCGCCCTACATTATCCCGGACCAAGTGTAGGCCGGGAAAGGTTCCGGAGACTCCGGGGCAGGCCGGGCCAAGGTGGGAATTGACCGGTGGCCCAGGGGGCGGGTATGTATCGACAGCCATGCCCGATCAAACTTCCCCTGAAGTCTCTATGGAAACGCTCGTTGCGCTGTGCAAGCGCCGCGGGTTCATCTTTCAATCCTCCGAGATCTACGGCGGAATCAACGGGTTCTTCGACTACGGCCCCCTCGGCGCCGAGCTCAAGAAGAACATCCGCGACTGCTGGTGGGACGACATGGTGCGGCGCCGCGACGACATCGTCGGCATCGAGACCTCGATCATCATGCATCCAAAGATCTGGGAGGCGTCCGGCCACGTCGCCGGCTTCACGGATCCGCTCGTGGATTGCAAGGCGTCGAAGCAGCGCTACCGCGCAGACCAGCTGTTCTTCGCGGCGGTCGTGGTGGACGGCCGGATTGTGGGTTACGTGAGCGCCCTTGAGAGCGAGCGCACGGTCGACGAGCTGCAGGAGGCCGCCGAGGGGTTCAAGCGCAAGAAGGCCGTTCAGGGGAAGCTGGAACCCGTGAGCCCCCGCGACATGACCGAGGCCAAGCCCGAGGAAATCCCGCTCATCCCCTCTCCCGCCACCGGCGAACCGGGCAGCCTCACGGCGCCCCGCTCGTTCAACATGATGTTCCAGACAAACGTCGGGGCCATGACCGACGCCTCGTCGGTAGCGTACCTTCGCCCGGAGACGGCGCAGGGAATGTTCGCGGACTTCAGGTCGGTCGTCGACACGGGCCGCGTGAAGCTCCCCTTTGGGATAGCCCAGATCGGCCGGTCTTTCCGCAACGAGATAACGCCGAGGAACTTCATATTCCGTTCCCGCGAGTTCGAGCAGATGGAGATGGAGTATTTCATCCACGAGGACGCGGACTGGGCAAAATGCCACCGCGAGTGGATCAACTGGTGCAAGTCCTGGCTGATCTCCATAGGCCTGCCCGAATCCCACCTCTCCGAATACAACCACCCCAAGGAGAAGCTCTCATTCTACTCGAGGGGCACGACCGACATCATGTTCAGGTACCCCTTCGGGGTCCAGGAGCTGTGGGGCATCGCGGCGCGCGGCGACTACGACCTGAAGCAGCACGAGAAGTTCAGCGGCACACCGCAGGCGATCTTTGACGAGGCGACCAAGAAGAAGTTCATTCCCCACGTCATCGAGCCCGCCGTGGGCGTCGACCGGATCCTTCTGGCGGTTCTGTGCGCGGGCTATGCCGAAGAGGATGTGAAGGACGAGAAGGGCAACGTCGAGAAACGCAACGTGCTGCGTTTGAGCCCCCGGATCGCACCGGTAAAAGTGGGGGTGTTCCCGCTCCTGAAGAACAAGCCTGAGCTCGTCGCGCGAGCCAAGGCCCTGCACAAGAAGCTCCAGAGAAGGTACGCGGTGTTCTACGACGAGGGCGGGGCCATCGGACGGCGCTACCGCCGCCAGGATGAAATCGGCACGCCCTGGTGCGTGACGATTGACTTCGAGACCATTGAGAAGGACGGCACTTTCACGCTGCGCGACCGCGACTCGATGCTTCAGAAACGAATCAACGAGGCCGAGCTGTTCGCGCTGCTTGAGGAGAAGGTGTGCTGAGAAGGCGGGCCGATCCATGAAAACCGTCGCCGAATGCACCAGCGTGGACGAGGCCCTCGTGCTTCGCTCCCTGCTCGAGGACTGCGGCATACGCTCGTACGTGCCCGATGAGCTAACGGTGACCTATCGCGGCCAGCCAGGCGGGTTCCGGCTCCAGGTGGCCGACGAGGACGCAGAGGCCGCGAAGAAGATCCTCGAGGGCTCGAAGAAGTAGCATGGACGCCGCCGCGCGAGCCCGCGTCCTCATCGACGCCGCACACGATGCCGACCCCCACCGCGCATGCGACGGACGCGCCGCGGAGCTGGCCTACGCGGACCGCATGGAGGAATGGGTCGTGCGTATCGTGCCCGGAGCCGACGATATGCTGCGGCTGGCGGCGCGCTGCCAGCATCTGGAACGGTGGCTCGTTCCGCGCGGCTCATTCCCGGAGGGAAGGCCCGGGTACCTCGCCTGGCGCCGCTCGCTCTACGTCAAGCAGGCGGACCGCGCGCGCCAACTGCTTCTCGAGGCGGGATTGCCCCGCGACAGGGCCGAGGACGCGGCGACGTGGGTTTCCAAGGCCGGCCTGAGGACGAACGCCGGGACCCAGGCCCTCGAGGATGCGGCCGTGCTCGTCTTTCTGGAATGCGAGATCGAGGCCTTCGCGCAGCAGCACTCGGAATACCCCCGCGAGAAGTTCGTCGATATCCTCAGAAAGACGTGGCGCAAGATGAGCCCGCGGGCCCAGGAGCTTGCGCTCAGGCTCGACCTGCCGGCTCCCATCGCGGCGCTCGTGCGCGAGGCGACGGCCGGGTGACGGGGAGGATCACTCCCGCTTTGTCAGCCGCAGGTCCTTCCGAAGGTACTCCAGCAGCCGGCCCCTGAAGACGACCAGGTCGCACGCCTCGGCTGCAGTGCAGGTCGCCTCCCACAGGTTGGACGAATCGAGGTCGCCCTGGTCGATCACGCTGCCCGCCGCGAGCTGCCGGTCGGGGAGGCCGCGGATCGAGAAGGTAAGCGCGCCCTGGCGAATGAAGAAGAATCCGCGGCAAGGTGTTCCCTGCGTGAACAGCGTCTCGCCCTTCTCCAGATGGATCGCCCGCACCGTGTCCTCCGGCGGCGGGAGGAGCTGGCTTATGTCCCGGGGAAAGATGAGGTCGAACGTCCAGTCGATCATCACGCGCAGCTTGCGCATCGTGCCGGGAAGCTTTGCGAGGTAGATCGTCCTCCACAGCCACCATGCCGCGAAACCCTTGAAGTGGAAGCCGAAGATCTCCGCCACCGCCTCCCTTTCCCCCACCGTGGCAAGCTGGCCCATGTAGCGATAGCGGAACGGCCGGGGCTCGGCGCCGCGGAGCACCCTGCAGATGTTCCTTCCGAGCAGCATTCCCTGCCTGAAGGCAAACTGGGCGGTCTGGGGCGACTCCCTCGTCCGGCCGCGGTCGCTCCACGGAACCGCGGCGCCGTCCCCCGCCGCCCAGAGAGCCGCCACGCCCGGCACCCGCATGGCAGCGTCCGTTGGCACCCGGCCCCTGAGAGCCTCGATGCCTATCTGCCTGCAAAGATCCATGGCGACCGGATTCGGCGCGCTGCCGATGGTCGTGACAACCGTGTTGGCCTCAATGGCCGACCCATCGGCCAGGATGACCCGCCCGGCTGTGACGGCGGACACGCGTGAGTTCAGCCTTATCTCGACCCCCCTCTTCTGTAGGACCCCGCGTGCATAGGCGCCGAGTTCGGGTCCTATCTCCCCCAGGAGCTCGGCTCGGCTGTGGACGAGGACAACACGCGGCGCCGAGGCCCTCAGGTTGGCATAGAACCCGTGCGCCTGCCGGATGAAGTCGAAGATCTGGCCCGCGGTTTCCACACCGGTGTATCCGCCCCCGACCACGACGAAGGTCAGGAGCCGGGCGCGGATCCCGGGGTCCTCGACGAGGTTCGCCTCCTCGAGGCGGTTGATGAGCGCGGCGCGCAGACGGAGGGCGTCGGCGACGTTCTTCATCGGCCAGCCGTACTCCGCCATTCCCGGAACCGAGCTGAGTTCCGTCACGTTTCCGAGCGCGAGCACGAGGTGCCCGAACGCCAGCCTGTGGTCCCGCGTGAACCGGCCCCCGTCCAGGACGAGCGTCTTCGACGCCCAGTCAATGTTCTGGATGGTGCCCTGCAGGACGTTCACACCGCGGCAGAACTGCCGCAGCGGATTGACGACATCGACCGGCGAAAGCGACGAGCCCGCAACCTCGGCGAGCATGGGCTGGAAGACGAGCACGTTGCGCTCGGCGACCAGCGCGACCCGCCGCTCCCCCTCCGTTCGCCCGAGCGCGCGGCCCAGCTCCCGCGCGCAATAGGCCCCAGCGAAGCCTCCGCCGGCGATGACAACGTCAAATTCCATGATAGATCCGCTGTCCGCCGACACCTACTTGAGCCATGGGGTGCGTTCCAGGTCCAGGTTTCCCCCTGAGAGGATGACCCCCACCCTCATGCCTCCGACCCCGGCCCTTTTCCCGGCCACGGCGGCGTACGCGACGGCCCCGGACGGCTCCACCACGATCTTCATGACCTCGAGGAATTGGCGCACGGCGGCCGCGATCTCCTGATCGGAGACGGTAACTATGCCGTCCACAAGGCGGCGGATCACCGGGAAGGTCATGCCGCCGACAAAGGCAAGAAGACCGTCGGCGATGCTCGCCGGGTGCTCCACCTGCTGACGCCTTGCGGATTCGAAGGAGAGTTTCGTGTCCGCGGCGCCCTCCGGCTCGGCCCCGAGAAGCTTGATCCCTGGTCGTAGCCCCTTCGCCACGATAGAGGTGCCCGCAAGGAGCCCCCCTCCCCCGACGGGGCAGACGATGGCGTCGAGATCCGGGACCTCACCCAGAAACTCCAGCGCGGCCGTGCCCTGGCCCGCGATGATGCGCGGGTTGTCATAGGGGTGGATCAGCAAGGCTCCCGTCTCCCGCACGACCTTGTCCGCGGCCTCTTCGCGCGCCTTGTGGGATGGCTCGCAGAACACAATCCGGCCTCCGTAGCGCTCCACGGCGGAGACCTTGATCCGGCTGGCCGTGCTCGGCATGACGACAAAGGACGGGATCCCCATGAGTCCGGCCGCCCACGAGAGGGCGGCCGCATGGTTGCCCGAGGAATGGGTCGCCACCCCGCGCGCAGCCTCGGCGTCCGTGAGCGACAGGACGGCGTTCATCGCGCCGCGTGCCTTGAAGGATCCCGTCTCCTGGAAGTTCTCGCATTTGAAGAAGAGGCGGGATCCCGAGAGCTCGTCGAGGCGCCCGTTCGTCATCACGGGCGTCCAGCGTATGCGCTCGCGGATCCGGGCGTGCGCCTCGCGGATGGTGTCGAGATCGACCGTGTTCACGGGCCGTCGGGCGCCTCAGGGCGGCACCTGGTACACCTCCGCGAGCGCAACACCGGTGGAGTTGTCGGCGCCCGTGACCTCGGCCGTGTAGAGGCCCGGATTCAGGGTGAGCAGCAGCGCGCTGTCGGCGCTCCCCGTCGTCAGTCCGAAGGCCCCAACCTCGGAAGCCGCCGTCACAATGTCCGCCGCGTTTGAGTTCGCGCCCCATCCGGTGTTTGTCCCGACGGCGTTGCCGTTATTGTCCACCACGGTCAGGATAGGCTGCGCGAGATACCCGGTGACGCCAAACGCCGAAAGTGCGGGACCGATCCCGCGAATGAGGACCTTCGCAGGCTGGGTTCCCCTGACCACGAAGCCCGCGATGAGGATGTTGTCTCCCACGCCGACCTGCGCGCGCGTTGATATGTTGACCAAGAGCTCCGGATCGGCCGTGTTTGCCTCGTAGATCTCCAGAAGACCGACACCCGTCGTGCTGCCCACGCCGGAGAGTTCGACCGAGTAGGGCCCAGGAAGGAGATTAGCGAGCAGCGCGCTGTCGGCGCTGCCGCTCGCCAGGGCGAACGCCCCCACCTGGGAGGTCACCGCGGCGATCTGCGCCGCGTTTGAATTCGTGCCCCATCCCGTATTCGACGCCACCGCCATGGTGCCGGAAAAGAGCGAAATCGTCGGTGACGCCAGCGTGCCCGTGATCCCGAAGTTGGCCAAGGTCGGCCCTATTCCCCGGATCAGCACCTGTTTGGTTTCACCAGGGGGCCCCTCGACCACAAAGCCGGCTATGGCGATCCCGCCGCCCGTACCGACAAGGGCCCGGCTGGATATGTTCACCAGCCGGTAACCGGCGCTGACGAACGCGGCGCTGCTCACCGTGGTGGCGATCGAGTTTGAAACAGAGACTCCATAACTCCCCGGCGCTGTGGCCGTATAGGTGGGTCCGGTCGCCCCAGCGATGGTCGAGCCGTTCAGCGCCCACTGGTACGAGAAAGGCCCGGTTCCTGTGACGCTTACGGAAAGGGCAAGCGAGCCGCCCGAAAGGGTCCCGCCCTGCGGCTGTGCGGTAATGTCGGGGTATCCCGCCGGAAGGCTTATCGTGAGTATTGCCGAGGAGCTCGTCACCATGCCCACCGAGTTTGTGACCGACACCGAGTAGGAGCCCGCATTCGAATCCTGAACGTCCGCAATGGTGTAGGACGGACTCGTCGCGCCTGAGATCGCCGAGCCGTTGAAATACCACTGGTACGTAAACGGCGCCGTCCCCGAAACCCCGATCGTGAACGTGGCGCTCGTTCCCAGGGTGACGGACTGGTTTGAAGGCTGCGCGGTGAAGTACGGGGCGGAGCCCACTCCGGGGATGACCCTGCGAATAGTGCAGTTCAGCGCGTCGGCGACATACACGATGCCCGAGGGATCAATCGTAACGTCGCCCGGAGAATCGAATCGGGCGTTGCCGGGCAGGCCGTCGACGCCGCCCGTATCGCCGGCAAAGCCCGCCACCGTCGTCACAAAGCCCGACGGGTTGATCTCGCGGATCGTGTTGTTGGTGCTGTCGGCCACGTAGACGTTACCCGAGCTGTCCACACCTACGCCCGCGGGGCCGTTGAAGCTTGCGGCGCTCCCGGTTCCGTCGGCGCTCCCCGCCAACCCCGGCCGCCCGGCAATGGTCGTAACGATGCCGGCGGGTGTGATCTTTCGCACGGTGTCGTTGCCGAGATCGGCGACATAGACATTGGCCGACGCGTCCACGGCTATCCCTGTCGGATCATTGAACTGCGCTGCCGTGCCCGTGCCGTCGGCGCTGCCGCTGGAGCCCGCGGTGCCGGCAAGCGTGGTGACCACGCCGGCTGGGGTGATCTTGCGGATCACGTCCCCGTTTCCATCCGCCACATAGATGTTGCCGGAGCTGTCCACGGCAAGGTTCTGCGGGTCATAAAGCCGGGCCTGCGAGCCCGTGCCGTCGGTCTCACCGCGCATGCCAGCCACGCCGGCCAGCGTCGACACCACCCCCGCCGTCGAGATCTTCCGAATCGTGTAGTTGCCGGAATCGGCGACATAGAGGTTCCCCGCCGAATCAAAGGCCACGCCCCCGACCGCGTTGAAGAGGGCCGTGGCCACGGGCCCGTCGGCGCTCCCGCTCGTCCCGGGCGTGCCGGCGACCGTCGTCACCACGCCCGCCGCGGTCACCTTGCGGATGGTGTAGTTGCTCGAATCCGAGACATAGATGTTTCCGTTGCCATCGGCGCGCACGCCACCGGGGTTGGCGAACCGGGCGGCCCAGCCGGTTCCGTTCGCGCTGCCCGCCGAGCCCGGCCACCCCGCCAGGGTTGTCACGCCGACCGTGTTGACGGTCAGGGTGGCCGCCGGGCTTGTGGCGCTGCCCGAGGAGTTGCTCACGGCGCACCGGAACTGATCACCGGTCATCTGGCTTGTTGTCCCGGTTACCAGAAGACCTTGTGTGCCGGATCCGCTATAGGAGCCGCCGTCCGTCAGGTTCGCCCAAACGGTCGATCCTTCGGGGAGCCGCTGCCATTGGTAGCTCAGCGGCGTGGCGCCGGCTCCGACGACAAAGAACAGGGCGGGTTGGCCCGTGGTGACAACCCGGTCGCCCAGCTGGCCAGCAATGCTTGCCGCAGGGCTCGAGGTCAGTGTGTCGGCGAGCAGCGCTGAAACGTCGGGCACCCCGATGCCCGTCAGAAGGTCGTAGCCCGGCCCCGCGCCGTACGTGCCGTTGCCTCCCGTGGTGATGTCCCGGAAGGAGGATGTGCCGATCAGGGAGTAGATCTTGGGGTTGAGCAGGCCGAGCGGCGTGCCGCGCTTCTGGTTGATCAGCGCGCAGAACGCGGACCATACGGGCGTAGCCCAGCTGGTGCCACCGATGACCACTTGTCCGCCATCATAGACAACCATCCCCCCCTCTTCCGGGTCGGCGGGCGCGGCGACGTCCGGCACGAGCCGCATGGTCCCCGACGTGCTGCCGGTGCCGATGCCGGGACCCGTCTGCCACGAAGGGCGGCTGAAGGCGATGCTGATGCCGCCCCCGCTGCCGGGCCACGCCGTCTCGCTGGTGACGGAATTGTTCGAGCTGAGCGTGAGTGTCGTGCCGCCGACGCCGGTCACATCGGGATCCGAAGTCGGATAGGTGGTCTGGACGACGCCCTCCGCGACCGCGCCGTTGTCGCCCGAGGCGACGAGCACCGTGACCCCCGCGCTGGCCAGATTGGCCATGTATTGCGCCTCGATGATCAGGTAATCCCTTGGAACATCCCGTTCGTTGCCCCCGATGCAGATGTTGAGCACGTGCAGGTTTGGCTGGCTCGGAAGGTCGGCATACACCTGCTGGAGGATCTCGTCGTTCTCGGCAGGATCGTTCTCGTTGGCTCCATAGATCCTGATTGTCGCGCCTGGCGCCAGCGCGCCGGCCCATTCGACGTCCAGCGCGGCCTCCTCAAGCGAATTGTCGCTCGGGGAACTGGCTGGCCCCCCCGCAACATTGACCGTCTGCACGTTACTCGTCGTCTGGCCGCCTCCGGCCGCGCTCCAAAACGATGTCAGGTCGCTGTCCTTTGGAAACGCAAACGCGTAGATCGCGATGGTCTGGCCCGCGCCCGTAACGCTCAGGCCGGTGGCGTTGTATGCCGACGCAATCTGCGCCGGCAAATAGCCGGACAGATTGATGTTAGGATGGAGAGCCCTCGGTGTCGAAAGCGGGCGGCGCTTGATGTGGGGCTGGAGCCCGTGAATGCCCAGCACAATCGGAGAGACGTCGGCCGGCAGGCTCGGGGCTGTCACCGCCGACGTGTATTCGCCGTCCCCCTTGACCGCGACCCGGGCAAAAGCCACGTGAAAAGCCCGGCCGACCGCGCCCACTGAGCCCCGCCCAAACACCGCCAGGTGATTGCTGTCCGTCCGCGTGACTTCAAGCCCCTGCGCCGCCAGCCATTGGACAATCCTGTCGTGGTCGGCAGGCAGCGGGAAATACCGCACCGCCTTCTCGGTGTCGGAGATGAGTTCGCCGCGGGCGATCCGGGCCTGCATCTCGTCAAAGTTCCTCATGCGCAGGGCCACCTCGAACGTCATGCTCGCGGAAGTCTCGTCCGCGCTCAGCACCGCCCGGGAAACGTAAGCTGCGTGCGCCGCACCCGGGGTCGCCGCCGGGACGGCCTTTATGCTGTCAGGAAACTCCGCCCTGTCCGGAGCCTGGGTTGCCGCGCGCGCGGTCGTGCAGCAGAGCGCAATTAACAACAAGAGAAGCAGCCGGGGTTTGGTTCCGCTCACGACAGACATAAATCGTATGCGACCGGGTTAACGGTGTGAAGTTTCTTGGGAAAATACATTTAGGTAACAATTCGTGCATATTCCTGGTCGCGCTGGCGCGCGCACGATGAGCCGCGCGAAAGCATTCCCTTCACACCGGGCGCGTCATTCCAGCCAAATCGGTTATAATCACGCCCTCACGGATCCACCGAGCCCGCGGACGGGGAAGGGCGTGGAACAGTGCTTAACCTAACGCTCTAATGGATAAACGGGTTGTGCTATGAGGCCTGCTGCCTGGCGATCCTCAACCCTTGAGCGCGCCGGCCGCAATCCCGCGCACGATGTGGCGCTGGAGCGCAAGGTAGACGATGAGGATGGGCAGCGTCACTAGGATTATCCCGGCAAACAGCATTCCGTACTCGGTCCGGTATTCGGCGGCAATGGAGAGGTTGGCCAGCCCAAGCGGCAGGGTTCGCGCAGTTCGGGCCGTATCGCCGCTCACCAGCATGAACGCATAAAAATACTCCCTCCATATCCCTATGAACTGGAAGATGGCGACGGTCACGAGCCCGGGTTTGGCAAGCGGCAGAAGCACCCTCCAGAAGGCCGAGAACTCGCCGCACCCGTCGACGACCGCCGCCTCATAAAGGGACCGCGGCAGGGAACGAAAGAAGCCGGCCAGGATGAAGATCGCGAACGGCAGCCCGTTTGCGGTGTAGACCAGGATAAGCCCGATGCGCGAATTGAGGAGTCCCAAAGCGCGCAGTTCAAAGAAGAGGGGGACGACCGCGAGCTGGGCCGGGATCGTGAGACCCACCATCATCAGTCCGAAGACAACCCGGCCCGCCGGGTGGGAGAACCTCGCAAGGGCGTAGGCCGCCGTAGCGCCCAGCGAGACGATTAACGTCACGGAGGCGCCCGTCACGACCACCGAGTTCATGAAATACGCGCCAAAATGGGCGCTGCTCCAGGCGCGTGCGTAGTTGTCCGTGCGAAGGTCCGACATCGCGGGCAGCGCGAACGTGTCGCGGAATATCGCGTCGTCCGCCTTGAGCGACGAATAGGCGACCCACACCATGGGAAACACTAGCCACGCCGAATACCCGAGCAGTGCCGCCAGCGCAACGGACCTGGAGAAGCGGCGGCTTTGGTTCGGGTCCGTCATCGGCGTCATGATTCGACCGGCTCACTCCTCAACCCGCGCAGGACGGCCGCGCTGCCCAACAGGACCAGCGCGCAGAGGATGACCGCGAGGGCGGCCGCGCCGCCTATGTCAAAATCCTTGAACATCGTCGTCACGAGCAGCGTGCCAAGTGTGCTCACGGCGGCCGAAGGGTCCTGAGAGGTGAGAAGCCAGACCATCTCGAAGGCGTTCAGGCCGCCGATGACCAGGAACACCGCCGAAATGGCGAGGACCCCCCTGATCAGCGGAAGGGTGATCGTGAAGAACTGCATCCACCCCGGAGCCCCGTCAATCTCGGCCGCCTCGTAAAGCTGGGGGTCGATTCCCTCCATCGCGGCCAGGTAAAGGATGAGGTTAAAGCCGCATGCCATCCAAATATAGATCGGGACGAGCGCAGCATAGAGGTGCGCCTCAGAGAGCCAGGGGTAATCCGCGAAGGAGCGGAGCCAGTCCCAGTGCAGCGCCCCGCCAAGCCAGACAAGGCCCGCGTTCACTAGGCCGCCGTGGGGCTGGTAGGCGCTGAGCCAGATGAGCGTCGCGGCTATCCCTCCGAGCATGTTCGGGAAAAGCAGGATCATCCTGAACGCCCCCGCCCCCCAGACACCGCAGTGGATCAACGTCGCGAACAGGAGCGCAATCGGCACGACGATCAGCGCCGGCACCACCATGAGGAAGAGGTTGTTGCCCAGCGCCGACCACAGGGCGTCGCTTTCGAAGAGGAGAAACTTGAAATTGTAGAGCCCGGCCCAGGTTCTCTGCCCGATGCCGTCCCATCGGGTGAAGGCCCACATGAAGGCCACGAGTGCGGGCGCCAGCATGAGCGACGCGTAAAGCAGGAGCGCGGGGCCGACGAATCCGGCTGCCATCCGCGTGCGCAGCGGCCCGAAGGTCGCGCCGTCGTCCCTGCGCGCCCTCTTTCCGCCAAGAGGCCGGAGCTGGCCCCGGATGAGCCACGCGACGATCATGGCAACCGCCGCGATCATCGCCCAGCCGGCGACCGGGTGCCGGAAGTCGACATGGCCGGGGTCGGCGATGCGGGTCCGGTCGTCCTCGGCGGCCGCCTCCATCCTCCGCGCAAATTCCGCGGGTTCCAAGCGGCCAGTCATCAGCCGCCCGGTCTCATCCACGCGCGCCTGACGGATCACGGGAGGCAGAAGCATGGTCTGCGGCATGTTGAACGATTCCCGGGCGCCGGCGATCATCGCCGCGGTGGCGCGCATCCGCTCCGAATACGCCGCCTGCGGCACTCCGCGCACCGCGACCGGAGCGTCCGTCTCCCGGACGAACGCCTCGGCACTCGAGCGGGAGGTCAGGTACCTTAGGAAGTCGATCGTCAGCCTCTCCCGAAGCCGGTCTCCGGTGTTGAAGACGAAGAAGCAGTCGCTTCCGGTCTGCACCGCCGACGAATCGGCGATGCCGTCAGCAAACACCGGGAAATTCATGGTTCCAATGTCGAATCCCTGAGGGATCTTCCCGGACATCTCGTTGAAGAACCACGAACCCGACGCGGTCATGGCCGCCTTTCCCTGCAGGAAATACAGCTCCGCGCCCTGCGCCGTCTCCCCCTCCCAACCGGCCTGCACCTCGTCGCGTGTCACGCGCCGAAGAATCTCGGCGCTTCTGACGACGCGCGGGTCCGCCCACGCCCCCGGAGCGAGCTCGTTAATGGCCCTCCACCCTTGTGCCCCCGCCAGGTTGTGGAACGCCGCGCGGAAAAACGCGTCGGGATAAAGCCAGCGCGTCCCGGGAAGGCTAAGGGGTGTCACCCCGGCCGCCCGGATCCTATCGCAGAGACTGAAGAACTCCTCCCAAGTGCGGGGCTCCGTCCAGCCGTGGGCCCTGAACAGCCCCCGGTTATAAAAGATGCTCCAGCAGGCATAGGAGAAGGGCAGCCCGTATGTCCCGCCGCCGATCTTCCAAGAATCAAGGGCTCCGGGCTGGAACGTGGATCCCCATCGCGCGTCGCCCTCCCAGTTCTTCTCGTCAAGGTAGCGGCGCAGGTCGACCACGCGGCCCGCGCGGATCAGCGACGGCCAAAGGATATAGGGCACCCAGGCGGCGTCGGGCAGGTTTCCGTCTATGATCCGGACCCGCAGCTGGTCCTGGATCCGCGGGTCGCCGTAGACGTGGACGCTGACGCCGGGACGGACCACCTCGAACCTGCGGGCCGCCTCCACGTAGAACCTGATGCCATAGCCCCCCTCAAATACCGGCACGTCGAGCTCCACGGGCGGGCCTCCGAATGCCGGAAGCGCCGCGAGCAGGGCGGCGCCGACGAGACTTGCGGAGCTCCGGGGCGTCACGTAAGGAAGCCGGCCCGCCTAAGCGCCCGGTGAAGCGCGGAAATGTGCCTTTTGTCGCGCGTCTCGACCGTGCAGACGACCTGGGTCGCGCTCACATCCGGGCCGCTAAAGGCGCGGTCGTGGGTGACCTGGTTCACGCTGGCTCCGCATGCGGCGATCACCCGGCAGAGTTCCGCGAGCCCGCCGGGGCGGTCGGAAATCTTCACGGTGAAGCGCGTGAGCCGGCCGTCATGGACGAGCCCCTTTTCGATCACCCGGCCGAGGATGACGGGGTCTATGTTGCCGCCGCAGGCGACGAGCGCCACCCGCTTGCCGCGCAGGCCCTTGATCCTTCCCGACATCATCGCCGCCAAAGGCGCCGCCGCCGCACCCTCCACGACGACCTTCTCAAGCTCGAGCATCCGCAGGATCGCAAGCGCAATCCATTTCTCCTCGACCCGCACCACGCGGTCGACGCGACGGCGTATGAGCTCAAACGCGCGGTCCCCGACTGTGAGCGTAGCCAGACCATCGGCCAGCGTGGGCCTCCTGGCCACACGCACCGGGCGCCCGGCCCTGAGCGCAGCGGTGAGGTTGCCGGTCGAAACGCTTTCCACCGCAATGATCTTTACCCGCGGCCTAAGGGACTTGACCGCCACGCAAAGGCCGGCCAAGAGTCCGCCGCCCCCCACGGGACAGATGATCGCGTCGACGTCGGGAACCTGTTCGAGGATCTCGAGGCCGATCGTTCCCTGGCCCGCGATGATGTCCGGATCGTCAAAACCGTGGATGTAGGTCAGCCCCTCCGTCGACACATAGCGCTGCGCCTCGGCGCGCGCGTCCGAGAAATCGCTTCCGTGGAGGACCACGCGGGCGCCGAGGCGCTGGCACGTGGTTATCTTTATCAGGGGCGCAAACTCCGGCATCACGACGGTGACGGGGATCCCAAGCAGGAGGCCGTGATAGGCGAGCCCGAGCGCGTGGTTGCCGGCCGACGCCGAAACGACCCCCTTGACGCGGTTCGCCTTCGGCAGCTTCAGGAGCGCGTTCCGCGCACCCCTCTCCTTGAACGAGCCGGTCCTCTGGAAGTTGTCGAGTTTGCAAACAATTCGTGCGCCGGTGATTCCGCTCAGCGGAATCGATTCGCGGCATGGTGTGACGATTACGCCGGACCGGATCCGGCGCCGCGCCGCCCTGATGTCGGCAAGGCTGATGGGCTTTCTTGCCATCGTTTTGCGGGGAATTGCGTTGCGGGAAAACCGGACGGGTTTAGACCCCATCTGACCGATGTATCAGGTTACCTTTTCAGAGCAAGCCATGCGGGAACTGAACAAGCTCGAGACGCTGGCGCAGCTCGAGGTGGTGGAACCTATTAGCTGTGTGAAGGCGATCGACTTGGAACATCCGCGCGAGCCCCTTGGGCGCTTTCAGCGCAACGGCAAGCCGTTCTACAGGCTGCGGGCGGGCGACCACCGCTTCTATTTTGACGTCTCCGGCGACACCCTTCACGTCAACTATATCCTCCACAAGAACTCGCTCGAGGACTTTCTCCTTCGCAACCGGCTCCCGGTGTCGGAACAGCAGCTCGTGGAGCAGCACTCGAAATTCTGGAAATACCTGGAGGGCCTCACCAAATGATCTTCGCACGCCGCCAAAAGGATGCGCGGGAGGACGCGGACCTCGCCTCCCGGGAGGACCCGTACAACGAGGCTCAGGCCAGCCGCATCTACATCCTGCCCAACCTGATGACGGCGGGTAACCTGCTGTGCGGCTTTATGGCCGTCGTGCATTGCATCCACGCCCGTCTCGCGGGAACTGCGGATGACGGCCTGTACCTTGCGGCCACGGCCCCCGAGCACTATCGCGATGCGGTCTATTTCATCTTCGGCGCCGCCGTATTCGATGTGCTGGACGGCAGACTGGCGAGAATGGGGGGCCGGGAGTCCCTATTCGGCGCCGAGTTCGATTCGCTTGCGGATGTCGTCTCGTTCGGAATGGCCCCGGCCTTCCTCATGTTCTTCCTTATCCTGTCGCCGTCGCAGACATTCCCCTGGTTCAAGGACCTTGGAGGCATCATCGGAGGCTTCTTCGGCTTCTACTACCTCCTTTGCGCATCCATGCGCCTGGCTCGCTTCAACGTGATCACGAACCCCCTCATTCACCGGACCAGCAAGGAGTCGAACAAGGACTTTGTGGGTCTTCCGGTGCCGGCGGCTGCCATTACGGTGGCGTCCCTAGTTCTTTTCCTCCTCAAGCTGAGCGAGTCCGATAAATCGCTTAACCGATACGAAGTCATCATTCTGCCCATCCTGATGCTGCTCATCGCAACCCTCATGATGAGCACGGTGAGATACCCAAGCGGCAAGCGGGTCGACATGCAGACAAAGACCCGGCTTCGCACGTTCGTCCTGATGATGGTCGCCATCGGACTGATCGTTGTCTTCAAGGAAATCGCCTTCCTTGGCCTTTGCCTCGGGTACATCTTCTTCGGGTTGGTCCGCCACTGGAGGAGGCCGCGGTCCTCGAATGTCCCCCATTGAGCCGGCGGTGTGGAATGGGAACATCGTGTCTGAAGGGTGTTGGCGGATTCCGAGCAACCTCCAGCCTGCGAATAAGTCGCCACATACGCACAGCATTCGGGGAATTACTCACGACCGAAAAAGGGCGCATTTCCGAGCGAAATAGGCAACTTACTGGTGTTTCGAGCCCCTTATACGACTACTGCTATAATTCATTATTGAATCTACAGTCATTTGGACTTTGTTAGTTTGTCCCGCTTCCCACTGGGAGCACGCCCCAGACACATGAAATTCAAGACGAACCGCGACCACTTCGCCAACGGCCTATCCCAGGTCCTAAACGTTGTCGGATCAAAGGCGACGATGCCCATTCTCAGCAACGTGCTGATTGAGGCTGAGAAGGACCAGCTTTCGCTGACCACCACGAATCTCGACCTTGGAATCCGCTGCAAGATCAAGGCTGACGTCAAGGAAGGGGGCTCCGTAACCCTGCCGGTGAAGCGCCTCGCGAGCATTGTGCGCGAGCTGCCGAACGCGGACGTGTCCGTTGACGCGTCGCCGAATCATCAGGTGAAGCTCTCGTCCGGGGGTTCGACATTCAGGATCATGGGGATGGGCAAGGACGAGTTTCCTCCACTGCCCGAGTTTGGTGACGAGAAGGCGCACACGCTTCAGCAGTCGGAGCTTGCCGCCATGCTCAAGAGCGTTTCGTACGCCCAGTCCCAGGACGAGACACGCTACACACTCAACGGCGTCTACTTCAATTTCAAGGAGGGCAGCCTGACCCTGGTTGCGACCGACGGCCGCCGCCTGGCGCTCATCTCAAAGGAGATGCAGGTTCCCGCCACGGGCACCGGAGCCATAATTCTGCCGGCCAAGACCGTCAGCGAACTCGCGAGGATTCTCGACAAGGGTGACAAGGTGAAGATCAACTTCAGCGACCGGCGATGCGCGTTTCAAATCGGGACCGACAAGGACACAAGCGGCCTTATCGACAGCGTCTACCTCTATTCGAAGGTGGTTGAGGGAAGCTACCCGAACTACCAGCAGGTCATTCCCAAGGAGACCCACCAGAGGATCAAGCTTGAGAGAGAGTTGCTGCTCCAGTGCGTCCACCGCGCGGCCCTGGTATGCTCGGAAAAGTCCAATTCGGTGCGCATCAAGCTGACCAGCAACCTGCTTGAGATCACCGCGCAGAGCCCGGACTTTGGCGAAGCCCACGAGTCCATGGCGATAGGCTACAGCGGTCCCGACCTGCAGGTCGCATTCAATCCTGCATTTGTCATCGACCCGCTCCGGGCCCTCTCAAAGGACGAGGTGTTCCTCGAGCTCAAGGACGAGGTGAGCCCGGGCGTCTTCAAGACACTCGACAATTTCATCTGCGTCATCATGCCGATGCGTCAGAGCTGATACTTCGAGCTCTGGGCCGAACACCCACGCTTTTGTCGACTGCCGGATCGCGCACGGCAACGCGGCTTAAATTCCGCGTTTTCGGGAGTTCTTGGCTGCCATCAGGAATTCTGAGCTGCGCGGTCCAGGAATGTGCCCCACCCCAACAACGGTTCCTACCGGATGATCTTGTTGTTCAGGGCTCCGGAGAAATCCGAGGGATTACCCTCACGCACCCCTGAATCCCGGAAAACGAAATGAGTGCTGGAGATCCCCCGCACAAGCCAGAAGCCGGCGGTCCTCCGCATGGTCTTAAACTCGCGGTAGCTTCTCCACTGGTGATTCACATGGGTTCCCTCCTCAATTCCGGTATCGCCGAGGGTGAGCGTGTGCTCGCACACAATACTGCCTTTTCGGGTTAACATCGTCATAAGGGCATAGACCGCCAGCAGGACGAAACCGAGCCAAACGCCCTCGGCCACGGCGTACCGAACGAAGACCCATAGCTTGAAGGAGAAACCGAGGTCCGGGGAGGCGATGACGTCCTTGACGTTCACATACGTCCGCCAAAGCCAGATTGCCGGCCAAAGTATAAGGATGCCGCGCGCCGACGGGATGCCAAAGATCAGGCCCCAAAAAAGGTCCCAACGCGTCGTGATGAACCGGATTTTTGGCCCCGCGCAGGCTTCGTGTTCATTTGTCATCAAATAGCTCTCTGCAAAATAGCAGCCGATGGGCAAAGTGATTCTGCATCAACGACAAAAACCCCTCATCTCACCCTCTTTGTCTTCAGGCAGTAATACCACGCGAGTCCGCCCTGGTACAGGAGCGACACCCCGCAAATGACCGCAGCCATCAGGAATCGCAGGTTGTCGACCAGGCCCTGCATCTCCGGCGCCTGATCACCGGACGCGGCGAGCATTTCCTTGATCTCGGGCGACAAGGGCTCCGGATGCAGAAGGGTCCAGCCGGCATAGGCCCAGGCGATCCCTAGGACCACAAGCTGGCTGCCCATGAGCCGAAGGCGCGAACCCGCCCGCCCGTCCTTGAACCGGCGGTACCCATCCAACTCGCACCAACCAGCGGCAGCCACCAAGGCGCCGACCACGATTCCGCCAATGCTCACGGACATGGACGCAATGATCAGGGAAAGGACCCCCATTACCAGTAGGCCGTACCCATCTCCCCTCGCCATCCTCAGCTTCAAAGGGGCCGCCGGAAGGCCGCCGTGGCGGCCCTGCGCTGCCGCCAGAACCGCCCCCGCAACCAGTTCCGACGCCAGGAGCCGCGCCTTGTCATCCGGCACACCATGACCCAGAAGCTCGGCGTATCGCCGCTGCCATGCCTCTGTGTGTTCGCTTGGCTGCTCCACAAGCCAAGCTATGGCACAAAGTACCGTGACGTCCACCCGTCAAATGGCGCCATCCTGAAGAATCCAGCCCCATTTTTCCTTCCGGCGGCGGGGTTGGGGCCCAATACAGCGCATTCCGTCACCTTTGCCGAAATTGCAGCAACCTGAGCCTTCGGCTTGCTTCCGTAGCACATCTAATTTGCACTAACAGCGATATCTCATGTCAAAACCGGCAATGTCACACCTCGACGCACTTCATCTTCGCGTGGTACCCGTGCGGCCAAGCTGAGGCCCGGCCCCCTTCGGCCACCTGCCCATGGACCTTCAGTACGTCATCTTCTTCGCCATCCTGTTGTCGTTCATCCTGGTTCATGTGAATCAGCGCCTGGCGTCACCGGTCATTGCAATTGCCGACCGGTGGCTCCGGTGGATAATCTTCCCAATCGTCGGGGCGTGGCTGTGCCGGCATTTTGAACTCATTGACCGGCCGATGTGGGCCATTGCCGCAGCGGGCTTCCTGGTCTGGTTCCTTGTCGAGACGCTCTACAACTGGCTGGCCATCGCGGCGCTCAGCGTGAGCCCCTTCCCCCTCTTCCCGCGCTATACGATCAACAGCAGCGGCGAAGAATGGCCGGTGCAGCCAAGGTTCCTCAAGATTCGCGAATGGCTTCGCGCCCAGGGTTTCCGCCAGATTCAGGCGCTCAAGGCCGAAGTGGGCGGCGACATCTTCCTGCGGGTTTCGATTTATCAGGACGAGGCGGCCCTGCTCCGCATACAGGTGACCTTCTTGCCCCAGAACAACGGCGCGATCGACGTCTGCTATTCGCTTACGTCGACGACCTTGGACGAGGCGAGGTACGTCACGGACAACCTTTATATCCCGTTCGGGGGGTTCTATCCCGAGGCCTGGTTTGTGGACCGGCGCCCCTGCTGCAGGTCGCTTCCGCGGCTTGTGGCGCTTCACCGTTCAAGGATCGCCTCGATGGGGCGCGGCCTCGCGCCGGTCCTCGTGGAACCCATTGCCGACCTCAATGACACGCAGCGCGAATTGGACCGGGTGAACACGGAACTTGGCTTCCTGAACCCCCAGGGCGCGCGCGAGGACCACGGCAAGATCTCCAACGAGGGCCGCTATCGCGTCTGGAAGGAGATCTGGATGCTCAACTACCTCGGGCGCGCGGCGCGCTACGATTGACCGGCCTTCAGGCGGAGCCGGCCAGTTGGCCGCATCCCGCAGCGATGTCGATCCCCCTGCGCTGGCGCACCGTGCTCGGCAGCCCGTAGTCCTCCGAAAGAATCCTCTGAAAGCGCCTGGCAGCTTCGCTTCGCGACGGGATGCCGCCGTACCCTGGCGTCGGGTTGAGCGGGATCAGGTTCACCTGGGCGGGAAGCCCGAGGATCAGGGCGCCGACCGCATGAGCATGGTCGGCCGTGTCATTCTTGCCATCAATCAGCGTCCACTCGAAGAAGATCCGTCGGCCGAGCGCCGAGCAATAATGGTGGCATGCGTCCATGAGCTCATCGAGGGGCCATTTGCGCGCGATGGGCACCAGCGCGGCGCGTTCTTCCTGGGTCGCCGCGTGGAGGGACACGGCAAGGTGAACCGGGCTCGACTCATCGGCCATCCGCCGGATGCCCGGCACGACGCCGACAGTGCTCACGGTTATCCGCCCTGCGCCAAGGCACAGTCCGTTCGGATCGCGGAGTATTTCGACAGCCTTCATGACGGCGTCATAGTTATGAAGGGGCTCTCCCATTCCCATGAAGACGACGTTGCGCAGCTGGCGTATCCCTGCGGGGCGGCCCAAGGCGCGCGCGATGTGAACGACCTGTGACACGATTTCGGCCGGCGCCAGATTGCGGCGGTATCCCATCTGCCCGGTGGCGCAGAACACGCAGCCCATGGCGCAGCCCACCTGGCTGCTGACGCACGCGGTCACACGGCCCGTGAATCGCATGAGGACGGTTTCAATTCGCTCGCGGTCCGCGAGCCCCAGGAGGAACTTCCGCGTGAAGCCGTCGCTGGAGTCCGTTTGGGCTTCGACGGGAAGGCATCCGAGGCGCGCGCCCGCGGAAAGTCGCGACCGAACGCGCGCGGGAAGCTCCTGAAACTGGTCTTCCGAGGAGGCAAGACCGAGATAGAGGAGACTCCAGAGCCGGTCGGCATGCACCGGGCTGAAGCCCCAGGATTCCACGAGCGCTCGGAGCTCGGGTCGGGTGAGGCCGTAGAGGTCGATCGGCTTGGGGTCCAAGAGGACCGGTAATGAATGGCCGTCCTTCCAGGGGCGCAAGGTGGATTGCCTTTCGTGCACGGCGCCGCAGGCTGTTTGCCCATGGATCTGGTCCGGAAATTCCTCGAGTGCTTCATCCCGCTTTTCGTGACGATCGACCCCATCGGGCTTGCCGCCATATTCATGGCGCTTGGAAGGGACGTGCCGGTGGACAAGCGCAAGAAGATAGCCACCCAGGCCACCTGGACGGGCGGAATAGTCGCGCTGCTCTTCCTTCTGCTGGGCCGGAGCATCTTCATCGCCATAGGGATCGGAGAGGGGGACTTCGAGATAGCCGGCGGGCTCATTCTCTTCATCCTGGCATCGCGCGAGCTGGTCCAGTCGCCGTCCCAGGACAAGATCAATCTCCCGGAGGATTTTGGCGTCGTGCCTCTTGGCATGCCGCTCATCGCCGGGCCCGCGACGATCACGACGCTCCTGGTCATCTCCCAGTCCCTCGGCCTGCCGATGACGCTTTTTGCGCTGGCCGTCAACCTAGGGCTGGTCGCCCTGGCGTTTGCCGAGAGCGAGCGCCTCGAGCGCATGATCGGGCAGACGGGCCTGAGGGCGGTGTCCAAGATCATCGCCCTCCTGCTGGCGGCCATCGCGGTGCACATCGTGCGCCGCGGCTTCATCAATCCCTGAGCGACGTTCAGCCCCCGAAGGTCGTCAGGAGGTTGGCGTAGATCTTCGCGGCTGATACGAGGTCCTTGACGCGCGCTCGCTCGTCCACGGCGTGAATGTCGTCACCTCCTGGACCGTAGCCCAGCGTGGGGATCTTCAGGTGCTGCGCGAAATAGTGGATGTCGTTGAAGCCGGTTGAAACGTTGAAGACCGTCGGCCTGCCGCGCACCCTCCTCACGCTTGCCGCCATGGCCTTGAAGAAGGGGTGGCTGGGCTTCGTGAAGCACGAGAAATTCTCGGAAACCTTGGACACCGTGATCCGGCAGCCGGGGATCCGCCTGGCAGCGGAGGACAGGAAGGCGCGCAGATCTTGCTCAGCGGCGGCGTGGTCCTCAATGGCAAGGACACGCCGGTCGATCGAGAACGAAGCCTGGGCGGGGACTGTGTTTATCTTTGCGCCCTCGCCGCATGAAAATACGCCGCCGACATTTATCGTTGGGCGCATGGTCTTGCCCTCCGGGGTCACGAACGTCCGGCGGGCGATCTTCTTCTTGTAGGCCTCGAGTCCGAGGACGAGGGCGGCCATCTTCTCAAGGGCATTGACACCCTCCTCGGGCCTGGAGCCATGCGCGGCTCGGCCGTGGACAGTGACCTCGAGCCAGAGCGTCCCGTTATGGCCGCAGCACACCTCGTCGCCCTCCCCTCCCTCCATCACGATCGCATAATCCGGCCTGATGGGCGCCTCGTCGACGACCCACCGGGCGCCAAGAAACGAATCCGTTTCCTCGTCGGCCGTGAATGAAACCTCGATGTTCATCAGGGGCCGCGTCCGCGTCCTCTGGATCGCGTCGATGGCCGTGATCAGGCTCGCGATCGATCCCTTCATGTCGGCGGTGCCGCGGCCGTAGATCAGGCCCTTTTCGACCGCACCGCTGAAGGGGCTTCCGTGGCGCCACGTGCCGGAGACCGGGACGACGTCATAATGCGCGTTGAAATGGATGGTCTTGCGGGCGCCGGGCACCCTGAGCTTGCCGAGCACGTTGTAACGCGGGTAGCCATGCTGAGAAGGGGGAAGGCTGCTTCGCAGAAGCCGGCCCGGAATGGGAATGCGCCGCGCCGAGAGCCCGATCCGTGTGAGTTCACGGGTCAGGTATCCCGTCACGACTTCGTAGTCCTCTCCCGGCGGGTTGATGGTGGGAAAGCTTACGAGGCGCTTGAGCCGGCCCAGCAGGACCGGAGCGCTGCGATCGATGAAGGTGTTGAGCCTATCCATCCACGAAGCATCGCGAATCAGCGTTGGGACGGGAAGCCCGGAATGGCGTGCAAAACCACAACATATTATATATGTTGCTGTTTATGAACGCCGAAGCCCGGCACTTGATTTCGAGCCTTGGGCTTGCGCCGCTCCCCAAGGAGGGTGGATTCTTCGCGCCCACCTGGACGAGCCCGATAAGCGGACCCGACGGGCGGGCCTGCGGATCGGCAATCCTATTCCTGATCACGAATGATGAATTCTCGGCGCTGCACCGCCTGGGAACCGACGAAATCTGGCACTTTCATGCGGGTGATCCGGCGGAACTGACCCAGATCGAGCCGGTTACGGGCCACCGCCGGACGTGCATCCTCGGGCCCGACGTGGGAGGAAACCACGCCCCGCAGGCGGTCGTGATGGCCGGCAACTGGCAGGGGGCGCGGCTTCGTCCGGACGCAAGGAAAAGCGACCGGGGTTGGACCCTGTTTGGGTGCACGCTTTCGCCGGCTTGGAGCGAGCAAGAGTTCGAGCTGGGACAGCGGGAAGCCCTCCTGAGGGAGTTTCCCGCGCACTCCGAACTTATCAGGGCGCTGACCCGTTAGGCGGTCGGAGGATGTTTTGACAGGGCAACTGCGCGCGCGCAACGTGCCCGGCAATGAGCCTGGCCGACCTAAGGACGGAATATTCGCTCGCCGGCCTGTCGGAGAAGGACGTCGCACGCGATCCCTTCCGGCAGTTTGAGAAGTGGCTCCAGGAGGCTGAGGCGGCGAAGATCCATGAGCCGAACGCCGCGGTTCTTGCGACCGCGGCGAGGGACGGCCGCCCGTCCGGGCGGATGGTCCTCCTAAAGGGCATGGATGGGCGCGGGTTCGTGTTCTACACAAACTATGAGAGCCGAAAGGGGCGGGAGATGGACGCAAATCCCCGGGCGGCGCTCGTCTTTCCATGGGTGGCCCTTGAACGCCAAGCGATCATCGAGGGAGCCGTGGCAAGAGTGGCCCGCGAGGAAAGCGAGGCGTATTTCCACAGCCGCCCGAGGGCGAGCCAGCTCGCGGCGTGGGCTTCGGCCCAGAGCTCTATAATCTCGGGGCGCGAGGTGCTTGACCACGAGATGAAAGCAATGGAGCAAAAATATTCGGGCGCCGACGCGCCCCGCCCCCCCAACTGGGGCGGCTTCAGGATCGTCCCCGAGCTGGTTGAGTTCTGGCAGGGACGAAGGAGCCGGCTCCACGACCGCATCCGCTACCGCCGCGAGGGAACGGGTGCGTGGGTAATAGAACGTCTGGCGCCCTGAGCGGCGCCGTTGACCGGGAAAAGATGATCTACCTCATGCGCCACGCCGACGCGGTTTCCGAGGAGGAAAACCCCGCGCGGCCGCTGAGCGCAAAGGGGCGCGAGCAGGTTGAGCGCGTGTGCGTCGCCCTCCGGGCGGGCCCTGGCTTCACTCCGTCCGAGGTATGGCACAGCCCGCTTTCCCGCGCGCGGGAGACGGCCGAGCTTCTTGTGCAGGGTCTTGGGCTTTCGGCGCCCCTCGTGCCTACGTCCGGCCTCCGCCCCAACGACGATCCTGGCAAGATTGCCGCGCTGCTCGAATCCCACGACGGCGAACTAGCTGTCGTCGGGCACGAGCCGCATCTCGGCGTTCTTGCTTCCATGATGGCCCGCGGCCCCGAATGCGGCGGGGTGTATTACTCGTTCCCGAAGGCGGGGGTGCTTGCGCTTTCCCGCGAGGGGAAGCACTGGCGGGCCGGATGGCTCGTTCGACTCCCATGAACCTTGATATCCTGCCCGTGCGAACGGGCGGAGCAGCCGAGAACATGGCGGTGGACTTCATGCTCCTGCAGCGCTATCCGCGGGACCGGGCTGCGCGCTACCGGCATTATGAGTGGAGGTCGCCGGCGTTCACGTTCGGATACAGCCAGAAGATATCTTTCGTCAGGAGCCAGCTTCCGGCCGGCGAAGCCTTTGACCTTTGCCGCCGGCCGACAGGAGGCGGCATCGTGGATCACCGCGACGACTGGACTTACTGCCTTGTGATCCCGCGGGGGCACCCATTCGAGGAGGCACGCGCAACACAGAGCTATCGGGCCATCCACGAGGCGCTTGCGGATGCGCTCAAGGAGGCCGGGGTGCCGGTCGAGCTCAAACCCGTCGCCGAGGCGATCGCGGCGGGCGAGCTGGGCGGGCCCGCGGGCGTGTGCTTCGAGAGGGCTGAGATATTCGACGTCATCCATTCGAAGAGCGGCGCAAAGATCGCCGGGGGGGCCCAGAAGAGGAACAAGCGCGGGCTTCTGTTCCAGGGGTCGATCTGGAAGCCGGCCGCCGGCGGCAGCGTCGTGGCTTGGGATAGATTCGGCGAGGATTTTGTCGTGCGCCTTGCTGCGGCGCTTGCGGCGGACGCCGCGGAAACACCGTGGCCGGAGTTCAACGATCAGGAGATGGAGGGCCTGGTGGAGCAGTATTCGTCGCCCGAGTGGATGGAGTTCCGCTGAAATGCTCACGCGTCCTATCCAAAGACGCCGAAGCCTCTGAGAAGGCACCAAACACCCACCGCAATGATAGGCATCCCGGAGAAGCGCCCTCCCAGCGCGCCGAAGGGAGCCAGCTTCTCGAGGAGAACAAAGACGGTGAGGGCGGCGATCCACCACAGGTTCATCACTCCTCCGACGAACAGCAGCAGCATAAGCGCCCAGCAACAGCCCAGGCAGAAGAGGCCGTGCGCGACACCGAGATAGAGGCCGCCGGAGATCCCGGACCTCCAGTGCCTGGTGATGAAGGCGGCGGGGAAGCGGCACGATTCAAGGCACACTCGCTTGAAGGGCGTGAATTGGAAGACTCCTGCTACCACGAGGAGGGCGCCGCCGAACTTGCTGTCCTGGGAGTCCATCATCGGAGAAAGAAGCAGCCAGTCCGCGAGCAGGCGCTGCAGCATCGTCGCGGCAAGGCTGAATGCCGTCCAGACCAGGAGATAGCCGCCGGCGAACGCATAGACATGGGAGGCCGTCCTGGCACCCTCCGGGCTTCTCCGGATGACGCTGGCGTAAAGCAGGAACGCCGGCGCGGCAGAGGGCAGCATCATGCCCGCCATCATCACCACCCACATGGCGAAAAGGAGCGTGAGGTGGGTGAGATCCCATGTGGATGTCATCATCCATGCCGCCGAGCCGGTCATGGGGCCGTACATGTCGAACGCCATCGGCACGATCCAAGCCCAGCAGAGGACGATAGCCACCGCGAGCGCGCCGCCGATCAGCCAGCGGTCTCGGCGTAGGAGAGACTCAACGTTAGTTCGTTCTTCTGCCGGCAAGTCTGGGAATCAGCGGACCACGCCATGCGTGCTCCAATGGATGCGCGCGAGGTGTGCGTGGGTCCCGTCAAAATCAATCTCGATTTGTCCAGCGGCCTTCGCCGTGCCGCTGACGAACTCGCTCTCGGTAAATTCAAAACCAGTCGGTAGCGTCACACGAATCTGGTGGTCGGCCTTTGTCATGGGGTTGCGGATAGACTCGGCTCTTCCCTCCAGCATGCCGGGAACGCTTACCTTCGCCGTGCGCGTCTTAATGTCGACTTCTAGGTCAATGGGCTTGAAGACCGTCGGCAGGAGCTTCGTGACCGTCGTCGAAAACACCTGCCAGATCAGCTTGCCTGGCTCTGTCTCGCGGCCGTGCGACACTGCCTCGAGGGCGGCCCGCTGCTTCACATCAGCGCGCTCATCGACGACCGACTGGAAGGTGCCATTTCCGAGATGGATCGGCCCCGGCCAGGCCGCCAGGATGCCCCAGCGCAGGCCGTCAAGGGGCACATCGTTGAATCTCCCCTTTTCGATGTGGACAAACGTGTAGGCCCGGCAGTTTCCGTGGGTGGGTGCCCCGTTGAACTGGCACGGGCAGCCCCAGATGCAATTGCAGTTTGCGAACTCCACTCCCTGCATGAACCAGTCGGCTAGCTTCATGGTGGCTCCTTTGCTTGAGAACAGGCCATTAGATTTATGCATACAGCTTATTTGCAAGCGCAATGCTAGGCCGACCACGGGGGAGTCTGCGCCTACAAACCTGCGGACGCAGTGGGTCCGCTAGAAAGGCCAGAAGCGGAAGATTCGGGCCACTACAAGCCACGCAAATAACACCAAGACAAGCGCATACGCTACAATGCGCTGCCTGTTCGCCGCCTCGTCCTCGTAGGGATCAATGGTGAGCCGGGTGGAGTCCGGGGGGAGAACACCCCGGTCGGTCAGCGCGACCCCAAGGGGTATGTTTATCTTCACGCGGCCGTTCACCGCCCAACCCGTTCCCTCGAGAAGGGGCCCGAGGTTTCGCTGGCGCAGCTTTAGGGCGGCGAGAAGCATCGAAGGCCCTGAAATGATCAGAAGGGCGGCGGCAACCGCAATCGGCCACATCCACGGCGGCAGGTGGAGAAGCCCGCTGAAGACGCTCGTCAGCGCTCCGCCGATCGCGCCGATCGCAAGGCCTATTGCGGCGAAGATTCCCGCGAACTTGGCGATGTCGAACGACTGCGACTGCGGGGGCGTTTGGGGCACCGGAGCCACGGCTGCGACCTCGAGGCTACCCTGGACCACCTTTTCCTTTGACGCGGCAAACTTCGCGAACTGGTCCCCGACGAACGAAGCAACCTTCTTATACGGGGAGAAGAACGATTGCCGGATGCTGATCGGCGCATCGGAGATCTTGATGATCGTTGCGTCCCAATCCCGCCCCTTGCGGTCGTAGAAGACGCCGTTTCGGCCGACGAACAGGTAGTCGCTGTCGCCCTGCGTGAAGGCCGCCGCGATCCTCATCGTCTGCCCGCCTCGGCGGCGGCATTCGACATACGCGACGTAGACGCGGCTCATGGCCGCAAACACGGAATGCGCCGCGAAATCGTCCACTTGGATGCACAGCCGGCACGAGCGGCTGTCCAGGAAGAGGGTGCCAGCCTGAAACACGGCGGGCCTCACCCTCGAGTAAAAGTCGAAGAAATTGACAAAATTCCGAAGGATGGTCCCCAGGTCCCTGTAGAAAAGGGCCAGGCGCTCAACGTCCGCGGCAGCCGCGACCCTGGGAGCCAGCATCCTGTCCTCGCTAAACAGGTCCGCCAGCGTCTTGCGGCCCGTGCCGGCAAGAATGGCGTCGATTCTCTCGGGGCCCAGGCTTGCAACCGGGGACGTCGGCCTCGTGCCAATCCACGCCTCGTAGGGGTGGAGCTTTTCGCCGAGGGCCGCCCAGTCCTCGGGCGTGAGAGAGACGATCCCGTCTCCCAGGAGGGGGACGATCGCGGCGTCGTGAAGACGGGCGAGCGCGGCTGCCCAGGCGGGATTGACGCGCTCCAGAAGCGGCAGCGGTCGGCCCGCCTCGATCCGGGCAAGCGGAAACGCCTCGAGCATCTTGGATTCGGCCGCCAGGTCGCTGCCGGACAATGCACGGTAATCCTCTTCGTCGCGGTTCAGCCCCGGGACCGCCGAAGGATCGAAAGACGCAAGCTGGGTGCGGGTAAAATAATCCGCCACCTTGACGCGGACTGCGGCCACGGCCTGGAAGGCCTCGGCCGCCGCAGGACCTATTCCCTCGGCGGCGGTCGAGCCGCCGGCACCATGCCATGCCTTGAAGGCCTCGAGATCCGAATAGAACGAGGCGACCGTTTTCTCCGTCACCTCCTTCAGGCATGACGCGATGTCGCTGATAAGAGCCCGGGTCTCGTCATCGGCGGCGGCCTCCGGCCTCAGGATTCCGTCGCCCTTGAGGGGGCCCTTTGCAACGGACTTGGCGACCTCGGCTGCGTCAGAAGCCGAAACGGCGTCGCATTGCTTGCCCAGCGTCGAGAGGATCCAGGTAGCGGCGTCCGCCACGGAACGCCCTTCCGGACTATTGCCGACCGCCGCGACGGGGAGGATTTCGGAGCCTTCCAACAGCGTGACAGGATCCCTTAGGCGGGCGCAGGCCCAGGAGACGGCCGCGATCACGTCCGGCGGCCGGACATGCCCATCGCCGTCTGTGTCGATGATCGCCAGGGTTCGCTCGTCGATTTGGAGGCCCTTGACCGGGCAGCTGAGCGCCACCCAGAGCTTCTGGTCCAGCTCCCCCAGGGCCCTGAGGTCATCCGCGGTCTCAAGCGAGACCTGGTCAAGTCCGCCGCTGCGGACGAATTTCCACGAATGGAGGAACGCGGCCGTCGGGCTCATGGAGGGGATCATCTGGAGGCGCCTTCACCTTGGCAATACCCGGGCCGCGCCAGGGTGATGACGCATTCCAGGTGCCGGGTCTGGGGAAACAGGTCGAAGGGCTGCACCGCCGAAGCCGTGTAGCCGGCCGCCAGGAACACCTTCAGATCGCGCATCTGCGTCGCCGGGTCGCAGCTCACGTACACGACGGCCCGCGGCCCGAACGAGAAGAGCTGGTTGAGAAAGGCCTCGTCGCATCCCTTGCGGGGCGGGTCGATCACCACAGCCGTGTCGTTGGACGGGAAGTCCAGGCCCGAGAAGATCGCCGACGCATCCCCGGCGACGAACGAGACGTTTGTGATCCCGTTCGCTGCCGCGTTCTCCCGCGCGAATACAACCGATGATTCGCTCACCTCAACCCCCGCGACGCGCTCGAAAGCCCGGGCCGCAGCCAGGGCGAAGAGTCCGCTTCCACAGTAGGCATCCACGAGGAAGCGCGCGCCGCTCGACCGGGCCTGGTCGCGGACATAGGCGGCGAACGAGGGCAAGATGAACGGGTTGTTCTGAAAGAAGTCCCGGGCAAGGAAGCCAAGCCGGAGCGTCTCACCCGGTCCCATCGCGATCTCCTCCGTCACCCGCTCCTCATGGCTCGTGGTGACCGTGCCGCCAGCGTCGCGAAAGAGAAGCGTCGCACCCCGGATGAAAGCGCCCTCGCCCGCCCGGCTTCGGATCTCGTCACGGACCGCCCCCAGCCGTGCGTTTATGGCGTCAGTCGCGATCTCGCAGCGTGGCACGTCCACGATGTCGAAGCGGGTGCCCTGCCTCAGGAACCCAATCGCCAGTTCGGAGCCCGCGCGCGGGGCGTTGAAATGGGGTGTTATCTTTGAGCGATAGCCGAAGGGCCGGGGCGAGCCGATGACCGGAGAGACCGCAAGGGTGAGCCCCGCCATGTGCTCGATGAGCTCGGCAACCTGGCGGCGCTTCCATTCAAGCTGCTCCTCGTAGCGGAGGTTCTGGTACTGGCACCCGCCGCACAGGCCGAAGAGGGCGCACTTGGGCTCGATCCGACTCGCCGAGGGCTCAATCACCGCAAGAAGGTCCGCTTCTGAAAAATTCGCGTGGTTGCGAAAGACCCGTGCCCGGACCCGCTCACCCGGTAGAGCGAAGGCGACCATGACCACCCATTTGCGCCCTCCCTCCCCTCCCTCCAGGTCCACCCGCCCCAGCCCGACGCCAAGGTTGGTCAGCGTCGTAATCGACAGCTCGATCTCCTGGTGGTAGCCAAAGGGCCTGTCGTTGAATGTTTTCTTTTTGGACACGGACCCTAACTACAATTCAAATAGGGCGATGCCCGTCGAGACAATCACCAGCCTTCAGAACCCGAGGCTGAAGCGCCTCGTGCGGCTGCGCGACCGCAGAGCACGGGACGAGGAACGCGCCTTCCTTGTGGAAGGGTACCGCGAGGTCCGGCGCGCCCTTGAGACGAAGGTGGTGCTGGACGAGCTGTATTTCTCGAGGGAATGGTTCCTGGGCGAGAACGAGCCTGCGCTGCTGGCCGCGGCCGAGGCGGGCGGCGCGAAGCTTTTCGAGTTGTCCAAGGAGGCGTTCGCGAAGGTCGCCTACCGCGAGCGCCCGGACGGCATCCTTGCCGTGGCGCCCCAATGGCGAAGGACCCTCGCGGACCTCACCCTGCAGGCGGTTCCATTTGTCCTCGTCGTCGAGGCCATCGAGAAGCCCGGCAACCTTGGGACGATCCTCAGGAGCGCCGACGCGGCCGGATGCGACGCGGTCATCGTCTGCGACCCGGTGACCGATCTTTTCAATCCCAACGTGGTCCGCGCCTCCACCGGAGTGCTCTTTTCGGTGCCGTGCGTCGTCGAGGAGAGCGCGAAGGTCCTCGCCTGGCTTAGGGAGCGCGGGATGCGCACCGTCGCCACCACCCCCGCGGCAAAGGCAGTCTACTCCGAATGCGACCTCAGGGGGCCGCTGGCCGTCGTGATGGGGAGCGAGCAGTACGGGCTCAGCGAATTCTGGCTCAAGAACGCGGACATCCCTGTCCGGATTCCGATGGCCGGCCAGGCCGATTCGCTCAACGTGGCGATGGCCGCGCTGATCACGCTCTTTGAGGCTGTAAGGCAGCGGCGCTCGTAGTCCGAATCAGTCTGACCGCAGCGCGACGATGGGATCAACCTTGGTTGCCCGACGGGCGGGAAGCAAACTGGCAGCGCAGGCAACCAGCGCGATCAACGCTGCGACGCCGCCAAATGCGAGTGGGTTGTTCGGCCCAACACCGAACAATTGGGATGACATGTACCGCGTAAGCAGCAGGGAGAGGGCTATGCCCAGGGAGAGTCCGATTGCCGCGAGCCAAACCCCCTCCGTGAACACGAGCCTGAGCACATCCGAATCCTGGGCACCGAGGGCGATCCGGACACCAAACTCCCTTGTGCGTTGTGCAACGGCATATGCCATAACCCCATAAAGTCCGACGGTCGCAAGCAGCAGGGCCGATAGGGCAAAGATCGCGGCCATCAGCGCGGGCGACCGGCGGGTGAGCAGGCTGTCGCTGACACGGACCTCCATAGGACGCACGTCACTGAGGGACACGTCTTGATCCGCCTCGCGCACCGCGCGCACGAGGGTATTTGCAACTGCGCTAGGAGAGAGGCTTGTCCGGGCAACAAGGATGTAATTGCGGAAATACTCGCGGCTGTAGGGAAAATAGACGGCGCCGCGGCCGTGAGTCTCCGTCAGGCCGGACTGTTTCACTGAGCCAACAACGCCGACGATTGTGTAGAGCTTCATGTACTCCCCCGTTCCCGTCCCGGGATAGATCTGGCGACCGACAGCGCTTCCATCGGGCCAGTAGTGCCCGGCAAACGTCTCATCAACCACACACGTCAACTGATCGCGCACGGCATCTGCGGGCTCCAAGAATCTCCCGCTCCGCAGGGGAATACCCATCGCGACAAAATAGTCCCCGGCGACCCCTAGGACATCATGCACGAGGACGGACGACTCCCCGGGTTTAGGCGTGTATCCCGGAACCGTAAGCGCGTCGCCGGCCGCGGGTCCGACCACGGGAATAAAGGTTACTGCTCCGGCCGCCGAAATCCCTGGTAGCGAGCGCGTCTTCTCAAACAGGCGGTCAAAGAAGCCGTGGAATGAATCCAGCGTGCGATAGCCGTTCCACGTCAGATTGAACTGCCCCGTGATCACATGATCAGGCCGAAACCCGGGCAACACGGCCATCGCGCGCCTTAAGCTCATCCCAAGGAGGCCTGCTCCGGTCAGCAGTACGAATGCAAGGGCGATCTGGGCCACGATGAATCCGCGTCGCAGCCGGAGCGTGGCATGACCCGCGGTGCCGCTGCGCGACTCAGATTTGAGCGCAAGGGCGAGTCCGCCGCGAAGATTGAACCACGCGATCGGGATGGCAATGCACGCGCCGACAACCAGTGCGCCAAGCATGGCGGCCGCCGCAAGGCGCCCGTTAAAGGACACCTCGGAGCCCAGGGGCAGCTGATCCACGCCCAAATAGCCCAGGAGCCGGATGGTGACGGCGCCCACCCAGAGCCCCAGCGCGGCCCCGGCAGCCGCCAGCACCATTGTTTCGGTCATGACATCCCTGACAATGTGGCGCTGGCCCGCGCCCAGCGCCTGGCGGATGGCCATCTCTCTCGCCCGATTGCACGCGCGGATAAGCAGGAGGTTCACAAGGTTGACGCACCCGATGAGCAGAAGGCAGAGCGCTGCCGCCTGCATAAGGATGAGTGTCGGCCGAACGGACGCTACATAGTCAGCCTGCAGAGGCGCGACCACCGTGCTGCAACCGGCTTCGGCGACGAGCTTTGCTTCCGGAAACTCCGGCGCCAGCGCCATGTCTCGGGCTGCGATCTGCGCCCGCACATCCGCGAGGCTCGCACCGTCGGACAAGCGTGCAACCTGGATCTTGCCGACGCTATGACGCGCGCCAACGTTTCGCTCACCTTCCTCCGACGAGAGGGGCATGAAGACTGGCGCCTGGAACGACAGAAATCGGAAATGGGGCGGCAGCACGCCGACAATGACCTTTGGATCGCCGTTCGTGCGAATGGTCTTGCCGAGCACGTTCGGGTCCGCGTTGAAGCGCGTCTGCCAGTATTCATAGCTGAGCATCGCGACATGGTCGGTCTGGTAGGTCATCTCCGCGTCGGTGAAGGCGCGGCCCATCAGAGGCTTGACCCCGAGGGTGTCGAAGAACTCCGGCGTGACCCTGCCGAGTTTCTCTATCGAATTGGACCCGGTCTCGCCGATGACCGCAGTCCCCTCGTCGATTTCGGATATAGAGGCCAATGCCGGGATCTTCCCGCGACGCTCGTAGTAATTCGTAAGCGATGCGCCCGGTTGAGCGCTGGGGAGCTTTGGGTAGATGAAATAGAGCGTGACCAGCCGGTTGGCGCTGGGGAAAGGCAGCGGTCGGACGAGGATGGCGTCAACCACCGCGAAGATGGCCAGGTTGGCCCCAATGCAGAGCGCAAGCGTGGTTAAGGCGGTCGCCGTGAACCCGGGTGAGTTCAGGAGTCGGCGGATGGCGATTCTGAGCTCGGATAGCACGGCGAAAACCGGTGTGTTGGGCGTTGGGGTTGTGTGGTTGCGGCCATCTGTCTGCAGGTCATATGCCAGCCGATAAAAATATCATATCATCATATTAATCAAATGATAACAAAACTGCATATTCCCGGATAAATGCCGGGTTGTCCGAAAGTGGAACCCAGCCTTCCCATGGATGGGAAAACCTCGCGCACGGCCTGATGTTACTTCGATCGCGATGCGGCCTGACGCAACAGGTCTTGAACGAGATCGGAAGTGCCCTGGACCATGCTGATGCGGGGCGCATAACCCAGGTCCCTTCGGGCGGCGGAGATGTCGAACCAGTGGTCCTTTGCGAGCTCCGCGGCGACGAACCGGGTCATCGGCGGCTCACTTGCCAGCGGAAGCAGGCTCCACGCAGCCTCGCACGCGCAGCCGATTGCCGTCGCCGCGCGGAGAGACAGCTTCTTTGTCACCGGTGGTTCGCCGAGGGATGCAAGCAGCCCGTTGATCCAATCCCATAGGACAACCGGCTCGCCGTTCGTGATGAAGTAGGCCCGTCCACCCGCTGCGGGGGCGTCGCCGGCCAGGCACCCTTCTGCGGCTATGTGGGCATCCGCGGCGTTTTCGATGTGGACCATGTCGACGCGATTCGTCCCCGGCCCTACGATCCTTAGCCGGCCCGCCCGGGCGCGGGAAAGCAGCCGCGGGACAAGGTGGGGGTCTCGCGGCCCCCATATGAGGTGCGGCCTGAGGGCCACCGTCCGGAGCGCCTGGCAATGGGCCGCGAGCACCTCCGCCTCGGCTGCGGCTTTTGTCAGCGGATAGGGGCTCGGGCAGCGTGTCGTGAGGGGCAGGGACTCGTCGACACCGGCCAGATCAAGGCCGTTGTACACGACGCTAGGCGTACTCGTATGGATCAGCCGGCGCACGCCGTGGATCCGGCAGCCATCGATCACGGCCCGGGTGCCCAGAACGTTGATCCGGAAGAAGTCCGCGCGCCTCCCCCAGACACCCACCTTCGCGGCCACGTGGAACACGGCCTGCATCCCGCGGCACGCCTCGCGGACGCCCTCGGCGTCCTCGAGCGACACGCGGATGAAACGGACGCCGCGCGCGTCCAGATCGGGTGCCGGCGTCCGCGCGGCCACGGCGACCGGACGGCCCTGCGAAAGCAGCCGCTCGACGATCGCGCGCCCAAGGAATCCCGTCCCCCCTGTTACAAGGACGGGCCCCAGGGATGCGTCGCTTGCCTCGTTGTCGTTCACATTCTTGGGCGCGTGCCTGGATCCGTATCAGAATCAGGCGGCCCGGTAGGATCGTGCACCGACGGCCCACTTAGCGAGAGCGAGCCTGTGGATCTTTGCGTTGTGGCGGACATCGACCGGGAGGTGCTTCATGAAGAAGAAGGTCCTGATGGCTGAAGTGTGCGGATGGCCCCGTGCGAGGGCGCGAAGCGTTTCGACGAAAGCGCGGGCATCCGCCTCTCCGCGGACGCGGGTCTCCACGACCAGCGCGGGCTCCTTGGCCACGCCGATCAGGGCGCATCGCCTGGCGCGCGGGTGGGCGCGGAAGACCTGCTCGCAGGGCTCCGTGAACAGGACCCCGCCCGAGGTGTCGACCCGCTCGGCTTTGCGGCCGAGGTACCAGAGGCGGCCGTCGCCGTCGACGCAGCCGCAGTCCCCCATCCGGTGCCAGACGCCGCCGGGCGTCGTGGCATCGGCGATCTTCGCACCTGCCGTGGCTTCGGGCAGCGCGTCGTATTCCTTCGTCACAACAGGGCCGCGCACGATGATCTCCCCGACCGTCCCGTTTGGAAGCTCGGCCGCCGGAGCGAGCGCTGCAATGGGCCCGTCCGAAATGGGGATTATCCTGACGTCCACGCCCCGGACCGGGCGCCCGACGCAGGCACCTCGCGTCGAGCCCGGATCGATCTCTTCGGCCGACACGGTGCTCACCGGAAGGGCCTCGGTCGCGCCGTAGGGACTGTGGAGCCGGCCTCCGGTCAGAAACGAATTTGCCGCCTCCCAGAGGTCGGCGGGAACCGGCGCTCCTGCGCACAGGACCCGCCTCAGGCTCGGAAGCCTGACGTCCCGCGCGCGGCAGTAGTCGGCGACCTTCCGCCACAGCGTGGGGGATCCGAAGGAATTCGTGACCCCCTCCTGGAGGATGGCCTGGACAATCTTCGCGGGGTCGGCCCTGGCGGGCCGGCGCGGGTCCATCTCCGGGATGACGCTCGTCATGCCGAGCGCGGGGTTGAACAGGGCGAAGATGGGAAGGAGCGGGAGGTCTATCTCCCCCGGCTCGATTCCATAGGTCTCGCGGATGATCCCGACCTGGGCCTCGAACATGCCGTGCTCGTAGCAGACGCCCTTGGGGGCGCCGGTGGATCCGGACGTGAAAAGCACGGCGGCGAGGTCGCCGGGCTCGGCGGACGCGGCATCGGCGGACGCTCCAACCACTCCCGTCATCCTGGCCGTGAGCGAGCCGCTTACCGGGACACGGACCCTGACACTCCGAAAGGCGCGCCGGCATGCGCGGGAAAGAACCTGTGCGATCGGGACGCCCACAAGGGCCCGAGTCCGCGAACGTTCGACGCAGGCCAGAAAACTCCCGAGGCCCATGCCCGGGTCAATGACGACCGGCACGGCTCCCAGCTTGAACAGCGCGAACACCGAGGCGACGAGGGGGAGACCCGGCTTCACCATGACCAGGGTCCGATCACCCCGGCCCACGCCCCGCCCCTTCAGCCTCGCGCACCAGGCGTCGGTCTCGGAGAGGAGTTCGGCAAAGCTCAGGGAAAGGTAGTCTATCGCGCCCGAGGGGGTCCGACCCCGCGGCACCTTGAGCGCCGTCGCCCCGGGCTGCGCAGCGGCCATCCGGTCGAGATGGCGGGCGATGTTTGCGTTCACACCTTAAGCGAGGGCGCCTCGGCGAGGAGGGTGGCCTGCCAGGGCAGTAGAATCTCGCCCAGCTTGCGGGGCGTGCGCGCGATCTGCGAAAGCTGCGACCGGTTGGCGATCAGGGTGGGCTCGATCGATATCTTTGAGGCGATCTTGTCGCGCTCCTCCTTGATCCGGTCCATAAGGGCGATCTCAGCCTGGGTGAGCGGATGGTGGTTGGGGTCTCGGCCGGGCCGCCTCGGGAGCATGCGAGGGTCGCGCTCCAGGCCCGCGCGGACCGCGGCGGCCAGCGATCCGATGAGGCGCGCATGGCGTTTTCCGAGATTCACCGAGGAAAGGATCTCCTCCTCGGACGCCCCCTCGTCGGCGTACGACGCCAGCTTCATCAGGAGCTCATTCGAGCAGACCTTGAACGGGGGTGTGTCGAGGCGCAGGGCCTGCTCCTGGCGCCAGTGCCATACGGCATGCAGGACCGTCTGGCCGCGCGCGCGAAGGCGCTCGGACCTGCCGATGCGCCAGTCGTTCTCGTCGGGCGGGGCGAATCCGGTCACGCCTGCCTCGATCTGCGCCCTGCACTGCTGATCCATCCAGTCGAGGCGGCCCAGCCTCTTGAGCTCGCGGGCGAGAATGTCCCGAAGTGCCGGCAGGTACCACACGTCGAGGGCGGCGTAGTCGGAGAGCTTCGGGGTGATCGGCCGGCGGGACCAGTTGGCCTTCTGGCCCTCCTTGTCGAGCTTCACGCCGAAATTATCCTCGATCAGCGAGGCGAGACCTATCCTGCTGCGGCCCAGGAGCTGGGCCGCCAGCATCGTGTCGAAGAGGCTCTTGGCCCGGAACCCGCAGAAGTCGTAGAGCAGCCGGAGGTCAAAGTCGCTTCCATGCATCACGAGGTGTTTCTTCGCGAGCCGGGGCCAGAGGACCCCAAGGTCGAGCGGGGCCAGGGCGTCCACGAGGAAGACCTCGCCGCACACGTAGAACTGCAGCAGGCACACCCGGACGCGGAACCGAAACATGTTGTCCGCCTCCGTATCCATGACGACCTCGTTCACCTGGTCGATGGCCGCGAGAAGGGGCGGCAGCTGCCCGGGCTGGTCAATGAGGCTGTAGCCGGAAATACGAGGGTGCTGTGTCTTTACGCCAAGCAGGCGGCGGACCGGGTGCGGCAGAAATCGGGATATCATCTCAAGCTATTTGATCGTGGATGGCCCGGCCAACGAGGGCGAATCTTAAAAGGCAGTCCCGGAGCGCACGCGCCCGGGAAGCCGCGAGGGATGGCTACTCCGCCCACGATGAGAGAAAGGCCGCCACAAGGCCCGGCAGGTCGGGGCTGTAGCCGCCCTCCAGAACCGCCGCAGCCTGAAGCCCCGACTTGTGGAGCCATCTCCCAAGCAGGGCGAAATCCTCAACCTCGAGGCTCAATTCCGTGAGCGGGTCGTGCGCGTACGCGTCGAAGCCTGCGGAGACCAGCACGATGTCCGGCCTGAAGTCGCACACCGCGTCCAGCGAGGCGCGGAGCGCCTCCATGTGCTGTTCCCGGGGCGTTGCGGGGGGCAGCGGCCAGTTGCGGCTGTTTCCCATGTCGTGCAGGCCGGTGCCGGGGTACCCGGGGGCCTGGTGCACCGAGCAGACCAGAAACCCGTCGCGGCCAAGGAGGATGGCCTCGGTGCCGTTGCAGTGATGCGCGTCAAAATCCCAGATTGCGACGCGCCGCGCGCCAAGGTCGCGCCGGGCGACAAGGGCGGTGACCGCCACCTGGTTCAGGTAGCAGAAGCCCATCGCCTGGCTGGCCGTGGCGTGGTGCCCCGGTGGCCGCATGAGCGCCATGGCGGGTTGTCCGGTCCTGTGAACGTATTCGGCCGCGGCAATCGCCGCCGATACGGATCGGCGCGCATGCTCCGCTATGTCCGGAAAGTACCCCGTGTCCGCGTCGAAATCAGCGGGCACCTTCAGCCGGGCGAGGTGCTCGGCCGTGTGCGCGAGGAGCAGCGTCGCGTCCGGGACGTCGTCCACGAGGTCCTTCCAGGCCCACGAGGGAAAGGCTGCGCGCAGGTGCTCCGCCGTCCTGACAATCCGCGTCGGCCTTTCGGGGTGCTGGAAGGAGCCATAGTCGGCGCACCGAGGGTCGTGGATGATGAGCATGGACATCGGTCGGGAGGGGCGGGGCCCCGTCGTCCTGATTGAGTCGCGGACCATGCCTCCCTGTCAAATGCGACGACTCAGCCTTGGGTCCTGACGGCTTTGTCCTGCCTGCGCGCCTTGGCCCGGAGATCCTCGGAGGGGCACCCGCAGTCGCCGCCGCAACCAGGCTTGCGGCCCCTGGCGAACGAACGCAGCACGAGCCAGACTGCGGCCGCGGCGACGACCAGGAGCGCTGCGAGGGTCTGGAGTATGGGTGACATCTTTGGGTTAGAATCCCAGGGCGGTGCCCGCCTGGTACACAATGAACGACAGAATCCACGCGGCGCCAGTCATGTAGGCGGTTTGGAACAGGGGCCAGCGCCAGGAGTTGGTCTCCCGGCGCACGACGGCGATCGTGCTCATGCACTGCATCGCGAAGACATAGAAGATCATCAGAGTGAAGCAGACGAGCGGGGTGAAGAGCATGCGGCCGTCGGGCCATCTCGCCGAATGGAGCGCCTTCTGGAGCGTCGTCGTGTCTCCCTCGTCCGCCTCGGCGTTGAAGACCACGCCCATCGTGCTGACGAAGACCTCCCGCGCGGCGAACGAGCTTATGAGCCCGATTCCGATCTGCCAGTCGAAGCCGATGGGCTTGATGACCGGCTCGATCAGGTGGCCCGCCCGTCCGGCGAAGCTTTGGGCGAGCTGCTGCGTCGCGGTGGACCCCTCGGGGGCCTTCGGGTGGGCCGATAGGTACCAGAGCACGATACTAATGGCCAGGATCACGGTGCCCGCGCGCTTCAGGAAGAGCCCCGCGCGCTCGACCATGTGAAGGCAGACGTCCTTGAGGCGGGGCAGCCTGTAGGGGGGAAGCTCCATGATCATGAGCGGCGGCTTGCCCTTCAGGAGCGTGCGCTTGAAGAGCCATGCGAAGCCGAACGCGCCCAGCGTGCCGAGGGCGTACATCAGCACCATGATGCCCACCTTCTCGGCAAGCGACACCTCGGTGCCGGGCAGCAGCGCCGCGATCATCAGAAGGTATACGGGAAGGCGCGCCGAGCAGCTCATCAGAGGCGCCACGAGGATCGTGGCGAGCCGGTCCTTCGGGTCCTCGATCGTGCGCGTCGCCATGATGCCGGGGATGGCGCACGCATAGGAGCTGAGCAGGGGGATGAAGGACTTCCCGTTGAGCCCCACCCTGCTCATCAGACGGTCCATGATGAAGGCGGCGCGCGCCATGTAACCCGTGTTCTCAAGCAGGCCGATGAAGAAGAAGAGGATCAGGATCTGGGGAAGGAAGGTGATGATCGTGCCGACGCCGCCGATGATCCCGTCGGTGATCAGGTTTCGCAGCTCGCCGGCCGGCATCGCGCCCTTGATCCAGTTCGCGAGAGCGGTGGTGTGGTTCCCAATCCAGTCCATCGGCGCCTGGGCGAAGGAGAAGATGCTGACGAAGAGAAGCGTCATGACGACGGCGAGCACCAGCCAGCCCCAGACCGGATGGGTGACGACGGCGTCGATCCGGTCGCTTGCGCTCGGCCCGGACGAATGCGTGGAGTGGACCACCTCGGCCGCCAGTTGGCCGATCACCTCGTAGCGCGAGTTTACGAGCGTGCCCGCCCAGTCCATCCCCTCTCTCTCCCAGCGCTTCTGCCACGACTTGAGGATCTCGTCGGTGCGCCGGTCAAGCGGCGTGGACCCCGAGACACGCACGGAATCCTGGTCCGTGAGGAGGAGGAGGGCCTCGGCTCGGGCGATGAGCGGGGCCTTGCCGCCGTTGGCGACAAGCGACGCCTGCAGCTCGGCGACGGCGGACGAGATGGCGGCCGGGATGTTCCACGCGTGGCGGGAAAGGGGCAGGTCGTGCCTGCTCATGGCCAGCTTGAGCTCGATGATGCCTTTGCCGTTCGCCGCCTCGCACGGGATCACCGGGATGCCGAGCACCTGCTCCAGGCGCGCGACCCTGATCGAGAGGCCCGCCTGGGTCGCCAGGTCCATCATGTTGAGCACGAGGATGACGGGCCTGCCGAGGTCGAGGATCTGGTGGACCAGGTAGAGGTTTCGCTCGAGGTTCGTGGAGTCGACGATGCAGAGGATGCGGTCCGGCTGGGGCGTGTCCGTGCGCCGGCCAAGGAGCACGTCGCGCGTCACCGCCTCGTCCGGCGAGCGCGCGGCCAGCGAATAGGCCCCGGGCAGGTCGATGACGGAGATCGGCTGGCCGTGCTGCGAGTACACCGTGCCCATCTTCTTCTCGACGGTCACGCCCGGGTAATTGCCCACCTTCTGCTTGAGGCCGGTGAGGGCGTTGAAGAGCGTGCTCTTTCCGCAGTTCGGGTTTCCGACGAGCGCGTAGACCGGGGGCCGGGCCGGGCTTGAAGCCTTTGATGCCGGCGTCATGGCTCCTGGGGTTCGACCATCACATGCTCCGCCTCGCTCTTCCTGAGGGTCAGGTGATAGCCCCTGACCTTGATTTCAATCGGGTCCCCAAAGGGGGCGCACCTTACGAGCGTGATCCGGGTGCCCGCGAGGAGCCCCATCTCCCTGAGGCGCACCGAACCGGAGCCAGACTTCGGAAACTCCCGAACGACGGCCGATGCGCCGATGGGAAGGTCGGATAGCTTGACCGCCGCCGCCATGGGATCGCCTCGCCCCTAGCGGGTGCCAATCCTCTCGACCAATATCTGGCTGGCTGCGCGGTGGCTCAGCGCGATTCGCGTGCCGTTGACCTGGCACAGGATCGTGCGGGTGCCCGCGACTTTGGTGACATAGGTGGATTCTCCGAATCCCATCTCGCGAACCCTTTGGCAGAATTCGGGATCACCCTTCAGCTCGCGAACGCGGCCCGTCGCATGTGCGGGCAGCTGGCAGAGTGGAAATGTGGGGATGATTCGGGATCCTGGCATTGAAGAGAGTGTTATCTAAGGGAACTGAGACTCAGTTTCAAGAAATTCCTAACAGATTTGGGATGTTTGGGTGACTAAGCAGCCCATTTCAGCGCGGGCGCTATTTCAAGAAAATGGGCGTTTATTAGGCAAAAACCCGTGAAACATGGCCAAAAAGCAGAAAAAAAACCAAAAAATGACCGATTTTCACGACATCTGATCTCGGTGGATCCAGCCGCAGCGGGCTATGAAATCCAACCCAGATCCGGCGCTCGTCACCGCCGGCGTTTTACAGTCAGCTGCGCGACGGAGAACCGGACGATTCCCTCGAGGCGCTCGATATCGGTTGTTGTAAGGTTTGCCGCGCCCTTGAGGGCGTCCTCGGCGCGCTTCATCGCTTCCTCGACGACATTGACATCGATCTTTTCCTCATCGATCGCGCTGTCCGCAAGTATCGAAACCTTCTCGGCAGTCACCTGTGCGAAGCCGCCGCCCACGATCAGAAGCTCGGTCACGTTGCCCTTGGTCGCCCGGAGCTCTCCTGCGCCGACCTGGGTCATGAGTGGGACGTGCCCCGGAAGGATCCCCACCTCCCCTTCCACGGTTGGAATGACAACCGAGTCGACCGTTTGGGAATACACCCGGGCTTCCGGGGTGACGATCTCAAGGGTGAGGGGCATGGGGTTATTTCTTCCCAGCCGCTATGACCTCTTCGATGCCACCCTTCATGTAGAAGTCGCCCTCGGGCACATCGTCGAGCTGGCCGTCGAGAATCATCTTGAACCCTCGCACGGTGTCCTTCACGGGGACGTACTTTCCGGGCGTTCCGGTGAACACCTCGGCAACCGAGAACGGCTGCGAAAGAAAGCGCTGGATCTTGCGCGCCCGGTAGACCGTGAGCTTGTCCTCGGGCGACAACTCGTCGAGACCGAGGATCGCAATGATGTCCTGGAGGTCCTTGTAGCGCTGGAGCACGCGCTGCAGCTCGCGCGTCACATTGTAATGCTCCTCGCCCACGATCGAAACCTCGAGCGCCTTCGAGACGGAGGCCAGCGGGTCCACGGCGGGATAGATCCCGAGTTCCGCGATCGAACGCTCGAGCACGATGGTCGAGTCCAGGTGGGCGAACGTGTTTGCTGGCGCCGGATCGGTGAGGTCGTCGGCGGGCACGTAGACGGCCTGCACGGAGGTGATGGATCCCTTGTTTGTGGAGGTGATCCGCTCCTGGAGCACGCCCATCTCGTTCGCCAGGGTCGGCTGGTAGCCGACGGCCGACGGCGAGCGCCCGAGGAGGGCGGACACCTCGGATCCCGCCTGGGAGAACCTGAATATGTTGTCGATGAAGAGGAGCACGTCCTGGTTCTTCTCGTCGCGGAAATACTCCGTCATGGCGAGGGCGGACAGGCCGACGCGCATACGGGCGCCCGGCGGCTCGTTCATCTGGCCGTAGACGAGCGCCACCTTGGACTTCGATAGATCCTTCTGGTTGATGACGCCGGCCTCCGACATCTCATGGTAGAGGTCGTTGCCCTCGCGGGAGCGCTCGCCGACGCCCGCGAACACGGAGAAGCCGCCGTGCGCCTTGGCGATGTTGTTGATGAGCTCGAGGATCACCACCGTCTTTCCGACGCCGGCCCCCCCGAACGCGCCCGCTTTGCCTCCCTTGATGAACGGGCAGATCAGGTCGATGACCTTGATGCCGGTCTCGAGGATCTCTGCCTTGGTGTCCTGGTCCACCAGGGCGGGCGCCGGCCGGTGGATCGGGTACCTCTTCTCGTATTTGACCTCGCCGCGCCCGTCGACGGTGTCGCCGGTGACGTTGAAGATCCGTCCGAGGACCCCGTCGCCCACAGGGACGGTGATCGGGCCGCCGGTGTCGACGACCGTCATTCCGCGCTTCAGGCCCTCCACGGAGGACATCGCGATCGCACGGGCCACCCCGCCCCCCAGGTGCTGCTGGATCTCAAGGGTGAGGAGCTCCTTCTTGCCCGACACCGTGAAATCGATGGTGAGCGCCTGGTAGATCGGCGGGATCGCGTGCTCGGCGAACTGTACGTCGACCACGGGGCCGATCACTTGGACAATTTTTCCTGTGTTCATTGTGTCGAGAAGGGGGCGGGTTTCGGATTAAAGTGTGGCGGTTCAGGCCGCGCTGTACTGGGCCGCGGCGATTTCGAGGATCTCCTGGGTGATGGAGGCCTGGCGCGCCTTGTTGTACTCAAGCGTCAGGTCGTCCAGCAGCTCGGTCGCGTTGTCCTTGGCGGTCTTCATCGCGACCATCCGGGCGCTGTGCTCGGAGGCCTTCGCCGAGAGCGCTATCTGGTGGATCTGGTGGTCGACGTAGAACGGCAGCAGCGCGTTGAGCACCTCGGTGACTCCCGGCTCGAACAGGAACTCCCTGTCGTCGGCGTGTGGAACACGCACGGTGCCCGTGTCCTTGCCCAGCTGGTCGAGAAAATCCTTCAGGCTGCGAAGCGGCAGCACCGGCCTCACGGTCGGTTCCTGGACCAGAGTGTTCTTGAACCGCGGGTAGATCACCTCGATCGTGTCGATCTCCCCCTCGAGGTACTGCTTGATCATGAACTCCGAGGCCACCTTGACTTCGGCGAAGGGGACGCGGTCATGGACCTGGAACTCCGCGACCATCGCGCGCTTGGTGCGGGCCAGGAACTGGGTGCCCTTGCGCCCGATCGAATAGTACTTCACGGGCGTGCGGATCTCCGTCACGAGCTTGAAGAGATTCGCGTTCAGCGGGCCGCAGAGGCCCTTGTCGGTCGTGATGAGCAGGATGCCGCGCGTCTTCACGTCGCGCTGCACGAGGAAGGGGTGCGACGTTTCCTCGATCCTTGTCGAAAGAGCCGCCAGGACGTCGGCGAGAAGATTCGCGTACGGCAGGCCGCCGATGGCGGTCTGCTGCGCCTTCTTCATCTTCGAGGCTGCGACAAGCTCCATCGCCTTCGTGATCTGGCGGGTGTTCTTGACCGACTTGATTCGCCGGCGGATGTCGCGTGTGCTGGGCATCGAGGGGGTCTGTCAGGAGTTCGGCTTGGGCGGACTCAGGCTGAATAGGACGACTTCCACTCCTCGCACGCCGCCTGGAGCCGGGCCTCGAGGTCCTTGTCCAGGGCCGCTTTTGTGCGGATCTCCGCAAGAAGGGCGTCCTTGCGGGTCGTGAAGAAGCTTTTCAGAGACGTGGCGGCGGCCGAGACCTTCTGTATATCAACGTTCTCGAAGAGCCCCTTCTGCATGGCAAACAGGACGGCGACCTGGAGTTCGATCGGTTGCGGCGCGAAGGCCGGCTGCTTGAAGAGCTCGACGATGCGGTTGCCGCGCTCCAGCTGGGCCTTCGTCTTTGCGTCGAGGTCCGATCCGAATTGCGCAAACGCCGCGAGTTCGCGGAACTGGGCGAGCTCGCCCTTGAGTTTGCCGCCGACCTGCTTTGTGGCCTTGATCTGCGCGGCGGAGCCGACACGCGAGACGGAGAGACCGACCGAGACCGCGGGCCTTATGCCCTGGTTGAAGAGATCCGTCTCAAGGAAGATCTGCCCGTCCGTGATCGAGATGATGTTCGTCGGGATGTAGGCCGACACGTCGCCGGCCAGGGTCTCTACGATGGGCAGGGCGGTCAGCGAGCCCTTCCCGTCAAGGCGGGCGGCGCGCTCAAGGAGGCGGCTGTGGAGATAGAACACGTCGCCCGGGTAGGCCTCGCGGCCCGAGGGGCGCTTCAGAATCAGCGAAATCTGCCGGTACGCGACCGCGTGCTTCGAGAGGTCGTCGTACACGATCAGGGCGTCCATGCCGTTTTCCATGAACCATTCGCCCATTGCCGCGCCGGAATACGGGGCGATGTACTGGTTGGCGGGGTTATCGGCGGCCGGCGCCGCGACAATGACGGTGAACTCGAGCGCGCCGGCGGCCTCAAGGGCCGAGATTGTGCGCACGATGTTCGAGTTCTTCTGGCCGACGGCGACGTAGATTGAATAGACTGGCCGGAAGTTCTTGTCCCCTGAAGCGAGCCCGACCTTGTTGATCTTCGCCTGGTTGATGATCGTGTCGATCGTGATGGTCGTCTTGCCCGTTCCGCGGTCGCCGATGATCAGCTCGCGCTGGCCGCGGCCGATCGGAATCATCGAGTCCAGGGCCATGATCCCCGTGAACAGGGGCTGCGACACGCCCTTGCGCACGATGATGCCGGGCGCGATCCTCTCGACGGGGTAGAATTCCTTGGAGTCGATCGGACCCTTGCCGTCTACGGGGTTGCCGAGCGCATCGACCGTGCGGCCGAGGAGCCCCTTGCCCACGGGAACCGATAGAAGCCTGCCGGTTGTCGTCACCTCGTCGCCCTCCTTCAGCTGGGCGATGTCGCCCAGGATGACGCATCCGACCTCGTCCTCCTCGAGGTTCAGCGCGATCCCGATCGCGCCGCCTGGAAACTGCACCATCTCGTTGTACATCACGTCGGAGAGGCCGTCGATCTTGGCGACTCCGTCGGCGACCGTGCGGATGTTGCCTGTGTTCTTCTTGACCGCCTTGCTGGAGAGCTTGGCGATCTGCTGTTCAATTTGTTCGAGGACGGTGCTCATGGAGCGGATCTTGGGAGTTGGGAGGCGGTTCTGTTAAGATGGGCGGGGTGTCTCAGACCGACGCGGCGAGCGCGGCCAGCTGTCCCGCGACGGACGATTCGTAGATGTCATCGCCCACCTGCACCCTCAGGCCGGCAAGGAGCGCGGGGCTCGGCTTTGCCGTGGTGGAGACCGCACGGTTGTATTTCTTCGTCATGGCGGCGCCGATGGCGGCAAGCATCGCGTCATCGATCGCACCCGCGTACTCGACGACCGCCACACTCTTTGCGAGTTCGGCCGAAATGAAGCGCCGATAGGCCTTCAGCAGCATCACCGGATTGGCGGGATTGTGCTTCTCCACGTAGGCGAGGACCCCGCTCACCCTGTCGGCCGAGACCGTGCCGTCGACGAGGCTCATTGCGAAGAGCTGGCGGGCGAACTTCTGAGCGATCTTTGCTTGGGAAGCCATTCGGGTCGGTGCCGGGGGTTCTGGGCTTGGATCAGACGTTCGTGAGCTCGCGCGCGGCGGACTCGTTGTAGCGACTGCGCTCGGCGTCGGAGAGCTCCTTGGACAGAACGCGCTGTGTCGTTTCGACCACCAGCCGCGCTATCTCCGTGCGCGCCTCTGCGAGCATCTTCTTCTTCTCGAGCTCGATCACCTGCTCGGCCTTCGCGAGGATGTCGCTCGCCTTTGCGGCGGTCTCCTGGGTCTGCTTCTCGAGGAACTCCTTCGCCGATTTGCGAGCCTCGTCGATTATCCTCGTGGCATCGGCCTGGGCGCGCTTCGCGCTGGCTGCGCTCTCCTGTTGCACGGCCTCAAGCTTGGCCTTCATCTCGTCCGTGTAGCGCAGCCCGTCCGCGATCTTCTTCTGGCGCTCGTCGAGGGTCGCGACAATGGGCTTGAACGCGATCTTCCAGAGGATGAAGGCGACCAGCAGGAAGTTTATGATCTGCGCGGCGAGGAATGGCGTGCTGATGCCGAAGTCGCGCGTGATCTTCGTGATGGGGTTTTCAGCGCCGGCCGACGGTGCGGCATCGGCGAGGATTGTTAATATCGGTAGCATGACGGACAAGGGTGAAAAATGGCCCGCACCGAGGGAATAGGTGCGGGAAACCGCTCAGTGACTCAGTGCCCGATGAAGAGCGCGTAGAAGGCGACGGCCTCAGCGAAGGCCATCCCGATCAGGCCTTGGACGAGAATCTTTCCGGAGGCGCCCGGATTGCGGCCGACGGCTTCCGCGGCCTTGAAGCCGACAAGGCCGACGCCAATGGCGGCGCCAAGGCAGCCGAGACCGCCCTGAATGTTTCCCGAGAGTTCAGCGATTACGTGGATCATTGTGATGTGTGTTTTGGTTGCTGGTCCGCCGTCCGCGCGTTGTGCACGGTCCCAGCGGGAAAGTGCAGGTCACCCGTGTGTGGGTTCGTCGTGCTTGTCCTCGTGCTCGTCTCCGTGGTTCGTCATGAGACCGATGTAGACGGTGACAAGGACCGTGAAGATGAACGCCTGAATCAGGCCCGTTAGGAGCTCCATGAAGTAGAACGGGACCGGAAGGCCCCATTTTTCGATGCCGCTCATCGCGTGCATGAGGTTTTCCCCTCCGAACATGTTCCCGAAGAGCCTGAACGAGAGCGACACTGGGCGGAACATGATCGAGACCACCTCGATCAATCCCGCGGCAAAGAAGATCAGGTAGAGCGGGTAATAGATGTACAAGGGTGTGTCCTTCTTGTCCGCCTTGTTGCCAAACAGGTCCTTTATCACAAACGCGGGCCCGGCATATCTCAGGATAAAATAAAGCCACGCGATGAAAGCCACGATCGAGAGGGCCATCGGGCCATTCAGATCGGCATTTCCAGGCCGTATGAGTTCCATCCATTCTCCGGCCCCGCTGTGCCGCATGTAGATCGTGCCGACGCCCGGGAAGAGTCCGCTCCAATTCTGGATCAAGATGAACGTGAAGAGGGCGATGAGCAGCGGGAATACGGGACGCGCCACCTTGTTTCCCACTATCGGGGAAATGAGGTCAAAGATACCCTGTACCAAGCTCTCGACGATTGCCTGGCCACGAGTCGGGATGAGCTTCGGTCTCATTATGGCCAGGCGGATGATGATGATAAGGACCAGGGCCACCACCCAGCTTGTCACCATGCTGTTGGTCACGGGCAGCGGCCCGATTGTGAACAGCGATGTTGCGGCCGATCCCACCCCACCCTCCTCAGCGGCAAACGCTGGCACCCCGGTTGAAAGGGAGGCCAGGATCAGGGCGAGTTTGGTGAACCGACGCATGGATTGGACTCGAAGCTGGTGTGACTTGAAACGTTTAGTCGTAGGCAATCGGCCCTCTCTCCGTCAACAACCGAAACAATAAATGCTGGGTGCTTATCCCTCGGCGAAGGCGTCTTCATGGTTTCGCGGCTGTCCGCGCCTTTCCTATCGTTATGATTGCCACAGCTCCAATGATGACCACCGAGGCAAGGAGGATGCGCAGGTTCAGGGGCTCGCGAAGGATCGCCCAGCCAAGGATCACGGCGACCACCGGGTTCACATAAGCGTACGTTGAGACCTTGGCGGGAGTGCTGTGCTCGAGCAGCCAGACGTAGACGGGAAAGGCCACGATCGAACCCGCAACCACGAGGTAGGAGAAGGCCAGCCATGAATGCAGGCTTATGGACGAGAAGTGGAGCGCACTTCCCTCCCCTAATGCAAAACCTGTCAACAGCATGCACGCGCTCCCGGTCACCATCTGCATAGCCGCCGCCATCAGGAGCGGGGTCCCCGTATTCACATGCTTGCTGTAAAGTGATCCGATCCACCAGCTTATGCTCGCCACGAACAGCGCAATGATATCAATCGCCGGGGGGCGGTAGCCCTCCGGGATTGCGTCGGGGCCGAGGAGGAGCGCTATTCCAAGGATTCCGACGGCAACCCCGACGACGAGGCTGATCGTAGGCCTCTTTCCGCCCGGGCGGATCCATTCTAGGAGGACCATGACAAAGGGCGACGCCCCCAGGATGAGCGAGGTGATCCCCGATGGCGTCCGCTGCTCGGCCCACGATACCACCGCATTGCCGCCCAGGAGGAGAAAGATACCGACCACAATCTGGTCCTTCCATTGCATGGCCGTCGGCCATGCCGCGCCCCTGAGGTGCAGGAATCCGAAGATGAGGACGCCAGCCACGGCAAACCTCATCCCTGCCATCAAGAAAGGGGGCATCGTCTGCACGGCCACGCGGATCCCCAGGTACGTGCTGCCCCAGATCAGGTAAATCGCCGCGAAGGCCATCACGAGGGCCATGCGGGACGGTGCTGCGGGCGGTTTCATCGATGCCATGGGGTTTGGGCACGCACAGCGGGCGCCTCGGCTGCGGTCATTTGGCGTTTTCCCCCTCGTATTCCATGTACGCGGCCGTTTCAGCGGCCGCGGCGACCCCCAGCAGCCTTCCGACGAGGTGCAGGGAGCAGTCTATGCCCGCGGAGATGCCCGCGGATGTCAGGATCGCGCCATTATCGTGAAAGCGGGCGCTTGGATCGACGATTGCGCCAGGGGCCAGATCCCGGAGCGCCCCAATCAGCTCGTGATGAGTCGTGACCCGCAGGCCGTCCAGGAGCCCGGCCTTCGCAAGGAGGAGGGCGCATGTGCAGACGCTCATCGTCGCCTCGGTGGTGCGCGCCGCCCGTTGTATCCATTCTATAACTACTCCATCTCCAAGCAGAGCACGCGTACCGAACCCGCCGGGCACGACCAGGACATGCGGGGGCGGGCATTCCTCCAGGTCGAAGTGGGGTACGATGTTCAGGCCGTTTCTCGCCCGCACGACGCCGGTTCGCGGCGCGACGGTCACCACGTTGAATACCGTGTGCGACAGCAGCTCGTCGGCCACGGCGAACACCTCAAACGGCCCCGCGAAATCGAGAACCTCGACGTCTTCGAACACCAAGATGGCGACCGTCTTTTGCATGACGATTTTGTAGCCTATCTTCGCATCGCAACGAGGGTAAAATATCGCGCGGCGCGTTTCTGGAAAACCGTTGGCTCTTCAAACGGCAAGGTGGCTGTGTCGGACCGAATCCAGTCCGCGTGCTCGAGGATAATGCCCAGCGCCTCGCGGAAATAGGCCTCGTGGTCGGTCCTGAAGTGGAGATGGGCGCCCTTTTCGGAGCGCGCCGCCAATGCAGATAGAAATTCCGGCTTTATGAGGCGTTTCTTGTGATGGCGGCGTTTGGGCCATGGATCAGGAAAGAGGATGAATATCGAGGAGAACCGGGCGCGCTCCGGCATTGAGGCCAGGAAATCGTCGGCGTCAGCGCGGACAAAATGCAGGCGTTCGAGCTTGGACCGTTCGCGCTTGCGATCAGCCCGGGCAATTCGCTCGGATGCGATATCTATTCCCACGCAGGTTTCACCCGGGTGGGTCGCGGCGTAGGCCGCAAGGAAGTGGCCGTGCCCGCAGCCGACCTCCCATACAAGTCGTCCAGTTGCTTCGATCTTGTCCGCAAGGACTCGGCGCAGAGCGTCGCGTCGCGACGCCACAATCGCCACGTGGCCCTTCAAACCGGTGGACCTCAAGAAGCTGGCTCCCCTTCTCTGCCCGCTTCAATTGCGACCATCAGCAGGCTGATGTCAGTTGGATTCACGCCGCTCATCCGGCTGGCCTGCCCAAGCGTAAGCGGTTTTATATGAGAGAGTTTCATAGCGCTTTCACGACGCAGCCCAGGAATTGCCATGTAATCCATCTCGATGGGAATTCGGATTTGTTCGACGTGCCTGAGGCGTTCTACTTCGCGCTGCTCGCGTTCCAGATACCCATGGTATGTAATACGGTACATAACTTCATGGCGCACCTGAGAGGATTCCTTGAGAAAATCGTCCGGCAGCGGGATTGCCTGATTCGATTTGCGAATATGAGTTGCCCAAGTAATTCCATTGTAACGGTTTAAATCAAGAAAATCAACCCACTTTTGAATTCGCGACGCCTTTTCTCGGATTCGTGCTAGGCGGCTGGCACTGATCAACTTATGATCTTCCGAATGATGTGCTAGCCGGAGCTCTGCGCTCCCATGGTTGAGAAGCAAACGATATTCCGCACGGCTTGTGAACATGCGGTAGGGTTCGTCAGTTCCCTTCGTGACGAGGTCGTCTATCAGGACGCCGATGTACGACTCATGGCGCCCAAGGATAAGCGGAGCTGCTCCCTTTGCCTTGCTGGCGGCGTTTGTCCCGGCGACGAGCCCCTGCCCGGCTGCCTCCTCATAGCCCGACGTGCCGTTGATCTGTCCGGCCAAGAACAGGTTTTGGACCCGCTTGGATTCGAGTGATGGAAAGAGCTGCGTAGGCGGTGCGAAATCATATTCAACGGCATAGGCGGGCCGAAGGAGAACCGCGTTCTCCAATCCGGGAATACTGTGCACCATATCGAGCTGGACATCGAATGGTAAGGAGGTCGAAAGACCGTTTATGTAGTATTCGTTGGTGGTACGCCCTTCGGGTTCTAGGAAGAGAAGGTGGCGAGGCTTGTCCGCGAATCTGACAAACTTGTCCTCAATGCTTGGGCAATACCTTGGACCGACACCTTTGATCTCTCCGCTGTACATCGCGGACTTGTGGAGATTGGACCTGACAATTTGGGCGGTTTCCTCGGTGGTGTGGGTCATCCAGCAAGAAACCTGCTCAGACCCAGGCGCCCAGCCGATACGCCTTTCGCCGGATTGTTCCACGTGGAACAAATCCTCCGGATCACGGGTATCATGGAATGCAAAAAGCGTGGGTTCCAGGTCGCCCTTTTGCTCCCGCATCTTGCTGAAATCGATGCTTCTCCCAAGGACCCTCGGCGGCGTACCGGTCTTCAGGCGCCGCAGCTCCATACCGATCTCCAGAAGACTTGCCGAGAGCGTCTTCGAACTGAAATCCCCTAGACGGCCGCCTTCATTCTTGTTTTGGCCGATATGCATCAACCCTCGCAAGAAAGTGCCTGTGGTAACGATGACGCAGTGACCCATGAATTCGATGTCCAGATTCGTGCGGCAGCCGACAACACGGCCCTTGTCAAAAATGAGGCCGGTCACGGTCGCTTGAAACAGGGTAAGATTCGCCTGCAGCTCGAGGGTATGCTTCAGCCTGAACTGATAAGCCTTTTTGTCGCATTGGGCTCGGGGCGATTGAACGGCTGGACCCTTGGACTCGTTAAGAAGCCTGAATTGAATTCCAGTAACATCTGTGTTTATTGCCATTTCACCGCCAAGCGCATCGATCTCGCGGACGATTTGGCCTTTTGCCTGGCCGCCAATGGCCGGATTACAACTCATCTGGGCGATCGTATCGATGTTGCCTGTTACTAGGAGAGTGGAGGCGCCAACCCTCGAGGCGGCAAGCGCCGCCTCGACGCCGGCATGCCCAGCGCCACAAACGATCACGTCATATTGTATTTTATTTCTATACAACGACTTGCGTAATTTGTTAACGCGGACCCAGAAGGGACCAAGCAGCAGTCCCAACCGAACCCGTCATTTTCCAATACAGAAGGATGCGAACAATTGATCGAGCATGCGCTCGTTGTCCACCTTGCCGGAGATCTCTCCAAGGGCACCCAATGCGCCGCGCAGGTCGCTTGCCAGGAGTTCAGCCGGACCGTTCGCAGCGACCTTCGCCAACGCCGCCTCAAGACAGGCGCGCCCCTCGGAAAGAAAATGGGCGTGGCGGACATTTATTGCGATCCGTTCCGCGCCGAAAGTCTGCTGGAGCCCGTCGGCGAGCCCGGCCAGCCTAGCCACGAAGGATTCCAGCCCGCGGCCGCTCAGCGCCGAAATCAGGATGGCCTGAAATCCCGGCGGAGGAATGGCCACTGGCCGATCCCAGTCCCCGAGCAGGTCCGCCTTGTTAAGGGCCACAATCGTATTCGATATCGTGATACACCTTAGGATTCTCTCTGAGAGGGGTGGGGTGGGGCGCGTCGCATCAAGGACCAGAATATAGAGGTCTGCGCGCTCTGCGCGCTCGAGCGCCTTCTCGACGCCCAGCATCTCGAGCCCATTCGCGGCAGGGTTCAGCCCGGCGGTGTCCACGAGGCGCAGGCCGTGCGGGCCGACGTTGATGCGCTCCTCGATGAAGTCCCGGGTGGTGCCCGGCTGCGGGCTGACGATCGCCCGGTCGCTGCCAACCAGCCGGTTGAGGAGCGAGCTCTTCCCAGCGTTGGGCTCGCCGAGGATCACCGTCACGATTCCCTCGCGAAGAAGCGCGCCGGTTCGCTCGGTGGCCAACAGTCGCTCTGCGCCCCTGAGCACCGTGGCAATCCTGTCCGTCAGCCTGGCTCGGTCCTCCGGGGGAAGGTCCTCATCTGGAAAGTCGATGTAAGCCTCGACGGTCGAGAGTGCGCCGAGGACCCCGTCGACGAGCTCGGCCATGTGCCTGCCGAGAGCGCCCCTGAGGACCTGCTGGGCGGCGGCGAGCGCTCGGTCGCTGCGTGCGTTGATGAGATCCATCACCGCCTCCGCCTGGCTCAGGTCCATTCTGCCGTTCAGGAATGCCCGCTGGGTAAACTCCCCGGGCTGGGCGGGACGACAGCCCCTTGCGAGGAGGTCCGCGAGGATCTTGTGGGCTATGAATGGGCTCCCGTGGCAGGATATCTCGAGCGAATCCTCCCCCGAGTAAGAATTCGGTCCCGCGAACAGGGTGACGACAACGTCGTCCACGACCGCACCGGCTCGGTCGCAGTAATCGCAATGGGTGGCGACGCGGAGTGGGGGAGCGGCTCCGAATATCTCCGCCGCGAGCCGATTTGTATCAAAACCACTGATACGCAATATCGCTAGCGCTGCAGTTCCGGCGGGCGTCGCGAGAGCGGCGATCGTGTCCTTTTGTCGCGCCATTGCGGTTCAACCAACCGCCACCGCGCCCCGGACTCAAGCGCCAAGGAGACCGCTGGCGGCCGGGGCCTGCGCCAGGCGCCATCCTTTGGGCGCGTTACCCGGCCGGGGTGATCCATTCGCAGCGCCAGATGCCCACGTCGTCAACAGATGCGACATGGACCCATCTGCCGGGCAGCTTATCAAGGGCGCCCACGTCGAACGGGAAAAGGACGGCATAGAGGGGCCTGCCCTCAGTTGTCACGCAGACGCGCACCCGATCGAAAACCGGGGGGGCCATCTGGTCTAAGCGGAGCAGGGTGAAGTCCGTGAAGTAGTAGAGCGCGCCGCTTGCCTGGAAGACGGCGATTGCGGAATTTGCCGGCACGTGCGCCTCGAGCCAACGTGAAACCGTGCCATATTTCCTCTCCCCGTCGCCGAGCGCCCGCGCCTCCCGAAGGGGCGCCGTCTGGCGCAGCTCGACGCCGACGGTGAAAAAGAGGACAAGCGCCGGCAAAGCGAGCCTCACGTATTCAGGGCAGCGCCCCTTTGCCTTCTCGAGCAACCGATGCGTGACCAACAGGCCTGCCACGATGAGCGCGGGCGCGGCAGGCAGGAGGAACCTCAGGAACCACCACTGCTGGTGGGTCCATCGGTAGGGTGCGTAGAACGCGATGTAGACCGCCGCCCATGAGGCCAGAACCGCCGTGACTCGCGGCCACGACCGGTAAAAGGCAAGTATCAGCGGCGCGATGATGACAATCGGACTAAGGAGCCGCGGCAGCCACCGCGCGCAGTACCCAAGCGTGCCGGGGACGAGGCCGGCGTGAAACTCGTTGCCGATCGCGCCATACCCGCTCTCGAGAACATTCCCGTAGGCGACATGGTTGATCCCCATCCATGCCGCGATGCCGGGGAGGGAGCCGAGCGCGATGAACAGGAGGCGGCGCGGCGATGCCCCGGCCGCCAAGGCGACCGGTACAGCGATCAGGAAGTTGGTGGGCCTCAGTAGGAATCCGATCGAGATGCACGCTCCGGATACGAGCGCCCAGCGGGAACCTTCACGGCTCTTCATCGCCGCAATCACCGCCCCGGTTGCCCACACGGTCGCCGGCACGTCGCTGAGCGCCTGGAGCGAGAGGAACAGGTAGAGGGGGCTTGCTGCAAGCACCGCCGCCCCGACAAGGGCCCATGATCCGGGCAGGCCGCAGATTCTCCCAAGCGCGAACACAAGCGCGATGCCCGCAAGTGAATGCAGGAGAAGGACCATGTCGCCGGCGTGGTCCCAGCCGGCGACGAGAGCCGCAGGAACGAGAAGCAGGGGGAGGCCGGGGGGATAGGTCGGCACCATCGTGGCGGTGCCGTCCTCGGTCGGCTTGAAACCGAGGGGGATGTACAGGTACGGCGGGGTCTTGTCCGCGCGAAGCCCCGGGAGCGTCCGTTGGGGCGCATGGATCCGGCCCTGCGCGAAAAGGCGCGCCTCGTTGAAATACCCTGAGTTGTCGGAGCCGCTCGGTACGGCGCCTATCAGGACGCAGAGAAGCACCGCGTATCCAAGAAGCCCTAGGCCCAGTCCTATTTTCACTCCAGGGAAGGTCGATGGGGGCATGGCGGCGGTCACGGCAACCCATAGCCCATTGCACCGCCCGCGACGAGCAGGATGAATGGGCGTTTCTTGTGGGCTTCGACGCGCATCTAGGGGGCAGGGCGGCTCCAATCCTAGTAGCTGTCGGCGAGCGACCGATAAGTCAGGGATCGTGCGAGGCCGGCCTTTGACACACCGTCCGCGAAGCGGACCCTGACGAGCCGCCTCTCGCCCGGATACAGGTCGAAGAAGTTGTCGCTGCAGGTGAAGGCATGGCCGGCAAAGTCGAATTCGAACCTGTGCTGGAACACGGGCGATGTGAATCCGACGGCGGCGCGGCCTTGGGCCCCCAACCTGACGGAGACCTTTGTCCTCGGTGCGGGAAGATCCATGAACCGCGGGAGCGTGAAGAGCACAGTGTCCTCGCTCACGCGTTCGCCGGCGACATCCAGCGCGATGCGCAGGTAGATGGTTTCCCGGCCGAACTGCGCCAGGGGCTGGGCAAGGTCGAGCGTCACCTGCCGGACGCTGCGCATCGACTGCAGCGCAACCTTCTTGCTGCCGGCCAGAAGAACGCGGCCGTCGAGGTGGAACAGGTCCCAGCGTACGACGCCCCTCGAGGCGCGGGGCCCGTCGTAGCTCGTGTGGAGGTGCACGAGGCGCACGGTCGAGCTCCTGTAGTTGTTGATCCCGAAGACCTCGTCTCCGGGCACGTGGGCGCTCACGAGCGCCGGGGCGTAGAAACGGCGGGCGGCGTAGTGGAGCGCCCGCCACCGGCCCGTGAACTCGATGGAGCTCCACGACGCCACCGGCCAGCAGTCGTTCAGCTGCCAGTAGAGCGAGCCCATGCAGCGCGGCATGAGCCGCCGGTAGTGCGAGACCCCGGTTTGGATGCAGTGCACCTGGTTGAGCTGCGAGAGGTAGATGAGCGATTCCTGGTCCTTTGGAAAACGGTACCGGCGCGAGACGTAGTCCAGGATCACCTGGCTGCCGCCCTTGTTCTTTTGGTGGGTTTCCATGGCCGCGCCGAAGATATTGCCGTCCTTGGCTGGGCAGAATGTGGCCTGGGTGGCTGAGGAGCTGTAGCTCTGCATCCCGAACTCGGACGCGAACCGGAAATTCCACTTCTCATAGTCCTTCACGGGATTCCGGCCGTGCCACACGTCCCAGTAATGGGAGTCCCCGCGCTTTCCCCCCGCGGCATGGCTGGTGTCCTCATCACCCCTCCACGGCGAGGAGGGCCAGTAAGCGGTCCCCCTTCCGTGCCTTCGGACAACGGCCGGAAGCACGCGATGGAACAACCGGTAATAGTCGGCCCGCTCGCGCGCCTTTCTCGGGTCGGTGAGCTCGTGGGCGTTGATGCCCCATATCTCGTTGTTGCCGCACCAGAGCGCGAGGCTGGCCCTGTGCCGCAATCGCCTTACCTGGTACTCCGCCTCCGCGCGCGAGCTCGCGACAAACGGTTCGTCGCCGGGATAGAGCGTGCAGGCGAACATGAAGTCCTGCCACACGAGGAGGCCGAGCTCGTCGCACAGGTCGAAGAAATCCTCGGACTCGTAGATCCCCCCGCCCCAGACCCGCACCATGTTCATGTTGGCGGCGACCGCGGCCCCAAGGTCGCGGGCGTAGCTGGCGCGCCCGAGCCCGGCGACAAAGCAGTCTGCCGGGATCCAGTTGGCGCCCTTGGCGAACACGGGCCTTCCGTTGACGACGAACTGGAACGACTCGCCCCATCTGTCCCTGTGCCGGTCGAGCGCGATCGTCCGCAGGCCGATCTTTCGCGTCCATTTTCCTGTGGCGTTGCCGTCGGATTCGACCACATCGACCTCCAGCCGATAGAGCGGCTGTTCCCCCTGGCCGCTCGGCCACCACAGCCGCGGCCTTTGGATGACGATCCTTGAGCCGACGCCGGACGACACGGGCGAGTCGCCGACGGAGATCCGCCAGCGGCAGGTCGATTCCCGGTCGGGCCTCGCAAGCTCCGGCGCGAGCGAGAGGGCGACGGTCCCGTTCCTCGCGTGGCGTTGGGCGACCTCGACGCCCGCAAGTCGATTGCCGCTCCATCCCTCGAGCCGGATGTCGCGCCAGATCCCCGCGGTAACATACCTCGGGCCCCAATCCCAGCCGAACTGGCACTGCTCCTTGCGGATTATAGTGCAGCCGCCCACCGGGTCGTTGATGTTGCGCGGCCTGTGACCGGTGCGCTCGGTGCGGATGTAGCGGGTCGCGCTGTCGAAGCGGATGCTCAGCCTGTTGTGCCCGTCCCGCAGGAGCGGCTTCACGTCCCACCGGTAGCCGATGAACATGTTCTCCGTGCGGGCCACCTCGGTGCCGTTGAGCCTGATGGTTGCGATCGTGTCCAGGCCGTCGGCCACGAGCTCAATGACCTCCTCCCCCAGCAGGTCTGCGCCCACCTCGATATCGGCCGCGTATTCCCAGGTGCGGCCGTCGATCCACTGCAGGCCGGCCTCATTCGTTCCGCGCAGGTAGTCGGGGATCGCCCGGGCCCTGCGCAGGTCGGTGTGGACGCATCCGGGAACCGTTGCCGGGAGCCACGCGGATCCCGAACAGTCCCGGAATCTCCAGGGCAGGGAAGCGAGCGGAACGACTCTCATCCGGCTGCCGCCTACTTCAGGCCGAGGAAGTTCGTGATCCAGCCCGAGATCGCGTCGTATTGCTCGGTCGTGTAGGTGTGTCCGAGCTCGAGGGTGACCCCGAGCGTCTTCGGCGCGGTGATCACGCCGTACGCCGCGTAGGCGGCGGTTGGGGGACAGACTTCGTCGTTGTAGCCCCAGTTGTAGTACCCGGGCACCTTCAGCCTCCGCGCGAAGTTGACGGTGTCGTAGTAGGTGGCCGTCTCGATCTTCGCCGGTGTGACCTGCGCGGACGGCTTGCCGTCCTCGCCCGGCATGAAGGGGTGGGGCCATCCGCCGGCGCGACTGTGGAGTTCCGCCGAGACATCACAGAACGCCGGATGCGTCGCCGACAGCCCGGTCACCCTTGCGTCGAGGGCCGCGGTCACGATCGTGAGCTGGCCGCCCTGGCTCGAGCCCATGACGACCAGGTTCTTGCCGTCCCAAGCCGGCCGCGAGGTCAGGAAGTCATTCGCGCGGATGCAGCTCAGGTAGACGCGCCGGTAGTAGAAGTGCTCCTTGTCGTCGAAGTTGAAGAACCAGTAGCCGTTGAGCGCGCCGGCCGCCAGTTCGTCGTAGACCTCCTTGGCCATGTTGACCGGGATCCCGTGGATGCCTATCTCGAGCACGATGACCCCCTTTGCGGCCAGCTCGGGGTCCCCGGAGTACGGCCGCACGCCCGCCCCCGGGACCTTGAGGACCGCCGGGTAGCGGCCCGGTGCCTTTGGCTCGCACAGGATGCCGTAGATGCGAGCGGGAATAGGGTTCCACACGGGGCCAACGGTCCGGAAGCTCACATGATAAACATCGACCTTCGAGGTGCAGGCCTCGGGCATCAGGGTCATCCGCGCATCGATCGGGACCTTGCCCAGCTCGGCCTTTCCGGCGTCCCAGAACGCGTCGAAGTCCGGCGGCTCCGACTGCGTGGGCTTGATCTGCTCGGGGGCGAACGCCGCGGTCGCCAGGCCCCTATATTTGTGCCCTGCAACCTGCGTGGTGACAATGCAGCGCAGGAATCCAGGCGCGGTCATCGTGCCGGCGTCGATCATCAGGCCGGACAGCGGCACTGCGGCGGTCTTCTTCTCGCCGGGATACATGTCGGGGCCCACCGTGTAGGTCACGGTGACGTTGTCGATCGGCTCGCTGTCCGCGGTGACCGCGACCGAAAAGCGGGCGGACTCTCCCAGCTTGTAGGTCCAGTCGCGGTGGTCCGGGGCGACGGTCACCTTCACGGTGGCGGCCCTAAGGGCGACGCCCGGAGGCACGGGGCTGATGGGTGTGGAGGGCTGTGTCTGCGGCGTGTCGGCGAGGGCGGGGGCGCCCCCTGCGATGAGCGCGAGGCATGCGAGTGAAAACAATCTGTTGATGTTCATGGGAATCAGTTTTGGGGTCGGCGGCGGCGCAATCCTAAGCGGGGATGCTTGGCCCCGTCATTGGCGTGTGAGGCCGGCGCCCGCGAGGTTTTCCACGCCCCCGATTCTTTAGCAAGAATTACCCGCCCTGAATTGACGGCCCGCGATTGCGCGTGATGAATGGGGCCGTGAAGATCAACCCCGGGGCCCGGCTCCTTTTCATCGGCGATTCTGTGACCGACTGCAACCGGCTGCGCCCGGTCGGCCGGGGGTCCCGGAATGCGCTGGGCGAGGGTTATGTGGCCGAGGTCGACAGGCTGCTGTCGCAGGTGAATCCGCGGCGCCCCGTCCGGATCACCAACATGGGGGTGAGCGGAAACACGGTGAGAGACCTGGCGGCGCGATGGGACACCGACGTGATCGCGCTCGAGCCGGAATGGCTCGCGGTGATGATCGGCATCAACGACGTGTGGAGGCAGTTTGACGGTGTCGACAGCAATTCGGCCGTGCCGCTTGAGGAATATTGGGAGACGTACAACGGCCTCATCGAGCGGACCCGGCCGGCGCTCAAAGGGCTGGTCCTCATGACCCCCTATTACGTGCAGGGCGAGCGAAGGGACCTCATGCGTCTCCAGATGGACGAATACGGCAGGGTCGTGAAGGACCTGGCGGCAAGGCACAAGGCCCTGTTCGCCGACACCCAGGCGGCCATGGACAGCGTGCTCGCGAGGCTTGACTACAAGCTGATCGCCGCCGACCGCGTGCACCCGACGGAAATCGGGCACAGCGTCCTGGCGCACGCCTTCCTGCGCGCGGTCGGCTTCAGGCCACAGTCTCGCCGGTGACGACGGTCCCGCCGGTGACGTTCACCTTCTCGAGGACCGCCTTGGTGATCTTCTCCGCGAGCTCGGGCTTCTCCCGGATCGCCTGCTTGGCGGCGTCGCGGCCCTGGCCGACGAGCTCGCCCTGATAGGTGATCCATGCGCCCTTTTTCTCGAGGATCCTGTGCTCCAGGCCGAGATCGAGGAGGGAACCGGATGCCGAGATTCCCTCGTCGTACATGATGTCGAACTCGACCTCCGTGAAGGGCGGGGCGACCTTGTTCTTCACCACCTTGATCTTGGTGCGGTTGCCGATGACCTTGCCCTCGGGCGTCTTGATCTGGTCCTTGCGGCGGATGTCGATACGGATCGAGGAGAAGAACTTCAACGCACGGCCGCCGCTCGTCGTTTCCGGGTTTCCAAACATGACACCGATCTTCTCGCGGATCTGGTTTGTGAAGATGCACACGCACTTCGTCTTGCTGACGACGGCGGTGAGGCGGCGCATCGCCTGGGACATCAGCCGGGCCTGCGACCCCATCTGCTGATCGCCCATCTGCCCGTCCAGCTCGGACTTCGAGATCAGAGCCGCGACAGAATCGAGCACGATGACGTCGATGCTGTTGGAGCGGATGAGCGTCTCCATAATGTTCAGGGCGTCTTCGCCGCTGTCGGGCTGTGAGACAAGCAGATCGTCAAGCTTCACCCCGACGACGCGGGCGTATTTCGGGTCAAGTGCGTGCTCGACGTCGATGAACGCCGCAAGTCCGCCCTTCCTCTGTGCCTCGGCGATCACGCTCAGGCAGAACGTGGTCTTTCCGGAGGACTCGGGCCCGTAGACCTCGATGATCCTCCCGAGCGGGAGACCACCGACTCCCAGTGCAAGATCGATCGCCAGCGAGCCGGTCGAGAGCGTTTCGACCTTCATCTTGGTGTTGCTGCCAAGACGCATGATGGAACCTTCGCCGAACTGCTTCGTGATCGAGGAAAGCGCCAGCTCGATGTTCTTGTCGCGTATGTGCGCGGCGGGGGCGGACGCGGGCGATTTGGTCTCGGAGGCTTTTGAGGGGGTGACTTTGGACATGGCTTAGAGGGGGGACCTTGTTGACGCATTCATTTTGAGCCGGCGCGATTCAAAAATCCCGAATATTCCCAGTTTTTTTCCGGGCCGGACGTCTGAGAGCAGCTGCAGCGCGACGCAGCTTGTGCCGGCGACCTCGCACAGAACCCGGACGGTGGGCCCTGCCACCCGCCTCGGGCCGTTTGCCGCTCCTGGGGCGAATGTCCTTTCAAAGCGGGCAAGCGCGCCGCCGCAGGGTCCCCTGCGCCCGAGGGGGAACCGTGTTCCGTTTGCAATCGTGTCGCACACAACCCAATCGGGAAGGGGCGACCCCTTTGCCGAGCATTGGCCGGCGATGCGCCTGGAGAATCGGATGACGGAGATGGCCGCCCATTTGGGTTTGGTGTGGCTCACGGAACCGGGAAGGGTGGGGCGCGAAGCCAGGACTGGGTTTCAGGGCAAGTCAACACGTTAATTAGACAAGTCTAACATGGTCGGCATTCGCGGCCCGTGACTCGCGTCGGGCGCCGGAGGTAATGCACTCACTGGTTGCGATTTGCGAAAATATGGACGATGGTTTGGGTCTGTGACCTTCGGCGAATGGCAGAAGCTTGCACCAGACGCCGCCGCTCGCGAGATACGGCGGAGGGCCGAGGCTTTCCTCACCGCTGAGCAGCGCCGGGCAGCTCTGGCGGTACTTCCTGACGAATCGGCACTTGCGGCCGCATTTGCCGCCTCGCGACCCGGAAGCCCGCTTCACGGCGTCCCCTACCTCCTGAAGGACCTGTTTGACGTAGCCGGGTTGCCCACGCTCGCAGGCTCCTCGTTCCTCCCCGAGGTCCGTGCAAAACCGGAGGGTGACTCGATGATTGTGCGGGCGCTGGGTGCTGCCGGGGCCGTCATGGTGGGGAAAACCCATCTTTTCGAATTCGCATGGGGCCTGACCGGCGAGAACGCCCACTTCGGCGACTGCGAGCATCCCCGCTTCCCCGGGCGCACGACCGGCGGCTCGAGCAGCGGATCCGCGCTGGCCGTCGCGGCGGACATCGTCCCCTTCGCAGTGGGCACCGACACGGGGGGGTCGATCCGGGTCCCTGCGGCGTTCTGCGGGATTTTCGGCTACCGCGGCACGCCCGGAGATGCCTGGATTTCGGACGCGGTCCCGCTCTCGCCGAGATTCGACACAGCGGGCTGGTTCACGCAGTCCGCCGCCGACATGCGGTCGGTCCTGGATGCGCTGATCGGACCGCCCGTGGCCGGCAAGGTGTCCCGGGGCTGCTATCTCGACATGCCCGACCTCGAGCCCCAGGTCGCCGAGGCGTGCCGCGCGGCGGCCGCCGTCCTGGCGCAGCCCGCCGACCGGTCCACCCGCGACGAGCTCCTTGGAAAATTCGCCCCCGCGGCAGAGGTTTACGGTGTCCTGGCGGGGTCCGAGACATGGAAGATCCACAGGAAATGGGCCGAAAAGCACCGCGCCCGGTACGGGCCCCTCCTCCAGGACCGGCTTGAGCGCGCCCGGGGGATATCCCCAGCGCAGGTCGCGGCGGTGGAGCCTAGCTTTGAGGCCCTCGTGGCGGTCTGGAAAAAATTCTTCCTGGCCTACGATTTCCTCGTCATCGCGGCGTCCCCATTCCCGGCGCTCGCAAAGGCCGACTGCACGCCGGCCAACCGTCTGCGGCTTCTCGACCTCACCACGCCCGCAAGCCTTGCGGGCCTGCCCGTGCTGACGATTCCAGTCCCGCTTCCGTCGGGGCTGTCAACGGGCCTGCAGGTCATCCCGAGCCATCCCCGGAGCCCGGTTCTGCCGTGGATATTGGAAGGCATTGCCTCAAGGAAGGCGGGGAGCTGACTCCGAGCGGCCCATCAGGGGCCCGCGCCCCGGCATCCCTGCGATTCTGAACTCAGTCGTCGGGCTGGTTCAGGAAGAGGAGGCTGATGCCCACAAACGCGAACATCCGCATGGCCGCCTCCTGGCCGTTCCACACCCGGGACTGCCACATGAGAAACCATTCGCCGCCCACGGTCATGAAGGCGAAATACCACTGGACCAGGCTCGCCGTCAGGCCGACCGACGCCAGGACCTTGGCCTTCCTCCATTGGTCGGCAGGGGCCCCGCGCGCCTTCCACAATCTGAGGGCGCCGGCGCCGATGAGAACGCAGCAGAGTGACTCCCAGCCGATGATCGAGGCGTAGAATGCCTTGTGGATGATGGGCGCGTGAATGGCGCGGTACATTCCCGCGTTGCCGGGGAAGGTCGTGTCCATGCTCAGGACGTGCCTCACGAACTGGTAGTTTGAGTTGGGGTCCGTCAGGTTGTTGAAGACGACGACGAGCAGGAAGACGGACGAGAGGGACGTGACGACGATCTTGCAGAGCCGGAGGTTCATTTTTGGGATTTCCTTTCAGGGATTTGGTTGGGATGAGCTCGGCGGCCGCGGCCCGTCACCGGAGCTCGCCGAATCCCGGCGGCCGCGCGTCCCGGATGCTCTCGCCGTCGACAAGCCTGCGGTCCGACCCCGGCCTGCTCAGGAACTCGCTGAAGGAGCGCGCGGGAAACACGACAAGGTGGGCCGGCGCGCCCGGCGCCACGCGGCCCATGTCCGGAAGCCCGACAATCTCGGCGGCGGCGGTGGTGACCACGCCCACGGATTGCGAGAGCCGCGAATCAAGATGGGCGAGCCGGACGCTCTGGATGTAGACCTCGGCCGCGTCGAAGTCCCCGTATGCGTGAAACGCGTCGCGGACATTGTCGCTCGCGCAGGCCACGGGCACGCCCGCGTCAAGAAGGTCATGGATGAGCGTGAGACCCCTCCAGCGCGGCGTGCTTGGGAATTCGCCGCGGCGGCGGTCCTGGAGGTAAAGGTTGCAGAGCGGCAGCGAGACCACGCGGATCTTCGCCTCCTTGACGAGGGCAATCGTGGACCTCTGCCGCTCGTCCTGCTGGACAGCCAGGCTGCAGCAGTGGCCGCAGACCACCGGGTTCTCGAACCGGTTGCGGATAACCGCCTCGGCCACCGTGCGAAGCACCTCCTCCTTCGGGTCGCCGTTCTCATCCACGTGGAGGTCGAGGCCGACACCCCGGTCCCTGGCCATGGCCAGGAGCCGATCGAGCTGCCGGGGCAGGTCTTGGGCCATGGGCGACCACCCGCCCAAGGCGCACGCCCCGTATCTCATCGCGAGGTCGGCGAGCGCGTCCCCGTCGGGGCCGGAATAGTTTGCAATCCCCGTGAGGGGCACGGTCTGGAGCGTGATCCGTCCCTGCCACGCCTCGCGGAGCTCGTGCATCGTCGCATGGTTCACCTCGCCCCCGGGAAGCCACGTGTCGACATGGGTGCGCAGGACCCGTGTCCCGTGCTCCCAGGCGCAGTGGAGCGCAAAGCCCGCCCTTCGCATCAGATCGGCACGCGTCCAGTGCTCCCTGTCTTTGGCCAGCACCTCCAGCGCCTCCGGGAATCTCCCGCTCCTGTTTGGGGCGCGCTCCCAGGTGTGGGCCTTGTCGAGGTGGACGTGCGCGTCGACAAACCCCGGGAACACGACCGCTCCGTCCAGGTCCACCGCCCCTTCCGCTGCCGTCCCCCCGGAGCCCGCGGTGTCCGGGGAGCGGGTTACGGACGCGATCCGCCTTCCCTCGACACCGATGTCGCAGAGGACCGACGGCTCAATCGGGTCCGGCGCCGGGTTGGCGACCGATGCGGGGAGCACGGCGGCGGGCACACGGGCCCTTTTTAGGAGAAGCATGCCGGTTTTTTGGGACTGTGGATAGCACGCTATGTGCCACGGGGGCGCCGCCGCAAGACTCCCTTGGGCCGAGGACGCCGCGTCGAAACGACGGCTTGCGGCGGCGCTCGCGATGGCAACATTCTTGCTCCCCCACTCGAATGGCTGCCGGAACCGAGGAACTGAAGACAAGGCTGCGCGCCCTGGTGGGCGCGGAAAACCTCATAGATTCCGGAGACACGCTCGAAGCGCTTTCCAAGGACTACTACTGGTATTCCCCCGTGCTCAAGCGCCAGCTTGAGGAGAAGCAGGCCGATATGGCCGTGCGCCCGGGAAACCCCGAGGAGCTGTGCTCCGTGGTCTCGGCTTGCTGGCGCGCCCGCGTCCCGGTGGTCGCCAGGGGCGCGGGCACCGGCAACTACGGGCAGTGCGTGCCCCTCTACGGAGGAGTTGTCGTCGATTTCTCGAGGATGGACCGCATCCTTTCCCTCGAGGGCGGGGTGGCCCGCGTTGAGGCGGGCGCGCGGCTGGGCAGCATCGAGGCCGAGGCGCGGAAATCCGGCTGGGAGCTGCGCTGCATGCCCTCTACCTGGGTGAAGAGCACGATGGGCGGCTTCCTCTGCGGGGGGTCGGGCGGGATCGGGTCGATCACCTGGGGCGGGATCAACGCGCCCGGCAACGTAAAGTCCCTGACGATGATGACCTGCGAGGAAAACCCGCGGCTCGTGCGGCTCGAGGAGGCGGAGAGCCTGAAGGCGCTTCACACCTACGGAACCACCGGGCTCATGGTTGAGGTTGAGATGCGCCTCGGTCCAAAAGTCGACTACGACCAGCTGATACTGGGAGCGGCCGACTGGGACGTGCTGCTGGGATGGACGGACGGCGCCTCGCGCCACCTCGGATGGCGCAAGCGCCTGGTCACGCAATTCGAGTGGCCCATACCTTCCTACTTCAAGCCGCTCGCGAAACACCTTCGCGCCGGCGATTCGGCAACATTCCTGCTGATCGACGGGGCCCAGGCGGACGAGGCCGTCGCAAGCGCGGCGGCGGCGGGGATCGACTGCGTCTACCGAAGGCCGCTCACCGATCCGCCTAAGCCGCCGTTCATCACGGACTACACCTGGAACCACACGACGCTCTGGGCGATCAAGGCGGATCCCACGATCACCTACCTCCAGGCGGGATTCGGCAGGAACTTCCGCGAGCAGTTCGCGGAGCTGAGGAGGCGCTTTCCCGGCGAGATCCTCCTTCACCTGGAATGGACGGCGGGCAATGCGAAGATGATGCGGGGAAACGCGGTTCTCAACAATGCGGACGAGGTCGTGGTGGGCGGGATCCCGCTCGTCTTCTTCAGGTCGGAGGAGAGGCTCGGCGAGATCATGCGCTGCTGCGAGGAGATCGGCGTGTACATCGCAAATCCCCACACCGTGGTCCTTGAGGACGGCGGCCGGCACACGAACATTGCCGAAAAGCGCGCGTTCAAGGCCGAAGTCGACCCCGCCGCGCTTCTAAACCCCGGGAAGATGAAGACGTACCCGGTGAACACGTTTGCGAAGGAGCCCGCCGTCTCATGAGGGAGGAGCAACCGCCCATCGTGGAGCTGAAGGGCGTGGAGAAGCGCTACGGCGACGGCCCGCTTGTCCTCGACAAGGTCAGCTTCTCGGCCGAGAGGGGGGACTTCGTGACGCTGATAGGCCCGAGCGGATGCGGGAAATCGACGATCCTGAGGCTGATATCCGGCCTGAATCCGGTCTCGGCGGGCAGCATCGTCGTCGACGGGATGGAGCCGTCGAGGGCTGTCGAGAAGCTCGCCTTCGTGTTTCAGGAGCCGACGCTGCTTCCCTGGCTCACCGTCGCCCAGAACGTCGAGGTGCCTATGCGCCTGCACAGGACCGAGGCGGCGACGCGCACCGAGACCGCCCGGCGATCGCTCGAGCTGGTGCGGCTCGCGGACCACATGGACTACTATCCCCGCCAGCTTTCCGGCGGCCAGAAGATGCGGGTCTCTATAGCCCGGGCCCTGAGCGTCTCGCCGAGGATCCTTCTCCTGGACGAGCCCTTCGGTGCGCTCGATGAGATGACGCGCGACCATCTCAACGAGGAGCTCCTCGCTATCCGCCAGCAGCTCGCCTGGACGGCGTTCTTCGTGACCCATTCGGTCGCCGAGGCGGTCTTCCTCTCTAACCGGATATTGGTCTTCTCCGCCAACCCGGGAAGGCTGCACGGCGAGATCAAGGTCGACTTCCCTTATCCGAGGACGGAGGAGACCCGGGAATCGGAGCCCTACCAGAGGCTGGTCGCCGAGGTCTCGAAGGTCCTGCGCTCGGTCGAGCGCCTGAAGGCATGAGCGCACCGGGCACAGGATCGAGGCTTTCCAGGTTCGCGAGGAACCTCCTGCCGGTCGCCACCGGCGTCGGCATGATCGTCGCTTGGTACGCCGTGTGCCTCGGGCTGAGCCCCGACCACCGGTTCCTTCTCCCGTCCCCGCGCGAGGTGGCTCAGGCGTTTGCCGAGAAGGGCCCGACCCTCTGGAGCGCCGCGCTTTCGACGGGAACGGGCGCCCTCCTCGGGTTCGCGATGGCCGTGTTCCTCAGCTTCGGGCTTGCGCTCTTCCTGTCCCTCTCCGCGCTCGTGCGCGCCAGCTTCTACCCCTACCTGATGATCCTCCAGATGACGCCGATCATCGTGATAGCCCCGATCCTGGTCCTTTGGGTCGGCCCGGGCCTCAGGAGCGTCACGATCATCACGTTCCTGATCTGCTTCTTTCCCATGGTCGTGAACACGACCCAGGGGCTCATCTCCACCGACAGGAATCTCGTCGACTTCTTCCGCATGTGCAAAGCCACGAAGTGGCAGGAGATCTTCCTCTTGCGCGTGCCTGCGGCGCTTCCCTATTTCTTCACGGGCCTGAAGATCGGCGCCACGCTGGCGCCGATAGGAGCGATCGTGGGCGACTACATCGCCGGCAACTCCTCGGGCGGGCAGGGCGGCCTGGGCTTCCTCACCATCGTCTACAGCTCGCAGTTTCAGATGGGCGCGCTGTTCGCCACCGCGGCGGTGGGGTGCATCCTCGGCTTCGTCTTTGTCTCAGGCGTGATCGCGCTCAGCTGGCTTGCCCTCCATAAGTGGCACGATTCCTTCAGTCGCCCGGACACCTGATGAGAATCCTCGAAGTCCCGAGGCGCACCGCGGTCCTGATCGCGGCGCTGGCCGCGTTCCTGGCTGGCTGCTCCAAGCCGGCGCCTGCGTCCCCCCAGACGGGCGGCGGGGCGAGAATCCGCTTCAAGACGGACTGGTACCCCCAGGCCGAACACGGCGGCTTCTACCAAGCACTGGCAAAGGGCTTCTACAAGGACGCGGGATTGGACGTGGACATAGTCCCCGGGGGCCCAGGCGTGCTTGTGCCCCAGTTGATGCTTTCTGGGCAGGTGGATGTCGCCATGGGCCGCAGCGACGACATCATCGTGTTCGCGGACCAGGGGCTGCCCTTTGTCATCGTGGGCGCCTACATGGAGCACGACCCGCAGGCGATCCTGGTGCACGAGGAGGATACGGTGAGGACCTTCGCGGACCTCAACAACCGGACCATCATGGCCGTTCCCGGTGTGCATTGGATCGATTTCCTTAAGCTCCGGTACCACATAGATTTCAGGCAGATACCGTCCAATTTCGGGATCGCGCAGTTCATGTCCGACACCTCGTTCATCCAGCAATGCTTCGTCACGAACGAGCCCTACTACGTCCGCAAGAACGGGGGTCATCCCAGGACGCTCCTCCTGTCGGATTCCGGCTACGATCCCTACCGCATCATCTTTACGACCCAGGGGTTCCTGCGCGAGCACCCCGAGGAGGTGCGCAGGTTCATCGCGGCGTCGATTCACGGCTGGGACGACTTCATGAACGGGGACCCGTCGCCAGCGAAGGAGCTAATCGCGGCGCGCAACACCAACATGACGAACGAGTTCATGGACTATTCCATCAAGGCGATGCGTGAGGCGCATATCATTTCGGGAAAGCCGGAGCTTGGGGAACGCATCGGAATGATGACGCGGTCCCGGATGCGGGAGCAGGTTGACGCCCTCGCCCAGCTGGGGATCATCCCCAAGACGATCCCTCTTGGGACGATCGTCCGCTTCGATTTTCTGCCCCCTGAGCTGCAGCCGGCGGCCAGATAGCCCTCCCTCTTCGCATTAGTTGGGGGCGATTGACTATTCGGGGAGCTAATAATACGCGCATGGCATGATGGGTGCTAGGTTGGCCGCAAACCGTATGTCCAACACTAAAGGAACCATGCACATATACCTTCCGAAACCCGCCTCGAAGGCCTTGGCCGCAGCCTGCGCAATTCTTGTCCTTCGCTCTGGCCTCCGCGCTCAATCGTCAACGCCGCCTCCTGCTGATTCGACCGCCTCTACGGCTACGCCCGTTTCAACGGGCTCGGCGACCTCCGCGGAGAAGCAAAAGGTGACGACGCTTGAGAAGTACACGGTCAGCGACGTGCCGATCAGCGACCAGGTGCTCCCAACCGTTCGCCCGATTGGCGACGTCATGGGCGACGACACCAGCATCCTCGACCTGCCGCGCTCGGTATCGAGCGTGAACGAGGCCTGGATGAAGGACCGCATGGTAAAGAACGCGATGGACTTCGGCCAGTTCTCACCCGGCGTCTACTCGGCCGCCCAATACGGCATTCCCGCGGTCCCGTTCATCCGCGGCGACCTGGGCTCAGTCTATGTTGACGGCCAGATCTCGATGTTCTCGCGCAACAGCACTCCGCCGAGCTTCAACGGCGTCGAGTCCATGGACATCGTCAAGGGCCCGGGCTCGGCGGTCTACGGCCCGCAGGGGGAGGGCGCGGGTGGCTATGTCGACATGGTGATGAAGCAGCCCTATTTCGACTCGTTCCACGGCGAGATCGAGGCGACGCTGGGGTACTGGACGCCGGATCACTCTTATTCGAATCCCGAGGTCACGCTGGATTTCGGAGGTCCGCTTACGCCCAATTTCGCCTACAGGGTCAGCTATCTGGAGCGATGGGGAATGGGCTATTACGAGAACCTCCACAACTCCACGCAGGACCTGTACGCCTCCATGTCCTACAAGGCCACCAAGAACCTCGTGTTTGACGGATGGTTCCAGATGTATTCGGACCGCACCAACGAGAACACGGGCGTGAACCGCGTGACGCAGCAGTTCATCGACCACGGGACCTATGTTGCGGGTCCCGCGTCCCCGGTGACGACCGGCGACCACGGCTATTTCGGCTACGACATTGCGAATCCCGGCGATCCGGTGGGAACCTACGGGTCGTACGAGGACGGATCGTATTCCACCGTCGACACGGCCACGGCCCACACGGTCGAGCTTTCGAGGACCGCCGGCCTCATCGGGCCCAACGACACGGCCCGCTCAAAGCTCTTCCAGACGCAGCTCAAGGGCACGCTGACCCTCACCGGCGATTCTTTCCTGGTCAACCGGACCCTCTTCTCGCTCGGGCGCTCGAACAAGTACGAGACCTACGGCTATGACGAGTACGTGCCGCGCGAGGAGTCCATCCAGGACCGCCTTGAGTACCATGCGATCTTCAACATGGGCTCCGTTGAGAACGACCTCATTGCGGGCGGGGACTTCCGGTTCTCGTACCTGATCGCCTACCAGGACTTCACGACCGAGCCTTTCTCGGATTACGACCTGAGCCAGTCGGCCGCCGGCATTTTCTACCCGGGCTATGTCCTCGAGGGGCGCACCTGGGGCGGCGGCGCGTCGGTGCCCGGAGCCCCGGGCTACTCCGCGAACGCAAGCGACATCGACGAGGGCGCCCCCACGGGCGACCAATGGTCCTACATCTACGACTCGGCGCTGTTCGCGCAGGACGTCATAAAGATAACGAACAAGTTCTCGATCACGCCGGGTTTCCGGTGGGACCACATCGACGCGACGGACGCGACGCCGCCGGTCATCGAGGACGGGTACTACGCCTACTTCACGTATTACCCGCTTGCCACGCCGATCTACATCCCGCGCGGACAGTCGAGCCCGCTCTATGTGGACGAGACGGTGAACAACGTGAATGTCCACCACACCACCTATGCCGGCTACAACGTGAGCGGGACCAAGGAGGACGAGTCCTATTTTCTCAGCCTCTCGTACAAGCTTACCGACACGGCGTCCATCTACGCGACCTATGACCGCGCAGACGCCATATTGGGAACCTCCAACTTCGGTGGACTCAATGTGAGCGCCGTCAGCTCGAGCACACCGGCTCAGCAGCTGCAGGGATCGCTGTCGGCCCTGAGCACGCTCTACGAGGTGGGATACAAGGAGAGTTTCCTCGGCAACACCCTCTACTTCAGTCTCGCGGGATTCCAGCAGACGAAGCTCGGCGTCCAGATCGGCGGGCAGACGGACAAGATCAAGGACGAGGGCATCGAACTCGACGCGGTGTTCCAACCCTCGAAGCGGTGGACGATCAACGGGAATTTCACTTACCAGGACGCCACAGTTTTCGGGAACTATTTCTTCCAGGAGACCGGCAACTACCTGGACAGCTACAACACGGATTACATCGTCGACGGGCAAAAGGGCACGGGCGAGGGCGAGCCTAACTTCACGGGGTACGAGCCGCCGACCGGCAAGATGCGCGCTCCGGGCATCCCGCAGATCCAGGCGAACTTCTTCCTGGTCTACAGCTCCCCGATGGGCTGGAGCGTGGGCGCGGGCCCGCAGATCCAGGGACGCCAGTATGCAAATGACCAGGAGACCCTCCACATACCGACGGAGGAGGAATGGGACGGCTACATCTCCTACGGCCAGAAGGCGTGGGACATTCGCCTCAATATCAAGAACCTCTTCAATCAGAGGGTGTTGGACCCGATCGACGTGAGCTTTGCCGGAAACGACACGATCTACGTGCGCCCGCCGATCACAGCGTCAATAACCATCAGGTACAGGTTCTGAGCGTTAGCGAGATTAAGAATCTTAACGAACGGGGCCCGAAAAAGGGCCCCCGTTTGTTTTGGATCATTTTCGCTTATGGAACGCAGCAGCTTTCATTAGTGGGCGGAATTGTGCGAAAGCTTGAAATTGTAACCTCCCAGCCCTTACTTCGCGGCCGAAATGACTAACACCAAGCTCGGTAGAATTGTTCTCCGGAGCCTGGCCGCGCTTTGCGCGGCCGGCACCCTCAGCATCGGTTTGCGGGCACAATCCTCGACCCCTCCACCGGCCAGCGCGACGGACGCTACGGCACCTTCATCCTCGACTGTATCGAAGGAGAAGGTGACCACCCTGGAGAAATACACGGTCAGCGACGTGCCGATCTCCGAGCAGATCCTGCCCACGGTCCGTCCGATCGGCAGCGTGTACGGCGATGACAGGAGCATCATCGACATTCCAAGGTCGGTCGCGAGCGTCAACGAGGCCTGGATGGAGGATCGTCAGGTGAAGAACGCGATGGATTTCGGCCAGTTTTCGTCGGGCGTCTACGCTGCCGCCAACTACGGCATTCCCGGCGTGCCGCAGATCCGCGGCGACTACGGCCAGATCTATGTGAACGGCCAGATGATCCCTTACTCGCGCAACAGCACATCGCTGTCGTTCAACGGCGTCGAGGCGATGGACATCGTCGAGGGCCCGGGCACCGCGGTATACGGGCCCCAGGGCAACGGACCGGGCGGCTACGTGAACTTCGTGATGAAGGAGCCCTATTTTGACCGCGACCACCTGGATGTCTCGACGACATTCGGTTACTGGACGAGCGGGCATTCCTATTCCAACCCCGAATACACGATCGATTTCGGCGGCCCGATCTCGGACAAGCTCGCCTACCGCGTGAGCTACTTGGGGAGGTTCGGCGACGGGTATTACCTGAATTCCCACGACGAGACCCAGGATGTCTACGCGGCCCTGACGTACCTGGCCACCAAGTCGCTCAAGTTCGAGTTCTGGGCCGAAGGATTTGCGACGCGCACCAATGAGATCAACGGCGCAAACCGCGTGACACAGCAGTTGATCGACAACGGCACGTACATAGGAGGCCCGGCTTCGCCGACGACGAGCGGACAGAATGCCTATTACGGCTACGACATCATCACGACTCCGAACCCCCCGAACCAAACCTACGGGTCGGAGGCAGATGGATCGTATTCCACCGTCGATCCGGCCACGGCTTACAGGGTCAAGCTTCCCGCCTATGACGCGCTCCTTGGCCCGAACGACACCGCGCGGTCGAAGCTGTTCGAGGGCCAGCTAAAGACCACGCTCGAGATCACGACGGATTCAAGCGTCGTCAATCTCGCCTACTACGGACTCGAACACTCGAACAAGTTCGAGACGTATGGCTACGACGAGATGGTGCCCCGGGACCTCATCCTTCAGGACCGGCTGGAATACCACGGCCTCTTCAACACCGGCTCGGTCACCAACTCTATTATAGCGGGCCTTGACTACCGGTTCCAGTACCTGAGGGCGTACGACGACTACCAGACCGAGCCATTCACGATCTACGACATCTACCAGTCTCAATCGGCCATTTTCTACCCCGGATATTATCTCGAGGGAAAGACCTGGGGCAGCGGCCTTGAGGTGCCCGGTTATCCCGGGTACAGCAGCGTCGAGCACCAGGATTCCACGATCAAGGACCCGGCGGCCTTCATCCAGGACGACATCAAGTTCAACAAATGGCTGTCGGCGATCGTGGGCTTCCGCGAGGACTACATCACCGCGAACACCGCGAATCCCCCGCTTGTCGAGGCCGGCTATTACGGGAATTTCACGTACGTCCCGCTCGCGACCCCTATCTTCTACAACCGCGGCGCGGCCTACAGCGAGTCCGCCTCGGCCCTCGATCCGTCCTACTTTGTCAGCCTGATCTTCAAGCCCACGGAAACGCAGTCGCTTTATGCCACCTACGACCGCGTCGACGCAGTGCACGGGGCCACGAACTTCGGCGGCATAGACGGCGGTGGCAACGGGGTGGCAACGGCGGCCGACACCGGGGACCCGAGCTTCATGCCGAACCCGGGCAACAACCACAGCGTCAAGGCCTCGATTTCCGTCGCCAGCACGCTCTACGAGATTGGGTACAAGGGGAGCTTTGCCAACAACACGCTCTTCGTCACCGCGTCGGCGTTCCAGCAGATCAAGATCGAACCCCAGGTCATCGGCCTCCCCTACAAGGTGAAGGACAACGGGCTCGAGTTCAGTACGGTGTACCAGCCGACCAAGGCGTTCACGCTCAATGCCAACCTCACCTACCAGGATGCCACGGCGTTCGGCTACGCGACTGGTGTGGGCCCGGGAGAGGTTTCCGGCGGCTTCTTCTTCCAGGAGACCGGCAGCTACCTCGACGCCTATGACCCCTCGACGCCGGTTGACGGAACGTTTGGCACCGGCAACGGCGCCGTGAACTACGTGGGCTGGAACCCCCCGACCGGGCGCATGAGGGCCCCGGGCGTTCCCCAGCTGCTCGTCAACGTGTTCGCGGAGTTCAAGACGAAGAACGGGTGGGGCGTCGGCCTGGGCCCGCAGATCATCGGCAGGCAGGACGCAAACGACAACGACACCCTGCATATTCCGACGGAATACGAGCTCGACGGTTACATCCTCTGGGTGCCCAGCAAGAAGTGGGACGTCCGGGTCAACCTCACGAACATCACGAGCGCCCGGGTGCTCGACCCGATCGATGTTAGCTTTGCGGGCAATGACACGATCTTCGTCCGCAAGCCGATCTCGGCCTCGATCACGTTCCGGTTGCACCTCTGAGGGCGACCGGAACGGCGTCCAGCGGAGGGGGGGCCGAAAGGGCCCCCTTTCTCATGGATCGGGCCCTTGTGTCGCCCGATGCTCCGCGTCACCTCTGTTCCCGGGTGATGAACTCGATGAGCCCGGACAGCTCGTCGTCCGTGTAGCGTGGATGGGGCTCCATCTTTGCGCAGGGCACGAGCGACTTGGGGTCCCTGACGTATTTCACGAAGAAAGCCCTGTCATAGCCCGCATACGCGGCAACCACCTGAAACGGCCTGCCCGCCTTGGTGCCGCCGAAGGTGCCCGCGGGGCCCGCGTGGCAGCTGGCGCAGGAATTCACCCAGATCTCGCGGCCGGAGGCGGCCGCCGGAGGCAGTGAGGCCCACGCGCCGGAGTAGATGCCCTTGAAGCGGTCCGCATAGGACGCGATCTCGATCGTCGTTACGCCCCAGGGCTTCTTGTGCTGCACATTGGGGTAATGCGCGACCGGTGGCGCGACATCCGCCGAAACCATGATCGCGTACGGGCCCGGATTGTAGGCGAGCGCCGGCGGTAGCCATTTTCCCGGGCCCTTTCCGTTGATCTCGAGGACGATGAAGGGCTTGTAATCCGAGACGAAGGCGGAGGTGTAGACTGACACGTAACCGTCGGCGCACGTGGCAAGGATCGAGTCCGCGCCGGGGCCGGTTGGCAGCGCCTTCCACAGGTCGCGCAGGAACACGACGGTCAGGACTTGGGGGCCCTTCATGAATTCCCCATCCACCGTCAGCCGTGTGGTGGGAAGCGCATGGAGATCCGACCAGCGCGCATACGAGGTTTCACCGTCTTTGAGGCCGGCCAGCCTCCCGGTCACGGCAAGGTCGAAGGGAGAGCCCCGGTCGCCGTGCAATTCCAGGGCTGAGGCCGGGGGTGCCGCGGCAAGCAGGAGCAATGCAAGCGCGGCTGGATAGCTCTGTTTCATCGGCAAGACATTAAGCACAAACGGTGCCCGCGCGGCGAGCATTGCGCTGTTGCGGGCGCCGCGGCGCCTCTCTACGGATTTTGCCAGAGATGAGTTTCCTTCGACTGAGCTGTTTAGCGGCGGCGGGTGCGGCGCTCGCCTGCTGCGGATGCTCCCGGCAGCCGGCCAGCGCCGGGGGGCCCTTCAAGATTACGGTCCAGCTGGATTGGGTCGCCGAGCCTGAGCACGGCGGTTTCTACCAGGCGCTGGCGAAGGGATACTTCAGGGACGCCGGCCTGGACGTCACCGTCCTGCAGGGGGGCCCGAACGGGTTCGTGACCCAGAAGGTGGCCACGGGCAAGGCGGACATCGGCCAGTCCGACAGCACGAACTCGATCCTCGCGATTTCCCAGGGCCTTCCGCTGATCCAGATCGGAGCCGTCTTCCAGAACGACCCCTCGGTGCTGATGCTCCACGCCGACAACCCCGTGAAGCGCTTCGAGGACCTCGACGGGAAGACCATAATGGCGCGGCTGGAGTGGGCGTTCCTTCCCTACCTGAGGAACAAGTACCACATCAACTTCAACGTCATCCCGCAGAATTTTGCCGTCGGGAATTTCATCGCGGACCGCAATTTCATCCAGCAGGGATACTATACTGCGGAGCCGTTCTACATCGTGAAGGGCGGGGCGAAATACCCCAAGTTCCTCTACGCATGGGACGCGGGCTTTGACGCCTACACCTGCCTGATCGCCAACCGGCCATGGACGAAGGAGCACCCGGACCGCGTCCGCGCCTTCATGGCCGCCTATATCAGGGGTTGGAAGGACTACATCGAGGGCGATCCGGCTCCGGCCCACGCGCTGATGAAGCAGCTCAATCCGAACAACTCCGATGACTTCCTGGCGTTTTCGCGCAAGATGATCGTCGATGAGAAGCTTGTGATAGGCCGCCATGCAACCGACGACTCGCAGACGGGCCGGATCTCGCGAGAGAGGTATGCGAACCAGATCCGGCAGCTCGAGGATCTCGGGATCCTCCCCAAGGGAAAGCTTTCCGTCGACCAGGTGATGACGACAGAATTCCTCCCATGAGACACCCACTCAGATTTCTATCGGCCGCTGCAGCCCTCGCGCTGGCGGGATGCGGCCACCTTGAGCTTTCCCCCGAGGGTGACCCCTCCCGCGTCCTAACGGGCCAGGTCGAACTAGGCTCGTCGGTTTCGCTCCCGCCCGACGCCGTGATCACGGTGAGGGTCGAAGACGTGTCGGTTTCCGGCATGCCGCCCGACGTGCTGGGCTCCCAGACGATCCATGCGCCCGTGAGCGCCCCGATTGCGTTCCGCATCGAATACCGGGCCGAGGATGAGGTCCTTCTCCGGGGGCTCAACATCGAGGCGCGTGTTTCCTTCGGCGGAAAGGTCCGCTATTACAATCTGAACCGCTATGTCGTGACCTTAGGGAACGCCTCCGATCCCCACCGAGTATACGTCAACCCGGTCGGCCCGTGAAGATCTGGTGCAACGGCGACTTCGGTGAGGAGGGGATGGCGCTGCTTGCCCGCGGAACCCGGGCCCACACCCTTGTACTCTCCGGCAGGCGCGAAAGCTCGGTTTTGGCCGCCGGGGAGCGCGATCCGTCGATCGCCGGTGCCGAGATTGTATTTGGCCAGCCGAACCCGGTCGATTGTGTGGAAAACCCGACCCTTCGGTGGATCGAGCTGTCGAGCGCAAGCTACACGCGGTACGACAACGACTTCTTTCGCGAGGCGATCCTCGCTCGCGGCGCCGTGTTCACCAATACCTCGCAGGTCTATGCGGACTCCTGTGCGGAGCATGTCCTGGCGATGATGCTGGCGCTGGCCCGTCAGCTCCTGCCCTCGTACGAAAGCCAGCTTGGGGACCGCTCATGGCCGTACCAGCTGAGGCGCGACACGTCGCGCCTCCTGGCCCGCCAAACCGTTGTTCTCCTCGGATTCGGCGCAATTGGACGGAGGCTGGCCGCGCTGCTGGCCCCGTTCGGCGTGCGGATCTACGCCGTCAGGCGGCAGATTCACAGCGAACCCGGGGTGCGCGTGGTCTCAGAGGAGGACCTGACCAGGGTTCTTTCCGAGGCCGACCACGTTGTGGACGTCCTTCCCGAGAACCAGACGACGCTCAACTATGTCAATGCGAGGCGGATCTCATGCTTCAAGGCGGGCGCCCGGTTCTACAACGTGGGACGCGGGGCCACCGTTGACCAGGACGCGCTGATCGAGGGCCTCAAGTCAGGCAGGATAGGCGCGGCCTACCTGGACGTCATGGTTCCGGAACCCCTGCCTCCCACGCACGCCCTCTGGACCGCGCCCAACTGCTTCATCACGCCCCACAACGCCGGCGGACGAGGCGACGTCATTCTAGGCCTCGTCCGGCACTTTCTGGATAACCTCGCCGCGTTTGAAAAGGGCGGGGGCATGACCGACCGGATTCTGTGACGTTCCGATGTCGGGAGGCGCCCCTTTCCGTTCCCGATTGTATTTTGCCAGCTAAGCGGGAATAATACTCTCTGTAAGTAGCTCTAATTCCACACCGCTGAGGGCCGGCACAACGCCGACCTATGGCGGAATCCCATAAAACCAATAATAGAAGAGTGTTATGAACAAATCGACACGTTTCATCGTCACCGCCGCGGCTATGGCCGGGCTCTATGCAGGTTCCATGGCCGTTCGCGCGTATGCCGATGAGGCAGCGGGCAGTGGCGACTCGTCCAAAGACGCTTCCAAGGACGCGGGCAAGCATGACTGCAAGGGCCAGAACTCCTGTAAGGGCCAGGGCGGGTGCAAGTCGGGGGACAACGGCTGCAAGGGCCAGAACTCCTGCAAGGGCAAGGGCGGCTGCAACACCAACAAGTCGAGCGACCAACCGAGCAAAGTCACGTTCGCCTGAGCGGACTTTCTGAGCAACGCGGCCGGCGTCGAGTCGGCCGCGTTTTTTCTTCATGCCGGCCAACCGATTCAACGGACACTGCGACTACGGGATTGGCATCGGGCTGAGGGTTCCGCACTACTCCCACATTCTCTCCAAGAAGCCGGTCGTCGACTGGTTCGAGATCATCTCGGAGAACTTCATGGTCGAGGGCGGCAGGCCGCTTGTACTGCTCGACAAGATCCTTGAGCAGTACCGGGTGGTCCAGCACGGGGTCTCGATGTACTTCGGATCCGCGGACAAGCCGGACCGGACGCACCTCAGGAGGCTCAAGAGCCTCGTCAAGCGGACCAAGACGCCGTGGCTTTCCGACCACCTTTGCTGGGGGAGCGTGGACGGCACCTACACGCACGACCTCCTGCCGATGCCGTACACGTTCGCGGCCGCCCGCCGAACGGCCGAGAAGATCCGGCAGGTTCGCGACTACCTCGAGATTCCGATCTGCGTGGAAAACGTGAGCAGCTACGCGGAATTCCACGCCTCCGAGATGACGGAGTGGGAGTTCCTGACCGAGGTCGTCGAGCTTGCCGACTGCGGGATTCTTCTGGACGTGAACAACATCTACGTCTCTTCGAAGAACCATCGCTTCAATCCCTACGATTACGTGAACAACATCCCCCACGACCGCGTGGGCCAGATGCACATCGCCGGGCATACCAAGTTCGAGAAATACATCCTCGACACGCATGACCACCCGGTGCTCGACCCGGTCTGGAAGCTCTATGCGCACGCTACGAGGCTGTGCGGAATCTCCGCCACGCTCCTCGAGTGGGACGACAAGATCCCGTCGTTTGACGAGGTCCACAACGAGGCGCTCAAGGCGAACGAGTTCATCGACGGGGCAAAGAAGGCGGCGGTGTGAAACGGCCCCCAAAACACGCTCCCGAACGCATCGGGTCCACGGACGAGCTGAGGCTCTTCCAGCGGATGATGGCGACGGCCGTCACGCGGCCGCTCGACGCGAACGATCACCTGCAGTCCAAGTGGATCGACGGCCGCCCCATGGAGAAGGTCGCCGCCGAGTTCATCAAGCCGAACGACCGGCTCACATCGTTCGAGCGGCTCCAGCTCTACAACCAGATGTACTGGTTCCGGCTCTTCGACGCGATACGCGACGATTGCCCGGGCCTTCTGGCGGCCCTGGGCGAACGTGCCTTTGGGCGCCTCGCGCAGGCCTACCTGGCGAAGTATCCGTCGCGGTCCTTCACGCTTCGCAACCTGAGTTCAAGACTCGTGCAGTTCATCCGGGAGAGGCCGAGCCTGACGGCCCCGCGGACGGCGCTTGCGCTCGAGATCGCGCGTTTTGAATGGGCGCAGACGGTGGCGTTTGACGGGGAGGCCAGGCCCGTCGTGTCCGCGGCCTTCCTTGCGCGGACTCCGCCGGGCCGGCTCAGGCTCGGGCTTCAGCCCTATGTGACGCTCCTCTCCCTGCGCCATCCGATAGACAATTTCGTGATTTCGGTGAAGCGCCGCGATGCGATGCGCTCCGAGGCGAGCAACACGCCGGATTCGACGGTCGCGGTCTGGAAGCCGGTCCGGAGAGTGCCACTTCCGCGGCCCTCAAGCACCTTTGTCGCGGTCCATCGGCACGACAACCGGCTCTTCTACAAGCGCCTGGATCCCGCCGCCTTTCGGATCCTCGAGGCGCTGTCCAGGGGCAGCACGCTGTCCCGCGCGATCGTTACCGCCGGCCCGGGTGTCAAGCCGGCGCGCGTCAGGAACTGGTTCAAGGCCTGGATGGCGCTCGGCTGGTTCTGCGCCCGCGGGAATAAAAGGGGCCGGTCGGCATCTTGAATTGGTAAGCCAACAATGGCCGCTCCGGCCGCGTTCACGCACCCCGATGTCCATCCCATCCAAGCTCAGCGCCCTGTTAGCAAAGGTCGGCGCGCTCCTCCAAAGCCCGCTCCTGCTCGTGATTCGCCTCTACTGGGGCTGGCAGTTCTTCCAAACGGGGAAGGGCAAACTCATGCACCTGGATAGGACGGCCAGCTTTTTTGCCAGCCTCAACATTCCGGCTCCAAAGCTGAACGCGATATTCGCCTCCTGCACCGAATGCTCGTGCGGCCTCCTGCTCCTCCTGGGGCTATTCTCTCGCTTCGCCTCGCCGGCGCTCATCTCGGTCATGTGCGTGGCCTACATAACGGCGGACAGCGAGGCGCTGCACGGCGTCTTCACCAACCCGGACAAGTTCCTGAGTGCCGACCCGTTCCTCTTTCTCTTTGCGGCCCTGATCATCTTCACCTTCGGGCCGGGCAAGATCTCGCTCGACGCGCTGCTCTTCAAGGACAAGAAGGCCTGATCCCGGCGGCCCTGGGACGCATCACTTCGCCGGGTTGCAGAGGTCCTCGTAGGCGTAGGTGACCGCCCCTAGGACCAGCGGGATAGCCACAAAGATCCCCACACCGAAGGCGACCGCTCCGAGAATGAGGAACGGAATGGCGAGCAGGGTGAGTCCGAAGACCCTCCACCACTGGCGGGTGATCACCTTGCGGCTCGTCTCCATGGACTCCCAGAAGCCGAGCCGCTTGTCCACGGCAAGTATGACCGTGAAGGAATAGGCGATGGCAAGGTATATGCCCGGGAGAATGAAGCAGAACGTCCCCACGGCGACGAAGACTGAAATGACCAGCCCGGCCACAAAGAGCGGGAGAAACGCCCTCGTGAAGCCCGCAAACGCGTCGGCAAACCCCGCCGGCTGGCCGCGCACCTTGAGGAGGACGAAATAATATGCGCCGGCCCCGATGACCGCCCCCAGAAGCGGCGTCACGACAAATATCCCCACGAAATGGCCGCAACCCAGCGCGCCGTAAATGACCGATATGAGGAAGCCGACTCCGACCAGCGGCCAGAAGTTGGCTTTCAGGAGGTTCCAGCTGCGTTCGTAGCAGTAGCTGATGTCGAGCGGAGCGAGGCCCGGCGCGGGGGCGGGTGCGGCAGGTGCGGCAACCACCGCTGGCGCCGGTGCAGCCGCAGCCGCGGCCTCGGGCGCAGGCGTGGGCGCCTCACCGCTCGGCGCTGTGTTTCCCGACAGCTCGGGAAAGTCCGCCACGGTCTTCCACGCATCCGAGCCGGCGGCCTTGACCCTGGTCTGCAGGTTCGCTCTGCCGCCCGCGATCCAGGACCGGACCTGGTCAGCGGTGACGGGCCCGTATTCCCGTCCGTCCCCTCCGATAATCGTGTACATTCGCCAAATTCACCATCGGTTGCCCGTCGCGTCAACAGCTCCGGCACCGCGCGGCATCACTGGTGCGGCGCGACGCCCGCAGCCCGCGAGACGGCCTGGCGGGCCAGCACGCAGTCGTAGCGGGCCTGCAGGCGGCTCAGCTCTGCGGCCCTCAGGGAGCTCTGCGCGTCCAGCAGCTCGAAATTGGTGATGACGCCGTTTGCATACCTGCTCTGAGCCAGCGCCAGGGCCTCCTTCGCCTGGTCGACAAGCGTGTCGGCGCTCGCCAGACGGGACCGGGCGGCGTTCAGGTCCGAATACGCATCGGCAACCTCGGTCGTGATCTCCTCGTTCAGCTCGCGCTCTCGCGCCTGGGCGGAACGGACCCCGGCGCCGGCCTCCATGCGCTCGCCCATGACCCGCTTGCCGGTGAAGATGGGCACCTCGAGGGACAGGCCTGCGGTCAGGTATCCCCTGTTGTCATAGAGATTGGGGACGACGCCGTTCTCGACACCGCCCGCCACCTGCGCGGCCAGGGTGGGCCGGTTTCCGCGGTCGGCGGCGTCCAGCTGCAGGCGCGCGGTCTGCTCGTTGTCGCGGGCAACCTTCATCTCGGGCCGGTTCAGCAGCCCGTCGGAGATCGCGGCGGATTCGGAGATGGCCGGCTCCTCCGCATCGAAGTCCCCGGCGATATCGAGGCGCGTCCCCAGGTCCCAGCCCAGGAGTTGCCTGAGCCCGTTCTCCTGCTTCTCGAGCGATGCGAGGGTGTCCGTGAGATGGTTGCGCGCGTTGGAGATGCGGACCTGAGTGGTGAGGACGTCGAACTTCGTCGCGCTTCCCGCGCTGAACTTCCTGCCGGCTATGCGGAGGGCCTCCTCGAGGGCTGCGATCTCCTCGCGCGCAACCGCCGCGGAGCTGCGCAGCAGAAGGACGCCGTAGAAGGACTGGATCGCCTGGTAGCCGAGCTGGTGGCGGGTCTGCTCCAGAGCGTCCTGGGCCGCGATCTGGCCCGAGCGGGCCATGTCGACGAGCTTGTCGGTGCGGCCGAAGTCCGTGAGGAGCTGCCGCGCCGTGACGTTCAGCCCGTAGGAGTCCTGGACGTTCTCGTAGATGGCGCCCGCGGGGAAGCCGGGAAGGGAGATTGCGACATACGGGCGCAACGAGGTGTAGGTGTAGCCGGCCTGGCCGCTCACGTGGGGAAGCCGGCTCGCGTTGGACTGCACGGTGCGCGCGCGCGCCGCGTCCACAGCCGCCTGGGCGGCCTCGATCGACGGATAGTGCGCGATCACGGCCTCGATGGTCTGCGAGAGCGTCAGCGGGCCGGAAGGGGATCCCTCCGCGCGGGCGGACGCCGCGATTGCGGCAAAGGCCAGAGTTAGGGCTGCGGTGTGTTTCATGGCGGGTTCTGGGAGGGGTACAATATCAGTGAGACTTGGCGGCTGCGGCTGCCGCTTCCGCGGGAAGCCCTCTTGGGCGGCCTGCGAGGAGTATGAGGGGGACGCACACGATGGAAAGGATTCCCACAAAACGGTAGGCGTCGAGATAACTGAGGAGGCTGGACTGCATCTGCACGGTCGCGTCCAGGATTCCGAGCGCCCGGTGCGACGCCTCCCAGGACGTCGCGCCCTTGGAGACCATGGCGTGGGTGAGCTGGCTGAGCCGGCCGTCGGTGGCCGGGTCGCCCACGGCGAGGCGGGAGACCAGGTCCAGGCGGTGGGCAGCCGCGCGGTGGTCCAGGAACGTGTTGATGAAGGCGATCCCGAACGAGCCGCCCATCTGCCGCATCATGTTGTTGAGCGCGACCCCCTGGGGAACGTCCCTCGGCTTGAGGCCCGAGACGGCGAGCTGTGTCAGGGGGATCGTGATGAGGCTGAGCCCGACCGCGCGGAGTATGATCGGCCAGAAGAAGTCGCCCGACTCCGCGCTCAGGTCGAGGCGTGAAAGCTGCAGGGCGAACACCGCCACGATAGCAAAGCCGGCCACGACCATGATCTGCGGCGGGAAGCCCTTCATGAGGAGCCTACCCATCACGGGCAGGAAGAAGACGGCGACGGCTGCGCCAGGCAGGAAGAGCATGCCGGTCTTCATCGCCGTGTAGCCGAGCAGCCGCTGGGTGAACACGGGCACGATGAAGACCGTGGCAAACAGGGCGAAGCCGAGAATGAACGTGAGGCCTGCGGCGATCGCCAGTTTCCGGCTCCTCAGGACATGCAGGTCCACGACCGGATGCTCGGCGACGAGCTCCCGCACGATGAACGAGACCAGGGAGACGGCCGCCACAATCGACAGGACCACGATGTACCCCTTCGAGAACCAGTCCTCGGACTCGCCGCGCTCAAGGACCGTCTGGAGCGCGCCGAGTCCGGCGACGAGAAGACCGATCCCGGGCCAGTCGATGGACTCGGCGTTGCGCGCGTGAGCGGGTTCCTTCACGTACAGCCAGGAAAGAAACGCCGCGCTCAGCCCGATGGGGAGGTTGATGTAGAAGATCCATGGCCAGGAGTAGCTGTCGATGATCCAGCCTCCCAGCGTCGGGCCAATGGTGGGGCCGACAAAGAGGCCGATCGAGAAGAGCGAGGCGGCGAAGCCCCGCTGGGCCACCGTGAACGTCTCGAAGAGGATCGCCTGCGAGGTGGACAGGAGCGCGCCGCCGCCAATTCCCTGGAGGAACCTGAAGGCGACGAGCTCCCAGATGTTGTGGGCGTTGCCGCAGGCCACCGACGCGGCAGTGAAGAGGAGGATTGAGCCGATGTAGTAGTTGCGCCGGCCGAACCGCGCCGCGAGGAAGCTCGTCATCGGAATGATGATGACGTTGGCGATCGCATAGGATGTCACGACCCACGCGACGTCCTCGAGCGTCGCGCCGAGGTTTCCGCTCATGTCGTTGAGCGCCACGTTCACGATCGACGTGTCGATCAGCTCGATGATCGCGGCCGCGATCACCGTGATCGTGATGACCAGCTTTCGCAGACCGTGTTCAGCCATTGAGGAACAGGCTTATTCCCGAACTGAGACGGTGGCGTCCACGCTCATTCCCGGGCGCAGCGGGTGCTCCGGGTCCGGCGCCTGGGTGAGGACGATCTTGACCGGCACCCGCTGGGTCACCTTGACGAAGTTGCCGGTCGAGTTGTCGGGGGGAAGGAGCGCAAACCTGGCTCCGGTCGCCCCGGATATCGACTCGACCCGGCCCTGGAAGACGATGCCGGGATAGCTATCGGCCTCGAATTCGACGCTCTGTCCGGGCTTCATGTGCGTGAGCTGGGTCTCCTTGAAGTTCGCGACGACCCACACGTCGGTGTCGGACGCCACGGACAGGAGGGTCTGGCCGGCTTGGATGAACTGCCCCGGCTCTACGTTCTTCCGGGACACGAGCCCGGCTATCGGGGCCGTCACCGCCGCGTAGGAGCGCTGGAGCTTGGAAAAATCCAGGTCCGAAGCCTTTTCGGCGGCCTGGGTCTGGGCCGCCGCGGCGCGCGCCGCGGCGACGGCGATCTGAAGTTCTGCCGTCCTGGCCTCGCTGCGCACGGCGTCGAGCTCGGCCGCGGCCGTGTCGGCGGCGGCCTTCGTGTCGGTGAACTGGCTGTCGGCGATCGCCCCCGTCTTGAAGAGGTTCGTGTCGCGCTCAAGGTCGCTTGCCGCCTTTCGCTGGCGAACGAGGGCGGTCTCGACATTCGCGGCCGCGGTTGCGGCCGAGGCGCGCGCCCCCGAGAGCGACGCCTCGGTGGTCCGTTGCTCGGCGAGCGCGTTCTGGAGCGCAGCCTCGGATTGCGCCACCTTCAGGTCGAGCTCCCTTGGATCGACCTCGATCAGGGCCTGGCCCGCATCGACATGCTGGTTGTCGCCTACCAGCACGCGCGCGACGTATCCGGATACCCTCGGCAGGACCGGGCTGATGTGCCCCTCGACCTGGGCGTCGTCAGTCTCCTCATGGGCCGCGTAATACCGCCAGTGCCTCACGCCAAGAAGGATTCCCGCGACCAGGGTAAGGGCGGCGATCGCTAGGACGACGACCCGGCTGGGCGAAATCTTCAGCCTGGTTCTTGTTGTCTCCACGGGTGCATGGGAGGTTTCTGAAATGGCTTTGGTCATGGCACAAAAATTGATTAGGCCCCTAATCACATTAAATTGCAAGCACCATGGCCACTAATATACCCGATTAAAAACACGCGGTCCCCCATAGGGATCAGGCCTCCGTGTTGTCCAACCGATTGATTGGCAACTCAATCCATCCCCCTATGGCAAGATTCCCAAGCTCCAGGCTGCCAAAGCGAGTTCTATGGAGTTCGAGGACCGAACACCCTTGGCAGGCGAACATGCGCCTGACCTGGTGATAACGCCCTTCGGTCACGATCACCTCCGCCTCCCGGTTTCCGATCCTGCGAAGTGTTGCAGGGGCACACGGGGTTTTCTCCTCAGGCAGCAGGAGCTGTCCGCCCGAGAAGACATCTTCGATTCCAGCGGGGAGGTCGCGGTCGATCCGGGCACGGTAGACCTTGGGCACCTTGTGCTTCGGTGATGTTAGGCGGTGCACCAAGGGGCTGCAGTCGGTGAGTAGCAACAGCCCTGTAGTGTCTTTGTCGAGACGCCCCACGCTTGTCACCGGCGGATTGCGCCGCCGCCAGCGCTCGGGAAGGAGCTCGTACACGCTGGGGCCCTCCGCCGAATTGTGCGAGCACACCAAGCCGGCCGGCTTGTTGAGAAGAATCAGGAGCTCGCCTGGATGGTCGGGTGGCTGGCCGTCGATCCGGATGTCCTCAGGCATGGCCTTGGCGCCGGGGTCCGCCGCGACCTTTCCGCCAATGGTGACGCGCCCCCCCTCTATCCAGCCGCGAACCTCCCGCCGGGAGCCGTAGCCGAGGCTGGCGAGAATTTGGTCGATGCGGCGCATGACGGGCCGGATTGGGGCATTTTCGACGCCTTAAATCAACCAGCCGGTGTGCGCTATAGTCTGATTTCGCAAGAATAGGCTCGGCAACAACCCAGTCATTTGGGATGTCTAACCCTCGCGACACATTATGGCAGTCTGGGAATATAAGGTAATCTCAAGCGGCAAGGGGGGCTTCGCCACGCCCGCGCTGCTCGAATCATTTCTCAACCAGCTCGGCACGGACGAGTGGGAGATCATCGAATTTCGCGGGCAGCCTGACAATCCCCTTGCGTTCTCGGGGCTCGCCAGGCGCCCGACGCAGCGCGACTGGACGCTCGAGGACGCAGCAGCAGCAGCAGCGCGCGCCGAGGCCGACAAGCTCCGCCAGGAGTTCGAGGCCAAGTTTAAGAATGCCACGGCTGCGTCGGCCGCCGCGGAGGTCGAGGAGCCTGTGAAGGAGGCCGGGCGTGAGGACGACGGGCTGAGGCGGCTGCGCGACACGGAGCGCGATGCGGATCCCGACGCGCCGGACACCCCTGAGGATGAGTGGGACAAGCTTGGTGCGGAGGACGAGCTGCCCACGTTCTTTGAGGCCATGAGGCCGCACCTCCGCAGGAACCAGCGCGGGCCGGGCTTCTCGGTCGGCGTGGATTACCTTGCCAAAAAGTGGGACATCTCGGAGGCGGACGTGATCGGCGCGCTCAAGGAGTGCGGCCTTGATATTCCCGAGGACGAGGACGCGAAGGTGACCTATGTCGAATACGACGGCGACCTCTTCTGGGTAAACGTCAACCGACGCGGGGAGCTCTGGGTCAATACAAAGGAGAAGAGCCGCCCGGTCTTCAGGACGGTCCCGGCCGCCCGTGTCGAGCCCGAGGAAGGCGCCAAGGCCCCCGAGGCCGGCGGCAAGAGGGAAGAGCAAGAGCACAGGCACGAGAGGAAGGGGGCCGAGAAGGACTCCGGCGCGCCAGCCGAGCCGCTTCCCGTGGGCCCCGCGCTTCTTGACAGGATCCGTCCGCATATGCGCAAGAACCGCCGCGAACCGGGTGGTTCGGGCAGCATGAGTTTTCTTTCCCGGGCCCTGAAGTGCAGCGAAACCGCGCTCATCGAGGTTTTCACCGCGATGGGCCTGAGCGCCACCGCATCGGCCGGAGACCCGCCGGTCTTCGTTGAAATAGGGGAGGAGACATGGTGGCTCAACAAGGACAGCCGTGGGGGCGTCTGGATCAACGCCCGACAGAAGCGCGGCGAGGAGACGGCTCCGGCCCCTGCGCCTTCAGCGGAATCGGCGGCGCCTGCGCCCGGCAACGTGCTTGCGGCCGTCAGGCTCCTCCTGAAGGAAACCAAGACGGGAAACGTGGCGGCGCCGGTTGAGCGCCTTTCGGCCGATCTCGGCAAGTCGGTGGACGAACTCCTTGGCGCGCTCACGGCCTCCGGCCTCCGGGTTCCGGAAAAAGCCCGCGAGAAGCCCGTCTTCGCCGAGCACGCGGGCGAAATCTTCTGGCTGAACCGCAACGGGAAGGGCGAGCTCTGGCTCAATGCGAAGGCTTCAAAGTACTCGAGCGACGACAAGGACGGTTCGGGCGGGCATAAGGGACGCCGGACGCGTCCCAAGAAGAGGGAGCCTGGGGATGGCGATGTGCCTGCGGAACCCGCGTCCGAGGCTTCGCCTGCGGAACCTGCACCCGAGGCCGCGCCTGCAGCACCCGCACCCGAAGCGCCGCCTGCGGGCTGAACTTCGGGTCCGTTTAGGGTTGCCTCAGGTCCGGCCCCTGCGCCTTGCGCCCACCGCCTCCGCCAGCCGCGCGATTACCGCGGTGGTCTTGTCCCACGAAAGGCACGAATCCGTGACGCTTTGGCCGCGCACAAGCGGAACGGCGCGGTAGTCCTGCGATCCTCCCAGGAGATTGCTCTCGATCATGACGGCTGCGATGCCGCGGTCGCCTCCGGCAATCCTTTCCGCGAGCTCCGACGCCACGTCGGCCTGGCGCTCGGCGTCCTTACCGCTGTTGGCATGGCTGCAGTCGACCATGAGGTGGGGCGGAAGGCCGTTTTTCACGAGCAACCTGACCGCCGAGCGGACATTCTCCGCCAGATAGTTCGGGCCACGCGATCCCCCTCGAAGCACGAGGTGGGTGTCCTCGTTTCCCGTCGTCTGCATGCAGGCGGGAGATCCATCGCGCGCGAGCGACGGGAACCAGTGGGGATGGCGGGCCGACCGTATCGCATCGACCGCGACCTGCACGTCCCCGTCAGTCCGGTTCTTGAAGCCGACCGGCATCGAGAGGCCCGATGCCAGCTCCCGGTGGACCTGGCTTTCGACGGTGCGGGCCCCGATCGCGCCCCAGCTGACGAGGTCCGCGTAATACTGGCCGAGGGTCGTGTCGAGAAACTCGGTCGCTATCGGCAGTCCGTAGGCCGTGACGTCGACCATCAGCTTTCTGGCGATCCGCAGCCCCTTGCCAATGCGGAAGGTCCCGTCGAGGTCCGGGTCGTTTATCAGGCCCTTCCATCCGACCACCGTCCTCGGCTTCTCGAAGTAGACGCGCATGGCGACGAGAATCTCGCCCGCATGGCGGTCGGCGGCTGCGCGCAGGAGGGCGGCGTATTCTAGCGCAGCGGCCGGGTCGTGGATCGAGCACGGCCCGACAACCACGAGCAGGCGGTCATCCCGTCCCGCCATGATTGCGGAAATCTCCTGGCGGGAGCGGGCTATCCGGGTCGAGCCGGGATCGTCCACCGGGATCTCCTCCTCGATGGCCGACGGGGCCGGAAGCGGCGTCGTCGCGCGGATGCGCAGGTCGGAGGTCGACTGATGCATGCCGTTCAGCCCCTTCGCCGCGGTCAGGCGCCAATCAGGGTGCGGGCGCGGACCACCGCCGGATGGCGGCTGAGGAGCACCTCGGACAGGCTAGGCCCAAGCCCGAGCGACGATGCCTTGAGCCGAAGCGAAATCCAGGCGAGGGAGGATGCCGGCGGGCTGAACGCGTGCGGTGCGAACGCGTCGAAGATGGGCGGCAGAGCGGGGAGCTGTTCCTTGGGCATGAGGCCCTTTTCGACCAGGAAGAGGCTCAGCAAAGCGCCGAGCGCGTCCAGCCAGACTGTCGGTGACGACGGGACGGAGTAGGGTATGCCAGAGCCGTCCGGATAGGGGATCCACTCCATGAAGGCGCGGATGTACTCGTGGAGTTTCGCAAGCTCGGCGTCGGCAGTCGCCGTCGTCCAGCGCGTCGTGAACTGCTTGCGCTCGCGAAACTTCTTCACCTCCCAGACGCGCATGATCAGGACGTACTCCGCGCCGTCGCGGCGCAAGGAGCCCGTGAAGATGTAGTCGAGGCCGTCGGCCGTCGTCTCGACGAGCTTCTTAAGGTTTTCGATGGTCCACTCCGTGGCGAAGATCGCCGGGCGCTTGGGCGCGCTCCCCTCGTGCATGCATCCGAGAGCCGCGATGGAGGAGTAGAGCGGGGAGAAATAGAACGTCTCCGCGAACCAGAGCGGCAGGGCGCGCGACAGCCGCCCGATCTCGTCCTCGGGCAGCTTCGTCGCCGCATCCGGGTCCGGATACGCGGTGGGAAGGGCGAACTGGGTGAAGGCGACCCGGCGGAGCTTGCCCTCCTTCTTCGGCAGTATCCCCTCGATGGTCTCCAGGCCGTACGCCCAGATGGGCCTGCTTATCGTCACCAGCGCCACGCCCACGACATTGTCCGGGTTGACCACCTTGGAATCAAACTGCGGAAAGCCGGGCACAACGCCGTGGTTGATCAACTCGGCGACCGCGTTGGAGAACCCGAAGAGGCGCTCCTCCAGCTCCGGGCGCTTCAGGGCGAAGAGAATGTCCAGCACATGTTGGGCGGCGTCCGCGTCCCGGACCGCCAGGTAGGCCTGCAGGAGGTTGATCCCGGTCGCGGGACCATGGCGCATGGCGTCGTAGCGGGGGGCCACGAGCTCGATGATCTGGGGGATGTGCCCCGTGGAGCCCAGGTCGCCCGATATGGTCACCAGGACGTCGGCGCGGTCGCCCGCGCCCGCGAGGACCTCCTCATAGATCGCCATGGCGCCGGGCAGGTCCTTCTGCTCCAGCTTCTCCCGGGCGGTGATGAGGCGCGGCGCCACTCCCGAGACCGACGGGTCAAACGTGGCCGCCGCCGCCGCGTTCTCGTTTCCGTGTGCGGGAGAGGCGGACTTGCCTGCCAATCGGTCGAAGAATCCCATGAATGCGAGCAAAGCGACCGCAGCGCCCGTGGCGAACAGAATTGGAGGGCCGGCCAAGCCTGCTCCCGGGTCCGGCCCCCCGGCAATTCCTCGTTTGACCCGCTATTTGACAGCCATTTAGGTAGCCCCCCCGCACATGAACCGGGTCCACATCAAAACCTACGGGTGCCAGATGAACGAGCGCGACAGCGAAGCGGTCGCGGCGATGCTTCGCGCCCGGGGCTACCGGATCGTGGACAACGAGGACGATTGCGACGTGCTGCTCTTGAACACCTGCAGCGTCCGGGATGCGGCCGAGCAGAAGGCGATCGGCAAGGCCGGCTACAGCCTCTCGAGAAAGAAACAGGACCCGGACTTCGTCCTGGGGATCCTCGGCTGCATGGCGCAGAACCGGGGCGCGGGCCTCCTCGACCGGCTTCCCGACGTGGACCTAATCGTGGGAACGCAGAAGTTCCACAGGGTCCCCGACTACCTGGACAACCTGAGGGCTGCCCGCGAGGCGGGGGTACCGCTTGGCGAGGCCGTGGTCGACACTGCGGAGGAGGAGGGCTCGCAGAACACGATCCGCGACCACCTGGACATCCCAGAGCAACGGATCTGCGCCTTCGTCTCGATCCAGCAGGGATGCAACATGGACTGCTCGTTCTGCATCGTTCCGACAACGCGGGGCGACGAGCGGTCTCGCCCCATGGAAGACATCGTGAGCGAGTGCGAGGAGCTCGCCGCGCGCGGCACCCGCGAGATCACGCTCCTCGGGCAGATCGTGACGAGCTACGGCCGGCGCGACTATCCCCACACCGGGGGGCGCTCGCCCTTCGTCCAACTGATCGAGCGCGTGAACGCGATCCCAGGCGTTGATCGAATCCGATTCACCTCGCCGCATCCGCGCGGGTTCAGGCAGGACCTCGCGGACGCGTTCGGAAGGATGCCGAAGCTCGGCGAGCACGTGCACCTTCCCGTCCAGTCGGGCAGTGACAGGATACTTCGTGCGATGAAGCGGCCGTATACGCGCGAGCGATACATGGAAATCGTCGAGATGCTCAGGGCAGCGCAGCCGGCGATGGCCTTCTCGACCGACGTGATCGTGGGCTTCCCGGGCGAGACCGACGCGGATTTCGAGGAGACGGTAAGACTCTGCAGGGACGTCGACTACGACATGGCCTACGTCTTCAAGTATTCGGTCAGGACGGGCACCCCCGCCGCTTTGATGCCCGACCAGGTTTCCGAGGAGATGCGTGAGGAGAGGAACCGGATCCTTCTCGACGTCCTGCGTGAGGGCTCGATTCGCCGGAGCCGGGGCCTCGTGGGGACCGTGCAGGAGGTGCTGGTCGAGGGGCCCGACAAGACCGGGCTGCGCTTCATGGGGAGAACCCGCGGCAACCGCACCACGGTGTTCGAGGCGGCGCCCCGCCTGGTGGGCACCCTGGTCCCCGTTGAGGTGACCAGCGCCACGGTCAGCACCCTCTACGGAAACCTCGCCTTTGCTGGCGCCGGCTTGCAATCCTAACCGGGCGCCCCGTCAACCAGAACACGCAACCCGAATGTCACTATTTACCGCCTCGCTCGTACCCGGACTGGTCCTGATAGCCCTGGGGCTTCCGCTCGTCCTGAACGGCTCGGGGTTCAAGGTGGCGGCCCAGGCCTTCCCCAGGTCGGTGTCGGCCGGGTATGCGGTCTTCGGGGCGGCGGCCGCCTGGTTCCTCTACAACATCCTCCACCTTTCCAATGCGGACTTTGGCGAATACCGGTATCTGCTGTTCGCCGGCTTCGCGGCCGTTGCAATCCTCTCGTTCAAGTGCGTGCCCGACTTCCTGGGCGTGAGAGGCGCCTGCGCGATCGTTCTGATCGGCGCGGCGCCGTTCCTTGAGGCGGCTTATATGGAATACGATCATCCCGCGCGCCTCTTCATGGTCTCCCTTGTCTATGTCGCCATCGCACTCGCGATCTGGCTGGGTGCCCAGCCGTGGAGACTGCGCGACTTCCTGGGCTGGCTCTTTGTCCGGCCGGCGCGGTCGAGGGGTCTCGGGGCCCTCTTCCTGGCCTACGGCATCGTGCTCTGCGGGGCGGCCCTCAAACTCAGATGATTGAAAGACCCGCCAACCAGCCCGGCGGAAAGGACCCCGTACTGCTCGTGCTTGCGGGCCCGGCGGGGTCCGGCAAGAGCACGCTCTGCGACAGGCTGGTCGCGGCTGGCATGGGATTCGAGAGGGTCGTGACGAGCACGACCCGCGCCCCGAGGGAGGGCGAGATCGACGGGGTCCACTACCACTTCTTCAAGCCCGAGGAGTTTGACGCGCGGCTCGCGGCCGGCGAATTCCTGGAGTGGGCCTGGGTCCACGGCAAGCGCCGCTATGGCACGCTCTCCGCCAGCGTGCTGGCACCCCTCCTGCAGGGGAAGGACCTCGTGATGAGCGTCGATGTCCAGGGGGTCGAGAGCCTGCGCCGAATCGCCGACAAGAACCCGTTCCTGAAGAGGGCGATGACCACCGTGTTCATCGTGGTCGAGCGTGAGCGCCTGATGGCGCGGATGCGCGAGCGGGGCAAGGACGACGAGGCGGAGATTGCCCGGCGTATGGCCACGGCCGAGGCCGAGCTCCGCGAGGCCCCGAAATTCGACTTTGTCATCGAAAGCAGGACGCGGGACGAGGACTTCGAGGTGCTCCTCGCGATCCTGAAGAAGGTTCGGGCCTGACGGGACGCGGCTCAGCCGCCGATGTAGCTCATCTCGATCTTCTCCCGCCCGGTCACCGCCTCGGGCTTCTCGGCCCTCTGGTCGCTGTAGCGGTCCGAGCGCGCCCTCCAGATCCCCGCGACGAAATCGAGCACCTGCGCGTCGGTCGCACCCGACCTGACGCGGCCAAGCACGTCCCACCCGGTGGAGGCGAACAGGCACGTGAAGAGCTTTCCGTCGGCCGAGAGCCGCGACCGGTTGCAGTCCTTGCAGAAGGGCTCGGTCACGGAGCTCACGATCCCGATCTCACCGCGTCCGTCAGCATAGCGGTAGCGCGAGGCGACCTCGCCGCGGTAGGCCGGGCCGACGGGCACAAGCGGCCACGCGGCGGAGATGCGCGCGACGATCTCCCGGGCGGGCACCACCTGCGCGAGCGACCAGTGGTTCGTGTTTCCCACGTCCATGAACTCGATGAAGCGAAGCGTGTGCCCCCGCGACCTGAAGTACTCGCAGAGAGGGATGATCTCCCCGTCGTTCACGCCGCGCAGGACAACGCAGTTGACCTTGATGGGGAATCCCTCCGCGGCGGCGGCATCGATCCCCCCCAGCACGCGCGCGACGCTGAAGCCAAGGCCGTTCATTCGCCCCGCCGTCGCCTCGTCAAGGGAGTCGACGGAGACGTTGAGCCGGTCAAGGCCCGCGGCGCGGAGCGCGGCCGCCTGTCTCGACAGGAGCCAGCCGTTTGTCGTGAGCGAGACGTCGGGCACCCCGAGGTCCCGCTTGATTGTGCGAATGATCTCGGGCAGGTCGCTTCGCAGCAGCGGCTCGCCGCCCGTGAGCCGGATCTTCTCGACCCCGAGGGCGAGGAACGCCCGCACGATCTTGGCGAGCTCATCGTGGGTCATGAGCCGGCTGTCGGCCAGGAACGGGTGATCGGGCCCGAACGCCTCCTTGGGCATGCAGTATGGGCAGCGGAAGTTGCAGCGGTCGGTTACTGAAATGCGAAGGTCGTGGATCGTGCGTCCAAAAGTGTCACGGGCGGCGGCCATGTATTTAGCCAAGAAAATACGAAAACGTTATTTTCGCGAGGCGGGATTTGTGTGTTATGCTGGCGCGGTGCTCACACCCGCCGGCGCTGAGAAGCTGATCTTCGACACGATTCCGCTCTTCCACAGGGAGGACTGCGCGATCTCGGAGGCGCACGGCAGGGTGCTTCGCGGCGACCTGCGGGCGGACCGGGACATCCCTCCGTTCGACCGGGTGACGATGGACGGGTTCGCGCTGCGCGCTGCGGCGCTCTCCGGGGGGATCGCGAGGTTCAGGGTGGAGGCGACGCAGGCTGCGGGGATGAGGCCATTCAAGCTTGGTACGGCCGATGATGCCTGCATCGAGGTCATGACGGGAGCCGTGCTGCCGGACGGCGCCGATTGCGTCGTGGCGTACGAGGAGACGACCAGGGAGGGGGATTTGATGGTGGTTGCCGCACTGGCCTCGGAGCCGGCCGCTCCGGGCCGCTTCGTCCATCGCCGGGGCACCGACCACAGGGCGGGCGACGTCATCGTGAGGTCGGGTGTCAGGCTCACGGGCCGCGAGATCGCGGTTGCCGCCTCGTGCGGGCATCCCGCCGTGATCGTGACTCACTCCCCGAAGATCGCGGTCATTTCGACCGGCGACGAGCTTGTCGAGGTCGAGGCGCTTGTCGCGGCGCACCAGATCCGCCGAAGCAACGACTACGCAATACGGGCCGCGCTCATAAAGGCGGGCTATCCCCGGGCCGACCGGTTCCACCTTCGCGACATCCGCCACGAGATTGAGCACATGCTCTGGCACATCCTGGCGGAGTACGACATCGTCCTGATCACCGGCGGCGTGTCGAAGGGGAAGTTCGACTTCCTGCCCTCCGAGCTCGGAAGGCAGGGAGTCCAGAAAGTGTTCCAGGGCGTGGCGCAGCGGCCCGGGAAGCCCTTCTGGTTCGGGCTCAGCGGTCGGCTGACGCCCGTCTTCGCACTGCCCGGCAACCCGGTATCCGCGTACACGTGCCTCCACAGGTATGTCCTGCCGGCTCTCGACCACGCGAGCGGGCTGATCCCCCGCGCCGCGCTTTCCGCCGCGCTCGCCGAGCCGGTCATGTTCAAGCAGAACGTGGCCTACCTCCTGCCGGTCCGCCTTTCGAGCGGACCGCGGGCCGAGCTCCTTGCGACCCCGTGCGCGGTGAACTCGTCGGGCGATTTTGCCGGGCTGGTCGAAACGGACGGCTTTGTTGAGCTTCCGGCGGGGCCGGGCGAGTTCCCGGCGGGTTTCGTGGCGCAATTCCGGAGCTGGGTCTAGGCGGCCCGCACCGAAGGATTGCGGTTGAGCCGCCGAGCGGCCCATCATCCGGAGCCAGATGGCCTCCAAACGCAGCCTCTCACACGTCGGTGCCGGCAACCGTCCCCAGATGGTCGATGTCGGCGCAAAGCGCGTCACGCGCCGCGCCGCGCATGCGGTCGCCGTCGTCGTTCTTCCCCGGGCGCTTGCGACTCGCCTTAAGGGCGGGGAGATAGGGACGCCGAAGGGCCCGATCTTCCAGGCGGCGATTCTGGCCGGGATTATGGGAGCCAAGAGGACGGCGGAGCTCATCCCCCTCTGCCACCCGCTTCCGCTCGACGACTGCAGGGTCGAGATAAAGGCGAACCCGCCGGGCCGCGGAGGGTCGATGGAGGTGGAGATCCACTGCCGTGCGAGGACGAGCGCAAGGACCGGGGTCGAGATGGAGGCCCTGACCGGCGCGTGCGTTGCCGCCCTGACCCTCTACGACATGGGCAAGGCCGTCACCCATGGGATCGTCATCCGGGAGGTCCGGCTGCTCGAGAAGACGGGCGGCAAGAAGGACTACAGGGCGCCGTGAAGAAGACGGTCTCCGTGCGTTATTTTGCGATCCTGCGCGACCAGCGCGGGCTCGGCGAGGAGCGCGTGCCGACCAGGGCTTCGACGGCGTCCGAGCTCTATGAGGAACTGCGACGCCGTCACGGTTTCACGCTGCCGGTTGAGAGGCTGCGCGTCGCGATCAACGATGAGTTCGAGTCCTGGGCGTCGGTGATCGAGGACGGTGACGCGCTCGTGTTCATCCCACCGGTGGCCGGGGGCTGATTCCGATGGGATTTGACCTGACAGACCGTCCGATCGATCCGTCCCGGCTCATGGCCGACGCGGCCGACATACGCGCGGGCGCCTTTGTGACGTTTGAGGGCCGCGTGCGCGCCGAGAATGCGGGGCGAAGCGTGAAGGCCCTCGACTACGAGGCCTACGCGCCGCTCGCGGAGAAGGAGGGGAGGAGGATCATGGAGGAGGCCCGCGAGAAGTTCCCGATAACCGACGCCCGGTGCGTGCACCGGACCGGATCGCTGGCGCTCGGCGACATCGCCGTGTGGATTGCGGTATCGGCCGGGCACCGGCCCGCCGCATTCGAGGCGTGCCGTTTCTTGATCGACGAGATGAAGGCACGTCTGCCGATCTGGAAAAGGGAGCACTACGCCGACGGTGCCACGGAATGGATCAACTGCGCGACGCGCGGGCCGGGCGCCGGGCAAAAGGTGAAATAGGCGTGAAAATCCGGAGCCGCCCGAATCCTGCTTCAGCTCGACACGACTGACTGCCATTGTTACGTTTCAAAAAACGTCACGAAAATGGCCACCCTCCACCCGTTCTTCGCCGCGACCACGACGCTCGATAAGCTCCAGAAAATTCCTCCCGCCTTCTGGGGAAAGGTTGGACTGGGTCTCGTGGCGGTGATCTTGGTGTTCATCATCATCCAGAAGGTATTGAAGATAAATAAGTTCGTGCTCGGCGGCGTGGTCTTCATCGGGATGGGACTCATCTGGTTCAACTGGATCTACCATCGCACCGAGCCGAAGTTTCTGACGCCGCTGGTCGACAGGATCGCGCCGTTCTTCCCCTCGGCCGGGGCCTACGAGACAAAGCAGGCCACGACTCCCGGCGAGACGAAGAAGAAGTAGGAAACCCGAGAAACTGCTTGGTTTCGGGACGCCAGTGGGGGAGATTTGAATCCCTATGGCTAAACCACTTTCTGACATTGGCCTCGTGGGCCTAGCAGTAATGGGCCAGAACCTGGCCCTCAATATCGCCGACCACGGCTTTCAGATCTCGGTGTTCAACAGGACCACCGAAAAGACCGACAAGTTTGTCTCGGAGAACCCCGATACGCCAGGCGGTGTTGTCGGCACAAAGACGCTCGGGGAGTTCGTGGCGTCGATAGCGAAGCCGAGGAAGATCATCATCCTAGTCCAGGCGGGCAAGGGGACGGACGCCGTCATCGACGGCCTTGAGCCGCTTCTCGGCAAAGGGGACATAATCATCGACGGCGGAAACTCCCTATGGACCGACACGATCCGCCGCGAGAAGGCTGCCAGCGACAAGGGGCTCCGGTACATCGGGAGCGGCGTCTCCGGAGGCGAGGAGGGCGCGCGCTTCGGCCCCTCGCTCATGCCGGGCGGCGACTTTGAGGCGTGGCTTGAGCTTAAGCCCATCTGGGAGGCCGTCGCCGCCAAGGTCGACGCAACGACTGGAAGACCGATCGAAGGCGCGACGCCGGGCCACCCCGTGAAGGGCGGCGTGCCCTGCACCGCCTACATCGGCGCGAACGGCGCCGGACACTACGTCAAGATGGTCCACAACGGCATCGAGTACGGCGACATGCAGATGATCTGCGAGGCCTACGCCCTCATGAAGGGGCTGCTGGGACTCAAGCCGGCCGAGATGAGCGTGATCTTCTCCGAATGGAACAAGGGGATCCTGGACAGCTTCCTGATAGAGATCACCACCGACATCCTTAAGCAGAAGGACCCGGTCACAAAGAAACCCTTCGTCGACGTCGTCCTCGACACCGCCGGCCAGAAGGGAACGGGCAAGTGGACCTCGACCAATGCGCTCGACATGGGGGTTCCGGCCCCGACGATCGCCGAGGCGGTGTTCGCGCGTTGCCTCTCGGCGATCAAGGAGGAGCGCGTGGCGGCGTCCAAGGTCCTGAAGGGGCCCTCTAAGAAGTATCGCGGGTCAAGGAAAGCCCTGGTCGGCGCGATCCACGACGCCCTCTACTGCTCGAAGATTTGCAGCTATGCCCAGGGCTTCCAGCTGATGCGAACGGGCGCAGCGGAATTCGGGTGGAAGCTCAACTTCGGGGAGATCGCGCAGATCTGGAGGGGAGGCTGCATCATCCGCGCCGCGTTCCTCCAGAAGATCACCGAGGCCTACGCCCGAAAGCCCGACCTGGCGAACCTTCTGCTCGACCCTTACTTCAACAGGACGTTCAAGGCTGCGCAGGCGAACTGGCGGAAGGTCATCGCGCTCGCCGCGGAGTGCGGCGTGCCCGCGCCGACCTTCAGCACATCCCTTGCGTACTACGACGGCTACCGGTCGGCGCGCCTTCCCGCCAACCTGCTTCAGTCCCAGCGAGACTTCTTCGGGGCGCACACCTACGAACGCGTTGACCAGCCCCGCGGGAAATTCTTCCACCTCGACTGGCCCGATCCGAAGAGGCCGCAGCTTCCCGCCTAGGTGCGCTTGTTCTCTGTTTTCTGACAATGTAAAGTGTAAGGAGTGACACTGTAAGTGTAAGTGCTGACAAACGAACTGTAAGGCGAGGGGTAGCGCTCGACAATCTAACTCGTGCATTTGACTCTTTCGGGAGATGACCGATTGGTGCCGGCACTTGAAGGCAATCCGCCGTAGATCACTTGACTGCGAGTTCCAGTCGCATCAGGACCTCTAAGAGACATGAACACCGTTGTGCCACCCCGCACGGCGTCCACACTCCAAGCCGTTGCAAGAAAGGCTGGAGTTTCCATTTCCACTGCATCGCGCTGCCTGAGCGGCGCCGCGAAGATGGCGAATTCCACGCAGCTGCGAGTCTCCGCTGCTGCGACGGCCGTCGGTTACAAGCACAATGTGCTGGTGGGCCAGGTTATGCGAGCCACCCGCCGCGGCGAGGTACGGAATCATCTTGGGACCATCGCATTCGTGACACCGGTCGCCGACTCTCATGAATGGCGGGCAACTCCCACTCTCCAAAGCAATTGGGAGGCGGCGCGCGAACGCGCCGAATCATTCGGATACGGAATCACAGAGTTCACGCTTTGTTCGAGTGGGATGACGGGACAGCGGCTCGGCGGGATTCTCGCGGCCCGCGGGATTACCGGCGCTCTCCTTGCGGCATTTCCGACGGACCCGCATACGATCTCGTTTCCATGGAACGATTTTGCAATTGTTCAAGTGGGCCACCAAATCGCATCGCCACGTCTCGATTGCGTCTTAAGCGACCATTCGGAGGCCGTGACAATGGCCGCTAGGACGATTGCGCAATGCGGCTACCGCCGCATCGGCCTCGCGATTGAAAAGTATCAGGACCATATAACCGATGGTCGGTGGTCCTTCGGTTACGCAGGACTTTCAGTGACAATGCCTTCGTTGGCCCAGATCCCTCCGCTCCTGCCAACGCAGATGAACGTCGACCTATTCTTGAGCTGGGTCGACAAGCACAAGGTCGACTGCGTTCTGACCCTCTCAACATTCCGAAACGAACCCAACTTCATGGATGCCTGGCTGGCGGGCAGCGGCAGGCATATTCCGAAGGATATTGGCCTTGTCTCGCTCGACGTGACCCGGGTTCATTCGGATTGGTCCGGGGTTAAGCAGCATTCTGAGGAGATTGGCCGCGCCGCGGTAGACATGTTGTTTTCGAAATTGCAGGCCGGGGAACGCGGGATTCCCCAACTTCCCCGTACACTTCAAGTTCACGGACACTGGCACGACGGCGGGACTGTGCGGCCTCCGATGGGAGTCAAGACCGGTTGCTAGGCTTAGGTCGCGTGTGCACGGTCGCTGTGGCCATTCTCAGAAACGACCGCGCAAATCCTAAGGGAGAAGATTCCTGGCGAGATCGAGCATTGTTGGCTGATCGATCCTTAAGCCGAAACCCCTGATCAGCACGAGTAGGCGATAAAGCGAGCCGGTTGAGAGCGACCGTAATTCGGCCTCGTTCAATTGATCGATGCAGGCGCGTGTTTGCTCGCGTGCAAGGTCCGTCTGCCTGTGGCGCGCCAAAAGAACCGCGAGCCCCACCCGTCGGTCCAGCGGCAGGCGAGGGTGAGCGCCGCTCTTGATTCTGGGTATGATCAGCTTCAGGGCTCCGGCTGCGGCCCCTTCATTGCCAGTCGCAGTAGCAACCTCGGCACGGGCTATCCAGGAATCAAGATCCATCGGATAACGCCGCAGTCCCCGGGCGGCGCCTTCCGCCAGATCCAGCTGGTTCATTTCCACGAGATATTCGGCCAAACGGCTAAGGCCCAGTGCCTCGTCTTGGTCATCGACAACCTCGAAGATTGTGACGGTCTGGCTGTCCAAGCCTGAGGCGCGTCCTCATAGCCCGGAGGCTAGGAAGAGCTTGCCGGCGACCTTGAACGCGGCTGCTTTGGGCAAACTGCAATCCAAATGAAATTGCGACGGCATTTCTCCTCGGTCTGGATTGCATTCCTGCTGGGGGCCGGCGCCATTCTCATTTGGAACACCACCGCCCGAATCAATCGCCTCGATTACCTCTCAACCATCGGAGCCCCCGCTGAGAATCGCACCGGGGGCGTCACCGGTTCCGCTCCAGGCGATGCAGAGCTGACGCCCAACAATTCGCTGCCCATACCCGATCAACTCGACGCGAGTTACCACTGGCTCGCGCAAACCCAGCGCATGCTGAATCGCGGCGAAGCCAGAGTGCGCCACATCGATTATGAAAATGCGCCTTTCGGCCGGACCGTGCTTACGCCCTCACCTTATCGATGGTGGCTGGGTTTCCTCGCCTGGTGTGAGCATTTAGCCACTGGAGCGCCCCCCTCGACGCTGGTCGAAAAGGCAGCTCTCTTGGCCGATCCGCTTTTATGGGGAATTATCATATTGGGATCGGCGATTCTCGCCGCGAAGTGTTTTGGTTCGCTTTCCGCCTCTCTCGTATCCGTCGGCCTGGTCGTTCTTTTTCCCTTCATCACGGGGTTTTGGCCGGGCGCGCCTGATGACCGAGGTCTCGCTCAGGCTCTCGCGATGGCGAGCGTGCTGCTTCTTTCCTGCGCTGCCGCGGCAGCGCCCGAAAACGAGGAAGCCAGGCGACGTTGGTTCATTCTTGCCGGCATCGCGGGCGGATTGGGATTGTGGGTCAAAGTTTCCGTGCAGCTTCCGGTCCTGTGGGGAATTGCCTGCGGCGGTCTCCTCGTCCCCCTCCTCGCTCCGCGCGGCAATACGCCCGCAAACGGGCCGACACCTCTGCTTCCTTGGCGCGCTTGGGCCTGCGCGGGAGCCGCGACCACGATTCTGGCCTCACTGATCGAATACTCACCTTCCGAACTCTGGACGTGGGAACTGTCGTTTGTCCACCCGCTCCAGGGTCTGGCGTGGCTCGGCGCGGGAGAGCTGCTGGTTCAGGCAAGCGCTTGGCTTCAAAACCGGACCTTCTCCCGGTCCCCCAAGAATCTCGTCCTGGTTTCGTTGTCCATCGCGGTCGTGATCGCCGTGCCCGCCGCGCTCCTTATCCGTCACGGCGTCGATCTTTTCGTTCTCGATAGCCTGGGCTCGCATCTGACTCGGCTCCGCGGCGGGATCGTGGCGCCAAACCTGGCGGCATGGATAGGAATCCAGGGACCTTCGATCTGGCTGTGGCTGACGCTGGCGCCGTTGGGCGCGCTGCTTCCGGCCATCTGGGTGCTGAAGAATCGCCAGATCGCGAAGCCGACCCGGGCGGCAGTTGCGATCACGCTGGGACCGGTGATAGTGGCGCTATCCCTCGCCTGTGTTAAGCTCACCTGGTGGCAAACCCTCGACGCATTGCTGCTGGTTACCCTGGCCGCGGGGGCGCCGGGGATTTCCTCCCAGGCGATTGGCCCCAAGGCACGCCTTGGCTGGATCAGCGTCGTCGTCGTTTTGCTCGCCCCCGGGTTAATTTACGTTTTGGGTTGGGACCGGCCAAGCCAGGACGATGTCCTTAGCCGAACAGAGGTTCAGGACCTGATTTTGCGCGATCTTGCGGGTTGGATCAGCCAGCATTCCGATCCGGGGACCGTGATCGTGCTTTCGCCCCCGAGCGCATCGGTTGCCCTTTGTTATTATGGAGCGTTCCGTGGCCTCGGCTCGGTGAGCGATGAAAACAAGAACGGCTTAAATGCCGCCATTCGCATCATGAGCGCCCGGAACGTCGAAGAGGCGAAGGAAATGGTGAATCGCCGCAACATCACGCACATCGTCCTGCTGTCTTGGGACACGTTCTTCGATGACTTTGTCCGCGTTGCCTTCGGTCAAATCGAAGGAACCTTCATTGATAAACTGAAATTCACGACTCTTCCACGCTGGCTGCGTCCCCTGGCCTACCCGTTGCCTTCCATCCCGGGTTTCGAGGACCAGTCCGTAACGGTTTTAGAGGTTGTCGATGAACAGGATGACGCGACCACCCTGGGCAATATCGCGCTGTATTTTGCCGAAATAGGGGATTTGGGTCGGGCCCGGTCGGCGGCTGAGGGGCTGACCCGATTCTCCACCGATTTCGGCGCCTGGGTCGCCCGTGCCCAGGTGGCAGCCGCCATCCACGATGATGCCGAGTTGGTCACGGACCTGAAGGTGCTGCAGTCACGCCTGGCGCTGAGAGTTCCGCCCTTGATTTCATGGAACCGCCGTGTCGATCTCGCGGTGGTTTTGGCCCGAGCCAAAGTCACGGTGCTCGCCAAGAAGCAATTGATGCTGTGTATCAATGCCATCGATGATGACCGTATCCGTTCCCTGTCACCGGGGTCCGTTTACCGGCTGCTGGTTTTGTGTCGCGGATTGGGAGTGACCATGCCGCCGGCGGAACACGCCCTCGCCCTCAGCCTTGTGCCCCCGACCTTGCGCGTTCGATTGCAGTAGGGGGTATGACATGAAGCCGACAGGCAGCGCGGAAGAAAACAGCACCATGAATCGTCGGGAAATGATCCTGCGGTCCTCTGCCGCCGCAGTGGCCTTCGGCCTGCGCGGCTGGCTTCGGGTCGCGGGCCAGGAAACTCCCCAGACCAAGCCGGTCCCGTTTGAGACCGCGCCTTTGGTGGGACACAAGTTGAATCCGCGCTCCCGCCCGCCCGGAAAGACCATGTTCACCCTGCTTCCGCCCGAAGCCACTGGCGTGCGGACGGAAAACCAGTACGCCGATCCACAGATGAAGGGCGCCCTGTTCCAACAATACAACGGCGGCTCCATCGGGACGGGCGTGGCGATCGGGGATTTCGACAACGACGGAAGGCCGGATATTTTCGTGGTCAGCAAAACGGAATCATGCCGCCTTTTCCGCAATCTCGGCAACTTCAAGTTCGAGGACGTGACGGACAAGGCCGGTGTCGGGGACAAGGGTGACGCGGCGAAGATTTGGAAGTTTGGCGCCACCTTTGCCGATGTGAATAACGACGGCCTCCTGGATATCTACGTCTGTCGTTATAATGCTCCGAACCTGCTCTATATCAACCAGGGCGACGGCACCTTCAAGGAGATGGCCCATGCCTACGGCCTGGACGTGGTCGATTCCTCGGTGATGGCGGCGTTCAGCGATTACGATCGCGACGGGCTGCTCGATGTGTACATCGCCACGAACATGCTGGCCAACGAAAGCGACAGTGGCGGGCGGCGAGGGTATTTGTTCCATAATCAGGGCGATGGGACGTTTCTGAACGTCACCGACAAGGCAGCCATCGTTCTGCGCACCCGCAGTCATTCTGCAACCTGGTGGGACTATGATAACGACGGTTGGCCGGATCTTTACGCTGGCTACGACTACGGCGTGCCGGACTCCCTTTACCATAACAACCGGGATGGAACGTTTACCGACGTTTCCGGAAGCGTGTTGCCGCACACGGCTTTCTCCTCCATGGGCTCGGATTACGGTGACGTGAACAACGACGGGCTGATCGATTTCATCGTCGCCGACATGGCCTCCGCCACCCATGAGAAGGACCAGCGTATGATGGCCGATTCCAGAGCGCGCCTCGACGAAAGGCCGGATGGCGCCACAACAGTGGCGAAGGTTCCTCGAAATGCCCTGCTGATCAATACGGGAACGGGTTATTTTCAGGAAGCGGCGTTTCTGGCGGGAGTCGCCGCCACCGATTGGACTTGGTCGATCCGTCTGGTGGATTTGGACAATGATGGTCGCCTCGACCTGCACGTCACAAATGGATTCCCGTACGATCCTAACGTTGACGTCGTGAAACGTCAGAAGAGCGCCGAAGGCATGTCCGAGTCCATTCGAGTCATGACGGAGAGTCCGATCCGGGCGGAAAAACACATTGCCATGCGTAATCTCGGGAACCTCCAGTTTGAAGACGTCAGCGCGGACTGGGGCCTCGATCAACGGGCGGTGAGTTTTGGCGCCGCCTACGGCGACCTGGATGGGGATGGAGACCTCGATATCGTCTATAGCAACTACCACGGCGGCGCCACCGTCCTGAGGAATGATTGCCAAACGGGGCATCGGGTGATTTTTGATCTCCGCGGGACGGCGTCGAATTGCTTTGGCATAGGGGCCACCGTTCGAATCGAAAGCGCGCTGGGGGTGCAGGTGTCCACGCTGGGCGTGGCACGGGGCTACCTTTCGAGCAGCGAGCCCATGCTCCAATTCGGCCTGGGAGAGGATACGGTGATCGAGCGTCTGGTTGTAACCTGGCCCAGTGGCCGCGTGCAGGCTTGGGAAAATGTGGCGGTGGATCAGCGTTATCTGATTGCCGAACCCGCTGGACCCGCCGCGCCCGCTTCCGTTTCCCGGCCGGCGAAGGTTTCACCGCCCCGCACGTCGTTTCAGGAGGTGAGCCATGACCTGGGCCTTGCCGTGCGCATGCGGGAGGAGACCGTCGATGAAGCCTCGCTGCAGCGTTTGGTGCCGTTTCGCTTCAATCGCCGCGGTCCGGCCTTGGCGGTGGGAAAACTGGCAGGAGGAGAAAGGGAATCGATTGTGATCGGAGGCACCACGAAGGATCTGCCGACAATCGCCCGCCGCATCGGCGGGGCAAACTTCGAGGTCGCTCCCCTTGCGGGAGTTTCCGCCAATCCGGTCGATAATGGGCCGGTCTTGGTTTTCGATGCTAATGGCGACGGCAACGACGATGTTCTCGTCACCATGGGGGGCAATTCACTCCCCGCCGGAATGTCGGAGTATCAGCCCCGTCTCTACCTTGGCGATGGCCAAGGCGGCTTGCGCCCTGCCGGCGAGGACGCCTTGCCGCCATTGTCGATCAATGCGGGGGCGGTCGCCGCCGCGGACTTCAATCGGGACGGATGGTTGGATGTGTTTATCGGCGGCCGCATCAGCTCCGGGCAGTACCCGTACGCGCCGCAAAGCGCCCTGCTGAAGAACCACGGCGGCAAGTTTGAAGATGTCACCGACACTTTGGCTCCCGAGCTGCGTGAAGTCGGCATGGTCACATCGGCTCTCTGGAGCGATGTGGACGGAGACGGGTGGCCGGACCTGCTGCTGACCCTGGAGTGGGGCCACGTGAAATATTTCCATAATAATCGCGGCGCAGGCTTCGAGGACTGGACAGAAAAGGCGGGCTTTGCCGCGGCGGGCACCGGCTGGTGGACTTCGATCGCGGCGGCGGATTTCAACGGCGACGGCCGGCCTGACTACGTGGTGGGCAATTTGGGCCTGAACACGCAGTATCACGCGGATGCGCGGCATCCGGCCCTGATTTACTCGGGCGACTTCAACGGCGACGGTTCTCCGAGGCTTGTCGAGGCCTATTACGAGGGCGACCGCGTCTATCCCTGGCGCGCGCGCCGCGACCTTGGCGCCGTGTTCCCGTTCATTTTGAAACATTTCCCCCTCAACAACGATTATGCGCGGGCCACGGTGGGGGATATTTTCGGCGAGGATAAGATTGCGAAAGCCGATCGCTTCGCGGCCGCGGAGCTGCGCAGCGGCGTGTTTCTCAGCCAGAGCGATGGAACCTACCGCTTTGAACCACTGCCGCGGATCGCCCAGATCGCCCCGTTGCAGGGGATCGTCGCCGGAGATTTTTTTGGCGACGGCAACGCTGGCATCTACGCGGTGCAAAACTCGTTCGCGCCCATTCCCTCCGTCGGCCGTTTCGACGGCGGGCTCAGCCAGATGCTGCGCGGCGATGGCCAGGGCCACTTCACCGCGGTGCCTCCCGCCGAGAGCGGTCTGGTGGTGCCGCGCGACGCGAAAGCGCTGGTCGTCCTCGATCTCGATCACGACGGCTGGCCCGACTTTCTCGTCTCGAGAAACAACGACGATGTGCTCGCCTTTCGGAACAACGGCGTCGCCGGCCGCAAGTCCGTGAGCATCATGCTGCGTGGGCCGGCCGGCAATCCTGCCGGGGTGGGTGCAAGGATCACCGTCGAAATGGCGGATGGCTCGGCCAGGAGCAGCGAGGTGTACGCCGGTTCCGGCTACTACAGCCAATCCACTTCGGCCTGTTTTTTTGGCTATTCGGACGCAAATCCGCCGCGCCAAGTCCGCGTCCGCTGGCCCTCGGGGATGACAACGCAGCATCCTTTTCCTCCCGGATCGTCGTCGTTGATTCTCTCGCAACCGTAAGTCCGCGTTCGCTGGCCATAGGGGACGACAACGCAGCGTCCTTTGCCTCCCGGGTCGTCGTCGTTGATTCTTTCGCAACCGTGACTCCGCAACGTTTGCACACGAGTGGAATCGAATTGCGCCCGGCTTGTGGCAGATCTTTCCCGTCAGCTAGCGATTGCTCCACCCCGCAAACGACCCCATTCACCCCATCGCCTGATCCGAGATTCCGGCCCACGCGAAGCGCAGCCCTTCAAACTACACCCCAAACCATGAAATACACACCAAGGCATTCACGGCTCGTAGCCGTATTGGTCGCCGCGATATCTGCCTGCGCGAGTATCCAGGCCCAGACAGCCCCGAGTCCCGCCCAGCCCGCCAGCACGACGACTACGACTACGACTACGACAACGGATGCCCCGGGAGACGAAGTTCTCCTGCTGTCCCCGTTCGAAGTCAGCGCCACCGCCGGCAAAGAAAGCTATACCGCGGAGACCACGCTGGCCGGCAACCGACTCAGCACCGATCTGCGCGACATCGGCAGTTCCGTGTCCGTGGTCACCTCGCAGTTCCTCGCGGACACCAACGCGACAGACAACACCTCGCTGCTCCAAAGACTCGGCGGCACCGAAGTGGGTGGCGTATTTGGCAACTATGCAAGTCCCGGTCCCGGTAGCAGCAGTGCGACCCGTACCGAAGACACCATCCATCCGAGCGAGGACACCCGTATTCGCGGTCTCGCTGCTGCCGATAATACCCACGATTTCTTTCTCTCAGACATCCCATGGGACTCATATAACATCGACCGCATCGATATCTCACGCGGACCGAATGCGATTCTCTTTGGTGAAGGCAGTCCCGCTGGCATCATCAATGCCGGCAGCAAGAGCGCCGAATTCAATAATTCTGGGAACCTCGACCTTCGCTTTGGCAGCTGGGGCACCACCCGCGAGAGCTTGGATTACAATTTCCAGATCGTGCCTGGCCAGGTCGCCTTCCGGCTCGACCTTTTGAACGATCACGAAAAATTTGAACAGAAGCCCGCCTATTCGAAGGACCAGCGCATATCCGGTGCACTCCGCGTCGAACCTGCTTTCCTGAACAAAGGCGGAAATCATACCGTCTTCAAGGCGAACTTCGAGTCTGGCCAGGTCGATTCCGACAATCCTCGCGCGCTTCCCCCGACGGACCATATTACTCCGTTTTTTAACCCCGCCGATACGGGAGCTTATCAGGCGGGACTGAATGGTTTGAATTCGTGGGTATCCGGCCTCCCCGCTGGATACGTCGCCAGCGCTGCCAATGGTTATGCAGGTGCCGGCCGTGCCGGCAATTCGAATGACGATCCGTGGTTTACGAATGCCCAGGTCGGTAATTCCAGTTTTCCGTTAAATGTTATGCAGAACGGTTCCACCGTCGGTTCTGCGGGCACTTACCGCTTCACCTCCCTGCCTCAGACTGGTAGCCTTGTTTCGAGCGCTGGCGGCACCGGCCTCGTTGAGCCCTATGGCGCGTTTCCCGGCGCATGGCTTCATATTAACGGCGCATCGGGGGAACCCATCTATGCGGGGCTGCCTTACGCCAACGCTGGCCTCTTCACGGATACCTCGCTGACCGATCCTTCGGCCTTCAATTTCTACAAGAATTTGATCGACGGCACCATGAAATCGGAATGGCAACGTTTCTGGTCGGCGACGGCGGATCTCTCGCAAACCTTCCTCAATGACCAGGTTGGCTTCGACGTTGCTTACAACAAACAGCACTACGAGAACGGCCAGATCAACCCCTTCGGCGGTGCCGTCCCCTTGTACATTGACGTCATGTCGACTAACAACGACGGAACGTCGCTTGCAACCGCCAGCGCGAATCCGAACTATGGCCGCCCGTACGTCATTAACAACGACAACGCTACCAATGACCAATATATCAGCGATCGCGAAGATTCGCGCGCCACGGGCTTTGTCACACATGACTTCAGGAAGGACGGCAATGAGTGGTGGGAAAAGATCCTCGGCATCCAAACCCTGACCGGCTTGGCGGATAAGGAGAAGCAAACAACCAGCACCATGGCTTGGCAGCAGTATGGATATCTCGGCTCAAACACCGCTCTCGCCGATACTCTCGACGGCGGATACAGCGGTAGTAACTTCCAAAGTGTAAACCCGCAACAGGTCCTTTATCTGGGGCCTTCGTTGGTCGGCAAGCCGCTCTCAGGGGCTAATATTCCCAGGGTCACCGGCAACCCGACGATCGGTAGCCAACCGATCAATTACTTCGATTTCACTCCGAACCCGGCGAACTCAGCATTGAGCCCAACCAACCCTGCGTACTACAACGGCTGGGCGGGCCAGCAGACACTGACCGTCACCAATTCTGAAGCCGACCCTTCCGTCAACCGCGACCTTTTGGCGACTTCCGATAGTATTACGCGCTCGGTGACCACCTCTCAGGCGTTGGTCTACGAAGGCAAATGGCTGGATGACGCGCTTGTGGGTATCTATGGCTGGCGCAAGGATATCAACAGGAGCTATGCTGATTCCGCCACTCTTGGCGATGCGAACGACCCGCAAGGCCTCAACTTCAATAACGTCAATTTTGCAAACGGCACACAGGGTCGTGTAGAAGTTCAATCCCGCTCCTATAGCATTGTAGCTCATCTTGGGGAACTCCCTGGCCTGAAACAGTTTGCCAGCAAGCTTCCCGTCGATGTCAGTCTGTCCTACAGCGTATCGAGCAACTTCGAGCCGGACTCAAGCCGCGTCAACATTAACGGGGATCCCGTCGCGCCTCCGGCAGGCAAGACCATCGAGCGTGGCATCATGCTCGAGACGCGTAACGGCATGTTCGCCCTCAAGGTCAATCGCTACGTTACCGGAATCACGAACGGTTCGAACCCCGACGGTACATCCTTCGCCGCCGAACTGGCCAATTTCGTTGGCAACTCGGCGTACTACGGCAACGTCTTTTTTTATCACACTGACCAGTCCACCCCGCTCCAAGCAGGACCCACGTCACACCTGGCCACCAATCCGGGCATCGGCCCGGATGCAGCCGGGGCTGGTGCGGTGGATGGAACACCGCCTGGCAATCCTGGTAATAGCAACGCGGGCTCGGGCTACTACTTCGACGCTGCTGGCTTCCACACTCAGGCGATGGAGGATCTACAGAATGCCTCGACCGCAGCCACGCGGGCATGGGAGACCCAGCTTAACACCGATTTCCCCAACTTCTTTAAGAATTGGGGTATGGGTAGCTTGTCTCAAGTGCAGGGCGGCCTTGTCCCGAGAAGTCAGTTGCAGGGCACTCCAGGCGAACAAAACTTCGCGATTACCGAAAACTCAGTGTCCCAGGGCTGGGAAGTTGAGCTCGACGCCAACCCCACGAAGAATTGGCGCATTACGCTTAACGCTACGGAAACGAATGCGGTCGTCACGCAAATCGGTGACGCGGCCTTGACCAAATTCATGACGGAGACGGCGGCCTATGTTAAGGGCCCCGGCGGCTCTCAGCAGTGGTTCTGGGGGCAGGACATCGCTCCAAGCGTTCCTGACGTCGCCCAAGCCTACTACATCGCATACAACGGCCTCCCTGCAGTAGGTGGCGCTTATGCCGAACTCCAACAACAGCAAGGTGTTGCGGTTGAGCAACTCGCCAAGTGGCGCTTCAATCTGACGACGAACTATGACTTCGATCACGGCTTCCTCAAAGGGGTTAACATTGGTGGTGGCATACGTTATACGGACCGTGAGGTCATCGGCTATCCCCCGAGTGGAGATCCCACGCTTCCGCCTCCGTACCTCCCCAACCTATCCGCTCCAGAATATGCGCCGAGTCAGACCTACTACGACCTTTGGGTTGGTTATCACCGTAAGCTCACCAAGAAGATCGGATGGAACATTCAGCTCAACGTCGAAAACGTCGGCAGAGGGAATTATCTGATTCCGATAAGCTATCAGGCACCGATAAACGGTGTGGCACAGCCTGCGTTCTACCGTATCGGTCCGACGCAGGGGTTCACGGTCAAGAACGTATTCAGTTTCTGATCTTTTAGGCCTGAGGTAGGGACAATCAGGGGTAAGTGGCAGTCGCCAGCCGATTTTAATGGCTGGCGACTTCCATTAAACGGGGTCGACGGGCGGTCGTCCCGTGATCGCGAGACGCTAAATCAAACCAATACTTCAAGTCCGGAGGCGACCACATGGCGGAGCCGCTCCAGTGAGCACCCATTCAGCGTCAACAAATCTCTCTGCGACAAATTAAGTGGAATCATCAAATGACAACTCCGCCCCGGCCGCCGACGGGCGAACATCGGCAGGCTCGGCCCGCAGCCCATCCATGGCGGCCCGCGGGGCGGGCATGGTAAACGGCGGCGCCAGAATGTGCTTTCAGGCCGCGATATTCGACATGGACGGCGTCGTTACCGATACAACCGCCGCACATTCGGGCGCGTGGAAGCAAACGTTCGACGATTTCCTCAAGTCTCGGGTCGCGGCACACGGCGAGCCATTCACCGAATTCACCCGCGAAAGGGATTATCTCGCGTTCGTGGATGGCAGGCCCCGCTACAAGGGAGTCGAGGCATTCCTCAAGTCCCGCGGGATCGAACTCCCTCGCGGAACGCCAAATGATCCGCCGGGAGGGGAAACCATCTGCGGCCTAGGCAACAGGAAGAACGTGATCTTCAACCAAATCATCGAGAGCGAGGGGGTAAGGACTTTCGATTCGACGATCTCGTTGGCCCGAAAGATGGCCCGGCGCGGCATCAAGATCGGGTTGGCCACCTCGAGCTACAACTCTGAGGAGATCCTGAGACGGACCGGCATGCGGCGCCTCTTTGCGGCGGTTGTGGATGGAGTGGAGTCGTCCAGGCGCGGGCTCGAGGGAAAGCCGGAGCCCGACATTTTTGCCGCGGCGGCGGCCGACCTCGGTGTGCCGAACGCGCAGGCGGTCGTCATCGAGGATGCGGTCTCCGGTGTCCAAGCGGGTGCGAAAGGGGGATTCGCCCTCGTCGTCGGGATCGCCAGGAAGGGCAATGAGCTCGAGCTCCGTGAAGGCGGCGCCGACATCGTGGTTCGGGACCTCTCCGAGACGAGCCTTGAGCAGATCAACCAGCTGGTTCAGGACAAGCGCACTAGCGCCAAGTGACTCATTCGCCCAGCGCCAGAAATATCCCATGCGCAAGAAACCCCTACTGAGTTTTTGGCAGCTCTGGAACATGAGCTTCGGATACGTCGGCATCCAGTTTGGCTTTGCCCTGCAGAACGCCAACGTCAGCCGGATCTTCGAGACTCTCGGCGCGAAGGTGGATGAGATTCCCATCCTCTGGATAGCCGGGCCCGTGTCCGGGTTGCTCGTGCAGCCGATCATCGGCTACATGAGCGACAAGACTTGGAACCGGCTGGGTCGCAGGAAGCCGTACTTTCTTGTCGGCGCGATCCTGGCGTCGCTGGCGCTGCTCGTGATGCCCAACTCGCCCGGGCTTTGGTTTGCCGCCGGCATGCTTTGGATCATGGATGCCTCCATCAACGTCACGATGGAGCCCATGCGGGCGTTTGTGGGCGACATGCTTCCCGACGAGCAGCGGACGACGGGATTCGCGGTCCAGACGTTCTTCATCGGCGCCAGCTCAGTCGTGGGCTCGCTCATGCCGTTCCTGCTTACGAACTGGCTCCACATCGCGAACACCGCACCCGAGGGGCAGGTTCCCGCATCCGTGAAATGGTCATTCTACCTCGGGGGCGCGGTCTATCTCCTTGCCGTTCTGTGGACGATCTTCTCGGTGAAGGAGTACTCGCCGGAGGAACAGGAATCCTTCCATGCGCGAGCGACCGATGCCAAGGGGGGAGAGGAGCCTGAAATCACGCTGGACTCAAAGAGATACTATGGCGTCGGCACACTCCTCTTATTGGTAGGCCTGGCGGTCAGCTTTGCCATCCGGCAGCTCGCCTGGGACAAGGCTCTCTACATCCTGTCCTTCGGAGCCAGCTTCTATGGGGTCGTGCTGATGGTGGCCGCATGGCGATGCGCTCACGGGAGGAGGAGAGGGCTGGTGGAGCTGGTTCACGACCTCAACAACATGCCCCGGGCCATGAGACAGCTGGCGCTTTCCCAGATGTTCACGTGGTTCGCCCTTTTCGCGTTCTTCATCTACTCAACTTCCGCGGTAACGAGCTACCATTTCGGGAGCAGCGATCCGAGGAGTGAGGCCTACAATGCGGGCGCCAACTGGGTGGGCGTCCTGATGTCGGTCTACAACGGAGTGGCGGCGCTCGTGGCCTTCCTATTGCCCGTGATGGCCAGGCGCACCAGCCGGGTGACGACCCACATCGTCTGCCTTATCATCGGCGGGGCCGGGTTGTGTTCGATGTATGTCTTCAAGCATCACGGCATGCTTGTCGTCTCCATGTGCGCCCTGGGCATCGCCTGGGCAAGCCTGCTGACCATGCCGTACGCGATCCTCAGCAGCGTCGTGCCGTTCCGGAAGATGGGAGTCTACATGGGCATGTTCAATTTCTTCATCGTTATCCCGCAAATCCTCGCCGCCGCGCTGCTGGGACTGATGGTCCGCACCGTATTTCATGGGCATGCCATCGATGCGATTGTGATGGGCGGGATATCAATGATCGTCGCCGCCGGGCTCATGCTCCGGGTCAAGGATGAAAGGGCCCCAGCGTAACACACTATGAAGGACATTTGGTCTATAAGCACAGCCGAACATGCCGATGGCAAGGAGACCATCATGCGGCGCGGCAACGTCTACCAGATTGCCAATGGTTACATGGGCTATCGCGGTACCCTTGACGAATTCGGTCCGGAGCAATTGGTGGGTATCACGCTCGCTGGAATATTCGACCGTGTCGGCTCGGCCTGGCGCGAGCCCGTCAATGCACCTAATGGCGGCTACACGAGCGTTTTGCTCGGCGGCGTGGAGCTTTCCGGCGCGGGCGACAAGGTTGCACGGCACAGGCAGACGCTGCGGTTTGCCAACGCATTGTTCCAACGGGAGACGGCATTCGCGTCCAGGGGGACGACGCTAACCGTAAAGTCCGCGCGGTTCCTGAGTGCCGAGACGCCGAACTTGGGCGTCATTAGGTTCAGCATCACCTGCAACAGGGCGGCCAAGGTAACGATCCGCACCGGGATCGATGGCAACATCTGGGACCTGAACGGCCCGCACCTCCTCCACCTTTCAGCGACGAGGCGGGACTCAGTCCTGGTGGTGGAGGGCCTGACGAACGAGTCTTCAAAGCGAGTGGTCGTTGCCGAGGCCGCCGACATAGGATTTGGCGAGGTGACCTACGAATCGAGGGGCAAGAGGAATCTGCGCGTTGTCAACCTCCGTGCCGTGGCGGGGAAGACCTACACCTTCCACAAGTATTTCGCGGTATTCACGGATAACGACACTGTCCGAGGGTCGGTCGTGGAGGCGGCCGTCGAGACCGTCCAGCAGGCGAGGTCGCTTGGCTACGACGGCTGCCTAGCCAGTCACAGTGCCAGGTGGCGGGAAAAATGGGACCGGTGTGATGTCACGATCGAGGGCGACGATGACGCGCAACTCGCGCTGCGCTACAGCATCCTGCAGTTGCTGATGGTCGCGCCGGTCAAGGGCAGCGCAAACTCGATACCGGCGCGCGCACTATCGGGCCAGGTCTACAAAGGAGCGATCTTCTGGGATACGGAGATGTTCATGTTTCCGTTTTTCATCCACACCTACCCGGAGAAGGCGATCGAGCTGATGCGCTATCGTATCAAGACCCTCGACGGGGCCCGGCGGAAGGCGAAGACGGAGGGGCGGGGTTACCGAGGCGCCTTCTATGCCTGGGAGAGCCAGGAGACGGGTGACGACGCCTGCACGTACTACAACATAGGGGATCCATTCACCGGCCGGGAGCTGCGTACCTATTTCCGCGACAAGCAGGTGCATATCAGCGGCGACGTGGCCATCGCCATGTGGGACTACTTCCGGCTGACCGGCGACGACTCTCTGCTGCTCGCGGGTGGCGCCGAAGTGATCCTGGAATGCGCCCGGTTTTTCTACTCGTCCGCTTACTACAAGAGGGACAAGCGGCGCTACGAGATCTTGGATGTCATAGGGCCGGACGAATACCATGAGCGAGTGAACAACAACGCCTTTACCAGCATGGTGGCAAAGGAGACCTTCACGATCGCCAATGCGACCGTGAACCATTTCAGGCGGAGACACCCGAGGGAACTGCGCGTCTTGCTGAGGAAACTGCGCATCGTGGGCGAGCTTCCCAAATTCCGCGACGCGGCCCGCAGGCTCTTTGTCCCCAAGCCTGACTCCAAGACGGGTGTCATCGAGCAATTCGACGGCTACCTAGGGCTGAGAGAATCCACCGTCGAGGAGCTGAGGGCCCGGATGATTCATCCCAACGAATACCTCGGCGCCGGACAGGGGCTGGCGGTGCCAACCAAAATCATCAAGCAGGCTGATGTCGTGATGATGCTCAACCTGTTCAGGACCCGCTTCTCCACGGAAATCAAGAAGGCAAACTGGGAGTACTACGAGCCGCGCACCGAACACGGCTCAAGTTTGAGCGCCTGCGCGTACGCCATGGTGGCGACCGAATTCGGAAACCTCGACTTCGCATATAAGTACTTCCTCAAGACGGCGAAGATTGATCTCGAGGCCAAGTACAAGGTTTATGTGGGAAGCGTCTTCATGGGCGGTTCACACCCCGCCGCGAACGGCGGCGCGTGGATGACAGCGGTCTTAGGATTCGGAGGCGTGCAGGCGGACGAAAAGAGGGTCGCAATCAATCCGCGGCTCTGCCGGAAATGGAAGCGCCTGAATTTTCATCTCGCCTACAAGGGGGACGATTTCCGAATGAATATCACGAAAACCTCGGTGACTGTCGCCTCCTCGAAGACGAATGCGCGCACCCATACCATCCTCGTGGATGGAAGGCCGCTGAAATGCAAACCGGGCAAGCTGGCGACGATCAAATACCGGCCGGCGAGATAGGTCCGCCCCAAAGGGGCAAGTCTCGGCATCTTAACACTAACCCCTATGACTCCAACTATCATACGGCGGGCGCTCGTTCTCGTGAGCGCCATTTGCGCGTGCGAGGCGTCGGCGAAGGTCGGAGCGGATATGCCCTGGACCACCTATGAGGCCGAAGGCATGAAAACCACCGGTCTCGCACTTGGCCCAAGATATGACCCAAACCTGGTCGAGACCGAATCGTCTGGACAGAAGTGCGTGAAGCTTGCTGCCGCCGGGGACTTCCTGGAATTCACCGCGGAGGCAAAGGCCAATGCGTTGGTGATCCGCTACAGTCTTCCCGACGCTAAGGAAGGAGGCGGAACCAGCGCCGAGCTCGATCTCTATGTCAATGGAGCGAGGATTAGGGCGCTGGCCCTTACCTCCAGGTATTCATGGCTTTACGGGATATATCCTTTTTCGAACCAGCCCACCGAGGGCAAGCCGCGCAACTTTTACGACGAGCTACGAGTCAAGGGCCTGAAAATTGGAAGGAACGACGTGATCCGGCTTCAGCGATCCGATGCCGACGCAGCGTATTGCATTGTCGATCTCGTCGACCTCGAGGACGTTCCCGGACCGTTGCCCGCTCCTGGGAATTCGCTGTGTATCCTCGATTTCGGGGCGGATCAGAACGGCGAAATGGATGCCACGAGCGCCCTGCGAAGATGCATCGCGGAAGCCCACAGGCAGAGCAAGACCGTCTGGGTGCCCGCCGGCGATTACAAACTGACCGGCGAGATACTTGTCCCGTCCTCCGTGACGGTCCAAGGCGCTGGCATGTGGCACACGACCTTTGTTGGGGACAGTACGCTGTACGATCAGTCGGCGCGGCGTGTGCGGTTCAAGCTTACCGGGAGCAATATCCACCTAGCCGATTTTTCGGTCATTGGCCGATTGAATTACCGCAATGACAATGAGCCGAACGACGGAATCATCGGTGCGGGATGCGCTGACTCGTCCGTGTCGAACGTCTGGCTGGAACACACCAAGGTGGGCATCTGGATCTATAACGGCGTAAACCTTGTGATCGAAGGCTGCCGATTTCGCAATCTGGTCGCCGACGGCGTGAATCTCTGCGTCGGCACCAGCGGAACCGTCATTCAGAACTGCACCGCAAGGGGCACGGGAGACGATTGTTTCGCGATTTGGCCCGCGGCCTCAGACCAGGGCTTCGTTGGGCAAGGCCCACGGTCGGGAAACAACGTAATTCGCCGATGCACGGGCCAGCTGACATTCCTCGCAAACGGGGCCGCGATCTACGGCGGGGCCAACAATAGAATCGAGGATTGCCGCTTCACCGACATCGGTACCGGGTGTGGCATTCTTATCAGCACGACGTTCCCTACTTCCGATGAGAACCGCAAGATCGACAATAACTTCAGTGGCACGACGCTTGTGACGAACTGCGAATTGGTGCGTTGTGGCGGCTATGACCATAGTTGGGCTTGGCGCGGTTCGCTTCAAATCTGCATGGATCGCCGCAGCATCTCGGGACTCACCGTCAGCCACGTAACCATTCAAGACAGCATCTCAAGTGGCATGACCATAGTGGCACCGGGGAGCTCCAAAGGTGAAGGCACCCTTTCCGATGCAAAGTTCGAGATGGTGAACATCATCAATTCGGGAATCGGTGGGTCACCACACCATGATTTGTGGATCCGCAAGGATGCATTTGGGAGCGTTGCCATGCGCAATTCGGCAATCGCCGTCATCAGGAACGAGTCCGACCATTTTAGCCTCCTTGGTCCCTAAGCTGGACATGAAGCAGTGCTATTCTCATCTTGCTGATGATTTAAAATTGTTAGCCTGCACCTAGGTCGAGATTTCGAGTTGCCGCTTACATTCTGCTTTTGCTTCACTTACGTTTCAGTTGTTTGCCGACAAGCGCATTAGATTGTTTTGCGAAAGAATACCCACGAGTGGAGCTACTTACATTTGTCATTGTTCGGGTACGTCTCTGTCCTTGAATACTGGACAACGGGGGAATGTCCCCTGTGCGTTTTAACGTCACCGAATTGTTTTTGGAGATTTTATGAAGCTAATCTCACGGCGAGACGCTCTTAAAGCGGCTGTCTTTGGTGCTGTTTCCACGCAAATGTTCGGCGAGTCGGAGCCTGCGATCGTCGAATCGCACGAAACCCCTTCCATGAAACCTGCTTTCGGTGTCGAAGGCCAGCGCAGGGCTGATCTCGGCAATGGGACATACCTCAATCCGATCGTCGCCGGCGACCACCCGGATCCGACCGTGCTGAAGGACGGGGACGACTATTACATGACGTTCTCGAGCTTTTTTTCCTATCCTGGCGTTATTCTTTGGCACTCGCGCGATCTCGTAAACTGGGCACCGATCGGACCTGCGTTGACGAAACCCATTGGCACGGTCTGGGCTATGGACCTAGTCAAACACGGGGGTCGTTACTTCATTTACATTCCTGCGAATCCGGGTGATCGGCAGTCGATCTTCGTCATTCACGCCGACGATATCCGCGGCCCATGGAGCGACCCGATTGACCTCAAGGTGTCCGGTTGCATTGATCCGGGCCATGCTGTCGGTGAGGACGGCAAGCGCTATCTGTTTTTTAACGGTGTCCGCAAAATAGCCCTGACCGACGATGGCCTGGCGACGGTGGGCGCCTTGGAGCAGGCCTACAACCCCTGGCGCTACCCCGACGACTGGGTGGTCGAAATGTTTGCGCCGGAAGGCCCGAAGATCCTCCGCCGCGAGGATTGGTTCTATCTCATTGCCGCGGTGGGTGGCACGTCTGGTCCACCTACAAGTCACATGGTGACAGTCGCCCGCTCGCGCTCCATCCATGGTCCCTGGCAGAACTGCCCCCACAATCCAATTGTCCATACCAAGAGCGCTGAAGAACCATGGTGGTCGCGTGGGCATGCCACTGTGGTTGAGGGGCCGGGCGGCGATTGGTGGATGATCTATCACGGTTATGAAAACGGCTTTCGCACGCTTGGCAGGCAAGCCCTTCTGGAGCCGATCGAATGGACTCCCGACGGCTGGTTCCACGCAAAGGGCGGGACGCTGTCGCAGCCACTTGCCAAGCCCAGGAAGGGGCTGCCGGGACCATCAGGCTTTGCCCTGTCGGACGATTTTTCGACGAACAGATTCGGCGTGCAATGGAGCTTCTTCAATCCCGCCCCAGATGAGATGAAGCGCGCACGTTACGAAGCCCGCGCCTTGAGGATTGTCGGCAAGGGCACAACCCTGGCTGACTGTTCTCCGCTCACCTTCCTCGTGGGCGACCGAAGTTACGAGGCGGAGATCACGCTGGACATTGGCGCGGGCACTCAGGCGGGAATATGCCTGTTTTACAGCGAACGGATGTTCTGCGGCATTGGCTTCAGCAACTCGCAGATGTTCACCTATAATTATGGTCAGGACCACGCCTGGATGCGCCAGAACATTGCGACCCAACAGGTACGCCTGCGCGTGACCAACCATGCGAACATCGTGACATTTTACTATTCGAGGAACGACGAGGCATGGGTCAAGCACCCATGGCAGATGGAAGTGTCGGGTTATCATCACAATGTCCTCGGAGGTTTTCTCAGCCTCAAGTTTGGCGTCTTCTGCATAGGAGCGGGGGAAGTGAAGCTGCGCGACTTTGCCTACAGGGGCGTATGACGCATCGTTCGCGCGCCAGAAGTGCGGCTTGCGGAAGCTAGCCGTAGGCGCCAGATTGGCCAGGACCGATGGCGCTCCTATCCCGCAGGGAATTTTTCAAGGGCGGCGCGGCGGCTGCGGGAACCCTGGTGTTCACGGGGCTGCGGCGGAAATCGTCGGCGGCCGATGTGGCGGCGCCCCCCGAATCGATGCTTTCACAGTTCGGCTACGGACAAGTGCGGCTGCTCGAAGGCCCGATGCTGGAGCAGTTCAATCGGAATCACGCTTTCTTTCTCAAGCTAGACGAGGACTCGCTGCTCAAGCCATTCCGCCAGCGGGCCGGCATCGCGGCGCCAGGCGAGGACATGGGAGGCTGGTACAGCTTTTCAGACGATTTCGTGCCCGGCGAAAACATGACGGGTTTCATTCCCGGTCACAGCTTCGGGCAATACCTCTCGGGTCTTGCACGAGCGCACGCGGTGACCGGGTCTGCGGCGACGAGGGGGAAAGTCCTTCGCCTGGTAAGCGGGTTCGGGTCGGCGATTTCGACGGCGTTCTACCGCGACTATCCGCTTCCCGCCTACACTTTCGACAAGTGCGTTTGCGGGCTCATCGATGCCCACTCGTTTGCCGGAGCTTCCCAAGCGCTCGAGGTGCTGGATCTGGCGACGGCGGCGGCGCTCCCCTGGCTTCCTGACCACGCGCTAACCCGACCCGAAATGGCCGCGCGGCCGCACAAGAACAAGGCTTACACCTGGGACGAGAGCTACACCCTTCCCGAAAACCTCTTTTTGGCTCATGCGCGTGGGGCGGGCGGGCGCTTCCGTAACCTCGCGCTGCGCTTCCTCCAGGATGGCGCATATTTTGATCCACTATCCGAGGGCCGGAACGTCCTGCCGGGTGAACACGCATACAGCCATGTCAACGCGCTGTGCTCGGCATGCCAGGCCTATCTTGTGGAAGGCAGCCAGAAACACCTGCGGGCGGCGAAGTTCGGATTCCAATGCGTGCGGGCGACGCAGAGCTTTGCGACCGGGGGCTGGGGGCCGGACGAGGCATTTGTCGAACCGGGGAGCGGCGCGCTAAGCGAGAGCCTGGCCAAGACACACCACAGCTTTGAAACACCCTGTGGCGCCTACGGCCATTTCAAGGTCGCACGCTACCTTCTCCGGATCACCGGGGACAGCCGGTATGGGGACAGCATGGAGCGAGTCCTGTACAATACGATCCTCGGGGCGAAGCCCATCAAGGAGGACGGGTCCAGCTTCTACTATTCGGACTACAACAACTCGGCGTCCAAGTTCTATCATCAGGACAAATGGCCGTGCTGTTCGGGCACGTTTCCGCAGCTCACGGCCGATTACGGGATAAGTTCGTACTTTCGCGATCCCCATGGAATTAGTGTCAATCTGTTCGTCCCTTCCAAGGTGTCTTGGGTTCAAAACGGCTCGGCCTGCGCACTCACGCAGAGGACCTCCTATCCACTGGTGCCGGAGACGTGCCTCGAGTTGGAGATGGATAGGCCCGCGGCGTTCTCGATTTCCCTGAGGGTGCCCGAGTGGGCTGGACCAGCAAGTCGGATCGCCGTCAACGGACGCACACTTCCGGGGGCGCTTGAGCCGGGAACGTTCCATCGCATCGCGCGGACTTGGGCGTCGGGCGACCGCATCGAGTTTTCCCTTGAGACGCCGCTGCGGCTCGAGTCCGTGGACGACCGGCATTCTGGCACGGTTGCACTGACGGTCGGCTCCCTCGCGCTTTTTGCCATCGGCGACCAACCAATCGAGGCATCGCGCGCGCAGATGCTTTCGGCCAGTCAGGTGTCGCGCGGTTCGTCGGATTGGAGCGTAGACGGCGGAGGCGGCCGGACGACCTTCCGAACTTTTGGGGCGATCGTTGACGAGAAGTACCGTCTTTACCACGTGGTGGCGGGCTAGTGTCGGGATTTCTGACCTAGGCGAGGTCCGCCGTTAATGCTGGGCCATTGTTTGCGTGAAAACCATGTTGTTTGGGTACCGCCGACGTCCGCTCCCGACCACAAGGAATCGATTCCATTTGTTGTCACTTAGGAGCTAATTCGTTGCGCAATCGGTAGCATGGGCTGGTCCGCCTCGATCGGGAGCGTCACGCGGCCATGTTGGCCAAAGAGTGGGTGTTCACGCGCATCGAACGGTTAGATTCTCGCCGCGGGCAAGCGCCATTTTCCTTTTGACGTTCTAAAGGAAGAGGGCTTACCTTCAGACGATCTAAAGAAGCCTTCGATGCCGCCGGAGAAATCTGAACTACTCCAGGGAACCCTCGACCTGCTCATCCTGCAGGCGCTCCAGTCCGGCCCGATCCACGGGTTCGGCCTGTCGCTCCAGCTCCGCGAGATGTCCCGGGACGTCTTCCAAGTGGAGATGGGCTCGCTGTACCCCGCGGTGTGCAGGATGGAGGCGCGAGGTTGGATCCGTGGGGAATGGAGCGTATCCGAGGCGAATCGAAAGGCACGGTACTATTCGCTGACCCCGCAGGGCAGGAGGCAGCTCGCGGCCGAAAGGGCGAAGTGGGAGAGGCAGTCCTCGACCATCAACCTGATGCTTCAGGCGGCTTCATGAGAGTTCCGTGAACCCTTTCCGCACGCTCTGGTTCCGCCTGCAGCCGTTCTTCAGAAGGCGGAGAATTGAGACGGAGCTGGACGCGGAGATCCGTACCCACCTTGAAATGGCGGAGGAGGCGCACATGGCGGCTGGCCTGTCGCGGGAGGAGGCGCGCCTCGCCGTGAGGAGGGAGTTCGGAGGGGTCGATCAGGTGAAGGAGTCGTACAGGGACGAGAGGGGCGTTCCCTGGATCGAGTCGATACTGCAGGACGTGAGGACGGCGGTGCGCTCGCTCCGAAGGGCCCGGAGCTTCGTCGCGCTCACGCTGGTCACGCTCGCCCTCGGGATCAGCCTTAACACCACGGCCTTCAGCTTCCTCGACGCCCTCCTGCTGGAGCCGCTGCCGTTCCCGGGACTGGACCGCCTCGTCCAGATCTACCGCACGGCCCCCGGCCAACTCTTCGGCCCGAACTCGCCCGGCGACCTCTTCGAGCTGAAGGGGCAGAAGGGCATGTTCTCCGGGCTGGCGATCGTCGACTTCCCCACGTACAGCCTCGCGGTTTCCGGTGAGCCGGCCGAGCGGGTGAGCGCCTTCGCGGTGAGCGGGGACTTCTTCACGATCCTGGGCGTCCCGCCTCTCCTCGGGAGGGTGTTTGGCCCGGCGGAGGACGCCGTCGGCCATGACGCGGTGATCGTCCTGAGCTACGAGTACTGGCGGCGCCGGTTCGCACTCGACCCCGGCGTCATCGGGCGGACGCTGCGCATGAACGGCACGTCCGTGACAGTCATCGGGGTCATGCCCCGCTCGTTCCGGTTCCCGCGCCTGTTCGGCTCGCGTGACATCTGGAAGCCGCTGGCGATGGACTCGATGCTTGCGACCAAAAGGGACGGGCGGTGGCTGAGCGCGATAGCCCAGCTCAAGGCCGGGGAGTCCCTTGCCGAGGCGCAGGCGAAAATGACCGCGATCGCCGCACGCATGGCGAAGGACAATCCCAAGAGTGACGCGAACAGCGGATTCTACGTGGGGCCGCTCGGCAAGATGCCCGGCGGCGGCGACATCATGATCTGGATGATCATGGGGCTGGCCTTCTCCGTCCTCCTAATCGCCTGCGCGAACTTGGCGAACCTCCAGCTCGCCCGGAACTCGGGACGCTCGCGCGAGTTCGGCATACGGCTCTCCCTGGGGTCCACGCGGCCGCGCCTGGTCCGGCAGATGCTGACGGAGAGCCTGATCCTCTCGCTGGTCGGGGCTGTGCTTGGAGTTGCGTGCGCCTGGGGGGTGAACCGGTACCTCGAGGCGCGGTTCGAGATCATCGGCGAGGACTCCAGCTTCATGCTTCCGATCAGCGTCCGCGTCCTCGCCTTTGCGCTTCTTGCCGCGCTCGGGACCGGCGCCCTGTTCGGCACCCTGCCCGCCTGGATCGCCTCCAACGTAAGCCCAAACGCGGCGATCCGGATCTCTGGGGCGGGGATCACCAGCAGCCGCTCGCGCCACCGGCTCAGGAGCGCGCTCGTTGTCTCGGAGCTCGCGCTTACGCTGTCCCTGATCGCGGGAGCCGGGTTCTTCTTCCAGGGCATCATGCGATACAAACCGGGCGCGGTGGGCTGGCGGTCCGACCACGTGGTGACGGCGCGCGTGGCGCTGTCGAGACCCCCGTACGACAACGCGGACAAGTGCCTGGCGTTCTACGACAGGCTATACGCCGAGCTGGCGGCGACCCCGGGCGTCGAGGCGCCGATCATCTGCGACCTCTTCCCGACGGGCGGGTTCTATTACTCGCATCCGATGATCACCGAGGGGACAGCGGCTCCGCCTTCCGGCAAGGAGCCGGTGTGCGACATGAACACCGTGACCCCGGGCTTTTTCCATGCGCTTGGCATTCGGCTGCTCCGTGGGCGCGATTTTGCGGACTCCGACCGCCCTGGGGCCCCAAAGGTAGCCATCGTGAACGAGACGATGGCCAGGAGGCTCTGGCCGCATCAGGACCCGGTCGGCCGGAGGATCTGCGCAGTCGACTCGGATCAGCGCGAGTGGCTCGAGGTGGTCGGCGTCGTGAGCGAAATCGGATTCCAGACCGAGGTGAATTCCGGAGGCGCGATGCAGTACTACCGGCCGATCCGCCAGGTCGGCGGAAACTACTTCTCGATCGCCGCCCGCACGACCCTCGCCCCCGAGGCGATGAAGGACCTGCTTCCCAAGGCGGTCTTCCGGGTCGATCCCGAGCAGGCGATCTACAACCTGACGACCGCCGATCAGGCCTTCGAGGACTACAACCGCGCAAATCACACGTTCGCCTCGGGCCTAGCGGTGCTCGGGGTGTCGGGGCTCCTGCTCTCGGCCCTGGGGTTGTACGGGGTCATCAGCAACCTGGTCGTCGAGCGGACGCCCGAGATCGGCATCCGGATCGCAATGGGGGCGTCGTTCACCCAGGTCGTGTGGGCGGTAATGAGGCAAGGCGCGCGTCTTGCGGCGGTCGGGATACCGATAGGCCTATTCGGAGCTTGGGGAGTGGTCCAGGTCCTCGCGTCCAAGGTGCCCGGGAGTGCCAAGACCGACTCGCTGATGCTCGCGAGCAGCACGGCGCTCGTCCTGGCCGTCACCTTCCTCGCGTGCTGGCTACCTGCGCGGCGTGCGGCACGAATGGAACCAATGACGGCGCTGCGCGCCGAATAGGCCCAGCGGGCGCCGAGGCTTCTGTGGTACCCGCCGCCGCAAGCGCCGTCATAGCGCTATTGGATAGGTGCGAATAAACAAAGTGTAAGTATCCGGCTACTCGCCGATCTCAGGTTCTCTCTCGGGTGAAATAGTTCGTTTGTCATCGATCAAGGGATCTAGGTCACACGACGGAACACGGGTTTTTGGCAACAAAGATTTACCCAACTTCGGCACCAAAGGAATATCTCGCACTTTTGAAACCGCTGTGATCAGCAGGGATCTGCTGGATTCAGCGAGAGTTCCCAGATCGCCGTCGTCAAAGAAAGTCAGCGCCTTCAGTGTTATCATGGGATTGAATTCTGGATACAGCGATTGCGCAGCTCCCAACGCCCTTTCGAGAGTGACTCCGCTTTGCAAGAGCGTGCAGATGTCGAGGTAGTCCTTTTTCTCGGCTCTCAGTTGTACAACTTTAACTTTTTGCGCGGCGAGATCCAGGAGTCCGGCGACAGACACCCTATTATCGGAAAAACAACAAGGTTCATCAACTCGACCGAAATCCAACGCCCCGAAAAACGATACCTTTACGGGTTCAGGGCAATTGATCGAGAATGTGGCCGTCGAACTCGCTCGCTGTACGAGGGATGCTCCTTTGAGGAATGGAAGTCGCTTAGGCAAGGCATCGGCATCCACCACTGCGGGTGTAAAGAAATCGAAATCGATGGACTGTCTTCCGCCCAGTTGAAGTGAAAGAGCCGTTCCTCCATAAAGCACGAAATCATCGCCGACGGAGCCGAGTTGAGGCCAAAGATTCTGTTGTGAAGGCGGTAGAGTCTCGAGACGCGGCGTGACCGTTTTCATCGAAACTCGCGCTTGGGCAATACCGGGACTTGATCATAGCCAAGGCGGTAATGCCAATAATGCCACGAAGGCGGATCAAATACACCGGCAGGGGCTTGGTCCAGTGCCTGGCGCATGGATTCGTCGCCAAATATCCTGGCGACATAAGTCACATCCGTCCAAAGCCCGAACGTCATGACGCGGCAAAGAAAATCATTTGTGTTGGCTAGGGCTTCAGCGGGCGTCTTCCACCATGCAACGCGTCTTGCAATTACCTCGAGTTGTGGCGTCAACTCCCGGAAGGAGGGTGCAGTGACTTGGCGGTGTTGCGGCGCTGCCATGATCACACGATAGTTACAGCGTATCAGGGTGGCAAGTTGCATCAGTCACTCCAGTGCGCTAGAGCATGTTAACATCCGAACGATGCACCGAATGGGCCCGCCTATTCATACGCTGTTTTTCGGCAACCCGGCTAGCGCTGCCAACATTCAAAGGACGGCATTTGCAACGAACAGGGTGAGCAAGGCGAGCTGCTCGGCAATGTCAGATCGGATGTAGAAGACTCAGAGGAGGTTTACTTACATATAATATTTCCAGGGGGCATTCCTCGCAGCCGAAGAAGGAGCCCTGAAACTCCTGCGTCTCACGGAGAACAGCTCCCAAACCGGTCCCATGCGTGTCGAGAGCGTTCCCTTAACTTTGTCCACGTCTCCCGGGGCCTCAGGGGGATTCCTGATACGCCCCTGGCGCGTATGTGTCCCTTGACGGCCAGCCTAGCAGCCGGGGCAAATCATCCGTGACGGCTCGGCGTTGTCCGAGCGGCTTGGCCAGCGCGAATCGCCTCAGTTCCGGGCTCTGTAAGGCGGCCGCCAGGCCGCTTGCGCGGAATTCCCCGTGTGTTTCGAAGGACGGGAAGAGCTGCCGGAGTTCTGCGAGCGAGCGGAAGTCCAGCTGGTAGTGTTCCGCCGTCGCCGGCGCCCAGGAAATGAGCGCGGGCTGCCCGGCTCCCGCCGCGGCGCGGATATAGAGGTTGTCGTCCAGGCGCTCCACCTGGGGGTCGGTGAGGATGCCACGCAGCGCGGGCGATTGGTCGACGGTGAGCAGCGCGCCCGCGTAATTCGGGTCGGCGGCCAGGAGGTTTCCGGCAAAGACGTGGCCGGCCCGCTCGCTTACGTCGGGACCGGTCGTGATGTGCCAGCCAAAATGGTCGCCCGCCTTGGCGCTGCGCTCGTTGCGCCCGATGGAGGCGGTGGCATTGACAAAGGTGTTGTGGAGCAGGCGGGCGCCGCGGCTGTTCAGGATGCGCACGCCCTGCTGGCAGTTCACAAAGACGTTCCCTGCGCAGACCAGGCCTTGGGATATCTCGAAGAAGAGCCCCGTTTCGCAGCCCTCGACCCAGTTGTTCACGAACACGCCGTCGACGTTGCCGACATCGTACCAGACCCCGTTCGAGTTGGGATTGTCGATGATGAGGTTGTCGCGGCAAACGACCCGGCGCGTCTGGTTGAAGATCTTCACCGCAGCAGGGTAGTAGCCGGTCAGATGCTTGACGTTGTTCCGCGCAAAGATGTTCCGCTCCAGGAGGCAATCGGAGGAGCCGATCACATAGATGCCCTCGGTGCTCGTGTCGCTGACCAGGCAGTGGCGGATGATCAGCCGATCGCCGCGGAAGTAGCCGGCTACCCTCGAGCAGTGCGTGAGGGTGCAATCCTCCAACACGGTCCCCACGACCTCCTTGCCGAAGGTGGCGGGATCAGCCAGCCCGACCGGGTCGTCGGTCGGTTCCTCCATGGGGGACACCGATCCGCGCTTCCCCTCCACCTCCAACGCCCGGTAGGCGTACTGCGTGAACGTGATCCCCCGGATGAGCGGGCCCTTGTGATCGGCGGCCTTCCCTCGGATCGGCTTGCCCGTGCAGACGAGCGCACTGTCCCGGGCCGTGATTTCCAATAGATGTCCGCTCGGGTCGTGCTTAATGTAGACATAGCCGCCCTCGTAATCGATCGAGTAGGTGTTCTCGTCGAGTTCGCTCTCCCACCAAGCCGACTGCAGCGCGCGCCCGTCGATGAATACCATGTCGTTATTGAACCGGTGCAGCGGCGTCATCATGCCCTCCCGTTCGCGACGCCACCACGGCCGGGGCCGGCACGGGAAGAGCGCATTCCAGCGCGTGCGCCAGATGCCGCCGCGCAGGGGCTCCCACTTGTCCGCCACCTCGGTGCCCTTGAGCACAGGCTGTTCGTCGCGAAAGGGCTGCAAGGTGATGCCCTGATTGAGAAGCAGGCCGCCGACCCGGTAGGTGCCCCCGCGAAGAATGACCGCGTCGCCCGTGCTGGCGCGGGCGAGGGCGGACTCCAATGAGGTTGGCTGCTCGAGCGCAGACCCGGCCGCCTCGGCCCGGCCGTCGGGGGCCACATAGTAGACGTGAGGGGCCTGGGCCGGAATCTCGTAGGTCAGGGCACGCGGGCCGTAGGGACCCCCCGAGGGCTGCGCGTAACCTGTCAGCAAAGCGGCCAGCATGAGCGCCGGCAACCGCCATGCCTGCGCAGACAATGGTCTGATGGTGAATGGATTCATGGTGTTCCTGGTGTTGCGAAATCCGGACAAGGCACGGTCGAGTCCCGCGCCGAGCCCGCGTGCGCCTTAGTCAAAACCGGGCTTCATGGGAGGTTGTTCTCTTTGCCTTCTGAAACGTGTGTCGCTGCCGGGATCACTCCTTGTCGGGCAACGGGTGGTGCAGCTGCCGGCTGGCCCATTCAATGAATGGGGCCATGTTGGTTCGGTCCTCGTGCCCGCCATCATGCTGGCGCCAGGCCAGCTGGCCATCGAGCAGGCCGGTATCCACGGGTGGCATCGTAGCGACGCGGTAGTCCACAGTAACGCCGAGATCCTTCGCCCCGAGCAACCGGAACGCCGCGCCGGCCGCGACCGTCGCCATGTAGCTGCCCCGCTGGTCGAGCCAGAGCGCGTCACCTTTTTCCGGGATGCCGTAGCTGATGAAGGTCGGCCGCGGCGCGCACAGGGCGATGAGCTCGTGGGCATCCACCGGCAAGTCGCCTGCATTTCTTGAACCGAACCCTGCTTCGGCGGCGCCGTATTTGATGAAGTTGCCCGCCATCCAGTGATAGGCACCCGAACTGGCGAGGTTTTCCACCGCCTCTCCGAAATCCCGACGGTACGGCTTGGCCCCGCCCTCGCCCGAGGAACCCACCAGCACGACCGCGAAACGTGGCTCGAACGCCATCGCAACCAGAGCCGCCTTCCCATAGCGGGAAACGCCTTCGATGCCGACCCGCCTCGCGTCGACCTCCGGCATCGTCTCAAGATAGTCAAGCGCCCGCGCCGCACCCCACGCCCACGCGCGCAACGCGCCCCACTGCTCGGGCGTGCGGCGGCGGCCTTGGTTCGTCAATCCGATGATCCCTTCCGTGAGCCCCGCACCGTTGTCCGGCTGGATGCTCGCCGTGTCCAGCGAAACGTAGCCCCAGCCCGCCGCGATAAGTTGGTCCGTCGATGGCGGCGCGACCGGCTCCGGCAGGCCGGAAAACCGCGGAAGGGGATCATCCGGCATGTTGCCCCAGCCGAACATCATCAACACGGGGACCGGCGATGCGGCGCCCACCGGGATCACCACCGCCATCTTGATGTCCACGGACAGCGCCGGGCAGGCCGAATTGTCGACGTGGCCCACCAACTGCCGGGCCACGACCGTCCGTCCGGCCACCGTGGTGTTTTCAGTCCGATTGATCTTCCACGTGACCTTGGGCACGTTTGCCGGCACGCGGCCGATGATCTCACGCTCGAAGTCCTCCGCGATCTCAGGCCGACGGCGCTTCCACCATTGCTCGGGTGTGGTGACCCTGGTGCCGTCCTTCAACACGAGCAGTTCCGGCCAAGCTGGAAACGGGTTGGCCCGGGACTCATCGTAATTGGCCCCGTTTGACGCACCCGGCTGGGGACTGGCGTTGCGGCCCGGACGCAGCCGTGTGATGCCGAGCTGCCGCAGCATATCCTCGTGATCCTCATCGGTAAGCTTCCGCATGCGCTCCCGCCTGTCCGGGCTCATCAACCATGGCATACGCGGCGCAACCCCAATGGCGGCCGGCGCGGGGCTTCGCCAGCTCTCCGGTGGCCCGAGATAGCTGGGCTTCAGGCCGCCGAGGTCAACGATGAGTTTCTGCATGACAACGGCGGGATCGACCATCCAGATCTTGAGCGTGTGGTAGCCGGGAGCGGCGAGGACGTGTTTCGACTTTCCGTAATTAGCGTTGTCAGTGGCGAACTTTTCCCAGTCGAGGTTGCCGGACCGCGCCTGGAAGCCCTTGGGCACCAGCGTGACGACTTGCGGCGCCTCGTCATCGAACGACGCTGCGTAGCGTACGCCTCGATCGGGCACGAAGTTCAACGTCGGCGCCGTGATTGCCGTTACCTCGACCGGCCCGGTCGTGAACAGGTACATCCGGTATTCAAGGCATGGCGAATCCTTGCCCGGTGTCGCGCTGGGCGCGTCAAGCTGGCCCGTGCTGCGCATGCCCGAAAGCGTGCGACCGTAGTCTTCGATCTTCGTCCATCGGTTCGCTCCGCCTTCCGTGCGCCTCGTGAAATGCTCCGGCTCAATCGAGATGACGCCGCGGCCCTCAACGAATCCGACGAGGTTGTCGCGGGTGATGTCCGCAGGGTTGAAGGCATTGACTGAGACTGCGACTTCACCGCCCGCACCCGAAACCATGACCGTGCCGGCCGATAGGCCCACGGGCGCCTTGCTCCAATCGATGCTGACCCAGAAGCGCTGGTCGGCGTCCACGCGGCCCCGGGTCGCGCTCAGCACGATCCACGGCGCGTTCGCCGCAGCCGAGAAGTCAAACGGTTGTTTTCCACTGTTGAAGACATCGATATAGGCGTCTTGGCGGCTGATGGCATCGAACGCCGGCAAGGCAGCGCCCGAAGTGATCGCCCCCGTCCCGCCCTCAATGGCCACGCCCAGCCCTGCGGCCTCAGGCACGGTAGGCTCGACGAGGTTAAGGTGATTCAGGCTGTTGACCGGCGGATCGCGCCACGTCGTGTAACCGAGCACGGGCTGGTCCATGAAGTGCGCCCATTTGCCGTCGGCAAACGGCCCGTTGTAATAGAGCGTCATCGAAGTGAATTCGTCGAACAGCCGGCGCGTTTCCGCCGCTTGCCCACCGGCGCTCGCCCGGCCCTGCTTCGCATACAGAGCATTGCGGCCAGCGGCGACGTAGAGCTCATTGACAATCGCGCTGGCCTTCGTCGGGAAGAGGACAAGCTGGTAGAACGCATCCCGCGCCTCCGCCGGCAGGGCCGCGGAGATTTCCTGCGCCTTCTTCGCCAGCATCTGGAAGTCGGCGACGACGGTCTCCGCCTCCCGGTAGTCCGTCAGGCTGTAGGTGTTGGGCGCCAGCATCTCGGGCTTCCGGCGCCCGTTGTACTTCGCATACCTCGTCATGATTTCGGCGATGGCATCAGCCTGTGCGGGTCCGAACTCGCGCAGGGCCCACGCCCGCGTGAATTCGCCAAGGTTTGAGCCGTTCCAGCGATTCGTGTCCCACGCGAGGCATAGGAAATACTCGAGCGGGAGCTCGTAACCTTTTAAATGACCGACGTTTACGATCCAGATGCGGTCGGCTTGGTACCGCTTGGCAAGCGACATTTGGTCCCAGATTTTTGGGAGCGGGCTAGTGTTCAGCCACTGGTAGCTGCGCGGACCACCGTGGTAGTCGAAGTGATAATAGATCCCGGCACCGCCGCTGCGCCCGCGCTCGGCGGCGGTCGGCACGCGGCGGAGGTTACCCCAATTATCCTCGGCCCAGAGCAACGTTATATCGTCGGGCGCGCGCATTCCCGCCTCGTAATACTCCTGCACCTCCTTGTAGAGGCACCACATCTGCGGTACGCGGCTTAGGTCGGGATTGACCTCCTGCCGAAGGATATCTCGCTGGGTCCGGACGATTCCTTCGAGCATCGCGCGGTTGGCCGCGGGTCCTCCCGGAGCCATCTCCGTGTCGTTCGCCCCGCGCAAGCCAACCGTGTAGATGCTCTCAAAGTGCCGATTGCGGCGAACCCCATCCCGCCAGAAGGTCTGGAGCACATCGGGGTCCCTGGAGTAATTCCAGGCGCCTAGCGACTTGCCGTAGCGGCGGTCCCACTCCTTTTGCGCCCGCAGCATCGGTTCCTGGTGCGAGGTGCCCATGACAATTCCGTACGCGTCGGCGAGCTCGGCATTGGCGGGGTCGTCCTCATTAAACGCATTGTTCCACATCGCCGGCCATAGGTAGTTGCCGCGCAGACGCAGCAGGACTTCAAAAATCCGGGCGTAGAATTCATGGCCGTAATTGGCTATGCGCTCGGGAACCGGCGGATCGCGGCTCACCGGGGCAAAGCCATATTTTGCGCGCACCCAGTTAGTGAGGTCCGGGGCCTCGTCGTTCAGGAATATCCCGCGGTATTTCACGGCCGGCGGGCCGTGCACATCGGGCGCCGGATTCACAAAGATTCTCGAATGCGGTGTGGTGGGAACATCAGCCCACCAGTACCATGGCGAAACGCCAATCTGCTCGGAAAGGCTGTATACGCCGTAGATCGTGCCGCGCTTGTCGCTGCCGGCGACTACCAGCGCCCGCTCCACGCCCGGACACGGATGCTCCACCACCTGCGTCAGCCACGACTCCCATCCGCCACGGATCCCGGAAACATCGATTCGTGCTTCTCGGGCCAGCCTGTCCACGAAAGTGCTCTTGCCGAGCGTCCCGACGATGATCAAAGCCGGCGCCGGACCCAGGACCTGCTGGATGGGGGGCTTTGCTCCGCACACCCGCTCCACATCCGATTGCAGGTCTTGAGCCACACGGACAACCCCCGGCCAGTCGTTCGGATCGACCACGATCGGTGTAGTGTGCCCACCCTCCACGAGGGGAAACCCACCGGGTATGGGCTCGAAAGACACGATCGATCGCTCCCCCAGGGCCGCCAGAACAGGGAAACCAACCCCAATGCCGGCAAGGAGTCCAACGATCATACGAGCTATGCGCATCGGCTTCATGGGGGTCATTTGGTGGTCGGCCCAATTCGTTCCAAGATTTCTGCCGGGCGCAGCCGTCCGCGGCCAGTCATTACTCGTGCAACACGGTCAGTGACTCATGAAGGCCACTGAAGGTGTGGAACCGGCAGTTCTGCCGACGCAGTTCGTTCAGGATCGCGGGCAATTGCTCCCGAGTCTCGGCCCGCCACTCGTGAAACAGGATGACGGAGTCATCGAGCACCTGGGTTGTGGCCCGGCGCAGAATTTCCGCTGCGGGCACACCGCGGTCGTAATCCATTGAGACCACCAAATGCCTTGGAACATAGGGGGTGATGCCGGCATGCGCGGCGGCGGTGCGGACGCGATCATCCAGCTCCAGAAAAGGCGGCCAATACCAGCGCGGTGCGATTCCGGCTCGGGCGGCTATGGTCCGCTGGGCGGCCCCCACCTCGTTGTCCAGCGCGGCGTCGGTGAGATCCCGCGGGTGCGCGTGCGTCTGGGAATGGTTCACCACCTCATGGGCTGCTGAGGTTACATTCTGCACGATTCCAGGATGCTCGTCCACCCGCTCGCCGACGAGCGCAAAGGTCGCCCGGACGCCTTCCCGGGCCAGAAGGTCCAAAAGCGGGCCGACGTTCTCGGGCACGGGCCCGTCGTCAAAAACCAAGGCCACCCGCTTGGGTGCCGCTTCTTCTGCCAGGGCTGCCGCCATCGTACAACAGAGCATGCCAGCCAACAGGCAAATCCCTAGTGAACCGGCGCGACCACCGTGTTGATATTCATCGCCTTCGGCTTTAGCCAGAATGCCCGCAGGTGGTCGGGCTCGCCGCCGGGATTACCGAGCTCGCCGCCGCGGACCAATAACGGCTGGCCGTTCACGGTGAGCTGCGTAGCGGTGCCGCCGGCGCAGTCACGGGAGCTTGGCGGCTACGAAGCCGGCGGCGGCCGCGAAGGTGAGAGAACATAGGGCAGAGGTTATAGCAGGATCAGGGTGAGTTCAGCGGCTTCCGCTCCCCGCGGCAAGCCACGTCGATTGCCTTGGGTTCATGCAAAACCATCACCACGGAACTCGCCGAAAAAAACGCCGGCCCCCCTTTCAGAAAAGGAGGGCCGGCGTCGCGATCAAAGAATCAAAACATGAACGAATTCGTCAACTGCCACTCCTGGACGGGCGCAATGCGAGCCGCTGCCCAGGTATGGCCATCGGGTTCGACGGAGATCGGGATGAGGCCGTCCCTCTTCCCGACGTTGTAGACGTTGAGCTGGATCCTCCAGTCGATCTTCCTCGTGACCTTGTGTTCATAGCTGACCCAGAGGTCGACCGCGTCTTCCGACGGTCCGTAATAGGGCTTCGTGAGGTCGAAGCTGGCCAATGTCGGATTCGTCGGGTTTGGAATCACGGGATAGCCGATGACAACCTTGTCCTGCCAGCGGTAGCCGGCACCGACGCCCGCGCCCTTGATGAGGCCATGAGTGAACGAGTAGTTCGTGATCAGGTTGTAGCGCCACTGGCGGAGCTCCGGGGCATCCGTACCCTGCTCCAGCTTCAACAGCGTGTATTGGCCGCGCCACGCGCTCCAGTCGGCACGCAACTCGTTCGCAGCTGAATAGTCGGAGTTGAACCGGATCAAATCACCGGCGGGCCCCGCCATCAGGGTGTCCATGTAGCTCACGAGACCATCCAACGCCGCGCCGCCGACATTGCTAATGACCGCGTTGGTCTTGGCGGCGTTGAATTCAACGCGCCAGTTGGGCAGCGGATTGGCCGTGAGTTCGAACTCGTAGCCCTTCGACTCGGTGTCGTCAGTCACCGCGAATCCCTGCAATTGCGGAGCCGTGCGATAGTCATAGACGCTTGCCGGATCGGGGTTGGTCGGGTTTGCCAGATATTGGCTCTTCGTTTCCAAATCCGCCAGCGTCGTCGGCCCCGGGCCGTAGTTCCACGCCGTGAAGTAGCCTTTGGATGTAAGAAACGTCTGCATGTCATTAATCGCCGCGATCGCCGCATCCTCATGGGCTAGGGCTTGAGCCTGCGTTTCCAAAGTTGCTCCGGCTGGAATCAAAGCGTTGCCAGCAGCGAGCGTGCCTGACGCGACATCCCTTCCGTTCGCGTCCACCCAGACAGGGTCCCATCCATACCGAGACCCTGTATAATTCGCCTGGGGCGCTTGTCCTGCCGTGCCCCAGGTATAGGCCGACATGTCGTAGAGCTTGATATTGCGCCAATTCAGGGCGTCCCGAATCGTGCCGAAGATTCCGCTGTTATTGAATCCTGCAACGGTGGTGCCGAACTCCATGGTGTCGTACTTCGTTACGCGGAGGGAGTATTTGCCGTCCTTTGTGGACAGCAGGACGCCATATTCCTTCGTGGTGCCCTTCGGGTTGTCGATCGGATTGCCGTAAATGTCCCGGCGGACATTCAAGACCTGGAAGTTGCCCGACTTGTCATAGGTGAGACTGATGTTGATTGGCAGGAAGTCGTGCTGCCCGAGCAGCTTGTTCAGATGCCCCACCACGCCTCCCGAAGTGGTGTGATCCTTGAAGATCGCGTTCGACGGGAAGGAATCCGGCAGCGTGTAGACGGCGGGGGACAGGTTTAGTGCGCCGCGGTTGACGGCCCCGGCCAGGGGCTGAGCGGTCACGCCCTTGGTTTCGACTTCGTCATAGCGCCAGCCGAGGGTTGTCACGATGGCATCCTCCCAGAAGAAACCCTGCCAGGAACCCGACGAAGATTTCGTCTCACGCATGGTCTTGGATGCCGCGGTGAGGAGACTGCTATCGGCGCCATTGTTATAGGCTAACAGGTTGTCGGTGAAATTGCTGTTCCAGCCGACATAGTTGGCCGGATTCGATACCTGGGTTAGCTGGGCATAGGGTTGGCCTGTGGTCGTGTTGATCACCGGAGCGCCATTGAAGATCGACTGCAGATTGGTCGGCACGTTCCACGGGGCATTGGAGACGACGCCCACCTGCGGCGCCCAGGTCGAAGCAAACTGATAGATACTGCCACTCTGCAGAGTCACGTTGGAGGTGACGCCGGGAATATTGGCGCCGGCCGCCGAGGTCGCGTTGGCCAGCGACGGACCGAGGTAAATGACGGCCTCCGGCGGGAGATTCTGGATGCCGTCGGGATTCCCCTGGAGCTTGTAGGCCGCATACGCCTCGGAGTTGGCGTACATCTGCCAGTTCAGATTCTCGACGTAGTACTGCTCGTCGCTGTAGACACCGTTGAAACGGCTCTTGCCGAGCAACTTTGTGAGAAAACTGTTCTGGCCGAAGAAATCAGAGGCCCGCAATTCGCCGAAGAGCGACGCACGCTCATTCTTGCGGTCGCTATAATAGGAATTGCCGTAGCCGGGTCCCCCGGAGACAAATGGGCGGCCAAAGTTCGGATTCGAAACGGAGGTATTGCTGGCGTCGTTCGGCCCAACAACGTAGTCTTGGAAGTTCTGCAGGATGTCGATATTGAGCGTCGGATTGTTGATGAGGCTCTGGCCGCCCTGCTTGTATTTCTGGCGGTCATAGGTCAGCTCGATGCCCACGCGGTCGTCCCAAAGCGTCTGGCTGAGGTCGATGTTGAAGGTATTCCACTTTTCGAACTGCGATGCGGTCGGACCGTCGATCAGATTGTGGTAGAAATCGAAGACCGACGAGTCGAGCAACGAGCGGTCCCGGTATTGGCCATATTGGCTATTGGGCAGTTTCGCGTTGAGGGCATACTGGCTAAAGCTCGTGAGATCGGAGAACGCGTCCGCATACTTCATGCCGACGAGATTCACGCCCGCACCCTGGGGAACCCCGGCGGCATTAAGCGCACCCGTATTCACGTAACCGCCGTAAATCCGGTAGAGTTGATTGCTCGAGCCGTCGATAAACCACACAGGTTGCTGCTGATTGGCATAGCCTCCCAACCACGGAAAATACGTCGAGGCGGATGAGCCGAGCACATAGCCATTGGGAACGGCAAGCTTGCCCAGACCACCATCTAAGCTGCTTGTATTAACCGCGGCAAACCACGGTGTGATGCTGTCGTAGGGGGCAAGGTCGCGCGGCCGGTCGGCCGTGGTGTTGCCGTCCTCGAACTTCACCTTGATGCTGGTGTGGAACGAAGGGTTCTTGAAGAGCTTCGGGTCAAAGCGAAGCGCGCCGGAATAACGCTTGTCATTCTGCCAAGCCTGCTTCTGCTCATATTTTTCCTGGTCCAACAGGCCGTCCAAGCGAATCGACAAAACGCCCGGAAGAAGCACCTGGTTGATGTCGACACTGTTCCGGAGCGAACCGTAGGAACCCGTGCTGTCCTCGAGCGAAACAAAATTCGAAAACTCGGCGTTGTGCATCGAGGCGTTGATGATGCCGGCCGGGCTGCCCAGGCCGAACAGGATCGCGTTCGGGCCGCGCTGGATGTCGACGCGATCGATGTTGTAACTGTCCCATGGGATGTCCGTGATGAAGAAATCGCGGGCCAGGTCCGCTGCGGCCAATCCGCGGATGCGCTGGGCGCTCTCCGGATCGCGGAGATTGTTCGTCTCGTTGACCGTCGTACCGTTACCCTGGCCGAGGTAGGTGCCGAGGGTGCCGGACACTTCGGAGTTGGTCGTGTACTGGAGCAGTGTAAAATTGTTGTGGGCGCCGATGTCCTGCAGGAATGCCGGCGTGACGACTTGGATGGCTGAGGCGACATCCTTAAGGTCCGTGCGGATTCGGGTTCCCGCAAGCGTTTCGGTCGCTGCATACCCGGTATCCTTAGTCGAGCTGACCTCAAAGGGGGAGAGTACGTAGGTCTGGTCATCCGACACAGCGGAAACATCCGCCGTGTTGGTTTTGCCCGGAACCATCTGCTTTTGATCATCCTTTGTAGTCTGAGGCGCAGGAGCGGCTTGCTGGGCCGAAGCTCCGACTATCCAGCCGGCTGCCATAACGGCGACGGCCAACGCCAGTTTTGACGAGGTCTTCATACGTTGGTGTTCTACGGGTTGGTAGGGTAATACAATCGCGGCCGCTGGAGCGCCCGTGACTGCAGGGTAATACTTACGAAAGCACTGTCTCTTGGTCTGGACCAAGGTGTAGGTGACCTAATGCCTCTCTAACAAAACCTTCATAGGTCTAACAATAGACTATTCTGGACCAACCTGCTGTTGTCTTGCGCAATGCATTTCCACTTTACTCCGCGGGATGGTCCCAACGATACGCGGTTGTCAAATCGCCGGACTTGGTGTGGAGGTTGACACCCTCGCCATTGGCCTTGGAAACCCTGCACCTGTGCTCTTCCCCATGCGTAAGCCCCCTGCGGAAAAACACCGCATGCCCCTGATCCTCATCTTCCTATTGTCGCTGGTGGCCTTCATCGGCATGGGTTGCACGACCCCCAACCGGTGGGTCGGCGTGTGGGCCACCGCAAATCTGGAAGAGGGTGCGGCACCGGAGCTTCTTGCAGGAAAGGGCATTGTGCTGAGACAGGTCGTTCGGATTTCGACTGGGGTGGAAACGGTGCGGCTAGGCCTTTCCAACGAGTACGGCACGGAGCCTCTGGTGCTGGAGGATGTACGTATTGCGATTGCCGAGGCCGGCGGGAGGCTTCGCAGGGATTCCGACCGCCCCGTGATGTTTGGCGGCGCGGCGAGGGTGAGCGTACCCCCTGAATCGGTTTCGATTTCCGATCCTTTGGTTTTCCCCGCACCCGCTCACGCCGATTTGGCCATCACAGCCCGGGTGATCAGCCTGCCGGCACGGCTGGCGGGCCATCCCGGTTCCCGTGCCACCTCCTACCTCAAGCTCGGGTCCGACCCGGCCGACGAGAACCTTCCCGGAGCGACAAAGATCGTGCACTGGTATTTCCTGAGTGGCATCGAGGCCTGGGGCAGCGGGAAAGGAAGAGCCTCGGTCGTCTGCCTGGGGGATTCCATCACCGACGGGAAAGGGTGCCAGCCGGATCAGAATACGCGTTGGACGGACGACCTGTCCCAGCGCCTTCGGACGGACCCGGCAACCGCCGGCATTTCGGTCCTGAACCTTGGGATCGGCGGCGGGCGCCTGCTGCAACCGGGGCTGGGACCGGCGGGACTTTCGCGCCTGTCGCGGGACGTATTCGGCCAGGCAGGCGTGAAATGGCTGATCTTGCAGCTCGGGGTCAACGATCTCGGCACGCGAATCAAGGCCATGGAAACGGGACAGCCCTTTGCCAGCGCGAAGGACATCATTGCCGGCTATCAGCAGGTCCTTTCGGCCTGCCACGCGCGCGGCATAAAGGTGGCCCTGGCCACCATCACGCCCTTTGCCGGCGCCAAGTGGTATTCGACGCCGGACATTGAGACCGACCGGCAGGCGATCAACCGATGGATCCGCGAGGCCGCACCGTGCGACCGGGTCCTCGACTTCGATGCCGCGCTCCGGGACCCCGCACATCCCACCCTGCTGCTTCCCGATTATGATTCCGGGGACCATCTGCATCCCACCATGATGGGCTACCGGAAGATGGCCGAGACCGTGACCTTGGATTTCTTCGTTCCGGCCCGGGCCGGCTCGAACTAGCTGGAAGGGGCTCACCTCCACACGGAACCGGTTTGGGCTATAAGAAGAGCAGACACCGGCTTCTTCCGGAAACTGATACGGCCCACCCTTTGGCGATCTCCCCCACTAACCTCACGCTGCCATGAATCTGTTCCGCCTTTGTCAGTTTGTCCCACTCCTTGCGTTGGCCGCGCCGGTCCAGACCCCGCTCCCTCGTCTCGAACGCGCTCCTCTCCTTCGCCACCGCGATTGACGGAATCGACCAGACGATTCCGGCTCTGTTGACTCCGCCGCTCGACGGGCTGCCGTGCCGAAATCAGGCGGCTGGGACGGCCCGGCGGCGGGCCTCGAGTTCCCCGGCCATCTGCAGCGTGCGGTCGCGGCCAAGCTGGTAGACGATCAGCAGCAAGGTGCAACCGGCGAAGAGCAGTCCGACGACGAGGCCGCAGCACGCGCGGTACCCGGCGACGGCGGCGGCGGCGGCGGGCGCCGTGGTTTCATAGCCGTAGAGAAGTGTCATGATCCAGAGGAACGAGGCGGAACCGACGGCAAGGCCGGCCTTCAGGGCGAAGCCGATGGTGGCGAAGACCAAGCCAGTAAAGCGCCGTCCCGTCTGCCACT
>Ga0265338_10000099_pt1 | contig 159823 bp, 240 predicted proteins | sample 42126metaG_FD_193579 | JGI IMG/M metagenome (GOLD analysis project Ga0265338, IMG submission 193579) | Rhizosphere microbial communities from Carex aquatilis grown in University of Washington, Seatle, WA, United States - 4-21-26 metaG | ecosystem: Host-associated > Plants > Roots >...
TGCTCTGAGCGTTCCGCCGCCGCGGTGACCGCGAGCTGCAGCAGCTCAACGACACCTTCCGGACCCCAGCCGAGCAGATCTGCACGGTCACGCCACACACTGAACGGCTGACGTTGCGGATCACCCATCCACACGGCGATCATCCGCTGCATGTCGCACTGATCGCAGGTGTGATCGCCACCGCAGGCGGTGCACATTTTCGCCAGGCCCGCCTCGCAGGCGATCAGGTGCTGGACGCCGGTTTTGCCTGAGCCGATTGCACCAGCAACTGCCCCCAGGCCAGCGCCAGAGCGCGGCCTGTGGAGCTGGTAGTGGGTGACCGCACCATCCTGGAAGTACCCGAGATCGACGTTGCCCGTTTTCGGGTTGTACGTGGATTTGCCATCCCACTTGCGGATCTCAGCGGTCTCCGCTTCGGCGGCCTCGTCCTCAGTGACCACGGTTACTTGTGCGCGCGCTTCGGACCGGCGGCCGGGCACATACTCAACGTCGACGTTGTCCGTGGATGTGTCGAACACCCTGGCGATGTTGGTAACCTGCCCGCGCACCGCAACCAGGTCACCTTTGGCGTCATCGCCGAAGAACAAGTGCAGCGAGAACCCGCGGCCGCCGGGGAGCGCTGTGAAGTTACTGATCTCAGCGCCACGCAATGGGGCGTTCGTGCCCTCGCAGAACTTCCGGTTGAACAGTTCCTGCCGCGGGTCCGGTGGTGGCGGCAGCGCAAGCATCGGCTCCGGCGGGATCTCAAACTGTTCCTCGTCGTCGCCTGGCTGGTTTCTGGCATCCCGGCGTTTGCCGAGCACGTGCGAACTGGCCCTCCAGCCTCCCGCGCCGAGCAACGCGATTTGCATAATCCCGTGCGCACCCCAGGGAGTGACCGCACTGGCGAGCGCCGACCACGCGGTTCCCCCGAGGATCGCTTTGCGAGCATCCGCTTTGGTGGACTGCCCGCGGCCACGGTTCCGCAGTTCGACCCACGCCTCGACGCACACCCCGGCGAGCGCGCTGGCAATCAGGTGCTGCAGGGTGCCGTGGCCGAGGAAATGCGTGGCCGAACCGTAAGCGTCGATCGCAGGGATGTACGCGTACGGGACGATGGTCCCCTTGTGGGTGCGCAGCATTGTCCGGATAGCGCCCGGGCGGGCCGGCGTGGCCGGGGTTGCCGGCTCGTCAGGGTGATCATGCGGTTCGGTGTCCGCATCGTGGTGGGCTTCACCGCAAGTCATCGTGCACCCCCCGATTCCGTCACTAGGTACCGTTTCTGGGCCGGGACTTCCCGGCTGCCGCCAGCGCCGATGACCGCCGCGGCGACTGGCGCGTAAGCCCGGGTTGTGGCAGCTACCAGCGCGTGCCCGGTGTCAGCGGCGTCCTTGGCGGCTTTCAGCCATTTGAGCGCGAGCGCAGCGGCGGCGCGGGCAGCGGCGGCGCGGGCGGCAGCGGCGCTGCCCGCTGCTTCCCACGAGGCTGCGTTCGCCATCGCGCTCGCGGCGTACGCCGCGGCGGCGGCAGCATCCGCGTCTTTCCCATCTGCCGCGGCGACCGCAGAGGCAGTGGCGGCGGCCTGCGCGGCGTTGGCCCATGCGATGGCCTCGGCTTCCGCCGTTGCTGCCTCACTGTCAGCGGCCCTCGCCCGGACAATTTCCTCGTTGTAGATCTGGTCGGCGCGGTTCATTTGCACCCGCAGCGCGGCGATGATCCGGCCGCACGCATCCTTCCACCCGAGATGTGTTTCCGATCCCGGCCCGGAGTCCACTTCCAGGCCGGGTGCTTTCTGGTCACATTTGACAGCTCGCGTGCAGGCAACGGACACCATGCCGCGCCAATCCAGGATGCCGTTCACCTGAGGTCGGCCAACATCAACATCATCAGCGGTGACACTGTCGAGCATCACCGTGAATGCGATCATCAGTTTCACTGCTGATCCCTCTCCGCGTGCGTGCGATCTGGCGTTCTGGATCGGGCCCCGGTCCAGCGGGTGAACGGCGGCGCCGGGGCCCGATCCGGGATGTCAGATCAAGAGTCCCGGGTGTTGTACCGCTTCTGCTTGGCGACTTCGAGCAGGCCGCCGGCGTCCTGCTGCGCGGTGGCCAGGTCCTTGTACTGGTCGTTCACGTAGGCGTGGATCGCGGCGCCCTGCCCGGCCAGGTCCTTCACGATGGCGGCTGCCTCTTTGGTGAGCTTCGTTTGCTCCCTGCCGGCACCGACCGAGCCCAGGCTTGCGATGAGCAGGTCCAGGTTGTCGCCGAGATCCACACCGAGAACGCCGACTGCGGCGTCCATGTGCTCTCTCCAGTCCCGGTGGGTGTAATCGGATGTCATGACTGTCATTGCGTTTCCCTTTTGGTTGATCTGGTGTTGTGATGTCTAGGCTCTTGGGTTAAGAAGCCTGGATGGTTAGAAGACTTCGAGGTAGGCGGCAGCGGCGGTTTTCTCCGGGCCGCCGGCTGCTTCGGTGGCTTCGACGACTCCATCGAGCCGCGTGTTGACTTTCCCGAGGATTTCCTCAATCCGGCCGCGGGCGGCTTCCACAGCTGCCATCCAGTCGGTGACCAGGTTGAACTGGTCCCGGCTCACATCTGCGCCGCTCAACCTGTCCCGCATGCCGCTTATGCACATGGTGAGGACTTCCAGGCCGCGGGCAACGCTAAGCAGAGCCTGGTTGTACCGGCCGTGGGTGAGCGTGCCTCCCGAGTGTGCGTGGGTGAGCGCGGCTGCGCCCAGGGCGGCGACAGGCTGTGCCGTGCGCCGTACAATCTCTCCTGCCATGGGATCTCCCATTTCTTCGATGACGGCCGACGGCGCGGGGCCGGTGACCTGTGGTGGATCGGTGACCTCGATGTCGTAGATACCGGCGTCCTCGGCATCACCGGCCTGCCCGGCAGCGGGTGATGCCGGTATGGCCGCTAGCACTGGGGATCCGGTGGCATCGGGGGCGTCGATGACCCGGCATCCGGCGCATAGCAGCCACTCGGCAGCACCGCGGAATACTGGGGCAAGTGCCGTGATTGCGGTGACGGCACCGCAGTTGTCACACACACCGGACGGGACGGTCTCCCCGGCTCGTGTGTGGCGGCGGTGCCGCTGCCAGGCGGTGAAACCCCGGCCCGCGTCCCGTGCCCTTGCCTTTGCACCCGGGTGAGTTGCCCGGCGGGCTCGCGCGGCCGTGTGAGCTTGCCGGGCCCGTGATCCGGCACCGGCGACAGCGGCGTCGAAGATGCGGTGCAGCGGGCCTGCCGAGGGCAGGACCCGCGTGTTGGCGCCGGTGGCACCGTCACGCAGGCCCCGCATCCCCCGGCGTAGCGCCCGCCCGGATCGCACTGCGGCGTTAGCCCACCACCACCCGGACTTGAGCGGGGACGAGTTCGCGCCTTCCTCAAGGTGACGTCGCACGCTCTCGCGCGTGTTGTCGGCGATCACCTGGCGGCCGCGGCGTAGCTCCGCGGCCGCCTGCGCCCGGGCGTGATCGAATCCGCCGGTCAAGCCTGCGACGATCTCTTCACCCCAGGCCAGCATGATCATCGTCCCGAAGACGAGCGCGGCGATCAGCCCTTCGGCGTCGTTCATTCCCACGGTCAGCGACCTGCCGAGTTCGACGTGGTCTGAGTGAGCTGCGTGTTCGACGTGGTGCCGAGTGAGTGCAGGAACTGGAGCGCCAGCGACAGCCCGGCAATCGCGAAAGCGCCGAGGATGAAGCCGAGGATCGGCGTCCGGGCGTGGTGGTGACCGTAATCACGCATTTCCAGCACGAACCAGATGAACACGATGATGAGGCCACCGCCGATCATGTACTTCGTGCTGGTGTTGAAGCGGCTGAACCCTCCGATCGCCAGGAGGATGGTGCCGCTGGCACAGAACCCGGAGAGGCCAGCCAGGATCGAGGTTGGCTTCTTCGCTACCTTCTTCCACCAAAAGAGCCACGAGAGGCCCCCGAAGAACAGTGCGGCGATGATTGGGACTGAGATATTCACGACGTTCCTTTCGTTTTCCCTCACAGGAGGATGATTACGATGATCAGGATGATGAACGGCAGTGCGATCAGCATTTGGATTGGGCGCTCAGGCAATCCGCTTATCAGGTTGCCTACTGCTTTGAGCGGGCGGGCGATCAGGATGTGGTAGAGGACGCCGCCCCACTCGATGAAACCTCCTTTGTGTCCTTCGGGTACCCACGCCCTGGATTTGAGGTACTGCCGGTGCTTGCCGAGTGATTCAGGTTGCGCCCACCATGCCCAGAGGGCGGGGTTTCCTTTCTTGGCTGGTTTGCCGGATCGTTTTGCCCAGTGCCGGATTACGAATCGGAGTTCCTCGTACCGGCTCCGGTTCCGGCCGGTGAGTTCGATGGCCGGAACCAGCGCGGTCCCGGTTCCGGTGTCCGCCGGTTCTGGTTCTGGAACCAGCTCTGGTTCTGGTTCCAGAACCAGAGCGCGGTCTGCCAGGTCCGGTTCCGGGGTGCCGGTTCTGGTTCCGGCTGTCTCGCCGGGGAGGACGATGTGCAGTCCGCTGTGGTCTCCGCAAGTCACCGGGAACCACTCCCCCCGGAGTGCCCGGTGGGCCCTGGAGCCGGCACGTAGCCCGGCAGCCGCCGGCCAAGATTGAGGAACTGCTCGATCAGCTCCGTGTAAACGCGGTCGTTGTTGATCTTCTTTGCTTCGCTCTGGGAGCCGCCGACCGCCACATTGAGCGCGCCCTGGAAGTTGCCGGCACGTAGCAGGCTGGCGGCCCGGCGGCGGCGATCTGCATCGCGATCACCAGCCCTGCCCCGAGGCGCAGGCAGGGCCTTGCCAGCCGGGTCTAGGCCGCCCAGGATGCGGGCGATGGCAGCGTCCAGTTCGGTTGCCATTTCCGCTCCTCTCCCTTATACTCGCGCGCGCGCATGCGCGCTGCGCATGCGCGCTGCGCATGCGCGCCGCGTGGAGACCTCGGACGGGGGGGTGCAGATCCTGCGGGCCCGCAACATCTGCGGGCCCGCAACATCTGCGAGTGCTGCCTCCGGCCTGCGCCAGGTGCCCGGCGCGGGACAGAAAGCAACTTTCCGGATGACCGTCATGCCACGTTCTCCTTGGCGGCAATCGCCGCATCCTCTGCTGCCTTGATCTGATGCCGGATCTCGCCGGCGATCTTCTTGCTCCGGCTGAGCGCGAAGGCCAGCTCTTGGTTGGTCATCCGCTTGCCGGTGGTCCGCCAGTGAGCGATGACGGTCTCCAGTGCCCGGCGCTGCAACCCCTCGTCGCTTTCCAGCGGCGGCCGTGACCGCGGCTCGCGCACCGCTGGTAGCTGTGCCGCCCGGCGGGCAGCGGGACCGCTCGCGGTCCGCGGGGAGCCAGAACCCGTGTCCGCTCCATCCCTGGTTCCCGGACCGGTCGGCTCCTGGTTCTGGTTCCCGGACGTGATCTGGTTCTGGTTCCCGGGCGGAAGCTGGACCTGCTGGTTCTGAGCGAGCGCCTGGTTCTGATCAGGCACGACGCGTCGCTGCGCGGCCTGGTTCTGGGCAGTCCCAGAACCAGCGTCACCCTCGCGACCCGGGGCCAGCGGCCTGAAGCTTTCACGCCTTTCCAGAAGACCGAGTGTGAGCAGAACGACCACACCCGGAAGCACGCCGATAGTGACACCCCAGAAACCTGGCGCGGCTGTCGCATAGTTCATCGCCAACGTCATGAGCACACCGAAGACAATGAACATCATCGGTGCTGATACCCAGCCCTTACGCGGCCGACCGATCCTCTTATCCCGCTGCCGCTCTTTCGCAGCTACGAAACAAAGCAAGTCGATACATGCAGCGGTGGCGACTGCTTCTGTGCCGTGCTTGCCATGCCGGATGGCAACCTGAACTTCATTCGTGAATGATCCAGCGAACCCGATGATGATGATGATGTACAGGGGGGCGTCCTGCTGTGCCCAGGCGAACACCCGGCCGAGCACCCGGCCGACCTTTTCCGGCTTGGTGGCCGGGGGGGCAGTGTTACGGCTCATTGTTCCGGTCTCCTTCCGGTTCCTAGTACCAGTTATTTGCGACTTCGTGGTCCCATGCGGCGCACGGGCTCTTATACCGGCCATCGATGTACTTGAGGCCCCATTTGATTTGCGCAGTGAAATCACCAGGTGCATAAGCGCTCCACCCGTTGATGTTCTGGGGGATACCCCGGGCATCCGATGTCGGATTTGCCGCGTAGGGATTCCATCCGGATTCCTTGGTCCACAGCTTGTTCAGGCATGTGAGCTGGTCGCCGGTCCACCCGTACTCCGCTGTGGCCAGCCGGTAGCCGGCGTGAACGATGTGACTGTGGGTGGTCGCGCCGCCGCTGCTGCCGGAACTGCTGCTGATGATCGAGTTGAGCGCGCCAGAGTGCGCGGCTGAGGCGAGGAAGAGACCCAGGACGATGGCGAGAATCCAGCTGCCCGGACGGTTCCGGCTGGAAGACCGGTAGCGGGGGGGCAGCCGGTAGTGGCCGCTCATGATGCGACTCGCATCAGGCGGCGGCGCTCCCGCTCGGCCAGCCCACCCCAGATCCCGAACCGCTCATTGTGCTCGAGCGCGTACTGCAGGCACTCGAGCCGGACCTCGCAGCTGCGGCAGACCTTCTTGGCCTCCCGGGTGGAGCCGCCCTTCTCAGGGAAGAAGGCTTCCGGATCCGTCTGCGCGCACAGCGCGCGATCCTGCCAGCCGAAGTCCTCGGCGTCGTCGCTGAACTCGGTGTCCTCGGGGGTGCCCATCTGATCGGTGGCCTCGTCGTACCGCAGGCCGCCGCCAGTTCCGACAAGCTTGACAGCGCCGATCGTGGACCCGGTGGAGTTCGCTGTCTGGCGGACGGTGACACCGCTGCCCAGGAGGTTGAGGATCCGTTTGGCGCGGGTCGGGTTGTCCTCATCGTCGGTTGTGACGACGCGCAGCTGGGGGCCCGGGCGGGTGATCATTTTGGGATCGGGGCCGACGACAGGGCCTGCGGCGCCGACAACCTCAGAGCGGATCCTCTGCTGCTTGCGCTTCGCGCTCACGCTCGGCATTGATGACTCTCCCGGTGTGTCGCAGATCCCTATCTGCGAGCATCTTGTATGTATGATGTCTCTTGTACGTACCATACACGGGACAGTATGAGGGCGCAAGGGAACTTGTACGATCGTCCTGTACAGGGTCGGTTCGGAGAGGACGGCAGTGGTGGTCACCAAGTACAAAGAGGTCGCTGACCTGGTACGGGGCATGATCAAGTCAGGTGAGCTTGGGCCTGGCGATGTGGTCCCCACGGAAGTAGCGCTAGCGACCAGGACCGGACATCACAGGCAAACCGTCCGGGCAGGCCTGGAAATCCTCCAGAATGAAGGACTCATACGTACCGACCGCGCCAAGCGCCGCCGGTACGTCATGGGGCGGCAGCTACTGCAGATCCACGCATCCAACGATGAGTCGCGGGGGCGGACGAAGGAACGGCGCGTTCACGGCATCGACGTGTGGACCGCCGATGTGCGCGCCGCCGAGCATGAGCCGGGGCAGATCATCACCGTCGAGGTCGTTCTTGCCGGCGGGGAGCTCGTGCACCTGGCCCGGCTGCTCGAATTGCCGCCTGGCACTCAGCTGTGCGCCCGGCACCGAGTGCGGACCATCGACGGTGAGCCCCACGACCTGTGCACCACCTACTACCCGATGGACATCGCCGCAGGCAGCCCCATCATGTCCCCAGTCGATGTCACTGAAGGTGTCATCGCGTACATGGAGGGGATTGGCTGGGTGCAGACCTGGTTTGAGGACACGATCGAAGCCCGTATGCCTGATGAGCAGGAACGGTATGTGCTCCGGATGAAAGCGGGCATTCCGCTCATGATCCAGACGCGTACCGGTTACTGCGCCGAGCACGGCACCGAGTCTCTTGTCGGCCAGACCGGGTACGGGCGGCCGGTGAAAGTCACAATCACCTCATGGCCGGGGGACCGGACCCAGCTGGTGTACGGGCTGCCGGGGTGAGCGGGCTCGCCATCCGGCACGCCACCATGGACGATCTGCCGGAAGTGCTGGGCTTGGTGAACTTGGCCGCGGCCCGGTTGCACCATCGGGGGCAACGGCAATGGTGGTACGGGTTCGGGCCGGGGGAGAAATTTGAGAAACCTCTCCGGCTGGGCCGCACCCTGCTTGTCGTTCCTGTTGATGAGGTGATGGCTGTGGCGACGATCACTGTCAGCCCGGAGGGTGACCCGCTGTACTGGTGCGAGCCGGGGGAGCTGGCCCGGGCGGCGTGGTATGTCGCGAAGACCGCTGTCGCCCCATGGGTGACCGGGCGCGGGCTGGGGATGCTTCTGCTGCGGTGGGTGCTCGACCAGGCGTATCAAGCTGGCGTCGAGGTGGTCCGCCTTGATGCGTGGCGGGACAACTCAGGGTTGCAGCAGTTGTACCTGGATGCTGGCTGGCGGTTCGTGCGCATGCAGGTTGTGCCGGGGAAGTACTCGGGTGCTCTCTTTGAGCATCCCGCGGTGGAGGATCTGACGGCCCGGGCCGCGTTCACTGGCCGGGCCGGCTGGCAGCAGCGGGCCATGCGTGATCCGTTGCCGGAAGGCCGGCATGTCCGTTTCGTCACTGGCATGCTGGCCGGGCTGAGTGGCAGCATCCACGCTGTGCTGCTCCCGGATGGCGGGCAGCCGGTGCACGGGGCCGCCGCTGATTACCCGGTCCGGCAGTATCAGGTGTTGCTGGATGACGGGCAAATGGTGACGTGTACCGATATGGATGTCGAATAAGCACGTTCCGGCATGAACCCCTGTCTTACGACATCGCGCTAGCGTCAGATCGCAGAGTGTCACATACTTGCATGCGGGGGGCCCTCACGGGAGTGAGAGGGAGCAAGAGCGATGGCCGGGCTGGAGACGCCCTTGAAGAGACTGGCTGCCAGGTGGGACATCTGGCGGACCGGTGCACGGATCTACGCGGTGCGGAAAGCGCCGCTTACCGCAGTAGAGCTTGATGCCGGATGCGTGCCGCTGGTCGGCGCGATCGACGAAGCGACACTCGCCGGGCGGATCGGGATCCTTGAAGATCTTGCGGTCGAAGCTCGCGCCGCAGGTATATCCGGGTTGCCGGAAGGTGCGCGCGGCCTGGCCGCCGCGCTCGTGAGCACCGGGCTGAACGCGCTCGCTCTCGGGCAGACCGTTGAGCTGCGTTTCCCCGGACGGGAGCTGGTCACGATCCGGCCCGCCTGGGTGGATACCGCGCTGGCGTGGATGCTGCCGCAACGCCGTGGCTGCAACGGTCACATTGTGCCCCGCACCCGGACCCAGGAGTTCATCCGGGTCGCAGTCGAGTGCGCCAACGGGCACCGGATTTGACCTGATTCAGGGATTTTGGGGTGTATATCGCCTGGGTTGGCCCAGCAGGAGTGCGGTACCTGACTGATACCCGGTACAGTCCGCTGCGTGGCCGGGCAGGAACTGCTGCCGACCGGGGCGGCGGGTGGGTTCTACTCGACGCCGCCGCGGTGGCAGCCTTGCGGGCGCTCCGGCCCGATGAAGACTGGCGGATCGTAGACGCCGGCGATGGCCCGCACATTCACTTCGACACTGAGCGGTACCAGGTACTCCCAGCAGGTGAGATGCGGGAAGGCGATGGCCGTCAGGAAGGGCTGGCGGATTCCAGATGACAGCAACCGGGCTTACAGTCCCGCTGCGTGACACGCTGACCAGGCTTGGGGCGAAGTGGATCCTCCTGCAACGCGGCACCGACAACGGCGATCCGGCAGATCCAGATGTTGCCGCCCGTGTCGAGGCAGTAGCCCTTATCGCGACGATCTCACTCAGCCCGGGGGAGCTCGGCGAGTTGGTCGACGCGGCACGGGATCTGGCGGACCAGCAGCAGGACAACAACCAGAACTGGCTCCAGTGGGCACGCGACCAGGATGAAAGTGTCGCTCCTTAGGCGGCCCGCGCCCAGGTCAGGTATGTGCGGTGACCGTTCCTGACCAGGTGGTCTCGGAGTTTGGTCATCCACATTGGTGCTATCCGGTGGTTATCGCCGCCGGTGACCGCGAATCCAAGCCGGCCGGACCGCGAGGGAACTGGCAGGGGCCCGGCCGGGCTGCTGATCCCGCTGGCCGCGATCGCGGCGAGCGCGCTCTCGTCCGTGGGCGAGTCGAACTCTAGCTGCCACATGGTGATCTCCCCGGTGTGGCCGCCCGGGAGGACAACAGGGGTCCAGCCCGGACGGCCGCGCTCAGCCCAAGGGAAGAGGCCGTCTACCCCCTTTGAACGCGGTTTCAAAGTAACAACATGGGCAGCAGGATCACAGGACACCAGCCAAGGTTTATCCGTTGTGACGGCAACGGGTGATTGATGGCATCCAGGCCGATTCGATCCGGTATGGGCGCATCCTGGGAGCTTCGTTGACCCGGACGATGGCGGCGGGTACTCTGCGCGTCACATCAGGTTAAGATCAACATCTCGGGACGCCAGGGGGTTATCCCGGGATGTTCTCCTATCCGGCATCGCGTGACGGGGACCACTTATGGTGTTGAACGGCCAGCGGGCGATCGCTGGCGGGCTAGGGCTTGCGGCTGCGGCCGCCGCGGTACTTGGCGCACGGTTGCCACGGCAGGTTTACCCTGCCGCACTGGCCGCTGCCGCTGTTGCCTCGGCGGCAGTGATCGGCAGTGAGATGGTCCGCCGGCAGGGGGACCGGACTGTAGACATGGTCATGGCGTGGCTGGAAATCAAGGAACGGCTTGGCCAGCCAGAACGAGCGGAGCAGTTGCTGCGGGTAGTGCGCTAGCCGGCGGCCGCTGACCGGCTGAGCGGCGGCCGGGGTGTCATTGTTGTCATCTGGGCGGCTGCGGACTGGCGGATGGCCATCCGGTCGCGCGCGGGCAGGCCTGGGTGCCGCGCGAGCACTTCCTCAACTTCCAGCAGGGCATCTGCCCGCTCGGGGCTGATGTCATCCTGGAGCATCCGCCCGATCGCCACGAGTACCGCGCCGACGCCACCGGGCTCGTCCCCGAAACCTCCGGTGTCGCTGAGCGTCATCAGGGCCTGGCCGGTGGCTATCAGGTCGGACGCCTGGACGTCACCGGCGCCGTGGAGTGCGAGCTGCTGCCGGAGCAGCGCGATGAAACCTGGTGTGGCAACCGGCATGCACTGGATCTCATCCACGGTGATGGTGCCATCGAGTGCGCCCTCGAGTGTGCCGATCGGCAGCTTGTAGACGAGGTCCATCTTCCGCAGGTTTGATGCGCGGAAGATGGTCCGGGAGCCTGAGATCAGATCCAGGACTGTGCGGCCTGTTAGGCCTGCTGCTGCGGCGACCTGCTCGTTCGTCATCCCGAGCTCGGTGCTGCGGGCTTCGAGCGCCCGGCCGAGATCGGTTCGGTCACGGAGTGAGGTGCGAGGCATCAAAGCTTCCCAGTAGACGAGTGTGGTGCCTCTGATGGTACGGGTATCCGCCGTCATTCGCACTCCCCCCGGGCCCTGTACGGGAGTAGTCTCTGCACCAAGCTGAGATCCGGGTAAGCAATCTCGATTACTTGCCGCAACTAGTTGCGTTACTGTTTGTAAATGTACTACAGTCTCACCATGCAACAAGTGGTGCGACAGAACGGGCCCGCCCTGCGCGCGGCCCGCGGTGACCGATCGCTCAGGCACGTCGCTGCAGCGGTCGGCTACCACTACTCGCTCATCGGGAAGGTTGAGCAGGAAGCAACCGCGCTGTCCTGGCGGCTGCTGATCGCTCTTGCGGGCTTCTATGGAGAAGACCCGCAAGCCTTCATCCGGGAGGACACGCAAGACACCGCCAGCCAGGGAGCCGGGCAGGAGGTGAGGGAGACCGTCAGCGTGGCGGCCTTATAACGCAAACAGCCCGCCACCGGTATGAGCGGGGCGGGCCGTGAGCGGGAAGTCTGTGTGCGCAGCTTCCAGACATCAGGTGGAGACACCTAACACCTACGACCCCGATCTTAACTCGGGAGGAGACAAATGGAAACAGGAATCGCCGGAAACGGCGAGATCCTTAACAAGAGGCCTGTGCGGGCCCTCGCGGTACGGGTCGGCACCCTTATCTGGGCGTCATGGCATATCGACGCGGACCGCGATGAAGCACTGCACCAGGCGCTGACCGTCGCCGACTCAACACACCCGCTGCTCGATGTGCTGACCCTGCTGGGTGAACTCGAGGAAGCTCTCCGGGTCCGCGCCGAGCTTGAGGTCGACGGGGACGCCTGGACCAGTCACTTCGATCTGCACGACGCGCAGCCAGGTGACCGTGTCGAACTTGCCCGGGAACTGGCCCACCAGCGCATCGATCACGTGCTCGGCTGCCTGCTGCGCAACCCGGCACGCCATCCGGCCGCAGACGGCCGGCCCGAAAGGATTGCCCCCCCAATGGATGCCACGATCACCTGCGGAAACCTGTGCGGTGCCACATGGGCCGCCGGATCGTCAGCCACCTTTGCTACTGCGCGCACGCAAGCAGTCACCGCCGGGTGGAAGCCCGGCCGCGATGGCGTGATCCTCTGCGCCGACTGCCCGGACGTGTACGACTTCGAGCTGCCAACCCAGGACCAGCTCAACGCGGCGACGCTTGATGACATGCGCCGCGCCCACGAGTTCGTGCACGGGCTCACGGTGGGGGTGGCTGCCTGATGGGCGAGTTCACCTACACTGACGCATCCCGCCAAGGCTCTTTCCTCCGGATGGGCATCGATGGCCCGGCTGGATCGGGGAAGACGTACACGGCACTGGCGGTCGCGTGCGCGATGGCTGCGGCGACCGGCGGCCGGGTCGGCATGATCGACACGGAGCGCGGATCCGGGCGCAAGTACGCCCCCCCGTTCACGTTCAAGCACCTGAACTTCACCCCGCCCTACCACCCGGACCGGCTGACCCGGTGCCTTGCCGAGTCCGCTGAGTACGGCATCACCCACCTGGTTATCGACACGTGGTCCCGGTACTGGGGCGGCGCCGGCGGCATGCTGCAACTGGTCGATGAGGCCACAGCGCGCGACGGCGGCCGCAGCAACTTCAACTCCGGCTGGAAGTCGATGCGGCCTACGGAAGCCGCAATGATCGAAGCCATGCTCGGGTACCCCGGGCACCTGTTCGTCACGCTGAGGGTCAAGACCGATTACCAGGTCACCAACGTCGGCGGGCAGACCAAGGTCGCGAAACTCGGACTCAAGCCTGAGCAGCGCGAAGGCATGGAGTATGAGTTCGATGTCGTCGGCGACATGGATCAGGACAACAACCTGGTGATCTCCAAAACCCGCTGCCCTGAGCTCAACGGCGGCGTGTACCACCAGCCCGGCAATGACTTCGCTGCGATCCTCGTCGACTGGCTTGGCACGATGACCAGCACCATGACCGCACTCGACTACCGTGCGGCCGCGCTCGATCCGGCTGCCACCTTTGACAGCATGCGGGCGCTGCTTACCAAGGCCACCGATGAGCAGATGCTCGGCGCGGTGGTCCTTGACCGAGCAGATGTCCCGATCCGGGTCGAGGACCTCATCAAGCAGGTCGGCTTTGAGAAGCGCGCCGCATTGAAGGCCGCGTCAGCGCCCCCGGCAGCGTCAGCCGGCCAGCCGGCTAAGAGCACGGCTGGCACGGTCAACGGGCAGGCGGCGGCATGACCCCCGCAGAGGACCGGTTGCTCGCCGCCGTCCTGATGGTACTCGAGGGCGATGTCAAAGATGAGTACGGGGCCGTCAAGGAGAGTGTTCTCCGGGCCATGCAAGACCTGGACGTTAAAACAGCGTTCATGCGGCTGCCTGATGGCACGATCGCCGGCACATGGACTGTCGTCCGCAGCGAAGCCAAAGCGCAGGTCACCAATGCCCGCCTTTTCAAGGCTTGGGTGGAGAAAATGCACCCGGAAGGCTTGGAGACCATCGTCCGGAAGAACTTCACCGACGCCGTCCTCAAAGAGTGCGACACCGCACAGGAGCCTGTTGACCGGGTCACCGGTGAGGTGATCCCTGGTGTCGAGTTTGTCCGGGGTGAGCCGTATGTCACGCCTGCGTTCGTGAAGGGTGACCGGGACGGGAAAGAGCTGATCCGCCGAGCATGGCGCAGCCGACAGGTTGATCTCAACGAGTTGCTCGCGCTCGCCCTCGGCGCTGGCTCTGACAGCAGCGGTGAGGGGGCCGCTGCGTGATAATCCCCGCCGTCGCGCGGTGGCTGCGTGCGCTGGCCAGCCGGCTGGACCCGCCCGGTCCGGTGCGGCTGGCCAGCGTGCCGCGGGTGCCGTGCGGGAACTGTGGCGGCCCGACCGTCAAGATGATGCCGTGGACGCAGGTGCGAACCTGCCCAGGGGCTGTCGGGCTGATTGTCGGCGGCGAGACTGTCACCCACCTTGGCCCTGGGGAAGCGGCCCGTATCGCCCAGGAGCTTGATGACGGTGCACGCCATGTACTTGCGCACGCGGACAGGGCTGAGGCCGCGTGAGCGAGATGCGGCGCCGCCAGGCGCCACTACAGCGCCACACCCGGCTCAAACGCGGGCCCGGCCCGGCCAGGACCGAACTGCGCAGGACACCGTTTGAGCCGAAACTTCCGGCGCCACGCTGGCGGCCGCCTGATGTGCCGGCGCTACTGCCTGGTGACGTGCCAGCCGTCTGGGCGGATAGCCCGCCGCGGCCCGCCCGGGCGAAACCTAAGCGGCGGGTGCCGCTGGCGAAAGCCAGTTACAAGCAGGCCGCGCTCAACCGGCAACGGCAGATCCTGCTGGATCAGCTGCGGGTGAATCCGGTCAAATGTGAGGTGCCCTGGTGCACGCTCCTGGCCGATGACCCGCATGAGCCACTAACCCGTGCCCGCGGCGGATCAATCGTCGACCTGGGCAACATCCGGCTGATCTGCCGGATGCACCACCGTGAGATCCACGACACCGAGCCCCCGTGGGCGTACGAGCTCGGGTTCCTCAAACACTCCGGACGGCCGAGTAAAGCTGTCCGGCGGGCGAACACTGCGGATGGTGAGGCGGCATGACTGTTCCGCCGGCCAGCGGCACACAGGCGACCCCCGAGGGTGGTGCGCGAACGAGCCAACCACCTTCGGGGGAACCAGCCGCGTGGCTCCGGCGGGTAATCAGCAAGTTCCCCAGCGAGTTGGCACTGACCCGGGCCCCAGGCGGGGAGTGGCAGATGACTGTCACAGCGGCACCTGACCTGACCGGGCAGATCACCACAACCGATTTGCGGTTCCTAGAGCAGTTCGCCGATGCGTACGACGCGTACCGGCGGGCGCAAGCGCACATGTGCGAGTGCGGTCATTCATTCAACATGCACCAGATCACGAGTGTGAACAAGCATTGCAATCACATTCCGTGCGGGTGCCTGCGGTACCGGAGGAGACACCGGAATGGCGTGGATAACGACTGAACGGGCGGGAGGGTAGGCCGTGGCGATCAATGTCATGGGTGATGTGTGGGCCTTCTCCCGCTCAGCGCATGGTGCCCGGCTCGTTCTGCTCGCGATAGCTGATGATGCGAGCAGCGACGGGACGGATGCCACCTCGAAGATCCCTGATTTGATGCGGAAAGCGAACCTGTCGGAGCGCGCGGTACAGAACGCGATCACTGCGCTGCTCGGGCTGGGGGAGCTGAAAGTGGATGTGGGGCTGGGAAAGGACGGGGCTAACCGGTACCGGGTGACGGTGCGACCCCCCGCAATATCTGCGCCCCCCGCAATATCTGCGCCCCCCGCAGGATCTGCGCCTGATAGTGCGTTTGGCCAGGTCAACGGGGTGCTCCCCGCAGATTCTGCGGGGGTGCAAGACGTGCACCCCCCCGCAGATTCTGCGCCCCCCGCAGAAATTGCGGGGCAAACACTGTTTCCGCAGGTCAACGGGCATGCCCCCGCAGATTCTGCGCCCCCGCAGGATCTGCACCCCCCCGCAGATTCTGCGCCCCCCGCAAAAATTGCGGGGCTACTGTTTCCGCAGGTCAGAGACTGTGCCCCCGCAGATTCTGCGCCTGTTGCAACCACTTGCAACGTTAGAGTTATTAGTAGTGTTACTAGTGGTACAACAAACAAAGATCAAAAAGAACTAACGTTGCAAGCCAGCGCGATCGAAGCCTGCAACCACCTCGCCACCTGGATCGCCCTCAACAACCCAGGCCACCCCGCACCGCGGATCACGAAAGCGTGGCTTGAGTCGGCAAGGCGCCTGTTCACCCGCGATCAACGGACCCTGTCCCAGGTGCTCACCGTCATCGACTGGTGCCAGCAGCACGACTTCTGGTGCACCAACATCCTGTCGATGCGGAAGTTCCGCGACCAGTACATGCAACTCGAAGCTCAGGTCAGGCGCGAGCTGCGCCACACGACCGGGCACACTCCGGCGAACGGGAACGGGAACGGTCGGCAGTACGCGCCCGGCTCCGGCCCGCTAGCAATCCCGGACACCGACTACGCGAATGCCCGACTGTGACCGGCCTGGGGGAGTACGACGACCGCGCCGAGCAGGCCGCGGCGTACCGGGCCCGGCAAACCCGTGACGCCCTAGCCCGCTGGGAAGCCCTGATCCCGTTTGATCTCCGCGACCAGGGCACGCTGCACCCAGATGTTGCCGAGTGGGCCGCGCAGCTCGCCGCCGGCGAGTATCCGGGGAACCTGACGCTGTACGGGGTGATCGGCGCCGGGAAAACCTGGCAGGCCATGCACGCCATCACCGCGGCGATCGGCACCGGGTTCACCGGAACCATCCAGTTCATCAAACCGGAAGCGTGGAAAGACGCAATCGGCCCGCCATCTGACCGGGCTGCGTTGCAGCGCATGGGACGCTGCGGCGTCCTCATCCTCGACGACCTCGGCGAGAAACGCCTTGGTGAGTACGACCTCGAAAAGCTGTACGACATCGCCGATCCGCGTTGCGGGTGGCACAGGCCGATCGTGATCACCACCAACGCCGAGGATGTGCGCGGCCTGCTCGGTGAGCGGGTCGCATCCCGGATGAAGAAACACGGGCGGCTGGTCCACATCCCGGGCGGCGACCGGCGAAGGGGAGAGCAATGAGGGCAGGCATGGGCGACTTCAGTAAATCGCTGCTTCCTGGTGGCCCGCCGGTCGCGCTAGCAGATCCGGAAATCGCACGGGAACTCATCCAGATGGAGCAAGCGGTGCTCTGCGGAATGATGCAATCCCGGGAAGCCACCATGTCGATCGCGCCAGCGTTGAAGCCACGCGATTTCGTCCAGGGCTCCCACATCCTGATCTACGAGGCCTGCGTCGCCCTGGCCGATGCCGGTAAGCCTGTCAGTGTCGAAACGGTCCTCGACAAACTGATCGACCTGGGGACGCTCGATCAGATGGGCGGCGGCGTATACCTGCACACCTGCTGGCAGTTGCACACCATCCCCGCTGAAGCTCTGCACCTGGCGGGAAAGCTGCGCGGGCGTGCGCAACTCCGTGAACTGGAAGTTTTCGGCGCGCAACTAACCCAGCGCGCAAGAGGGCCTGCTGTCGATTTCGACGAGGTGGCGTTGTGGTCAGGCGACCGGCTCGCTGAAATCCAGCTCGGCGGAACAATCGAGGAAGTGCTGTCCGCTGCGGACATCCTGCCGCACGTGATCGACGCCCTCGAGAACCAGGCACCGCCCAGGGGTGTCCGCCTGCCGTACACGGATCTCGCGGCGATTGTGCCCAGGCTCAAACCAGGACGGCTGGTAATCATCGCGGCCCGGCCAGCGGTCGGCAAATCCACGATGGCCATTGACATCGGCCGGGAAGTCGCAGTCCGGCAGCACGGCACCGTTGTGATCTTCTCCTTGGAGATGGATAGCTCCGAGTTGATGCACCGGGTCCTCGCCGCTGAGGCACTGGTGGATCTGCAATGCATCGAAGACAAAACCCTCAACGATGACCTCTGGGCGCGGCTGAACCAGGCATTCGCCCGGGTGAGCCCCGCACCCCTGTACATCGACGACGAGCCGAACACCTCAGTCGCACGAATCCGCTTGCAGGTAGCCGGCATGATCCGGGCAGGCAACACACCAGACCTGGTGATAGTTGACTTCATCCAGCTGATCGAGCCGGTGAAAGCGGAAAGCCGGGAGCAGCAAGTGTCGCAAATGTCGAGGCAACTGAAGCTGCTCGCCCGCGAGCTCGATATCCCCGTCGTGGTGTGCGCCCAGCTGAACCGGGGCCCGGAGCAACGCGCCGATAAACGCCCGCTGCTATCGGATCTGCGTGAGTCCGGTGCGCTGGAGCAAAACGCGGACCTGGTAATCCTGATCCACCGGCCCGAACTGTACGACGAGCACACAGAGCAGCGCGGTATCGCCGAGGCGATCGTGGCGAAGCAACGCCAGGGCCGTACCGGAGTGGTGGAGCTCGGCTTCCAGGGCGAGTACGCCCGGCTTGTCGACCTCGCCCGGCAAACCGGCTTCGACGAAGTGAAACCGCCCGAGAGGTACGAGCGGCCGGATGACCGCGACGACCCTCTTGATGACAGCCCGCCAGTCCCGGTGCCAGCGGCACGGCCGGTGCGGGTCGCATGAACGTGAGGGCGGCGTAAACCCGCGGCGCCCTTTCACCCCCCAACTGGAGGAGACACCAGATGGCAGCAGGAGACACCCAGATCACCATCGCCGGCAACGTGGTCGACGATCCGGAACTGCGGTACACCCCGACCGGGCAGGCCGTCACCAACTTCCGGGTGGCGTCAACGCCGAGGTTCCTGGACAAGGCCACGAACGAGTGGAAGGACGGCGACTCGCTGTTCCTCACCTGCAACGTGTGGCGGCAGGCTGCGGAGAACGTCGCCGAGTCGCTGCAGCGCGGCATGCGGGTGATCGTCACCGGCCGGCTCAAGCAGCGCACCTACGAAACCAAGGAAGGCGAGAAGCGCACCGTCTTCGAGGTCGAGGTGGACGACGTCGGCCCGTCGCTGCGCAACGCCTCCGCTGTGGTCAAGAAGACCAGCCGCCAGCCCGGGTTTGGTGGTGGCGACGCGGGCCCGGCCGCCCCGCCGCAGGCGACCGCCCGCCCGGCCGCCCGGCCGGCGCAGCCCGGTCCTGCCGACGACCCGTGGGCAGACCCCGCCCCCGCCACCGCGGGCGGCGGCCAGTACCGCGGCGCCGAGCCGCCGTTCTAACCGGAAAGGAACACCGTGAAGGCCACTATCGGCCGGGCGGACCTCGCTGGGATCACCGGATGGGCAGCCAGAGTGCTGGCTGCCCGCCCAGCGATCCCGGTCCTCGCCGGCATCGAGATCACAGCAGACGACGATCATCTGACAGCCCGCGGCACCGACTACGACGAGTGGGCATCCGCGACTGCACCTGCCCGGATCGGTGAGCCAGGAACGATCGTTGTCCCCGGCAGGCTGTTCACCGAGATCAGCAAGCTCCTGCCCGACAAGCCTGTCGAGCTGACCGCCGATGACGCCATGGCCACCGTGACGTGCGGCCCGTGCACGTACAAGCTGCACCTGATACCCCACGATGACTATCCGGCAATCCCCGATACCCCGGTCACCGCGGGCACAATCCCGGCTGCGGCACTTTCGGAAGCTCTCGGCGCGGTACTGCCAGCGGTCTCCCGAACAGGAGGCGGCACCCCGCTCGACGGGGTCCACATTGAGAGCGATGGAACCACGTTGCAGTTGTGCGCGACGGACAAGTACCGGGCTGCCGCATTCAAGACCCCGTGGACCCCGGTGCACAAGGACGACGTGAAGGTGACCGTCAACGCGGACAAACTGTCAGCGCTTACCAGGGCCGCCGTGGAGATCGGTGACATGGCAATCTGCTTCTCCGCGATGGAAGGAGGGGGCGCTGGCCTGATCGGGTTCACCGTCGCGGGCCGGTCACTCGCGGTACGGCTGATCGGCGGCGATTACCCGTCGGTCAGCCGGCTGTTCCCTGCCGAGTTCACCAGGCAGGCCACAGTCGACACTGAGGTGCTGGCCGATGCGGTGAAGCGGGCCACCACGGTCCTGGGGCAGCATGAGCCGGTCATCCTGACTGTCACCCAGGGCGAAATGCTGCTCGCCGCAGGCTGGGAGAGCGGTGCAGGGTTCCGTGAATCGTTCCCCTGCGAACTGGAGGGCGGTGACTGGTCAACTGGGTACAAGCCGCAGTACCTGCTCGACGGCCTGATCGCCACCCGCGCCGCCCGGGTGAAAATCGGCTGGACGGCGGAAAGGCGCCCGTGCCTGATCACCCCAGCGGAAGAGACACAGCCCGGTTTCCAGTACCTGCTCATGCCTCTCATCCCCGGGCGTAACTGAGCGAGAAAGGGCCACCCGCCAAGGACTGCCATGCTGCACATCAACACGATCACGGCACACACCGCGGGATGCGTACTGGCGTTCCTGGCCGGGGGAGTGTGCGGTTGGGCCGGACGGGCGGCAGATCTTCACGGGCGGGCGGCGGCGTGGGCCGCCGCCCGCGCCCGGGCCACCTGGTTCGTTGACCGCCGGCCGTGCCGGGGGTGCGCGAAACACGTGCATCTCATGCGTCACATCAGCGACTTGGAACACGCCGAATCACATGATGACGGATACCGCTGCCTGATTTGCGCCGGGCCAGCCCGGTAAAGGCGTAATCGCAGTTAGTTCCCTGGAAAGCATTTACCACAAGCCAATTCTCATGTAGGTTGTACGTACAAAGTAGACGGTACGGACAACCGGGCGACGATGACCCGCTGAGCACCAAAAGGACCGCCTGTGCGGGCGGTATCAGCGACCCAGAGGAGACACCGCCATGGATGTCCCACGTCTCGAAGCGGCCACCAGGTGACCGCCGCGACCGTGGCCGACCAGGCCCACATCCAGCACTCACTGTTCGACGAGCCCAAGCCGGAGCAGCCGCAGGCACCAGTGCCGCCGCGGCCGCCGCGAGAGCAGGCCGACTACGCGCCCTCCGGTGTCGCCGCCCGGATCAACGCCAACATGGAAGCGCTCGTCACCATCCTGTTGCTCCAGGCAGAGCAGCGGGAAGCCACCGAGCAGGAGCGGCAGGTACTGCAACGGTGGTCAGGGTGGGGTGCCACCCCGGAACTGTTCGACCCGGCCAAACCCAAGTGGCAGCCGGTCCGCGACAAGCTCCGGCAGATCCTCGGCGCCCGAGGGTACGACGCGGCGAGAACAAGCACCCTGAACGCCCACTACACCGACGTTGCGCTGGCCGACACAATCTGGGCTGGTGTCGCGCAGTTCGGTTTCACCGGCGGCACCGTGCTGGAGCCCGGCTGCGGATCAGGTAACTTCCTCGGCGGCGCACCAGCCACCGCGCAAATGACCGGGGTTGAACTCGACCCGACCACGGCCGTGATCGCCCAGTGGCTGAACCTGGACGCCGAAGTGCAGACCGGCACCTTCGCCGGGTTCCGTGCACCACCGCGCCCGTTCGACCTGGCCATCGGGAATGTGCCGTTCGGGAAGATCTACCTGACCGACCGGGAGTACAACCCGGATGGCTTCGCCATCCACAACCACTTCATCATCCGGGCGTTGCACCTGACCCGCCCGGGCGGCCTGGTGGCAATGATCACCAGCAAGTACACGATGGACGCGGAAACCGCTGCACACCGCGAAGTGATCGCCGACCTCGCTGACCTGGTGACAGCGATACGGCTGCCATCCACAGCGCACCAGCGCGCCGCCGGCACCAAAGTCGTCTCCGATCTGCTCATTTTGCGGCGCAGGGAGCCCGGGCGGATGCCCGCGCCGGTCCGCTGGCTGAAAACCCGCACCGTCCACCTCGACGGATACGACATCCCAGTCAACGAGTACTTCCTGGATAATCCCGGCCAGGTTCTCGGGACGCTCGGCGGCCGCAGCGGGCAGTTCCGGGGCGAACTGGAAGTCACGCTGAAAGGCCGGAGCCTGCCCGGCCAGCTCGCCCGCGCGCTCGCCGAAGCCGCCGCCCGCGCCGCCGCAGACGGCCTGACGTGGACCGCGCCCGGTGAGATGGCCGCCGCCCCGTCAGCGGGGGAGCGGACCTCAGACCAGGACGGCCACATCAGCGCCGACCCGCTCGGCACTTTCCACATCGCCCGCCACGGGTACTTGCAGCAGTACGTGGTGGCCGCATCCCAGGCCCGCGAACTTCGGGCGCTCCTGCAACTCCGCGACATCGCCCTGCAGCTGCTCGACGCGCAAGCGGACACCACCGAAGACTCCCCGGCGATCACCGTGCTCCGCTCCCAGTTGAACCGGGCCTACGACACGTACGCCGCCAAGTACGGCACAATCAACCGGTTCACCATCCAGACCACCAGCCGGATCAACCCGGACACGAAACTGCCAGCGATCCGGCGGATCCGGCCGAAGCAAGGCGGGCTGCGGAACGACCCGCACTCCGCTTTGGTGTACGCGCTGGAAGTGTTCGACCCCATCTCCCAGACCGCTGCGAAAGCGCGGATTTTCACTGAGCGGGTCATCACGAAGCGGGTACCGCCGAGCAGCGCGGAGAACGCGGCGGACGCGCTAGCGATCTGCATGGACATGCACGGTGAGCCGCGGCTGCCGGTCATCGCTCGCCTGCTCGATGTCACCCAGGAGGACGCCGGCCGGGAACTGACCGGCCTGGTGTACAGCGACCCGGTCACCCGGGAGCTGATCCACAAAGCGGAGTACCTGTCCGGTGAGGTCCGCACCAAGCTGGCCATAGCGGAGCGGGCCGCGCTCGACGAGCCTGCGTTCCGGCCAAACGTCGAAGCTTTGCGTGCCGCACTGCCAGTAGATCTGCTGCCCACCGATATCACGGCCCGCCTGGGGGCGTCGTGGATTGACGCCGTGTACGTGCAGCAGTTCGCCGCGCAGATCCTCGAAGATCGCACGGTCAACATCGAGCACCCTGGCGGCCAGATCTGGAAGGTGACCGGCCGCCGCGACTCGGTGCACGCCTGCTCAACATGGGGCACTTCCCGCGCCTCCGCGATCGACATGATCGAGTCCTTGCTGTGCCAGCGGCCCATTCAGGTCCGTGACCGGCAGTTCGACGGCTCGTACCTGGTGAACGTCGCCGAAACACTCGCGGCGGTCGACAAAGCCAGCGAGATCGCCGAACGGTTCGGTGAGTGGGTGTGGGAGCAGCCGGACCGGGCTGAGAAGCTCGCCCGCACCTACAACGACATGTTCAACTCCACCGTCCTGCGCTCATACGACTTCGGTGATGACGAAACACCGATGTCGCTGCCAGGGCTGACAACTGCTGGCGGGTGGAAACCACGCCGGCACCAGTACGCGGCAGTAGCCCGGATCATCAATGAGCCCGCGGTCGGGTTGTTCCACGAGGTCGGCGCAGGCAAAACCGCCGAAATGATCATCGGCATGATGGAGTTGCGCAGGCTCGGGCTGGTCCGCAAGCCCGTGGTCGTGGTGCCAAACCACATGCTTGAGCAGTTCTCACGCGACTGGCTCCAGCTGTACCCGCAAGCCAAAGTGCTGGTCGCTTTCGGTGAGGACCTGGTCGGCCAGGGCCGCCGCCGGTTCGTAGCCCGCTGCGCAACCGGCGACTGGGACGGCATCATCATCTCCCGCTCCGCATTCGAGCTGATCCCCATGTCAGCGGACTCCCAGCGTGACTACATGGAACGCGAGATGGAGATCTTCAAGCGCTGGAAGAAGATCGCGGAGACACACGCCAAGGACACGGTCAAGCAGATCGAGCGGATCCTGTTGAACAAGCAGGAGCGCATGGAAAGGAAACTCGACAAGCTAAAAGACCCCGGGCTGTGCTTCGAGGAAACCGGCATCGACTACCTGTGCTGCGATGAAGCGCACTACTACAAAAACCTGCATGTCGATTCCGCGATCCCCGGTGCAGGCAAACCGGGCGCCGCACGTGCCGCCGATATCGAAATGAAGATCATGTACCTGCGGCAGCGTAACGGTAAGCGCGTGGTCACATTCGCCACCGCCACCCCCGTAGCCAACTCGATCGCCGAAATGTATGTCATTCAGCGGTACCTGCGACCCGACCTGCTCGAAGCCCGCGGCATCGACGTGTTCGACACGTGGGCGGCGACCTTCGGGATTTCCGTCACGGAAATCGAGATGGCCCCCGAAGGTGGCGCTAACTTCCGGTCGAAGACCAGGTTCTCCAAGTTCTGCAACGTGCCCGAACTGCTCCGCATGTTCGCGGTGTTCGGTGATGTCAAAACCGCCGAGGACCTGAACCTCCCAGCGCCCGCCCTCGCCCAGCGTGAGTCCGACGAGCAGCGGCTGCCCGAGACTGTGGTCGTCCCGCCGTACAACGCGCTCCGCGAGTACATCCGGTGGCTTGGCCAGCGTGCCGAGGAAATCCGCCAGCACAACGTCGAGCCTGAGATCGACAACATGCTGAAGATCTGCACCGGCGGCCGGAAAGCCACTCTCAACATGCGCCTGGTCGAAACCGAGGCTTACCAGGACGGGTTGCCGCCGAACGACTGGGACTGGCGCCTGGCCCAGCACCTCGAAAACTTCGAGCCGTCCTCCGAGGAAGAAGCGCTCGCCGCAGCCGGGAAGGTCGGCGCGGCCGCCGACCGGATCCACAAGATCTGGCTGGCCAACAGGGACCACCAGTACCCGGTAGACCCGGGCAACCCGGACGGGCCCATGTCACCTGTCTCCGGCTCCCTGCAACTGATGTTCTGCGACATGGCCACCCCCGGCAAGGACCGGATCTGGGACGCCTACACCGCGCTCCGCGCCGAGCTCGCTGCCCGCGGCATGGACCCGGCGACGATCCGGTTCATGCACAACGCGAAAACTGACCGGGACAAAGCTGAACTGTTCGCAGCGTGCCGCGCCGGCTCGGTCACCGTGCTCATGGGTTCCACGGAGAAAATGGGTGTCGGTGTCAACGTGCAGGACCGGCTGATCGCCCTGCACCACCTCGACGCCCCATGGCGCCCGGCCGATGTGCACCAGCGCGACGGCCGTGGCATCCGCCAGGGCAACCTCAACCCCGAAGTGATGATCTTCCGGTATGTGGTCGAAGCCTCGTTTGACGCGTATATGTGGCAGACCCTTGAGCGCAAAGCACGGTTCATAGCGCAGGTGATGCGCGGCAGACTAGACACACGGGAGATTGAGGACGTCGGGGACAATACTTTGTCGTTCGCTGAAGTGAAAGCGCTGGCCACCGGTAACCCGCTCCTGATGGAGCACGCGCAAGCCACCACCGAGCTGGCCCGCTTGCAGCGTGCCGCCCGGGCGCACGACCGGAACCTGTCCGGCCTGCAATCGGCGGTCACCGCGATGAACGGCAAGGTCAACTGGTTCCACAGCCGGATCGAGGACATCGAGCGGGCCATCGCGATCCGGTTGCCGACCCGCGGTGACCTGTTCTCCATGACCCTCGAAGGTGTCGATTACACCAAGCGCGCGGACGCCGGCGCCCACTTGAAGCGGCTGATCATCGACGAGCTGATGACGATGAACAGCCACGACATCCGCACATTCCGCCCGGGCACGTTCGCTGGTTTCCAGATCTTCGGGAAGATCGCCCGGTTCATGGGCACGGTCACCATCACCATCGAACTGGATGGCGCCCCCAGTGCCACGTTGGAACTGCGGCCGAAAGAAGTTCACGACGCTGACCCGGCGGGCCTGATCGCCCGCATGGAGCACCGCGCGGAGCGCATGGAAACCGCCGTCGAGGACGCCCGCGCCGAAATCGAACGGCTCACCAGGGAAACCGAGCGCGCCCGCGCCGGCCTGGCCGGGACGTTCGCCAAAGCCGCCGAGCTGGAGGCGGCACGCGCCCGCGTCGGAGAAATCAACACGCAGATCGCTGACCTGGCCAAAACCCAGGCAGCCGAGCAGGCAGCAGGGGACAAGGCCCGCGATGACGCTGCCCGGGCGACACGGGCCGCAGCGCGGGCAGTTGACATGGCCGCCGCGCAACCCGTCCCTGCTGCCGCCTGACCAGCGCACCACCAACCAAGGGGAGAACTGAGCCTTTGACTGCCACCACCAGTGAACTGACCTGGGTGTCACCGCAGCCGCCACCGCGGTGGTCGCGCGCAGGAGCTACGGCGCAGGCCGCAGCGCACGCGCCAGATCTTGAAGCGGGCATCTTCTTCGCCGGCGCCGGCGGGGACGCCCAGGGGACCGCGATGGTCCCCGGCGTCCGCGTGAAGTGGGCGGCGAACCACTGGGATCGCGCCCTCGAAACCCACGCACTGAACTTCCCAAAGGCTGATCACTTCCACTGTGACCTGCACGCCGAGGACACACCGAAACCGATCGCACCAGCCCGGAAGATCACAGACTTCCCGTTGTGCGATATCAAATGGGACAGCCCGGAGTGCACCTTCTGGACCCAGTCCCGGGGGGACCGCCGGGACTGGGATAAGCAACCGGATCTGTTCGGCGAGACCCTCCCCGATGCGGCAGCCGAGCGCTCCCGCTCCCTGATGTGGGATGTGATCGCCTACCTGGAGATGGCCGCAGGCAAAGGCCACCCGGTCCTCGGCGGCATCGTCGAGAACGTCGTCGAAGCCCGCAAGGGCCCGCAATGGGACCAGTGGATCAAAGCGTTCCACAACCTTGGCTACAAAACATGGGTGATCGCACTCAACTCGATGCACGCCCGCCCGGAACGCTCCCCGCTCGCCCCCCAATCCCGCGACCGCCTGTACGTCGGGTACGTCCTGGCCAGCCTCGGCCGGGAGCCGGACTGGAACCGGTGGCTCCGGCCGAAAGCCTGGTGCCCGGTCTGCGAGGAGCTCATCAACGCGTTCCAATCGTGGAAGAAGCCCGGGCAGGACATGGGCCGGTACCGGTCCCAGTACGTGTACCGGTGCCCGAACCGGTCATGCCGCAACCAGATCGTTGACCCCGGCGCTCTGCCCGCCGCGGCGATCATCGACTGGTCGTTGCAAGGGCAGCGGATCGGTGACCGGGCCCGCCCGCTGGCACCGAAAACCAGGGCAAGAATCCTTGCGGGCCTGCGGAAGTACGCCCCGCAGCCGATCACCCTCGAAGCTGCAGGTCACACATTTGAGCGACGGCCAGGTGTCCGGACATGGCCCGTGTCCTGGCCGATGACCACACAGGGTGCGACGGAAACGAAAGCGCTCGCGTGGGATCCGATGCTCGTCCCAACCGGCGGCACCTGGCGGGAGGACGCAACCTCGGTCACGCAACCATCACCAACCAGGACCACCCGCGAGAACGACGGGATAGCCATCCCGCCGCCGTTCCTCGTGCCGCTGCGATCCGGGCGGAACAGGTCGATGCTGGCCACTGATCCGCTGGCCACAGTGGTAGCGGACGGCTCAAACCACGGGCTCGCGGTGCCACCGTTTATCACTGTGCTTCGCGGCGGCCAGGACGCCAACTCGGTGGAGCAGCCGCTCACCACCGTGGCGACATCAGGGGCGCACCACGGGCTGACCATCCCGCCGTTCGTCACGGTGCACCGCGGCGGCGACGGTGACCTGCGCACCCGCCCGGCCAGCGAGCCGTTGCCTGGCATTACAGCAGGCGGGATCAATCACGGGCTGGCCATCCCACCGGGGATGATGATGCGGAACAACGGCTCCCGTGGCGACGGGGGAGAGCACTGCACCCCGCTATCGGAGCCGGCACGGACACTCACCACCGCAGGCCATCAATCGCTGGTGACCTGGCAGGAGATCCTGCCGCTCCTGGTGCCGTACTACACCACGGGCACAGCCCGCCCGCTCACCGAGCCGGCCGGGACCTTGTCAACGGTGGAGCGGTACGGACTGGCCGACGCTGACGTGATCGAAGGCGTGGTTGCCGACCTGATTGACGATGTGCGGTTCCGCATGCTGGAGCCAGCGGAGATCGGCGGCGCGATGGCGTTCCACACCCTGTATGAGGTGCTCGGTAACCGCCGCGAGGTCATCCGCCAGTACGGCAACGCGGTCACACCGTGCACTGCGGAGGTCCTGATGGCCGCGATCGTCGAGGCGGTACGCGGGTACGCGCTCGCAGCATAAACCGTAAACGTCTGTACGCTACCGCTTGTACGTACATTCGTAACCCGGTATGGTTGCCCTATACAAAGTTAAACGCTACGTAGGAGGCCTTGCAAGGCGCTATGGCTACCACCAGCACAACTGGCAAAGTGCCAACCCCCAGGCGCGTGTCCGCCAGCCTGTCCTACGCCGGGCACACGGTCTCCAAACGGGACCGCCACGAGCCGGCACCCCGGATGACCGAGGGGTACAAGGTCACCGGCCTGCCCACCGGCATGGTGCGCGTCGAGCACGTCGTCTGGGACCACACCGGTTACCGCGCAAAGATCGACACCGCCCTTAAGAAGTACACGACCACACTCACCGGCGCCGGATACCAGGTGGCTGCCGAAGACGGCGTGCTGTACGTCACCGCCAAGACGGAGACCTGACATGTTCGACATCCTGTGCGCACTGCTCGGGCCCCGCACCTGCCCGTGGTGCAGGACTCGGAGCACGGACACACCTCTCGACTGGCTCGTTGACCGGATACCGCGCTGGATGCTGCGGATCTGGATACTGCCTGACCCTCTGATCGCCCGTGCTGGCATCCACTGGTGCAACAAACACCACACCGTCAAGAAGGGGGCAACCTGATGGGCATCCTTGCCAGTGTCCCGACTGGGCTGTCCGGCACCCGCCACCAGCTGACCGACAAGCAGCTCGCGATCCTGACATTCGCGCTCACAGCCGCCCGCCCGGAGCGGGTGGACCACGGCATGTGCACCGGCCTCGATGAGACCGGAAACGACATCGCCCGCAGCTTGGGTGTCCCCACGCACGGTTACCCGGCCGACGATGTCAGCCTGCGGTGGCGCTCCATCTGCCAGGTCGATGTCATGCACCCGCCGCAGCGGGCACCGGTCCGGACCCGGCACATCGCCACCATCACCAGTCAGCTGATCGTCGTACCGACTACCCGGACACAGCAGTGGCGCGGCTCCGGGACGTGGATTGCTATCCGGACAGCATGGGCGTTGCACCGGCCCGTGCACGCAATCTTCCCAGGCGAAGACGAGATCTGGGAAAACTTCCAGCCGGCCGACCTGGAAAGGACACGAGCATGACCGCTCCCCGCACCTACACCCATCCTGACGTGTTCACGATCGGCGTGGCCGAAGGCTGGGCTGAGCGTGAGCGCGACCCGGTCCGTATCGACTGGCCGCCCCGGCAGGCTGCTGCTGCTATCCCGTTCGAGGTCATCAACGGCCGCCCGGTCAACCCGTGCGAGAAGACTGCCATCCGGTTCGGCCGCAACGAGATGGGCTTCTGGGGTGAGCAGCAGATGGCCGATGCGCTGGTCACTGTTACTGTGGCCGGCTGCCGGTACCTGCTCATGGTCGAGCGCGTCGACGGCTACGGCTGGGCCGTTCCCGGCGGCCACAGCGAGCCCGGGGAGACCGGCATCCAGGCGGCCGTGCGCGAGCTGGCCGAGGAAACCGGGCTGGCCGTCCACCCGCAGGCGTGCCAGGCGATGCCTGCCCGCTACGTGCCTGACCCTCGCTCCAGCGACGAAGCGTGGGCGGTCACCATCCCGGTTCACATCAATCTCGGCGGCGGCCCCACTGACGGCCTGCCGTTCGTGTCCGGAGGCGATGACGCCCGGCGAGCCGGCTGGATCCGGGCCAGCACCTACGAGCACTTGGTGGCCTCACTCGACCAGGGCTACCGCGGCCAAGTGTTCGCCGCCCACGTCAGCATGCTGCGCGAGTTCCTCGGCGGCACATCATGACCGGCCGCGCCGCGGCGTTCGCGGCCGTGTTCATCGCGTTCTACGTCGCGCACCAGGTGGGCGACCACTGGGTGCAGACCGGCGCCCAGGCAGCGGGCAAAGGCCGGCCCGGCTGGCCTGGCCGCCTCTCCTGCGCCGCGCACGCCGCCACGCTGACCGTCACGAAGCTCGCGGTCCTCGCCGCGGCCACCCTGATGCTCGGCATCCACCTGACGTCGTGGTCACTCGTGGCGGCCTTGGTGATCGACGCCGCCTCGCATTACTGGGCCGACCGGCGGACCACCCTCGCCGCGCTGGCCCGAACGCTCGGCAAGAGCGGGTTCTACGCGCTCGGTGCGCCCCGGGCCGGATGCGACGACAACCCGTCACTCGGAACCGGCGCGTACGCCCTCGACCAGTCCTGGCACGTCGGCTGGCTGTTCGCCGCCGCGCTTATCGCGTCGATCGGAGCGTCATAACATGACCGGCACACAGCACATGGTGGTGATCACCAAACCGGGCCACCCGACTGTCCGGTTCGGGCCTGCGGGTCCGGCAACAGCAGCCGATTGGCATCGCCGCCTCGGTGCCGCAGCAGGGCGCTCCGAGCACCCGCGCGACATGACCATCAAGGTGGTCCCTTACGATCCGGCCGCCGGTTGCGAGGACCCGGCCGACACCATCCCTGCGACTGCGTTCGACCTGGTCGCGCCGCTGATGGCAGAGGTGCCCGGCGATGGGAAGGGCGGCAACTTCCCCGATCTGTTCGACCGTATCTCCATGGTCCACGGCGCTGACAGAGCAGACCGGCTGTGGGAGACAGCCTGCCGGATCGCAGACGCCATCGAGGAATCGGACCCTCAGCCGTGCCCGCCACCGGACATGCTCGCCGGCCAGGACATGTGCCCGGGCCACCCGCAAGAAAGGTGGCCGTGCCAGGACACCAGGATCGCGTGGCGGGCCCGCGGCCTGGACCCGGACACTGAGGCCCGCCGTATCGCAACCGGCATCGCCCGCGACACCGGAACCGATCCGGCGAAAGCATGACCGCCGCCGACTGGCACGACAACCCGCGAGGGTTCGCCCACTGGGCTGGTGTCCCACGCACCGGCTGGCTGGGATGGCGCCGCCCGGCCGCCTGCCTCGAGTATGAGCACGCGGTCGCGGCGGCCAGCGCCGCGTTCCGGGCGATCATGACACCGGCTGATGCCGCTTTCGCGGCCGCGGCCGAAGCCGCCAAAGCTGCAGGCCCGAAGGCCCTCATCGCGCAACCGGCGATGAACGCCCACCAGGCCGCGTGGACCAGAGCCAAAGCGGCGTCCGACGCGATCCTCATCCCAGCCCGGGCCCGGTGGGATGCCGCCCGGGCCCGCCCGATCGCACCCCCGGCGGAACGGAGAGCTGCAGCGTGAGTATCCGGCCAGGCTCCCTCGCCGGCGAGGACATCAGGCGACTGCATGCTAATGAAAACGCCGCAGCAATAGCAGTGATAGCAGGGGAGTTCCTGTTCGAGGTCATCCCCACTGACCGGGCGCTGGCCGGCTGGCGGGCACCGCTTGGCCCGGATGGCAAACCGCTGGCCGCCAGCGAGCTACACACCGGGCAGGCAGCATGACCACCGGTGTCCTGTTCGCGATCACCACGGTGCTCTGCTTCGCCTGCCCGCACACCGAGCAGGCCCTGGACCCGGTCGCTGCCCACGACCTGATGGAGCAGCACTACACCAGTGCGCACCAGGCGCTGATTGACCGTTTGACAGGAGGCAGTACGCCGTTGCCCGGCCAAACGGCGAGACGCAGTGTAATACCAGGCACCCGACACACGCGAGGGGAAAATGCTCCACTTGACACCCGAAGACCACGCGACTGATCCACCCGAAAAGTGGGCCATCATCAAAGACTGCGACCGGTGGCTTCTCATGTCGTCATTGGGCGGAACGCTCGACTCGTATAAGCGGAAACTGGACGCTGAGGCGGCTCGCACGAGCGGACCTTATGTGAGCTTGTACGAAAAGGAAGGCCGCTGGTTCGCCGGTGAGTCCGTTGCGAACTGGAAGCCGTACGTACCATGACCGATCAGGAAGCACGCGGGTTCCCCGCAATGCGCGAGGACGCCATCGCCCAGGTCCGCGCGATCAAAGGTGTCGGCACTAAGGCCGAGCAGGTCGTGGACATCGTGTTGGCGTTGTTCGACGAGGAAGCGGTGGCCCGGCATGCCGACCGGCTGCTCGCGGACACCCGGATCCGGGCGATGGATTTCCGCAAGGGCATGAGCATGGACCTGGCTCCCGCCCAGGAACTGACCGCCCTGTGGGTTGGGGCCGCCCGCGGCATGCTCGGCGACGCACCCAACTACGTCGAGGGTGTAGCCGAGTTCCCGCCGCCCGGCGCTGATCTAACTGTCGGGCTCGCAGGGCAGGGAGAGCGGTTCGTGTACCGGATCGAGCGCGCTGGCAAAATCACCCCGCATCAAGCACGGCGCAACGCCGAAGCTGCGCTTGACCGAGCCAGGGTTGCCGGGCTGATCGCAGTGGACCTCCTGCTGCATGTGGCCGGTGAACGCAGCTATGACAGGGCCAAACTGAACCAGGTAGCCGAGGACCTCGCGGCAGCACTTAGAAAGGAATGAGCAGAAATGCCACACCCTCCCATATTCAAGAATGCGTCACCAGTGCCGACCTGGGATCTCGGATCTGCACCATCCGTGCTGATGGCCCGGTGGGGCAAAGATCACTGGACCACCTTCGCTTACATCGAAACGCGATGGGTGGACCACCGCGGGATGCTCGACCATGACCGCATGCGCTGCGACAGGCGGCGGCACCCGGTCTTGTACTCAGCTAAGCGTCGCGTGATCGCGTTCAGTACTGACGCCGACGCCGCCCGGTACCCGACACGGCTGAAAACCGAGAAACCTGACGGGGACGGCCGCTGGGGGGTTGCGGAGCTCGCAGGCCACGACGACTACGACTGCCTGAACGACGCAATCACCGCCGGCCTGATCGCAGCGATCATGCCCCGCCCAATGCCTGGTGACTTCTTCCTGGATGCACGGGACCAAGGTGTCCGTGTGGCAGGCGGTGAGCTGGTCCGGCCGCCGGTCACAGGCATGACCGAGATGTGGTTGATGACCGCCGCATCGTTCAACCTCACCGAGCACGGCCAGGCTGTCGCGGGGGAGTTGCGCGCACATTTGGCGGCCCGCCGGCCCGCACACCAGTTCATGCCGTCCGGGGAGTTCTGATGGCTGATCCGATCCGGTCGGTGGACTTGTTCGCTGCGGCGATCGCCGCGATGGGACGCGGCGAGAACCCGCTCAGCGACACGTTCTTCGCCACCCACCAAGTGAGCGGCCTTGAGGGTGCGGCGCTCGCTGGTCACATAGCTCAGGGGGCAGTGCTCAGCACCTGGGTGATCAACCATCCTGAGCAAGCGAGCGCCATGTTCATCCGAGTGGCGCTCGCCGTGGATGACGCCAAGCATGTGTGCCACGCAGCCGGTTGCCGCACCCCGGTGCATCCGAAGATGTTCATGTGCCGGCCGCATTGGTTCCGGTTGCCGAAACCAATGCGGGACGCGATCTGGGCGGCGTACCGGCCCGGGCAGGAGATCCGCAAAGACCCATCCCCGGAGTACATCAAAGCAGCCAGGGCGGCCATCGATCACATCGCCCAGTTGGAGGCGGCGTGACCGGGCCCAGGCAGCCGACACCGCCCCGGCGGCCGCGACGGAGCGAGAGCAGCACGCTCGCGCCTGGTGTGGTGGATATCCGGCTGACCGGCGCACCGGAAGATCTAGCCGCGGTCGCCTCGCGCATAGGCGGCCTGTTCGATGTGGTGAAGCAATCCGGCCAGTACGCGAACGATGGCGGCCGGGCCATGCGGGTGTATATCACCATCCGAAGGGACAGCAGCGAATGATCGAAAACCTGCCCATAGACGCCACTGATTTGATCGCCGACGCGTACGGCATCCAGAGACGACCGCGTTACCGAGTAATCCCGCAAACCGTTGGCTTGGCCACCGCACTGCTGGTCGCACAGAACGTCACCCGCCGGCAGGCTATTGGTATCGGCCGACCGCGCCGCCATCCTGCTGTTGACGCCGCCCTGTGCGAGGCTGCGGAAGCGTTCGCACTGGTGCTCGGCTTCGAGTCGCCTGCCGGGTGGCGCGGCGGCGCTCTCGCATCCCTGAGCAGCTTGCTCGGCTCGGGCTTGCTCGTCGAAAGTCACATGTTCTGGGTGACCGAGGATCGGGCCCGGAGGGATGTGAGGGACTGGGCGGCCGGCGTTGCGCCTGCCGGATTGTTTCCCTCCGCGTTCGATGTCTTGACCGCCAATCTGCTATCGCACCGGCCGCTGATGGCCAGCTGGGATTGCATCCACGAACGGACCGGGGTAACCCGCGAACTGCGCTGCGATTTGCAAGGCCACGATTTCCGCGCCCACCGGGATGTCCGCCACCCCGGATGCTTCCCGGATGTGCCGGTGCCGCAGTGATCGGCCGGACATACCTTGAGCGCGGCCAGCCGGTCACCGTGCTGGTCCGCTGGCGAAAGGGCGCACGATGCCCGCGCAACGTGCTTATCAAACGCCCCGATGGAAGCCAGGTTGTGCGACCTTTTCGCGGGCTGCGCCGAGGAAGGAGAACTCTGATTGATGGCGCTAACCCAGGTAGCTGACCTCTTGGCGGCGGCACGGGAACGCAGCGAACGCCCGCTGCTTCATGCCGGTGCGCTGCCCATCTCCAACGATGCCGTCCGGTGCCTGATGGAGTCGGCCGCCGATGTTCCCTGCCTCCTCGCTGCCGTAGAGGCCGCTCACCGGCCAGTGAGCGGGCGTTGCGCATGGTGCCGGGAAGCGGGCGGGCAGCGGATGAAGTGGCCATGCGGCGAATACCAGGCCATCTCTCGTGCCCTTCTAGGTGAATTTGAAGCGGAGGAGGCCGGCCGTGCCCATTAGCCAGATCGCCGGCGGTTGCTGGGTGCTCGGCGCTGTCAACGACGCCGAGTGGGTGCCGCATTTCATATCCGATGCAAGTGTCAGGGAGTGGGCACGAGCCAACGAGCCCGAGTCGCTGGCCACGATCAGGCAGCTTGCTGAGCCGTGCTGGACCGCTGTGTGTGACGGCCCTGGCGTTGGTCCTTCTGATGTCTGCGGGGTCGAGTTCGAGGACGGCGAAGGCGGTAACCACGGGCCCAGCCGGACAGTAACTGAGGACTGGATCGCCGCCCACGGCTGGCTGGTGCTCCGCGATGGAACCGTGTTCGGGTTGTGCTGTGAGGATGACTGGCCGCCAGCCAACCCGCCCGCAACCGTGTCACCTGGCCAACTCACCCTCGACGACCAGGATGTAGCCGATGCCTGACCACGAGAGCAAACCGCAGTGGTGGGAGAAGCCGGAGGGAAAGCGGTGGACCCGCGGCCGGTGGGAGTTCTACCGCGATCGCCGTGACTGGTTCATCGGGATGTTCCGGCCAGGCCCGCCCCGTGGGACGTATTTCGTGTTCTTCACCTTGGTCGCGAAGAAGAACCACCGGGCGGCAGCATGAGCCAGCCAGCCGGGGCGGAACCTCTGAATCTGCTTGTGGTCCTTGAGGAAATCAAACGGGAGCAGCCAGCGCCGTGCATCCACCACTCACCAGCTCGCGGGCTGTTCGCCCGGGCGGCCGAGTTTGAGGCGTGGCAGGAGCAGCACGGCGGGTTCGGGTCGTACAGCCGGTCACACGCGTGGCATCCGGCGATCATCGCCCCGACCGACCCCGCAGGTCGTTGCCAGCCAACTCTGCTATCAGCGGACATCCGCATCGCGCACGGACTCGATGTCAACCGGGAGCGCGCTTGCGCATGCGAGGAAACCAACCGGCTGATGTACAAGGGTGCCTGCTGCGGGTGCGAGTGGGAGGGCACGGCCCGCGATCACGAGAACAGTGCGGTAGAGGACGCGTGCGATCACTCGTGGCCGGGTTGGCGTGATCTGCCGACAGTGCCCAGAATGCCATCGGAGAACGGGCCGAGGGACAAGTTCGCCCGGGACCGGTGGACTGAGCATGTGAACGGGCTGTATCCGCCCGGGTGGCTGGAAGCGGGCGGCCCGATCCGCACTGTCCGCCGGCCGGCCGAATCTCGGCATGTTGAGGGCGGCACCCAGTTCGGCGGGTACGACATGAACGCCGGCCAGCGGACAGTGACCTGATGGCACCTGGTGGAACTCTCACCATCACGCCCTCGGCCGCGCCTGCGGAGCCGATCCAGGGGGAGCTGTTTCCCCGCGAGGACCCCGAGCCGGACCTGGCCAGTTACGACATCATCCTGGCGAACATCTCCGGCGGGAAAGACTCCCAGACGATGCTGCGGCAACTGGTCGCGGCGTGCACCGCCGCCGGGGTGCCGTTGGACCGGATCGTGTGCGTGTTCGCCGATCTCGGCAAGGATGACGAGTGGCCAGGCACGGAGGAAATCGCCCGGTTGCACGCGGAGCACTACGGGCTGCGGTTCATCACGGTCTGCAGGACGATCGCAGACCGGGTGACCGGCGAGCGGCGGCAGCAAGGACTGCTCGAGTACATCCTTCACCGTGGCATGTGGCCGGATGCGAAAAACCGGTTCTGCACCAGCGACCTGAAACGCGGCCCGATCTTGACTGTCATGACCCGCTTGGTCGGTGAAGTGCGGGCGTCGTGGCGGGTGATGCTGCCAGGTGCCCGGCGTTGCCGGCCGCGGCGGGTGCGGGTGCTCAACGTGATGGGCCTCCGCGCGCAGGAGAGTGTCACCCGGCGCCTCATGGCGCCGTTCGAGCACGACGAGAAGTCCAGCAACCAGACCTGCCGGCATGTGGATGAGTGGCTGCCGATCCACCGGTGGACTGCCGGCCAGGTGTGGGCTGATATTCACGCCAGCGGTGTCCCTTACCACTTCGCCTATGACCTCGGCATGCCCCGCTTGTCGTGCGTTTTCTGTGTGCTGGCATCCGGGTCGGCGCTGGTTCTCGCCGCCCGGCACCACCCGGACGGTGCACGGAAACGCCTGCTCGTTGAGCGCATATTCGCTTGGCGACGGCTCCGGTCGGTCACCGCGGTCATCCTCGCGGCCAGCAACGGCACGGTGTCAACAACAACCGCGGTGTTCATGATCAAACGGGTCATGCGGTCCGGTCCGACGTTCCAGAACGGCCGGTCGATGGCGGATGTCATAGCGCGGGCGGCGGCTGAGCCCGCTGGCAGGCCGGTCCAGGACTGGGCGGCTTGACCGGCAGGCGCACGGGAAGGTCGCAGCGGGTGGGGGACTTATGGCATCATCTGGGACATCCGGGGGGATAAAGGACAGGTGGCAGTTCGCGTGCACAGGCAGATCTCAGTTGGCCCACGACATGGGGGCGCGTTATGGGCGACAGCCCCGCCCCCATCATTGATGCGGAGCGGGCGGCGAGCATCGCCCGGCTGCGGGAGAACCGGGACCGGCTCACCGCCCAGATCGCAGCGATAGATGCCGAGCTGGCCGCGAGCAGCGTGAACTTGCTACTCGAGCAGCGGGCCGCACTCAACACTGAGATCACCCGGGTGAACAGGGCGTTGAAAGCGCTGGGTGCGCCGATCTCCGATAGGCGGCTGCGCGGATCCAAAGGCGGCCCGACCGATCTGATCCGCCAGTTCGCCCCGCCCGGTCACCGCGGCGATTTCACAGCGCAGGATGTTGCGGCATCCCCGTTTGCTGCCGGGTGGCGGACCCGCGCCCAGGATCCGGTTCTGGCGATCAACCATGCGCTGAACCGGCTGGCGGAAACAGGTGAGTATGAGCGGACCGGGGTCAAAGGCTGGTACCGCCGGTCAGCATCATGACCGGAACGCATGCAGATCCTGATCCGGCGCTGACCGCAGCCCGGCGTGCCGACCTCATCCACAGCCTGCACTCGTACAGGGCTCACCTGCTGCAAGAGCTGGCTATCACGACGGCAGCTATCGAACAGTACGGCGCGGTCAAAGTACCGCGCGCCCAACCGCATCCGGCCCGCCGGGGAACTATCACACTGCTGCGCGCTTACATCGCAACCAATCCCGGGCGTATAACTGAGGCGGCCGCGTACGAGTGGCTGCAGCGGCACGGCTGGGAAAGCGCCGCTAATGACAGGCACGCCGCGGTGAGCACAGGCTTGGCTAACTTCGCCACGTGGGGGCATCTCGTGAGGACACGCCAGGGTGTATATGAAACTCCAGCAGCGATTGTGGCCGCGCACCAGGCTGCTGATGCCAATCGGCCTGTGTGAGAGCTGCGGCTGATAGCACGCGAACACCCCCAGGAAGGCCGGAACGCCCTTCACCCCGTCCTGGCCAGGGCAAGCCAATTCGTGTCATCGTGCGTTACGATAGGCAGATCGCACGACATCGAATGGTCTGGCACTAACCGCCTCAGGGGGACGGCACTCATGGCCCAGAAAGTTCTGGTAACTAGCCTCTGCGACCTGCCGCACGATGGCGCAGAGATCGACGCGGCAAACAGGATCGAGTTCGGATGGGGGGGCTTGTCCTACGAGCTTGACAGCTGCGACTCGCATGCGAAGGAAATCACGGGGGAGTTTGAAGGGCTGATCGCGTCCGCCCGTCAAGTATCCGCGAAACGCCCGCCGTTGAAGCGGACCACGAAAACCCGCAAGCACGATGCGGCTGTCCGTGAGTGGGCGGCGGCGATGGGGTACAAGATCAGTGACCGGGGCCGGATCCCCGCGCATATCCTTTCCGATTACGCCCGCGAGCACCCAGGGGAGTAACTGTCATGGCCGTCCAGGGCAGCGAGCCGGATCTTGATCCGCGTATCATCAGCGCTTTGCACCGTATCGAGATACGTACGCCGGGGACTGCGGCGGAAGCCCGGCGCGCTGCCCTGGCCGAGTTGCCGCGGCTTCTCCGCGAGTTGAGCGAGCTTGATGCGGCCACCAGCCCGCCCAGCGGATAAGGGCACGCTGTGCGCTGCCAATACGCAGCGCACAGTGGCCCGTGCGGCACCTTGAGGTCCACACAGCACGACGACCATGGTGCACGCACGCAACTATGCGCTACTGCACCCGACGCCCGGAGGCGTGGCTTACAACACTGCACGGGTGAACTGCTCGCGGGAAGTAACACTAAACCAATTGCATGCCAGTCCAAGATCATGTAGTCTTAGTATCAGTCAATGATACAAGGTGGTCAAAGGGTGAAACCCGCAGCCAGGATCGCAGGATCCCTGCACCGGCACCAGCCGGCAGCGGGCGACCCTGCCCTGCGCTGGAATGGGATGGAGAAGGCCACCGGAGAGCCTTCCGGGTAGCACCAAGCTAACCGCGAAGGCCGCCCCCGGGACCAGGACCCGGCGGGCGGTTTTCTGTTAGCCGGAACAGTTTCATAGGGATGTAGCTCAACTTGGTAGAGTAGCGGTCTCCAAAACCGCTGGTTGTGGGTTCGAATCCTGCCATCCCTGCGGAGCACCACCCTTCGGGGGGAATGTGCCTGGCACACCTTGATAACTCCACAGCGGAAACACCATGATTAACCGTTCCCGTCGCGCGGCGTGGCCAGCCGGCCGGTCGCGCGACGGGAACACCATGGGGCTTTAGCGCAGCCCGGTAGCGCGCCTCGTTCGCATCGAGGAGGCCGCCGGTTCGAATCCGGCAAGCTCCACGGCGGGAAGTTGAGGGTTCGAATCCCTCCTGGTCCACGCATTGGGCTGGTACCTCAATTGGCAGAGGCCCGCATCTTGGGACTGTAGCTCAGCTGGTAGAGCACCTGCTCGGCAGGCAGGGGGTCCGCGGTTCAAATCCGCGCAGTTCCACCGTCCCGGTTGCGGCATGCCGCACGATGGGGCAAGCGGTGTGCTGCCGCCAGCAACGTGTACGCAGTAAGGGCGAGCGGCCCGGAACTGGCTCCGTGACGACGGGGCAAAGCCGGGCGGCGGCAGTACGGGCCGTCTTTCAGGGGATGTAGCTCAGCTGGGTAGAGCAGCCGCCCTGCAAGCGGCAGGTCATCGGTTCGACTCCGTTCATCTCCACCAGGTGCCCGGTCTCGTGGCCTAAGCCGCCACGGGGCAGGCGGGCACCCCGTGGCCGGCGTGCCTCCCGGGTGGCTCCCGGGCCGCCGGCCACGTGAACGGGATGTAGCGCAAGCTGGTAGCGCACCTGGTTTGGGACCAGGGGGTCGTCGGTTCGATTCCGGCCATCCCGACTACGGCTACTTAGCTCAGTCGGTACGAGCGCGCCCCTGAAAAGGGCGAGGGCCCCCGTTCGATCCGGGGAGTAGCCACTGTGCGGGCGTGGCCGAATGGTTTAGGCACCTGGCTTCCAACCAGGACACGCAGGTTCGATTCCTGTCGCCCGCTCTCCGCGCCGCTAGCTCATCTGGCAGAGCAGCAGACTCTTAATCTGCGGGTGCGGGGTTCGAGTCCCTGGCGGCGCACACAGAAACGGGGGTGAAGGCGATGAGGCCGGCGATCCTGATCGACGTGGATGAGGTCCTCAACCCCTCGTTCCGCTGCAACCCCCCGTACTGCCGGTGCCACCCCCACTGGATCCGGGCGTTCGCTTACGCCCGGGACGGGCAGAAACTCAAGCTGATCCTCAACCCGGCGCACGGCCCGGCCCTGCTGCAGCTGGCCGCCGACACGGGTGCGGAGCTCGCCTGGTGCACATCCTGGGAGGACCAGGCCAACGACGACATCGGACCCCGGATCGGCCTGCCCCGGCTGCCGGTGGTCCCGTACCCGCCCCGCCCGAAAACAGGCCCTGGCTCAGTACTGGCCGTGGGCGCGTGGAAAGCACGCCACGCCGTGGCATGGGCCGCACGCCGCCCGTTCGCATGGTTCGAGGATGAGCCCGACGCGGGCCCGGAATGCTTCCGGCTCCTCGGTGCCGCACCGCACCTGGTGATACCGGTGGACCGCCGGACCGGGCTGACCGTGGGCCACATGAACGAGGCTTGGGACTGGCTGAGCGAGCTTACGCGGGCGTAACCCAATCTGGCAGAGGTGGCAGTCTCAAAAGCTGCACGGTGCGGGTTCGAGTCCCGCCGCCCGCACTCACCTGACGAAGGTGAACATCTCGGTCAGGTGCAGGATATCGAGTAGCCGGCGGACAGCCTGTGATGGTGCCCGCAACGCCAGCGTGCTGCCTGTCTCTGCCGCCAGTTGTCGGGCGGCGAGTAGCACGCGGATCCCTGATGCGTCCATGAATGACACTGCGGACATGTCCGCGATCAGGTCAACCGGGCCGCCGTAGAGGACAGTGCTCATGGCGTTCCCCATGGCAGCGCAGGTGGCGATATCAATCTCGCCGGAGATGCGAACTGTGGTGATGGTGGACAGCAGAAGGTCTGTCATTGCGGGGGCCCTCCGCACTTGTGCAGCGCGATAGGGCTGGGTCCGGACCCTTTGGCGGCGACTATATCCCGATCATGAGCGGGGTTGTCCAGGCACATTGGCAGAGTCTAGGCGATTAGGCAATTGCAAGATGTTCCGGCCCGTAGGGCTGGGAGTAATGCCGGGTGGGGTAATTGGCAGCCCGCGAGGCTCTGATCCTCGTCGTGTAGGTTCGAGTCCTGCCCCGGCAGCTAAGATGTTGCGCCCCCGTAGCTCAGTGGTAGAGCGACCACCTCGTAAGTGGTAGGCCAGCGGTCCGATTCCGGTCGGGGGCTCAGGGAGACCGGCAGAGACGCCCTGTCCTGGCCAGGACAGGGCGTGCGATACCGGAACTGTCTCCCAGGTCCCGGCCAGGAGATGGCCACCTGGTCAAGGAAGCCAAGTCCTGTATCATGGCGCTACGGTCATCAAACCTGTTGACTGCGGCGCCGGCGGGATTCGAACCCACACCCAAACCATACGACTGGCATGCTCATCCATTGAGCTACGGCGCCTGAAGCTGGCCCGTACGACCGTGTCCGCCAAGGCCTGGTCGTCGGGCCTTCTTCCATCTTGGGTGGCTGATGGACAGGGACCGGATTCTCCCACCCGGCTTGGCGCACGGAACCGGTGTACGTGTTGCGGGCCGCGTCCTCGTAGACCAATGGCAGGAGTCACGGCCCCGAGGAGGCCGGCAGTGTGCGTTCGAATCGCACCGAGGACACATGAGCGATGACTACGACCTGACCTCCGTGCATTACGCCGAGCCGGTTTTCGGCATGCAGATGGGCACCGGGGTCCTCCGCACCCACGGCGCCTCGGCTTGCGCCGGCCGGGCCTGCTGCATCCACAACCCGTCCGCCCATCACATGCGCGGCTGGGAGATGAACTGGCGCGGTGACCTGCGCGTAATGGAGCGGATCTGCCCGTGCCATGGCGTCGGCCATCCGGACCCGGATGATGTGGCGTACCGGCGCTTGATCGGCCGCGGCGGTGGCACCCACGGCTGCCATGGGTGCTGCCATGCCGGCCATGCGCCGGATGATGGGACCGGGCACTCTATGCCCCTGTAGCTCAGTTGGCAGAGCAGCCCCCTTGTAAGGGGCAGGTCGCAGGTTCAAATCCTTGTCAGGGGCTCCATAACCGGCCAGACTGTTACAATGCGTGACATCCTGGGTTTTCCTGGCCGGAGGCCGCAGTGACCAAGCAACGATCCCCCTGGCTTCTCATCCTGATCTTGGTTGCCAGTTACGCGATCGGCCACCTGGCCGGCCTGATCCTCACCGCCGTGATCGCGTTCCTCGCCTACCTGGTGTCCGTTCGGATGAACCCGCGGATCGCGTGCCGCAAATGCGACGGCAAAGGCCGGTTCAACGGGTGGCTGTTCACCTGGGTGTGGCACTTCTGCCACCACTGCGCAGGCAAGGGCGCCGGAATCCGGTGGGGTGCGGCACGGTGGGGGACTGAGGCCGCCCGCGCTGAAGCGCTCCGGAACCAAACCACGCTGAAGAACGCGACCACTCGACGCCGCTGATTAGAAGGAACCGCCGCTTTGGGTAGCAAGCATGAACGGCACGCACGATCCAAGGAGTGGGACACCCCACCAGCCCGATCCGCTGAGGTGCGTGCCGCTGCGGTAGCAGACCAGGGCGAGCCGGTGAAACGGACCCCGGCCCGGAAGGACACAGCCCGCTGGTGCGGCGGTCACACCGGTCGTGAACACGCCCCGCATCTGATGACACCGGCAGAAACGACTGGGTGGCGGCAGCGCGCATGCGGGTGGGTGACCACCTGGGACCGCAGGGAACGCGACTACAAGATCGCATGGCGTTGCGGGCACTGGGTGCGGTGCGGGCAGTGCGGCCGGACCCTCCGTGACATCGGATCCCTGGAGCTCACCGAGTGCAAGACTTACCCCGGGACCAAGGTGCAGCGCGCCGCAGCCGAGGCAGACCTGGCCGACTACCGGGTGCGCAGGGCGAAATGGGCCAGGCGCAGGCTGGTGATCAACGGGCCACAGGGATACCGCAGATCCCGTTAGCCCGGTTCGACGTAGTAGCCGACACCAGGAAAGCCGCACACAGGGCAGTCGTTCTGCGTGTGATCCGATCCGGGGATGCCGGCGCACGCTGCCACCAGCAGGGCACGGTACGCCGCGGTGTACTTCTCGCCTGTGCGCTCCATGCGCTCCCGGACGAGATCCTTGAGTTCGCCGCTACCTGTCATCGTTCATCCGCTGCCCGGCGGCCGCTGCCCGCGCTCCGGTCGCCGTGATTGCTGGGCGATGACAGTAGGTGGTGAACGCGATCCCGAACTTTGCGGTTCGTGGGGTCCTTGTCCTCGGCGCTGACGTGGACGCGGGCCGCGGCAGCTCGGAGAGTGGCAGGCGCTCTCAGCCAACCGGAAGTGTAACAGCCGATGGGGAATAGGGTAATCAGGCAGCCCGCCAGGTTTTGGCCCTGGGTCTTGTGGAGGTTCGAGTCCTCCTTCCCCAGCTAGCAACGGGGAGGGACCGTCAATGTCGAACCGGTTCGTGACGGCAGACCTGCATCTGATGCACATCGCTCAGTCCGGCCGCCGTGGTTACGCCACTGCCGCCGAGCACGATGAAGCGATCATCACCACATGGAATGAGATCGTGCGACCGCGCGACATGGTGATCGTGCTCGGCGATGTCGGCGTGGCCCCATCCCGGCTGTTCCTGCCGCTGATCGGGCAGCTGCACGGCACCCTGGACTTGATCTCCGGCAACCACGACGAGGTACACCCGATGCACCGTGGCGCGGCGGCGAAGATGGCGGCGTGGATAGGGCCCGGACGGTTCCGGTCGATCGGATCCCAGGGCATGCTGCGGGCTGGCACGCACCGGGTAATGCTGTCCCACTTCCCGTACAAGGGTGATCACACAGCGAAAGACCGGTGCGCGGAGTGGCGTCCCCGGGATGAAGGGTTGCCGTTGTTCCACGGGCACACGCATTTCAAGGATCGCGGCGGCGGCCAGGTGGTCCATGCCGGCTGGGATGCGTGGGGAGCACCTGTCCCAGTCGATACGCTGTGTGCGTTGATTGCCGCGTAAATTTAGGCCGCTGTAGCTCAGCCGGCAGAGCACCTGCATGGTAAGCAGGAGGTCCCGGGTTCGATTCCCGTCAGCGGCTCGGCGGGGGAGAGTTAACCAATCTAGCGCCTGGACGCTCTCCCCCGCGCGTGTGGATGTGGCTCAGCTGGTAGAGCATCACCTTGCCAAGGTGAGGGTCGCGAGTTCGAATCTCGTCATCCACTCCGGTTGCCCAGTTCCCCGTAACTTGGTATAGTTGAGCAAAACTAGGTTACGGGAAGCTGGGATCTTGATATGGCAGAGCTGCAGGCCATCCTCGCCATCCAAATCGCCGGGGACCGTCCCGGCGGCGGGCGCACCTACTCCCACGAAGAAATCCTCGACGGGGCCGACTGGGCAACACGTGCGCAAGTACTGGATCACATGCTCAGCCAGATTGACTTGCGATACCGCACAGCCACAGAGACCTCACGAGCCGATATGACCATCCTCAATTTCACCGTCGAGCCGAACAACCTGTGATGGAACGGCAACTCCGCGGTGGCGAGGTGGGCGGCTAGTTGCTGTACCTCGCAAACCCGTCAACGACGCCTATACGGCAAGCCATGACCAGCTATGAACTCGGCTGCATCATCACCCCCAGGCAAGGCAACCGCCTCCCCAGGGAAGCGCTCTGGGGTGCCGACAACGGGTGCGGCCCTGGAAAAAACGGCATGATCGGCCAAGGGTTCCCCGGCTACGAGCCCTTCCTGGGAATGCTCCAAGACCACGCCGACTACGCCGACGATTGCTTGTTCGCGGTAGCACCCGATGTGGTAGGCGATGCGGACGGGACGCTTAAACGGTCCAAGTGGATGCTCGAATGGATCCGTTACGCCGGCTACCCGGCCGCGCTCGCCGCTCAAGACGGACTGGAGAACCTGACGGTGCCCTGGGATGATTTCGACGCCTTGTTCATCGGCGGCAGCACAGCGTGGAAACTTGGCGCCGCGGCCCGCCGGCTGATCGCCGAAGCGAACCGGCGGAACAAGTGGGTTCACATGGGCAGGGTCAATACACTGAAACGTCTCCGGTACGCGGCCACGGTCGGATGTCACAGCGTAGATGGCACGTTCCTCACATTCGGCCCGGATATCAACCTGCCGCGGCTGCTCCGGTACCTCCGGATCGTCAACACGCAACCAACTTTGTGGGCGTCGAGCTGGCCGCCGCCGCTCCCGTTGACGGTCGCAGCATGACCGGCCAGATCCATGTAGCAGGCGAGGGTCAGCAGCTTGCCTTGCCGGGAACGCTATGGCCAGCAGGCTGCGACCGCGGGCAAGGAGACCCGCTGTTCTTCGGGAAGCTTAAAAAGGACCAGGCGAACGACCTGATCGCAGCGTTCGGTCACCCACTCGGCCCGTTCACCCGCCCGTTCGGGTACCAGGCATGGGGCCTGGCGATCGATGGGCAAGCCGTCGCTGTCGCGATATCCGGATCAACTGTCGGCGCGACCTCTGCCGGATACAAGCGCAGGCAAGTTGTCGACCTCGCCCGGATCGCACGCCACCCAGACCACCCAGGAGTCATGAGGGTCATGCTGCGCTTGTGGCGGGACTACCTCGCGCCGCGGTGGGATTACGGAGACGGGCAGGTGCAAGCCGCTGTCTCCTACGCACTGCCCGGCAAAGCAGGGAACCTGTACCGGTTCGACGGGTGGAAGCTTCACGGGTACTGCAAACCGTGGGCTGGCGGCGGCACCTGGAGCAAACCGTCGAAAGCGAACGGGATGGCTGATGGGGTAAAGAAGCTGTTCTACTACGAGTACCCGCAGCGGGTGGCGTGATGCTCGCCACTGAGGCAGATGTACTGCGGACCCTGAGAACCGGCACTTACACCGTCAGCGAACTGTACGACCTGTGTGAACAGCGAACAGTGGTCGGCCGGGATGGTGGCCAGGACCCCATCCCGGCCCACTCAGGTGATCTCCGGTGGAAGCGCCGCGTTCGCGGCGCTCTGGAGACTCTGCGCCGGGCCGGCCGGGCCGAGCGGATCGACCGGACCTGCTGGGCAATCCAGGGCACACCCCGCCAGCCGGCCCGCCTGCTGCTGATCGTGACCGGCGCAACCCCGCGTGACTTCGAACTGCGATTGCAGGCCGCGGCCGAACTGCTCGCCGAACTGGACGAGCCTGCCGACCTGGTGCTGTGCGACCCGCCGTACGGACTGCGCCGCGGCCGCGGCCACTACACCGACGGCAACGGGTACCGCCGCGACCACACCAGCGTGATCGGCGGCTACGTCGACGTCGACCCGGGCGAGTACTCCGACTTCACCCACGATTGGATCCGGGCCGCAGCCGCTGCGCTCCGGCCGGCCGGGCAGCTCGCCACGATCACCGGACCGCAGCGTGCCGCGATCGTGCAGTGCGCCGCCGAGCAGGCCGGGCTCACCTGGGTCAGTACCATCGCCGCCCGGCGCACTTTCCCGCTGGCCACACTGCGCCGGCCAGCCGCAGCGCATTGGGCCATCACGGTCATGTGCCGCAACGCGCTGAGCAACCCTCGCCGGGTGTTCAACCCGCCACCCGATCTGCCCAGGGCCCGCAGCGGCCACCCTTACCCGCTGGACTGGTGGGCTGACGGCAACGGCCGGGCCGACCGCCCCGGGCTGCTCCGCTACGACAACAGCCTCCCGCTTCCCCTTGTCCTGCGGGCGGTCACCGCGTTCAGTAACCGCGGCGAGCACGTCGTAGACCCGTTCCTCGGCGCGGGCACAACCGCTGTCGCCTGCTGGAAAACCGGCCGGCGCTTCACCGGCAGCGACCTGAATCCAGCCGCCGTCCGCTTCGCAGCCGCACGGCTGCTCGATGAGCACGCCTGGCCGGATGAGCGCGAGCCAGGATTGTTTCCCGCAATGGATGTCGCGCCGTGAGCACCGGCCTGGCCGCGATCAACCTGGACCTGATCGAGGACGCGGCGAACATCCTGGCGTGGCGCGGCTGGTGGGAACCCGGCGATGAGGACAGCTTCGTACCCGACGAGCTCGTCACCGAACTGATCGAGGCTGCCCGGGCTCCTTGCGAGGTCTGCAGCACACCGGAGGGGGTGTGCAGCACACCGGACGAGGTGGCCGATCACTTCCTCGCCCGCAAACAGGAAGAGTGGGAACGGTCCTGGCCGGCGTGGGCATGCAACTGCGGTCACGTTTACAAACTGCTCAATGAAGAGTTCTTCGAGGTCGCAGACAACGGGTTCCACGGCCCGTTCTGCGCCGGCATGGCCGGGGAGCAAGATTGCCCGCACCCATCCTGCGCGAGCATTCTGCTCGGCGGCCACCTGCCGGGGGATCGCGCCGGGTGCATCCGCCGCGGCAGCAAGAACCGGGTCAAGCACAGCGACGCATGCCGGGGATGCGGCTGCAAGTTCGCGGATACGATAGCCGACCAGCTCAACCCGCAGCAGGCCCTGTTCTAGAAGATCCTGGCAGTAAAGTCGTGCACCTGCGCTCAGCGGGTTGCGGCACAATCGTGCGGGCGGTGATCTGAATTAGTCCATCGGGATCACCGCCCGCGCGCCTTGCCCCTCTAGCCCAATCCGGCAGAGGCGCCACGTTCAGGGCGTGGAGGTTCGGGGTTCGACTCCCCGGAGGGGCACTTGGGAGGGGTCGCCTAGTCGGCCTATGGCGCGTCACTGCTAATGACGTTGGGCATTGCGTCCCTCGCGGGTTCGAATCCCGCCCCCTCCGCACGGAGACGTCGCGCAGTGGCCTAGCGCTCTAGTCTTGAAAACTAGCAGAGCACGGGAGTGTCTCTCGTGGGTTCGAATCCCACCGTCTCCTCCAAGGGCATGTAGCTCAGCCGGTTAGAGCACTCCCCTGATAAGGGAGAGGCCGGAGGTTCAACTCCTCCTGTGCCCACTGCCAGCAGGCCACTGCGGCCGGGGTTGTCGCAGCGACAACAGGGCCGGGAAGCCCCCGGGCCGCGGGCCTGCTGGCCACGACGGGAGCGGTGGTGTCAGGGCGGCAGCGGCAGCGGAACCGGCTCGGGCGGCGGCAGGGGTGGATCTGCCCGTGGTGCCGCCTCCCGATCACCCGCGCCCAGTTCGCGGATGCCACCCGCGACCATGTGATCCCGAAGTCCCACGGAGGCACTGCGGTACTGCGGAACCTCCAGTTGCTGCACGGCGAGTGCAACGCGGAGAAAGCGAGCCGGTGCCTGGGTTGCCCCCGGTGCGTCCCTGGCGAGATAGCTCAGCCGGTCAGAGCGTCCCGCTCATAACGGGATGGTCGCAGGTTCAAGTCCTGCTCTCGCTACCAGTACGCCAACATGCAGTCCTAGATAGGGGAGGTGAACGGGTTGAAACCCTGCGGTAAACAGATACGCATCGCAGGCCCTGTTAGCTCAATTGGATAGAGCAGCGGACTTTTAATCCGCGAGTTCTGGGTTCGAGTCCCAGGCGGGGCACAATGCGCTGTTAGCTCAGTGGATAGAGTGACTGCCTTCTAAGCAGGGGAGCGGGGTTCGAATCCCTGACGGCGCGCAAAGCACAAGGCAAGCCCTGGTGGGGTAATTGGCCAGCCCGCCACCCTCTCACGGTGGAGACTGCCGGTTCGAATCCGGTCCGGGGTACGGCGCGGTAGGCAAAATGGAGAAGGCCGCCAGACTTTCAACCTGGTGACTTGCGGGTTCGAGCCCCGTCCGCGCTACTATGGGATCACGACGCGGGGTGGAGCAGCTCGGTAGCTCGGTGGGCTCATAACCCACAGGTCGCAGGTTCAAATCCTGTCCCCGCTACCGCCGTGCCGGGTCGGCTCCGGTCGCGGCTAATTACGGCTGGCAGACGTGCTAGGGCCCGTGGCGGATTGGGGATCTAGCCGACCCCGCGTGAAGCGCGACGGGCACCAACCTTTCCCCCGTAGCTCAATAGGCAGAGCGTCCGGCTGTTAACCGGTTGGTGTTGGTTCAAGTCCAGCCGGGGGAGCGATGGTCCTGTAGAGCAGGTTGGAGTGCTCGCCACCCTGTCAAGGTGGAGGTCGCGGGTTCAAATCCCGTCGGGACCGCTAAACCCGGTTAGCTCAGTGGCAGAGCACCACGATGACAGCGTGGGGGTCGGAGGTTCGGTTCCTCCACCGGGTACAGGCACCTGGGAGCCTGGCTTCAAATGGCAGGAGCAAAGTGATAACGCGCCGAAAGGCTATGCCCACTCCGGTGGGCGGGTAGCGGTCGCCCAGGTGCCGTTGCACACCGAGAGGATCGCCTTGCTGACCGGGTATGTCTTGCTGCCGGGTGATTGTGACAGCCCGGCCGCGGCAGCGTTAGGCTCCCGGCATGCTTCTCTCTGACCGGGACATCGCCGACGCGATCGCGGCCCGCGACCTGGTGGTAGACGGCGAGCTGGCCAGCGACTCATTCCAGCCTGCCAGCCTCGATCTGCACCTTGGCGCCGAGTTCCGGGTGTTCCTCAGTCACCGGGTCGCTTGCATCGACACTGCCGGCGGCCAGGGGGATCTCACTGAACCGGTAGTGATCTCCGACGGTGAGCCGTTTGTCCTGCACCCCGGCGAGTTCGCCCTCGGCTGCACTGTGGAGGCCATCACTCTCTCCGATGATCTGGCCGCCCGGCTCGAAGGCAAATCCAGTCTCGGCCGCCTCGGCCTGCAAGCGCACTCCACCGCCGGGTGGATTGACCCAGGGTTCAGCGGGCAGATCACCCTGGAGTTGTCCAATGTCGCCCCGGTACCGATCAAACTGTGGCCTGGCATGAAAATCGGCCAGCTGTGCTTGTTCCGCCTGGGCGCCCCGGCGTTGCGCCCGTACGGGCACCCGGGCCTCGGCTCCCGTTACCAGGGGCAGCGAGGCCCGGTGCCGTCCCGGGCTGGTTAGTGGCTGGAGTAGGAGCTGGTGGTCCGTCGCCACCGTTCCGTCCACGCCCACTGGTCTAGCACCAGTTGGGTGAACGACTGGTCATCCATCTGCATGGTGTCCGTCACGGACCACCTGAGCATCTCGATCGCCGCGTCGTAGTCGGCGGTGTGGTTCTCCGGCTCGGGCAGGTCGGCGTGCCGGTCCGCCTTCTGGCCGGCCCGCAGTTCGGCGATCCGGTCCTGGTGCCAGCCGATCATCTGCTCCCGGTAGGCGACGATAGCCTCCTGGTAGGTGGCGAGGTGCGCGGCCCGGTTGGCTTCCAGCGCCTCGAGCAGCCTGGCGCGGTCAACGGTTACTGGTCTCATTTCTTGCTCCCATAGCTCAGTGGATTAGAGCGCCGCCCTCCGGAGGCGGGTGCCGCAGGTTCGAGTCCTGCTGGGGGCGCGCTTAACTGCTCAGCGGATCTGTGCGCGGTGCCGGCCACTCGGGGGCCGCTGTGAAATCGGCCGGGTCGACGCTGCCGAGCTCGCAGACGCGGGTGACCAGGTCGATGTACGCGGCGCTGGGATCGTCGCCGCGGCCGATCGGCCACCGTTCCTGGTTGGCCCGGTGCCAGAAATCCTGGCACTCGATGTCCGATGCGGCCCAGTCCGTCCAGGGCGTCTCGGTCAGCATGTGCGGGTCCACGGGGAACGCCAGCCAACTGCGACCCTCGTAGGTGCCGTTGTACCTGGCCTGCACAACAACCGCAGGCTCGGCTTCTGGCCGGTTACCGAAACCACCTGCGGTGATGTAAAGCTTCGCGGTCAGCATTATTTTTCCGCCGGGTGCACCGGGCCACTCAACGAAGATGCTTCGCTCATTCACACCGGGCATTGTTTCACGTATCGTTACCCCCGTGGCCCAACGGATAAGGCGCCAGACTACGGATCTGGAGTGTGCCGGTTCAACTCCGGCCGGGGGTACAAAGGCTTTCCGGTCTGAACGTCCCATTCCGCCGGCTGCACGGCTGGTGCAGATCAGCATGCCTTACGCCACGTTCGCTGTGGCATTCGCCGATGGTGTGATTGTCGCTGCCGCGCCCATCGCCCAGTGGGCAGTAGGTAAAGATGTGAGCACTGTCAAGGACTACTACCAGCGGAAAGGTGCTGTGTTCGCGCACGTCCCAGGCACACCCGGTTAGCTCACCGGCAGAGCGCCTCGTTCACACCGAGGAGGCAGAGGGGTCGGCACCTTCACCGGGTACAGGTCACCGTAAACTAGCCGGGTAACCGGCCTTGGTGGGTGTAGCTCAGTCAGGCCAGAGCGCCCGGTTGTGATCCGGGTACGCATCGGTTCGAATCCGGTCACCCACCCCAAAAGAGCCCTGCTGTGCGGGGCGGAGTGACAATGCGGGAAGGCTGGACCGGGCAAGCATGGGCAAGGGCCAGGGTGCGGGCAACCCAACCGGCAAAGGACGCGCACCTAGGAAGCCCGTAGCGCGCACGGACAGGAAACGCTGGTGCAAAGACCAGCATGGTGTCAAGCATGTCCCCCATCTCGTTTTCAGGCCCCGGGGCGTGGCATACACGGAGTGCCGGCTAGCACGCGATTTTGAGGTATGGTGCCGGGATGGCTGGGTGTGCATGCACAGAGACGAGTGCGCCCGATGCGGCCAGGTGCTCCGGCCCCGGCTCGGCGGCATTCCCCGCGAGGAATGCCCGACCTTTCAGCAAGCGATGAAAGACGAAACCCGTGAGATCCTCGCCGACCCGCTCGTGCTGATCCGCATCCGCCAGGCGCAAGCTGTGGTGGCGGCCGGGAACATTACCCGCAGCGTGCAAGCAGTCCGGTCACTTCTGCGTGTCCCCGGGAACCGCACATGACCACCTGGCAACCCGGTGACATCTACGAGGATTGCGCGTTCCACCCGGTGCTCTGCTACCTGGTTATCCGCCGCCGCCGCGAGGGCAGCCCGTGGTGGCGGCTCCTGCTCGCCGACGACTGGGATCTGTGCGGGATATCGCTGCTCGACGGCTCCCGGCCGCGCACATGCTCAGTGAAACACTGCGCACCGCAGCGGATCACCCTCGACCAGGCGCTGAGCATGCGCGGCACATGGGAGCAAGGCCACCGGCGCCCAGAAGATCACGCGTCAGCGGAGGCTGAGCTGGATGCGATGCTCACCAGCATGCGCACAATCGATGCGCTGCCGGATGCCACCGGTAAACGGGTCGTGGCGTGGCTCATGTCCCGGTTCAGGGTCAGCTGCGGCTGTGATTGATTTGAGCTTGGCAGGTTGCCCGAGCGGCCAAAGGGAACGGTCTGTAAAACCGTCGTGTAATGCTGCGCTGGTTCGAATCCAGCACCTGCCACGATGAAACCCACCCGCATCCCCTCCGGGCATGTCCCTCAGGTGTGCTGGCGCCTGCGAGGCCGCTGGCTCGTGGCCTACCTCGACATCAACACCCGGGCCCGGTGGAAAGTGCTCCGCGGGTTCAGCGCGTGCCTCCGGTTTGGCCCGCTTGACCCGCCAGACCCTGATGACCCGTACTGCTACCGGTCACCGTGCTGGGGGTTCACCCTCGATGTCCAGTCAGCCGATGACGCACCGAACAGGCTGCACCTGATGGGCCGCCGGTACATGGCCATCATCGGCCTGCCGGGCCGGGAGCGGGTGTTCACGGAGACCGGCCGGCTGGGCCTGGCGGTCATCGGCGAGTGGAAGCGCGGCCGGCTGCGGATCATGCGGTCACAGGCGTGGGACTGGCGGGCCGATGAGTGGGCGGGCCGGTGGAAGGTGCTCGCCGTCCACCCGGCCGACCACCGGGAACGGTGGGAGCGCGCCCACCCAGCGCAGGCGGCGCAGAATGCGGCCCGGCTCCGCCGCAGGCACATGTGGGCGGTCTTCAGCGCGGACGCCCTCCCGGACCGCTGGTACGTGTGCCCGGGGCACATAGACCACGCGCGGGCCCGGCGGGTCACATGCACGGCCTGCGGCCCGCTGAAGGCAGCGGAGGTGTTCGATCCGGGCCGGTGGTGGCTCACCCCCTGGACTCACGCGCAGATCGCAGTACTTGGCGCCGGGCAGAACAACCCAGCCGGCCGGCCGTACTTCCCGTACTTGTGCCGCGGCGGACTGCACGACGAGCGGGAGGAACCTGGCCCCCTGCTGATCCCGCACCTGAGCGGCTGGCGATGCCCGGACAGTGCGTGCCCGTACACGCAAAACTGGGCGCACGCTACCGCAGTCCCGGGCTAGTAGCTCAGCGGATAGAGCGCCTGCCTCCTAAGCAGGATGCCGCCAGTTCGATTCTGGCCTAGCCCACGATGGCCGTGTGACCGAGTGGCACAGGTAGCAGCCTGCAAAGCTGCGCACCCCGGTTCGAATCCGGGCACGGCTTCCACGTTTCCGCTGTGCTGAGTTCCCTACCCGGCGATGGGGGCGGGCTGCCGCCGCGGCGGCCGCGGCCGCCCGGGAGCGCCGCGGCCAGGCGCTGCAGCTCTGTGCACGACGATCGTCCGGTACCGCCACACCTTAGAGTTGCCAAACCTGTCGTCCTGCTCTGGCCACTCCGGGCTGCCGTCGCTGAGTGTCCGCTGGGACATCCGGTAGATCGACCCCGGCTTGAGACCGGTCCACTCGGCGAGCCTGGTGGCATCGGCCAGCTCGTCAATGATCGGCTCACACTGATCGAGCACCCCCGGCCCGTGTTCCCGGACCAGGGACACAAGGGTGTGGAAATCCGGCAGTCCGGTTACTGTCACTGGGTTACCTCCTGCCGTCGTCCACGTTTCGGTTTCGGGCCGCCGCCAGCACCCGGGCCGGGCCGCACGTACCGGTGCCAGTACAGGACGCGGGCCCGCGCCCACCGGGGGACAGTCCCGACCCGCTGCTCTGGATCATCCGGCGGGAAGGCCAGCGGGGTGCCGTGAGTGCTCCGGTACCGGTAGACGTTGATCGTGTTCCTCGACAAACCGAGAAACACGGCGATGTCTATCAGTTGCATCCATTGTGGCAGGCCGAGCTCAGCGGCCTCGTCGTCCAGCTGTGCGGCGATATCCTCCCATGCGGGGATCACGCCGTTTGCTGTGTGACCGGCCAACCCGGTGACCTCCTGTTGCTGCCGCCGATTTGATCGCACACCCCAACAGTACCACAACCATGTATGGTTGCATGATACAAGGTTGCGCGGTATCTTCGTATTACCAAACGTAACAGGGGTACAAGGGCAGGTGGAAGGGTATTGATGGCAGTGAGAATGTCAGGGCTGCGCGTTACCATCAGCGGAAGGTCAGCATGGTGGAGCATCCCTGTGGTCGGCCGGGGCATGATCGGCTGCCGGTTTGGCTGGCTGCGCATCGGCGCGTTGACCGGCCAGAACCGGGGGAGACGTGCCGGAGCTAAGCGGTCAACTGCAGGTCGCGGTCGCGCTGCATCTCGCGCTGGCACTCGGCGGCGGTGAGCAACCGGTCAACGTACACGTACCAGGCGAACCCGCCGCCGGCGATCTTGCGGTTCTCCATCCGTACCCTGTGGGTGCGCTTGTACCCTTTGGCGTTGATGGCCGCCTGCGCCCCGTCATACAAGTCGAGCGCTTTTGCGTGCTCGACCTCACTGCCAACGAACCTGACACGAGGCCCGTTCAGGGCCTTTTCTGACTTACCGCCGAGAGCGACAACGGCCTGCTCACGGCTGATAGCGGCATGATCTTGGCTCATGATCATAGAGTGCCACGAACTGCGCTTATCACCTAACGGAACTGCGTGATTGCAAGATCCCGCAGCCGTATCACTCGCTGGCACCAGGGCCGCACCACGGCCGGTGAGCAGCAGAGATTTCCCCGCGAACTTTCACCAGGACACGTGCGAACCGCGCACCAGGCATGCCATGATTGCGTCCGGGCCGGCCGGGAGAACGATCAAACCGGCCCTGTCACACACCGCCGGGGGGAACCCTCGGGCCTCCGCGCCCAAGGGCAGATGAGGCGGAAGGACACCAGGCCCAATGACCATCATGCTCGACCGGCCAGCCGGCACCACACCAGCGGCAACCATCACCGGCACGATCACCGTCCTGCACCAGGCCGGCATCGCACCATTCACATGGGACAAGAGCGACCCGACATCTGTCGCCGCGGCCGCCGCGCGGGTGAAAGAACTGATCCACAGCGGCCACCTTGTGTACCAGGCTGACGGCGCGGCCGCCGATAGCGGCGGCACCCAAATCCGGGACCTCGCCGAGTGCCCGGACGCGGAGAACCTCATCGCAGTCAGGGCGAACGTGGCCGGCTGATCATGCCGACTGCTGAAGACCCAGGTGCGCCCGCTGACCAGCACACAGCGGGCGCACCTGGTCCACTGCCGCCCTTGCGCCTCACCCTGTTCACCAACGCTGTCCGTCACAGCACATGGCCGGCGCGCACGATGCCGAACCTCGATCTCATCACCCGCACCCTGCTCGAAGGCCGCGACCCTCGCACCGGCCACCCGATCGCCGCCGAAACTGTCCAAGCCGAACTGGACCAGCGCATCCGTGCCCGCGAAGAGATCGCCGTGGCCCGGGCGCGAGCTGCCCGGACCCGCGAGCAGTCGCTGCGCATCTCACTCACGGACGCATGGGATGCGCAAGAGAAGGTCTTCCTGAGCATCCTCACCCCAGAGCAGACCGCAACGTACCGCGAGCACCACTACGTTGATGTGATCAGCAACCGCAGCAACCGGTGGCGGATCTTCACCCGCGGCCAAACCGGCAACGTGGCCATGCTCGATCCGGACGGCCGCCACCTGCTGGCCAGCGCCTGCGCGCACCCACCAGGCGGCCACCCGGATCCGGCCGCCTGGGTGGCACAGGCACTGATGCTCAAAACGGACGAGGAACTGTTCGTTGACTCAGCGAATGTCAGCTGGTGGCAACCAGGCACAGGCCCGCGAATAGCACCAGACGGTCACCACGGCTGGTGACCGCCCGAGAAGTACTTGTGCTGGTGATCTACCGTGTACCCGACCGGTTGATTTCCTCCATCGCAGCGATGGACAGCCCTGTATGCACCAGCATCGGAGTGACCTCCACCAACTCGACTTTCGAATCAGTCATTCAGAGCCACTCTCACACGCGACCACGTTGTGATCACGGTACGCCTGCGCGTCAACTTCCCAGCCCTCATACGGTTCCCCGAACCTGGCAGCCGATGCGCAGATCCAGATGTCCTGCAACGAACGCAGCACATCACTGGGCAGAGTGTGCCGGGCGGCGAAAAGCACGGCGACCGCCTCGTATACGGTTGGTCTAGCCTGCCCAGACACCTGCTTACTGCCAGGCGGCACGACCTGAGTTCCATCGGTACGGCTCTCAGTCCCTAGCAGACGGTAGAACGGGACAGTCATGTACTCGTCGTGCACAGAGCAGTAAGGTGGCGCCGCCTCATCCCACTCCCCGGCAGGCATCGGATCGCGAGAACACTCAGGCAGGCAACTCTCATATCGCGGGCAGACAAAGGAAACCAGATAACCGGGAGGGGGAGTAACCTCGGGCCGCGGTATCAACTGTCCTCACTGTCAGCGATCACGTCGAGCAGGTGGGCGACCCGGCTGACCATATCCCGGTCGGCCCCATCAAAACGTTCAGGCCAGCGGGTCAGCGCGTCACGCAACTGGTCGGCGAGCTCGCCGGGGTCGAGTGCCGGGTAGTTGCCGCCGCCGATGCCTGCCGCGGCGAACACGGCAGCGACTGCATCTCTCGGATATGGGCCTTTTCTCCGTGGGGTGCCTGCCATGAGGATTCCTTCCTGGGGGAGCGGCTCACCTGCGTACCGGCCGGTGGCCCGGGGCATGCTCGCGTGGCCGGTGCGGGTGCCGCCCATGACCGCACGACGCGGAGTGGTCACCCGGTTCGGCTTACGCATCACCATGAAACCCAGTATAGCCCAACTGTACGAAGAAACACCCGTGCAGTTCGCAGATCATGGCCACATTTTTCGGCACCCGTTCCGGTGGCACCGCAGCACCACATCCACCCGGTCGGCCGGGCGGGCCAGCTCCAGGATCAGCATTGGAACACCGCACTGGCCGCCACCATCATCATGGATGATGTGGTACCGGCCGCCCCGGCCCGGATGATCGAACCAAGATGCGTCCCGCGGTGCCGCCTGCCCGGCGCGAGGCTCCGTGCCGGACCCGAGATCCCAGCCGCGTATCCGGCGCCCAGCAGCGGTCATTCCGCACGCCGGCCCGCTGATCCATGCCACACAGAAAGAAAGGCTTCAACAAGTCCTGACGCCCGCGCGCACGCTTCACCAGCGGGGACTCTGCGTCTGGCGATCGACGCTAGAGAATCAGCTGCCTCGTTCAACGGGTGACCGGCATGCCCGGGAACATGCTCTACCGCGAGAATGCGATGCCATCCATTCATTAGCAAGGCCAGCCGGACCAGCGTTGGCGCCTGGCCACCGCTACGCTGCCGCAGGCTGTATCCCTCAGGCATCCTGTCGGTATCTCCCCGCTGCCAGGACCGCAGGTACTCAACCGCAGCTTTGCTGTCCACCAGCAGGATCGCCGGGTCTGGCCCGCTGGAATCCTCGAACAGGAGCGCGACCGCGCGGAGTTCCGCGACTAGTACAACAGACGAGCCGGTCGGGTCGATGTACCCGCCAGGGCTGACCCAGCTGCGGAGCCCCCACCGGCCATCGGATACGACATAGGCGATCCCAGCGGTTCCACGCTTGAACGATGCATCGGTGGCTGCCGCTACCGGATCTTTGCCGATGAAGCCGGGAACTGCGCCACGTCTCGCTGAGGCAGTCATAGTCCACTGCCATGCGGAGCGCACCACCGGCCGGTGTCACGGAAACCACGGAGCCACGCCTGGGCGGTGCGCACGTCGAGCACAGCCGGTTCTTCTCCGCTGCCCAGGACTGTGGTCATGTCCGTGATCAGGTCGTCGATCTCGACGAGCAGCTTCTCTATGACCGTCCGCTCCTGATCACTGAAGGGAGTCACCGGCCCGCCTTGTCGGCCGCGAGCTGCTCGGTGACCCATTTGACTGCCGCACGCCGTGATGGCCAGTCCTGGTCGGCGTGGACACGGACGATGCCGTGCTCGGTAAGCCAAAGCCCCGCGAACCATTTGATCCCACCGCGCGGGCCAAGATTCCACCCGATCACACCGGCAACCGCATCGTACGATTGGGGGCGCTCCTTCGTTTCGGTCACGTAGAAGGTGGTCGGGCCGCGGGTGTCGTTGTGCCAGATTCGCGGGCCGGGATGCAACCACAAGCTGCCTACGCGCTCCGGTTTGGCCCCGTAGCCGACCTGATCGGCGTGAGTGCGCTCCACGCTGGCAGGCTCGCGATCGAAGGTTTCGAACGAAACGGCACCGCAGTCATGGCACGCGAACCGGAAGACGATCTCGCGGATGTCCGCCCCGGAGAAATCGGTCCGGGTGTACCTGGTGACCTCCCACGAGTTCGCTTGGCGTCGCGGGCACACCGGCTCGTGCGCGGCCGCGGGCACGAACTCGAAGTACAAACGCTTGATGTCGAGGGTGATCATGGTGACTGGGTGCCTCCGATCTCAGCGGGGGAGGGGAGATGCAGCGTGTCCACGACATCGCGGATCGCCCGGCCCCCACGGTGGTCGTACAGCGCTGTCGTGGCCGGTGAATCATGGCCGACAGCGCGCTGCGCGTGGACAAGATCAAGGCCGGCATCGAGGACATCACCGACGAACGTCCGCCGGAAGTCGTGTGTCGACAAGGGCGGCAGCCCGGCCTGCTGCCGGCGCTCATTAACAATCCGGCCGATAGACCGCGCGTTCAGCCGGTCAGTGCCAATGTGACCCCACCGGTCGATCGGCCGGAAGATAGCGCCGCGGCGATCGCCAAGCACAACCAGCCACCGGTCAAAGTGGGGGGCGGCGGCGGTGCTGATGTACACCGTCCGCTGCTTGTTACCTTTGCCGATCACCTGCAGAGCGCGCTCACCCGGGTTGTAGCACTCAATCACCGCGCTGGCCGTTTCCTCCCGCCGGCATCCGGTGGAGTAGAGGAACGCCAGCACGGCCGCATCCCGGATCCCGATCAGAGTCGGCCCGCCGGTCTGGTCATCGGGTTTCAGGCAGATCCGCAGGAGGGCTTCCCGCTCGTCTGCGTGGATGGTGCGGCCGGCCGGCTCCCGGTGGCCTTTCAGCCCGTCGATGTCGATGGCACGCTGGTAGTCGTCGGCGGTCATGAGCTGCAGCCGCCAGCACTCTTTCAGGATCTGCCGGAGAGCGGACAGGTGCTGGTTGAAGCTGCTGGGGGACCAGTGCAGATCCAGCATGGCGGCCCGTACAGCGGCGGTGTGCTCGTACCTCAGGTCCCACCAGGCCCGGCTCGCGCCGGTAATGTGGTCTCCGTGGATCGGCTCGCTGGCTTCCTGGCCGAGGACAATCATGGTGATGCTGTCTAGGCAGCGGCGCATCGCCCGCCGGGACTCGTCGCTTTGAAGGTTGTCCAGGTACACCCAGTACGGATCCCGGGACCGGGTGGGTGGCGGATCGACCAGCGTAAGAGGCATTCAGTGGTTCCCCTCTTTCTCCGTGGGGACAGGGATCATTCTCCCCGATGCGGTCAAGCTCAGCGTTCACCCGGGCCAGGTCATCTGGGGTGTAGACGTCTTCCCAGGATCCCGGGCCGGTCTCAGTCCGGCGGAAAATGTCAATCCACTCGGCGGCGAGGGACCGGGCCTCACGGGCGGCTTGCCTCCTGTCCACGATCAGGCCTTCATCTCATTCGGGGGTTGGAGCATCATCAGCATCCTGTCTGTGGCAGTAGCCGTAGTCGCCCGTGATCGGGCCCGCCAGGACCCATCCCTCGTTGTGCAGGGTCTGGAGGTAGTCGGCGAAGGTGCGCACCTTCTGCGCGGCTTCATTGAGCGTCCGGGCGCCGTCCAGAGCCCACTTGGCTCGCACGATCTTCATTTCGTCACCGAAACCAGCAAGCGCCGAGGCGGTATCGGGGGTGAGCGCCGGGTCCGCGAGCACGGTGCGGGCCTCCCTCGGCAAGGTTGTGCCAGCGAGCATCTCATCGACCCTGAGACCGAGGGCGCGAGCTTCGTACTCTGGCATGCCAGAGTGGATCCAGCGGGCGAGCCGTTCAGCGCGCTGACGTGAGACCCGCGGATCGTTGACGGAATCAGGCATTGGTCGTTCTCCTTACCTAGTTAGGCGGTTTGTCTTCCTCGCCGCCAAGGATCCGTTCCGGCGTGCCGAACGTCTCGGCGAGGTCAGCCCACGTGGGGTCATCGCTGCAGGCGGCCAGCTCGTTGACGCGACGGTAAATGCGCTGCCGTTCAGCAGTCATCACGGCCTTGCACTCATCGGGGCTGCCGCATACGCGTTGGCCGAGTTCACGGGCCAGGAAGCACAGCGCGCCGATCTTGGCGGGCTCGGGGCCGTATGCCTGGCAGTACCACTCGGCGTCCTGCGCCTCACGCGCGCCCGCGGTGCTGTTCATAGGGCATCGGCCTGGTCGCGCGTGTACTTGCCGTCTACGACTCCCCAGAACACTTTCTGAATGTCAGGATCACCCGTGTGGCGCGAGTTGAGCAGCCAGTCGATCGCTTGATTCCAGCGATCCTCGGCGTTCCTTCTGGCGAAGGTCACGGGCCCGAGTTTCTGGAGGATGAGATCCGCGACCTTCTCGCCGGTCAGGTCACCGGGCAGGCTGTGGCGGTGGTTCATCATGCGGGTAACCGCCAAGACAAGGTTCGCCCGGGTGATTTCAAAACCGTTGAGAAGGTCAGCCTCGGTGAGTTGCCGGCTCATCTAGTTACGACTTCCTCTCCCTCTTGTGGGAGCACGGGGAGCCGCACTTATCGTCGTCGCAGTGGGGGGCACCCCAGTGGATGACAGACGGATCCGCGTCTGGGCCGCGATCCCAGCGGAGTACCGTGCCTTTGGTTTCGATCGGATAGACGCCGACGCCGATGCGGCCGTCGGCTAGCTGGAACAGCGTGATCTGTGCGGGCAGTGGGGCGCCGTCCGCTGCGGTGAACATCGCATAGATGTCCCGTTGGGCGCCAAACGGGACGGGAATCTCAGTGTGTGGGGGCCGTATGGGGGGCATCGATCATCTTCCTTGCTTACGTAGCGTGACTTTGACGGCGCAACCGTAACCGTCTGTATTGGGTCCGGCTTGCTTGGCGGTGTAGCCGCGGCCGTGAAGGTACAACTCGACGGCCAGGGCGTTGCCGCCGGAGTTCACCCGGATGATGACAGCGCCTGGTGCGCGCTCGACTGCGCGCAGGGCTTCGGGTGCGGGGTATCTGAGGCGCTCGCTGATCGCGCGGCGCGCGTGGTTCGTGAGATGACGCATGTCAAGCCGGGCGGGGGATGGTTTGAGTGCCACGTGAGCCTCCTGTCAACGTCCGGTAATTACCATTACCGGACGCCAGGATAACCCAGACCCAGAAGGGGATGCGGGACCAAAACGCCGGCGCGCCGGCCTACCATCAACCCCATGGAATGCCGGATAGACGACGACGGTGGTGCGGTTGTCCTGGCCATCGAGGCGGGCGATCGCCCGCAGTCGCTGTGGGCGCGCGTCGGGCCCGTGTACGACGGTGACACCGTCCGCAGTGAGCCCGGAGTTTGGATCAACTACCAGCGACATCACCTGAACGGCCGCTTGTCCGGGCCGGTTCTGCTGACCCCTGCAGTGTGGCAGCAGCTCGTCCAGAGTGTCGAGGATAGACTGACCGGCCTGGCTGCACCGCGCCCAAAGGGCTGGTTGAGGAAGCTAGTCGACAGGCGGACTACGCAGCAGAAATAGCGGCATCTTGACATCGCGCCGGGAGTCAGGTCACTTTCCGGGACGCCACGCCGGACATTTCATGACCGTCACGGGCGGATGGCGCCCAGTGACAGAATGGCGCGCATGCCAAGCAAAGCGCCCGGAGTAATCATCGCGCTCGCGCTCGCGCTCGCTGTAAGCGCGTGCGGGACCTCGTCGGGACCAGCGGCGGCGCCGTTCTCTGCCAGGCCGCACGCGACGCCCACTTTCGTGTATCCCGGGGATCCGCAGTGTGCCATCACCTACCGCGACGATGGTGACGGCACGATGAGCTGGACCGCTACCGTCACTGTCGCCGGGGAGCTCATCACGCACGCCGCCGACATCGAAGGCAACATTTACCGCCATGTCGTGCAGGTTAGCCCCGGCCCGAACCGGTTCATGGCCCCGGTGCCGCTCTCACAGGTTGACGATATGGGCGGCAACCTGGACGGCGCGGGCGCTTCGTACGGCTGCTCGGTCGCACCACAGTTATCGTCGGGGCCCCCCGGAAGGGGTTCTGGAAGCAACACGCCGGGTATGCCAGCTACTTTCCGTGTCGCGCCGCTCACCGGGACACGGCATGATGATCTGCGTGAATCACCGGAATCCCGCACCACCCGACGGGCCAGGTTCCGCCTCTGACCTGATTGCCGCGCTGCGGGAGCGGGCGCCCCGCCTGGCGGTCGCGGTCGCTGCCGGGCAGGCGGCGTGGCCGGCGGTGGCCCAGCTGAGGGTGAAGGCGCGCGAGCGCTCCACTTACACCGTCAAGATCCCCGGCACCGACGACATTTACGACGAACTGCACGAGTGGGTCCTGGGCCTGCTGCCATCCCGGGAGCAGCGTGCCCTCGTCGCCTGGTCCTCGAAGCGCTCCGCCGTGGACATGGACGACCTGGGGCAGCGGCGGGCCGCGCCGGCGCTGCGGCTGCGGTACGACGGGACCCGGGAGCAGTCGATCACCATCGGCGGGCACAAGGTCAAGGTGATCGTGTCGGACGGCGGCCCGGTCGCGTCCGCCGGGGACCGGTGGCGGCCACCGGAGATCATATTCACCGCCGGCTCGCTGCAGGCGCGGGAGGCGCTCCTGGGGGAGATTGACGGGGTGCTGAGGCGCACCCACCAGGCGAGGCGGCAGCCGTCGTTCCGGATGCTTGACAAGTGGGGCGACTGGGAGCGGCTGGACGACCTGCCGCGCCGCGGCCTGGACAGCGTGATCCTCCCGCCGGGGCAGCTGGAGCGGCTCACCGCCGACGTGGGCCGGTTCCTGGCCGCCGAGCAGGACTACGTGCGCAGGTGCATCCCCTGGCACCGGGGCCACCTGTACGAGGGCCCGCCGGGGACCGGGAAAACGTCGGTGGCCAGGGCGCTGGCCAGCCACTACGGCATGGACGTGTGGTACCTGCCGCTCGCGGACGTGGCGAAGGACGGCGAGCTGCTGCGGATGGTGACCCGGGTCACGCCCCGGTCGATGCTGCTACTGGAGGACATTGACGTGTTCAGCGCCGCCGCGCAGCGCGACGACAGCACCGCCGCACAGGACGACGGGGGGAACGTGACCTTGTCCGGGCTGCTCAACACCCTGGACGGGATCGCCACCCCGCACGGCCTGCTGACCGTGCTGACCACCAACAGGCCTGAGGTGCTCGATGACGCGGTGATCCGGCCGGGCCGCATTGACCTGACCGAGCATTTCTCCGTCGCCGACGACGACCAGGTGGCCCGGCTGGTGGGCCGCTACTACGACCAGCCCGCACCGGACGCGGCGGGACTCGGCGGGGTCGCACCAGCGGACGTCGTTGAGGTGTGCAAACGGCATGACGACCTGGTGGCAGTGCTCACCGAGCTCGCCGGTGGGGCCGAAATGGTCCGGGTTCCGTGACGGCAGCTTAGGCGCGGGTGAACCAGTGTCCCTGGTAGATTTTCTGGTCATGAGGCACTTGTCGGTTAACGGTGAAGACGGCCACTATTCTGCAGATCTCGAAGGCCTGCCCCCTTTCAGGTTTGCTGACCCCGAGCAAGCCAACCAGTGGCTCCGTAACCTGGTGAATGCAGGTGACCTAGATCTGGTGAACGTAGTACTTGCTGGTCATCAGCCTTGCGCTGCCCTGGGGTGCAGGTACCTTGCGTCGCGCCTAGTCATTTGCAATGAGGCAGAGAGGTGGATGCCGAATCTATCCTGCGGAGGTCACGAATTGGGTTTCGTGGATCACGCGAAGGCGTGGGGATACAAGAGCCAAGTGGTCACTCCGTACACGTCCGAGATGGGCGACAGGGTCGCGCAGTACGGGTTTCAGCTCTACAAGGCCGACCCAACCTCACGGAAACGACTGCAAGAGATCGCTGGAACTCACATCATCCGACGAGAGGTTTGCGAGCCATGAGAATGCCCATGTGTGCCAGCTTGGCTGTGGCCGCCCTAGCGACCGCAGGCGCCACCGTCCCCCTGGTGTCCGCCTCGGCCGCGGCTAAGCTGCCATGCCACGCTTCGATGTCCGTCACCCACCCGTCGCACAACACCACCACGGATGCCAAGGTCACGACCGCGGGCGGGGCCTGGGTGGCGACGTTCGCCCACTACAAGACGGTCCGGCGGGAGAAGACCACCCACGCGAACGCGGCCGGGCACGCCACCCTCGCCTACGACATCAGCAGGGCGACATACGGGTACAAGGTGGTGGTCACCGTCTACGTGGACAAGGGCACGCGGAAGGGCAGCTGCAAGACGTCGTTCACGCCCATGGCGGCGTCGGCTTCCACTCCGGCCCCGAATCCCACACCGTCCGGACCGGCTCCCACACCCACCAGCACCCCCGGCTGAACCCCTGCGCCGTGCCCCAGCCATCCAATGTCCGGCGGGCTATGTAGACTCCGGAGCATGGCAGCACGAAGTGTTCAGGTCACCCTGCATGTGGCGCTTGTCCTGCGGGAGTTCCTCGCGGACCCGGAGCGGCCCCGGTACGGCCTTGACCTGATGGGGGTCACCGGGATGCAGGCCGGGACCATGTACGTCATCCTCGCCCGGCTCACAGCCGCCGGGTGGCTGGACCGCGCCTGGGAAGACGTTGACCAGTCCGCAGCCGGGCGGCCCCGCCGCCGCTTCTACCGGCTCACCGGGGACGGCGAGCAGCTGGCCGCCGCCGCGCTGGCCGCGCTCAACGCACGGCTGCAGCCGCCAGCACCCTAGCCGCGGCGGGTGAGCACGGCCCAGATGTCGCGGCACCCAACATCCGGGTCGGCCCGCACCTCGCGGGCGAACGAGCGCGCGAAACTGGCGGCGAAGACGGCGGCCAGGGCCCCGCACAGCGCGAGCGCGGCGGCAGCCCAGCCCTCGGTGCGGGCCAGCTCGCCGACGAGCAGGCCCCCGGTGAGCGGCCAGGCCGCACCGGGAACTGAGCGCAGGAGCCTGCGGGCACGTCTCATCCCGGGCATAGCATCCCACTGGGGATGACGTCGCACCATGCCCGTTTGTCCGGCCGGTGGCAGAATGCCCCGCATGGCACACCGGGGGGCGCCAGCAGGCAGGTCGCGGGCACGCAGGGCGGACATTGTGGTCGGCGCCGTCGCCGCGGTCACCGTCATCGTGGTCGCCGCGGCGGGCGGCGGGGTCAGGGACGCTGCCGTGAGCGCCAGGTCCGGGCCCCGGACCGTCACCTATTTAGTGACCGGCTCCCCCGCTGCCGTGACGTACGGTCCCACGGGGATGGTGTTCATGTCGGGGGTGCCGCTGGACCGGACGGAACGGCTGCGGGCACCCCTGTACTACGACATCCGGGCCCGGCTCCGCGGCGGCGGCCTGGTGCGGTGCGCCATCAAGGTTGGGCGGCGGGTGGTGGTGCGGGCCACGGCGGAGGGCAGGCACGGCGTGGCCGTGTGCGAGGTGTCGCAGGACCCGGCCGGGCGGTGGCACGGTGACTGACGGGGCGGCACCCGGCTCTCCCCGGCCATCGCTGGAGCGCGCCATGCCAGCTGACGCGGTGCCCGGCTCCACCGTCCCGGAAGACACCGAGGCCGAGGTCCTGATGAGTGATGGAACGTGGGATGTCGTGCGGGTGATGGGCCAGCGGCGCGACCGGCACGGCCGGTGGTGCATCGGGCTCCGGTGGTTCGCCGGCCCGGCGGCAGGCGGCAGGGAGGGATGGTTCCTGCTCGACCGGGGGCGCATCAGGCGCCCCCGGTCGAGCAGGCTAAGCGGCCCGGCCCGGGAAGCCCCTTTGCGCCATGGCAGGGCGGGTTCGCCGTTCACGTGGTAGGCCCGTAGCGCGCTTGCACGGGACAACTCCGGGACTGACGCCTCCCGGGCCGGACGTTCAGTACCTGTGCCAGTTCTCCGGGTCGTCAGGGTCGTAGGTGAAAACGAGCACGGCGGTGCCCGGGTCGCCTTGCTGCTCGCCGAGCCAGACCGAGATCCGCAGGGGCAATGAGAGCCACTGGTTCGCGGCGGCCTCGTCAAGCCGGCTGCTCAGGACGTCCTCAACATAGGCGCGAGGTTCGTCGCTGGTGGTTTCGGTGCCGGCCTGGCCAGGTTCAGCCATCCAGATCTTCGACGGCTCAGCGATCGGCAGGCCGTCATCGCTGGCCTCAATGAGGTAGGTGTAGGTAGGCATCAGGCACTCTCTCTGTGCGGGCCCGCCTCGGCGCGTTTGTGCGCTTCCGCGGCCCTGTCCGCGCGGGCATCGTAGCCAGTGTCGCGTTCCATGTCCCCTGCGTACTGGTGACGCGGCGAGCCGTCCGGCCAGTAGTCGACGAGCAGCTCGGCGTCGTGCTCGTCGCAGTTCCCGAACGATGCGCCAGGCTTCGATAGGGTGCCGCAGATTTTCGGCGCACCCCAGTTGCCGTACTCGACCAGCCACCCGCAGATCCCAGCCCGGAACGCGGCGGTCTCCTCTTCGGTGAACCGGTCGGGGTCGGTGTCCGGTGTGATGATCCGGTTGCGGTCCATGCTGATTTCCCCTATCAAGTTGCGTCGATCACACCTACGGTCGGCTGCCGTTTCTGGCGTCGCTGCTCGACCAGTGCGGGATCTGGCCGGGGTCTTTCGAGTAGCCAGGCGTCGGTGCATTTGGCGTGCACCCACGCACCTCGAGGCGGGTTGAACTCCGGGTGCCGCACGGGGACCTCGTAGGTGTAGTAGCCGGTCTCGGGCAGCTCGTCCGGGTCGTTGACCGCGCACAGGTCGGTGCCGCAGTACCGGCACCCGCCCGGCACCCGCACCGGCGGTGTGTTCACGCAGCACGGCCCGAACGTCTGCGGGATGGTCACCAGGATCGTCCCGCAGTAGCACGGGCGCAACGGCATCCCCATGTACCCGAGATCCTGCGGGGTGCGCGGGCAACCGTACGGGTGGCCATCCAGTGAGCAATCGACGATGCAGCGGCGGCATTGCGGGCCGTGGCCGGCTGGCCACTCCCCCGCGCGCTGCGCGCCGCACAACTGCCCTGGCACGGCGGCCCGGCCGACCGGCCGGTTGTGCCACGCTTCCCACTCCGACCAGTCGTGGCCTGCGGTCACTGGCTCGCCCTGTCCGCAGGTAGAAGGTCACCTGATCGCCACGGCTCGTCTTCGTAACGCCAGGACCAGCGCAGTTGGCACCCGGTCAGTTGTGCACCGAGAGCGCGCATCAGCTGCAGGTGGCGGCGCCGGTCAGCATCGGGCTCCCCCGAGCCTGTGGTGAATGAAACCAGGACGTAACCTGCTGGCCAGGTTTCGTCTTCCTTGTTGTTTTCCTTGTAGAGTCCGCCAGCGGCCGGGAAATGCACGCTTACCCGGGCAGGCCCCGGTCTTTGGAGCATGTGGTGAATGCCATCGAGATTGGTCAGGTGCCAGGCCCGGTCTGATGCTGGCAGGCCCGGGCCGAGACACACCGCGTGAGGATCAACTGGGTCTTGGATGATAACGGCTGAGTCGGCGCTCATCGCTTGTCCTGCCGTATCGTCATGCGCTCAGCCATCTCCCGGGGCGTGATGAGCGCCGCGGCGACCTCGGCCTCATCCAGCCAGTACAGGGCATCACCATGGTCCTGAAAACCGAACTGGCGGCGGGCCTCAGCGACCGCCTCAGTGGCACCCCGCCGCCCGCCAGCGTGCGCCAGGACGTTCGCCGCCCGGCGTTCCAGTTCTCCCGCTGTCAGATCGGCGTTCCTGGTGATCAGCTTCATGGCCGTTCCTTTCCGGGGGTCAGAGCTGGTCCGGGTGCACTTCAAGCAGCAAGATCCGTGCAGGTATGCCGCTTGCCATCAGGGACAAGGACGCTGCACTTGCGGCACTGGCGGAACACTTTCGCATCAGCCGGGAATCCTCGCTCGGTGCCATCCCAGTCCGATGGGGATCGGGTGCCGCAGTGGAGGTCGATGGCATGTCTCCACGCTTCCTCGGCGCCGCCAGCGGCGGTGAGCGCGTGCCTCTCAGGCCGCACAATGCTGTAGGTGCATCCCCGGACTATCTCGTTCTCCTGCGCGGAGTCCGCAAAGATGATGTGGTCCACAGCGGCCCGCGTCTGGAACTTGCGCCATCCGCTCCGAGCGCCGAACACCTCCACAAGGAGCAGTACGTTTGGGTTCCCCTCGTGGAGGAACCTCAGCCCGTACTCTTTCCCGACTACGTGGTTTGGCACGGAAGGCTCATTGACGATCATTTTCCCGTCCGCACGCCATTGCTGCTTCATCCCGTCACTCCTTTCGCGATCGGCCCTTGGGGGTGATGTAGTAGATGGGCTCCCAGCTCCACCGCGGTAGCCGGCCGGGCCGCCTGATCTGCCGCTCCCACGGTGTGAGTGTCACCGGGTAGCCGAGTTCGGCCGTGACCGCGGCTTCCAGGGTCGCTTGTTCGGTGTCGCGGGAGTCGGTGAACAGTTGTGGTGCCCAGTGGCCGCCGTGGCAGGCGTCGTAGTCCGGGCGCAGTAGCAGTTCCCAGCCGCCATCTTCCTCGGTGGCCGTGTCGCCGAGCATGAACGCGGGCCACCAGGCGAGCACGTGGGTGGCGGCCGCGGGCGCCACCGGGTCGGCTGCGGCTGTCTGGAGGCTCATTGCTCGATCTCGATGGCCCGAATGGCGCCGGCGCGGACGAGGCGCTCGCGATCCGGGCCGCCAAGCGTGAGCCGGCATGTGATCCGGGCCACGACTTCGGGCTTCCCTTCCATGAGCTTCCGGAATTCGTCCACGTGCAGTTCGTCTGCACCTGTTTTGATCAGGGTTTGCGGGCCGTTTCCAAAATCACAGATGATGAGCAAGTTCACAAGGTTCCTCCGGGGATGTTTGTACGTACCATCGCACCGTACGTCAATAATGCGTGATCTTGTACGTACAACACGCCCGGGTTTTGCGTACGTGGCATGCTCCGGCCGGAACCGCCCGCGACTGCGATCGCGGACGGCACCAGGCCGGGGGCAGGATGGGTCCATGCGGTAACGCTGGGCCGCTTCTCGGGCTGTGAGCGCTCTCGGGGAACCAGAACGTCCTGCCCCCAATCGGCCCTATACGCCTACACCGGGCGCGTTCCCTCACCAGGGCTGACATGGTGGAAGTAAGTTCGCGCGCGTGACTCCACGCAAGCCACCCCGCCCTGGGGCTGTGCCCCGGCCAAGAACTGGCTCGCCCGCGTTCCTCACCAACGAGGACCTGGCCGCCCGGTACGGGGTGGCCGTGGACACCATACGCACCTGGCGGAAACAAGGCCAAGGTCCGGTGGCGACGAAACTGGTCAGCTTGGTGCGGTACGCGATCGCGGATGTCACATCCTGGGAGAACGCCGGCCGGGAAGACGGCCCGCGGTGAGGGCCAGCGGGCTGGCCGGCGGTGCGTGTTTCGCAGCCGGGCTGGCAGTAGGCAGCTTCCTCAGCTGGGCCCGTTACCGGGCGCTGATCCGGCACCGGGACGCGGCCCGCCGCGACGACCTTTTCGCCGAGTTCGCGCAAGGGTGCGCTCACCTGTCGACAGCCGCGAGGATGTACCCGGGATCGCTGATCCCCGGCGCGCAGGAGCGGGCGTTGCGCCAGGGCCTGATGCCCGCGGTAGAGAAGGTCACCGCGGCCGCCACTTCACTGTCCATGCTGAGCGGTGCGTTCAGTGAGGCCGTCAGCGAGCTCCCCCGCGCCGTGGACGCCCTGATCAAGAGTGTCGGCCAGCCGGATGACATCCGCACCGCAGCCGATAGCGAACTGCAGGCGGTGCTCACCCTGGTCCGCCGGGCCCGCGACGAGTCCGCCCGCGGCGCCCTGCGGCGCAGGCTGAATCCGGCCGGTGTCGTGTGGAGAAACTGATCCGCCGGTGGGTGCTCACGGCCGTGGCCGCGGCCCAGTCGGAGTGGGAGCGCCCATCCCGTATCACGGTGATCCTGATGGTCGCTTTCACGTGGGGCCTGGCCGTCGCCGCCTGCGTGTTCTCTGTGTGGCATCCGTGGAGCCGGTTACCGGTGAGCAGTGGTCGCGGCTGCCTGCGGCACTGCAAACTGTCACCCCGATCTTGTGCTGCCAGGGTTGCCGCCGCACCAAAAACCGCCTGACCGAAGATCCGACAGATCTTTTCCCCGCCGACAGGTGCGGCGAGTGCCAGCCGCGGGAGTGCACCGTGTGCGGGCGCATGGACTCAGCGGATGATCATTGCCCGTGCTGGATCAGCCTCGATGGCATGCCACTAGCGGACATCAAAAGCTTGTTCGCAGCCGACGGCACATTCCACGTCGGCGGGCTCGCCAGCGAGGGCGGGGAAGGGCATGAGGCCGGTGCTTAAACTGCGTTGCCAATCCGCCGATGGGCACCCTGTGCTGCTGCTCGGGCTGACCCCAGCGAACATCGAGCGACTGACCGGCGGCTCCCCCATTGTCCTCGATCCGGCCGATCTGGGGGACCTGGCGCTGCCACCGATGATGGTTATCGTCCACTACGGCCAGACGGATGCTGCCATTCTCGCCGAGGTGGACACGCGCGGTGTGGTCATCATCGCGGCGCCGCCACAGGATTGACAGAGCCGGATGTTACCGTTCCGGAATGCTTGAGTTGCGTGCTGCCTGCGGCCTGCCTGGCTCGGGGAAGACAACCGAGGGCCGGCGTTGGGTGAGCGCCGATCCTGACCACCGGGCGTACGTCGACCGGGATAGCCTGCGGGCCATGCTGCATGACGGCAGGTTTGTCGCGGATATCACCGAGCCGGTCATTGTCGCCGCCGAGACAGCGCTGATCCGGGCACTGCTCGCCCGCGGGATCTCCGTGTTCTGCGGTGACACGAACTTCCCTGAGCCGGTGATGGCCATGTGGGTGGAGCTGGCCGCCGAGGCGGGCGCGGTGTTCACAGTGGCCGATCTGCGGGATGTGCCCCTGCTGGTGTGCATCGGCCGGGACGCGAAGCGGCCGTGCCCGGGCGGCGGCCTGCGGTCGGCCGGTGAGGGATCGCAGGTCGGTGAAGCGGTTATCCGCCGGTACCACACGCAGTACATCGAGGGCAGGTCCCCGGTCATGGCGAGCTGAGCGCCCGGTCCTCTCCCCCGCGCCCGGGTGCGTGCAAGCTGGGGCCCAGTTGGGGGTTGAGTAACCGGGGGTTCCCAGCCCGCACACACCCTGTGACGGGCAAGGGTGATTTTAACGCATTGTGACCGGGTCTGGACAGGTTTGCGGTTGTCCTGTTAGGTAGATCATTGGGGTGGCAACAGTAAACCAGCAGTAACCCGGGGGACGGGGCGGGCAATGGTAACTGCGTGTTGTTTGACAATACTAGGTTTAACTTGGTATTATCCGGCTATGCAAAGTTACAGTGCGCGTGGGAGCGGGGGCTCAGCGTAATGCGCAAACGATTCACCCCCGCCGAACGTAAGCAGTTCACCCCCGGAACATCCGTCGAGTGGCGGAACGGCGGCCACTGGCACCCCGGCACGATCTCCGGCCCCATCGAAACCAACAATGGCTGGCACTCGATTCCCCTGACGAACCACGCCGACACGCGCACCGTCGTGTCCGGCCAGCGCATCAGCGGCAGCCCCGCTTTCATCCGGCTCCCCGCTCCCCCAGCCGCCGAAGCCGCCACAGTGACACAACCCGCCCCGGAGTCGCTGGTCTAAGAGCGCCCCCGGCCAACACCCCCGCGCAGACGGAAGGAAACCACATGGCACGTATCCCACTCCCCCGCACGCTGATGCTGCGCCTCGCGCTACCCGCCGGCGTAGCCCGCCACTTCACCGGCGATGAGATCGAAACCCTGGTACGCACCGCCGGCGAGGTCACCGGCGGCGGCTTGACCGAGGATGATCTCAGCACGCACCAATGCGACCTGGCCGTTCAGGTCTGGAATGCCCAGAACGACCTCGATGCGATGCTCCTGGAGCGCGCCCCTGGCGGCCGTGCGATCGCCCGCAATTCCCGCTCTCGCCCTCGCAGATGATGCCCGAACCCGACCCGGTCGCACACCGGGATCTAGCTGCCGTGATCGCCCAGCAAGCCACGGCGATCGCCGATGGCCGCGCGAGCAGTGCCTCGGCACAGGATCTGCTCAGCAAAGCGCCGATGCTGGCATCGTGGACAAGCCCGGGCCCGCTCACAGTCGCCGGGCTTGCTGACCTGATGGCAGGCGGCTACCAGCCACAGTTTCTCTACTTCTGGCAACCACCTGACTCCTCGTGCCTGGGCCTGGATGCGTCATGCCTATCCCAGTGGTACCGGGCATCGTTCACGGTCAACAGCGAGTGGTATCCGACCGCTGAGCACTACATGATGACAATGAAAGCAGGGACCTTCGGCGATCTGGGCACTGCCCGGCGGATACGGAACGCACCTCATCCCCGCGATGCCCGCTCGCTCGGCCGCAAGATCACGCCGTTCGATGAGGCCATATGGGCGAGGAACCCGGTCCAGGTCGTCACCAGGGGAAACCTGGCAAAGTTCTCCCAGAATCTGTCGCTGCGAGAGTACCTGCTGTCCACAGGCGACAAAGTCCTCGTCGAGGCCAGCCCGCACGATCCGGTATGGGGCATTGGCCTGGCCGCCGGTCACCCGCAAGCCGCCGACCCGCGGCGCTGGCGCGGGCTCAACCTGCTCGGCTTCATCCTCATGGACGTCCGAACTCAACTGCAGACGTCCAGCCGGCTCTGAGTTTCCCCCTGGGGATGCACCCCCAGATCTGGTGCCTCACTACTTCTCCCATCTGCCGGAGGCAAGGACCCATGACGGTCATACCAGTCGATCATGCGATGTGCAGGGATGTCTTGCGTGCGCTAGCAGGCGCCGGCGGCGCCCAGCGGGTGATGCACAGCCTGGGGGCGATGTCCTGGCTGACCCGCGCCGGCACCCGGCATCCGGCCATGGCTGTGAGAGTCCCTCCCGGGCAGAAGGAGCGGCTGCAGGCACGCGCTGACGCGGCCGGGGTGACACTCAGCCAGCTCGCCCGGGCACGATTCGCCGAACCGGAGGACTGGATGCACGGGCACTGGGAGGCGATCTGCGAGTGGGCCGTGGTGCACCGGCTGCCCGTTCAGATGGTCCGGGACATCCTGGCGATCGGCGCGACCCACGAGTACGAGCCGGAGGACAACCGGCGCCCAGAGATGCGCGTATTCGATACGGCCATGCAGCTCGCTGCCCGGATGCCAGGCATGAGTCATGATGCTGCGTACCACGCGGCCCGTGCGTGGCTGCTGGCGATGGATTTCCCTCCTGAGAGTGTGTTAGCCGGTCGCACGATCGCACTGTGTGACGCATAGTCGCACTGTCGCATTGCCGGTGTCCCATGCGACAGATTCCTGTGTCCTGCCTGGTGGTTGCGGCCCTGGTCTTGCGCGCCCCAGCCGGTACTACCTGCTGAGACTCTGCTTTCTCGTTCGCGGTCGCCGTGATCCGGCCAGGTCAAAGGCGGGCGGCGCACTGTCTGTCGTACTGTCGCACGCTCGCACTGTCGCACGCCGTGGCCCCTTGTCCGCCGCCATCCCGGCGTGGCCCCCGGCCGCACCACCTTTCCGTTCCCTCCCCATGCTGCGCGGCGCTCGCCCTGGGGTGCCGCCAGGCGTGCGCCCGTCGTTGCGCGTCCTGGCACGCGCCGCGCGTCCCGCGACTCCCATCGCCCTGTCCCGGCCTTGCAAGTGGCCGTGTGCTGTGCTAACCGCCACGGCATGCGCTATCCGTTACTGGCGTACCACGGGCCATCAGGGGAATGTGGCGGATGTACTTCACAACGCCCGCGCGAACGGTCTACGATCCGTGCACATGACCTCCAGGACGGCTGCTGCTACCACCAGCAACACGCCCGCTGCGCATCCACTGTTCAATGTCACCTACGTGCCCGGCCGGCCGGTCACGGTCATCGCTGTCGCCTCCCAGAAGGGAGGGGTCGGTAAGACGACTGTTGCCATGACCTTCGCAGCGGCGTTCGCGCACATCGGCTATAAGGTCCTGCTTGTTGACATCGATCCGCAAGCGAGCGCGTACGACATGTCGCAGCTGATGGGGGACGCGTGCCCTTACCAGGTCGTGCACGAGGTCAACCCAGCCGAGCTCGCCACGTTGCGGGATATCGGCGGGGTAGAACTCATCTTCGTCGACTGCCCGGGGCATCTTGAGAACGCCCCCGTTCTCGGCACAGTCGTCAAGTCGGCAGACAGCGTGATCATCCCGTATCCGCATCAGATCGCGGCCATGCAGATGACGGTGAACACGGTCGATTTCGTCAACCGTGCCGCGGCTGAGGCTGGCCGGGAGGTCCCGTGCTGGGTCCTGCTGAACAACATCGACGCCCACTGGGGTTACGCCCGCATTGAGGACGCCTGGCGCACTCTCGACCAGGAAGGCATCCGGTCTTTCCGGTCGTACCTCCGCGCATATCAGGCGTACCCGGACGCACAGGCCCTGGGCATACCACTGATCGAGATGCGCGGCGGATCTATGACCCGGGTCCGTGACAACCTGGCCCGGGTCATAGAAGACTTTGATGAGATTGTGCTCGGCAATCCGCGTTGGCGGCGCGGGTGAGTCCGCAGCCGCGCGTGTCGCTCGCCGCAGTGCGAGCCCAGCAGATAGCTGATGCGGCGGCCAGCGCGCCGCCTGGCGAAGACGACCAGGGGCCCGCGCTTGAGTCCGTGCCGCCCACCGCGGGCGCACCAGCCCAGGCGGCAGCGCCGGCCCTCAACCCGATGCCGGCCAGCGCGCAAATCGCTGTCATGCCCGCGGTGGCAACACCCGCCACGGAGGCAGTACCCGCATCCGGGCTGCTGCCACGGATCTCTTTCACCTCGATCCTGGCCGCGTGCGATGACGCCAAGATGTCCCGCAGGTGGGTGATGTACTCAGTCAAGATGCCCGATCCATTGCGGGCCCGGCTGACAGGGCTGATGCTCGAGCATCGTGAAGCAACCGGCGATTACAGGCTGGCCCTCAACCACTACCAGAATGTTGCGTTCGCTCAGATCCCCGCCGATGTGCGGGAGGCAGCCGCATGGGGTGTGATGTGGCGCGACCAGCAGGAACTCCGCCTGACCGATGCGCCGGGATCGGGAACGAAACTGCACGGCGATGTTGTCGAATCAATGCGGCAGCTCGGCGGCCGCTTGCGGACTTTGGAAAGCCGGGTGTGGCTGTGGGAGATTCAGGCCGCAGCTATCGAGCGGCTTCTCAGCCAGCTGGATCCTCCGGGCCGGCAGCCGGTTCAATAGGCTGGTATCCCAGTGGTTCCGCCGCCCACTCGTGCAGCTTCGCCGCCGCCAGGCGCAGCGCCGGGTCATGGTCGTAATCGTCGGGTGCAGCCAAGATGTAACTGATCGTGCCGCGCACTTTCGCCGCGCGCCTGCCCCACGCCCTGATCCAGGCCTGGTCATCCCTCGAGTTCGCGGGAAGCGGTACATCGAGAGCTACGAAGATGGCGGATAGGAGATCACGCATCGGGCTCATGCCGTCTGGTTGCACGCTCACTGTTCACCTGGTCCTGATCTGCGTGGTTGTGCTGGTTTAGCGTACATCTGGGTGCGCTGGATGACCCGGGCGGCTTCTGGGCTTGCCGCGGCCAGCAAAGTGCGGGCGTGACGGGCGTGCCGGGCCCGGGCGACCTGGTCGAGGGGCACTCGGCTCGCCGCTTGCCGCCGGCCGGCGGCAAGCTCAGCGCGGTGCGCGGCCGCGCGGTCCCGCAGGACCTCGCTATGCGGACGGGCCGGAGTGCCGCGAGCATCCTGCCAGGCTGCGAGCCGGGCCCGCGCCCACCCAAACGGATGCCTGACCTGATGATCGTGTGTGCGCACCAGGCCGTCAGGGGTGCAGGAGATCGCGTACACCAGATCGGCGGCGGTCCACCCGGCGGCGAGAAACGGGTACGCCAGGCGGCTCAGCGCCTGCGGGCGGATGTTCCGCAGGTCCCTGAATGTGATCTGCAGCGTTGTTACTACCGGGTCCGCCCCTGTCAGTGCTGCTTTTGGGCCCTTTTCGGGGCGGTCGCTCTCGCGCGCGGGAGGGGTTGTCGACAACGGTGGTGATGGGGTGACACAACTTCGCACAGGGACATTGACTGGGACCATCAAACGGAACTCCTTCGCCAGTGGGCCGTCCGGGTTGCGCGCAATGATCCCGGGCCGGTGACGGGGCAAAGTCCCTGGTTCGGTGACGGTAAGCAGCCGGCGGTCTTCGAGCCACTTCCACCACCGGGTGACTGTGCGCTCACTGCACCCGCACGCTGCGGCAACGCCGGCCCGGGTCGGTCTTGTGAGCTGTGTTCGCCAATCAGCGCGCCACGCGAGGACCCGGACCACGGAAAGCAACGTGTCGTAGCCGCGCGCATTCAGCATGATCACTTCGGGGCATGTTGTGGCTGCGCGCATCCACTCCCGGTAGGAGCGGGCTCGCCTGTATTTCACTGGGTGCACGACTGGCAGCTGCAGGCGCCCACGGATGGACACGCCCGGAAAAGGGAATAGCTGGCCAGCCGAGGTGGTAGCTGGTATTGTCAACCTCGGTTGAGACGGGCGAAGCCCAGCCCTCCCGCTAAGGGGGCTTTGGTTCGCTCAGGTGGTTGGGTGCCGCGGGTTTGGTTGCGAGCCTGTGGCCGCGGGCCCAGATGAAGTTGTGATGCGCTCCCCGCCTGGGGGGCGCTTTCGTCGTCTAACGGCGGCTCCTCGCGCATGCGGATCGAAGATCGGGTACAGGTGCATGATGGCCGGCCTGGTGGGCGCGTGTCTTTAGCGTCGCAAGTTTCGGCGTGTCGCAGTCAAAGTCTCCGCTTGTCACAGTCGGCGGTGGTCCCGGCGTGGGGTGTCGAACCGGGCGGGTATGCCCCAAAATGGCTACGTAGTGTTATACCGCCGGGCAATTCCAACCGGACATCACGGGCGTTCTGCACCTCTAGAACCATTGCTAACAGTTAGATGATCGTTACTCACCTCTGTCAACCAAACGCCTACCTGCGGTTATAACCCAAGGACTTGTCCACAATGTCTGTTGAGCCCCGCAACGATCTGTTATGGTCAGCCACGGTTACTGCAAGTGACTGGAACTAGGGGGGATACACCATCATGACGGGCGGTAGGCGTCTCAACGCGGCACCAGGTGATGAGCAGCTGCTCACAGCGGGAGAGGTCGCAGCAAAGTTCCATGTCTCTCCCAAGACAGTCGGCGCCTGGGCGGCGCAGAGCAAAATCCACTCAATCCGGACCCCTGGCGGCCACCGCAGGTTCCGTGAGCAAGACGTGCGCGCGTTCCTCAACGGAGAAGGCGGCGGCACCCGGCTGCAGGCCGCAGGGTAACCCCTCGATCACAGCCAGCCACCCAGGGGGAACCGACCGTGCACCCATTGCCATGGGTCGACGACACAGGCGAAACGCCTGACAACGCCGACCTCGATCCGCTGCCTGTTGTCATGGACCGCCGTCCGGGCATGCACCGGAGCCATACCACCAGGCACCAACCGCAAATCGTCATAGCAAGCGTGGTGATCGCCGCCATCGTGGCGATCACGCTCGCCACGATGCTCGCCGTAAGCCTCATCGGCAACGGCACCACCAAAACTGCCGGATCGCAGTCCAGCGCAACCTCCCGGATTCTTGGATCGTTCAAAGGCACTGGTAGCGGCCGGACTCCCGCATTCACGGCAGGCGGCGAGGGCACATGGGAGCTGATCTGGTCTTACGACTGCGCAAACGCCAGCCACCCAGGCACCTTCGCGGTCACAGAGGCACCACCCAACCCGCGAGCGGTCACCGTTAACGCAACTGGTGACAGCGGCCACGGCAGCACCTACGCTTACGCCGACACCGGCATCCATTACCTGCGCGTTACTTCAACATGCGCATGGAAAACCCGCGTGAAAGGACAACCCTGACCCTCCCCAGCCCATCCAAGGCCCGCTCAGACCAAGGAGAACGCAACAACGATGGCAGCACGAGCAGCAATAGCGAAAGAAATCGCGACACCCTTCAGAGCACCGGCAGGCGACAGTGAGCCGCCTGCCGGCGTGAGGAAACCCGCCTCAGTCAAACTCGCCGCCGCAGCCACAATCGCCGCCAACCCCGAGCTCCCCGGGCTGGAAGCCGAGTGGATGCTGGTCACACCGGAGCAAGCTGCGGAGTGGCTGGCCGAGTGGAACGAAAGCAACAGATCACGTCGCGACGACCACTCCGAAGCGCAGCACCGGGACATGCTCAACGGCGACTGGATGATCAACGGCGCCACCCTCGTGTTCGATCCGGACGGCAACATGCTCGACGGCCAGCACCGTTGCGAAGCCATCGTCAAAGCCGCCCAGGCCCAGTGGTCACTCATCGTCCGGGGCATCCCCAAAGAAGCTCAGACGACCATGGACAGCAACACCCCCCGCAGGCCGGGCGACCGGTTCGCGTTCGATCGCGTCCCCCACCCGACCGTCGTCGCGGCGCTGGCCCGCCGCTGGTGGGCATGGGAACGCGGTGAGCGCGCCCAGATCGGCCACGCCCGGCCTACCCACCGGGAGATCCTGCACGCGCACCGCGACCACAGCGAGCAGATCCTCGCCGCGGCCGAGTTCGCCGCGGCGGCACGCTCAGTGAAAGAGCTGCGCAAGGCAACCACCACGGTGTGGGGCACAGCGTTCCTGATTTTCACTGAGACATCCGACCAGGCAACGGCCCGGTTCTTCCTCGAGCACGTCCTCTCCGGCGAGGACCTCGGCAAGGGCAACCCGATGCTGGCGCTGCGGAACCGGCTCATGTCCGCCGCAGTCCCCCCCGGCGAAGCGCTCGGCGAAGTCAAACTGCTGTACCTGTTCATCGCCGCATGGAACCTCTTCCGGGGCGGCCAGACCGTTGAGCGACTGCAACTCCCCAAATACGGGGTGTCCGGAAAGAACTTCCCAGAGCCATACTGATCACCATCTGATTCGTCGCGGGTTTAGCCCCCCGGCGCCCGCGGCGGCGCAACCCCCCATGTGGCGGGCGGGTTGCGAAGGTCCCCGGCAGGGCTACATCTCCCGTGACCCTGCCGGGGGCCGCACCGCATACAAGGTCATACCGCCGTAACTGAACGGTGACCGCAGGTCAGTAATCTCCTGACAGGCCGGAAACGTCCAGTTAGTAGCGGGCAGCCTCACATGCCAGCGCACCCCTGGGATGCACCCCCGGGACTGCGCTTCGAGCCGCCACCCTGATGACACCAGGACAGGACCCTTGACCGGCCACAATAACGCCCCGACTCCAGTAGCGGAACCACCAACCCCGCAATGGTCCCAATCCGCACAGCAACAACAAGCTGGCCTCGACGCACTGGTGGACACCGCGGTCGGTGCCGCGCTGACCCGCCCGTTCGCCTCAATCACTTTGCCGGCATCGAATCCAGGGTCACGCCGGCGTAGAAACCAGGAGACATCTCGTGCGCGCGTTCCTGCCCACCCTCATGATGATCACGCTCGGGTCGGTGGCTGTGACGGCGATAGTCGTGGTGCTGGCCCGGCACACATGGCGCCGCGGCAAATCACTCCGGGAGCCCTGAACGCCCACTACAACATCCCGGTCTGCTCCCTGCGTCGACGGGAGGCCCGCGGCATCATCCTGACGTCGATCCTTCTCGCAGGCATGGGAGTTCGCTTCGGGTTCCTGGTCGCCTCGTACCCTGCGTTCTGGCCGCTAGAGGCTGTCTGGCTGGTGCCGCTCGCCAGCATGGCATTCCAGTGGACGGTGTCATGGCGTGACCGGCCCGTGGCTCCTGATCCCCGGGTGGAGCGCTGGCTCGCGCGTCTCAACGTCACGGTCAACATTCCTGTCTACAACGAGGACCCCGCGCTCCTTGACCGATGCTTGTTCGCGCTCATCAACCAGTCCAGGCCACCTCAGAGAATCGACGTGGTCGATGATGGCTCGAAACTCGACTACACCCTCCTGCGATCCCATTGGGAACGGCAGTGGCCAGGTGGCCCTGAAATCCGGTGGTTCCGCCAAGCAAACGCCGGGAAGAAGCATGCGCAATCCCTGACGTTCGCCAGCGCTCCCAACGCCGACGTCTTCGTGATCATCGACTCAGATACCTGCCTTGACCACCGGGCGCTAGAGGAAGGGCTGCGGCCGTTCGCCAACCGCAGCGTCGCCTCGGTGGCAGGCATCGAGCTCGCGATGAACGCGGCCAAGAACTGGCTCACCAGGACTGTCAGCGTCCGCGCCCTGTTTTTCCAGATGCTCCCCTGCGCCGCGCAATCGGCAGTAGGTGACGTGCTCATCAACAGGGGTGCGTTCTTCCTGATCCGGGCTTCGGTTGTCCGAGAGTATCTGCGGGCATACCTGGACGAGACGTTCCTTGGCCGGCCGATAAAGCTCGGCGATGACGCTGCGCTCACCCTGTTCGCCCGGGCGAGTGGCCGGACCGTGCAGCAGTCCACCTCGTTCGGCCTCACCATGTACCCAGAGACCCTCTCGCACCACTTGCGGCAGTGGACTAGGTGGATGCGCGGCTCCACAATCCGGACCGTGTGGCGGCTCCGGTATCTCTCCCCGCTGACTTTCGGCTGGTGGTTCAGCGTGCTGGGGGTCTACTCGCTCTGCATGTCTACAGCTTTCCCGGTGATGCTCACCGTCATGTGGCCGAACTCCGAGCGGGCTATCGAGTACGTGATCGCGGTCATGATCCTCTGGGGTTACGTTTACGGCCTGCGGTCCTTGTCGATCCGCCGCAGCGACCAGACCTTGGCCTACCAGATCGGATCCTTGCTGGCTTATCCGTCAGTGCTCCTATGGGGACTCTTTGTGCTGCGCCCACTCCGGTTCTACGGCACGTGCACATTCCTCAAGCAGAACTGGGTGACGCGCGTCAACGGCGCTGAGATCGTCTTGGCTCCCCAGGCGCCAGAGCCTCACGCCGCCGGCGCACCGGAAGCGGCCACAGCCGGCGTTGCCCCATGAAGCGGCGCAGCGTAGGAGCCGCCACGGTGATCGTGATCCCTGCCGCGCTGCTAGGGGTGTTCGCCGCGCTGGTAGTCGCACATCATGTGACCCAGCCGGGCATCTATACCGCACCGGCGCCTGGCACTCCCGTTCACGCCACCGCAGCCCAAGGGCGATACGTAGGCGTCTATGAGCCCGGCTCTCCAGGCTCCTACGCGCCAGTTCGGGCATTCGAGGCGACATCTGGCGTCAGGCCCAACCTTGCGCTCTACTACAGCAGTTGGTGGGAGCCGTTCCGTTTGCAGTTCGCTAAGGCTGCCTACACGAACGGCGCCATGCCGTTCGTGCAGATGATCCCCCATGGCCGGGGCGTGTCCGTGGACAGGGTTGCCCAAGGTCAGTACGACGGATACCTGCGGACCTTCGCCGAGCAGGTCAGGCGGTACGGTCATCCGGTCGTTCTGGGCTTCGCCGCCGAAGCCAACGGGTCCTGGTACAACTGGGGCTTCAAGCATCTCTCACCGAAGGTGTGGATCGCAGCGTGGCGGCACGTAGTGACCGTCTTCCGGGAGCAGGGCGCTGACAACGTCACCTGGCTGTGGACCATAAACCGCAGCGGGAAGCGCACTGGCCCGGTCCGCGACTGGTGGCCCGGCTCCACATACGTCAACTGGATAGGCATCGACGGCTACCTCGAGGAACCGCCGTCTACATTCAGCGGCGTGTTCGCGCCGACCATCGCCCAAGTCCGCCAGTTCAGTAACGACCCCATACTGCTCGCCGAAACGGCAGTCGGCCCGCTCGCGGACCCAGCAGGGAAGATCCCCGGGATGTTCGACAGCATCCGGGCCGATCACCTGCTCGGGCTGGTCTGGTTCGACAAGGCCCAGCACAACGGTGTCTACCACCAGGACTGGCGACTAGAGGATGATCCGCCAGCACTCGCCGTCTTCCGGAAGGCTGCCAATAACTTCAAATAACCGGGACCAGGCCGCGCCCTGGCAGGAATTCAGTCATACGGCCCCTTTGGGCTTGTTAGGTCCAATGTGCCGCCGAATGACCCAGCGAATCCCTGTAGCAGGCGGTATGGCGCTATTCTTTGACCGCCCGCAAGGTGTAACAGGTGCGATGCAGTGAATGGTCTCACGGGGCAGGGGGTGAGCATTCCGTGACCGTGGCAACGGTAACTCAGGCGTACAAGTACGAGCTGGACCCAACCCCCTCACAGGCGCGGATGTTCGCCTCCCATGCTGGTGGGGCCAGGTTCGCGTACAACTGGGGTATCGCCACGATCATTGCCGCACTGGATGCGCGGCAAGCTGAGAAGGACGCGGGCGCCGAGCCGACCGTTCCGGTGCCCGCCCACTTCGAGTTGTGCAAGATGTGGACGGTGTGGAAGGACACCGCCGAGTGGACCGACCGCGCTACCGGGAATGTCACTGATGGTGTGGGGTGGGTCGGGGAGAACTTCGTCGGCACGTACCAGGCGGCGTTGCGTGATGCGGCCGGCGCATGGAAAGCGTTCTTCGCGTCCCGTTCGGGGAAGCGGAAAGGCCGGCGGGTCGGCCGGCCCCGTTTCCGATCGAAAGGAAAGGCCCGGGAGTCCTTCCAGGTCCACGGCGCCGTGTTCCGGCTGGCGCCCGGGCCTTCGGCCAAGTACCCGGGCACACGGCGGGTCCGCGCGCACACACCAGCGCCGATGGCCTCGTACATAATGCTGCCGAAGATCGGCCCGGTCCGCTCGCACGAGTCGACACGGAAACTGCGCCGCAGGATTGACAACGGCACCGCGAGGATTGTCCGCGGCACCGTAGCGAAAAACGCCGCAGGCCGGTGGCACATCGCGATCACCGCCGAGGTGCAACGGGACGTGCGGCTGAAGCCGTCTGCCCGGCAGCTGGCGGGCGGCATCATCGGTGTCGACTTGGGTGTGCGGGACACGATCACTTTGTCCACCGGGGAGTCTGTGAAGAACCCAGCTCACCTTGAGCGCTCGCTGCGCCGGCTGGCGGCCGCGCAGCAAACTGTCGCCCGGCGTACCAGGATCGGCCGGCCGTCCTCGGCGCGGCGGTTGAAAGCTGTCGAGCGGGTCGGCCGGATCCACACCCGGGTCAGTAATCTCCGGCAGGATTACCTGCACAACCTGTCCACCCGGCTGATCCACGAGCATGCTGGCATCGGGGTGGAAGGTTTCGACCTGCAGCAAGTTGCAGCCCGCGGCGGCAGGAGCGTGCCCCGGCGGGTGCGACAGGTGCGGAACAGGCTCCTGGCCGGATCCGCACTCGGAATGTTCCGCTGGCAACTGCAATCGAAAAGCGCCTGGTACGGGTGCCAGGTGCTGGTCACCGGCGCGCAAGCACCGTCGGGCAGGACATGCTCCCGGTGCGGGACGGCAAAAGCCACGCCGATCCCGCCCCATCTGGAGCTGTTCCGGTGCCCGCAGTGCGGCCACGTCCAGGATCGGCGGCTTAACACTGCCCTGGTTCTGGCGCAGTTCGCGCGTGAAACGAAAACGACGTCCGGGACTGGCTCGGAGTCGCTAAACGCCCGTGGAGAGGATGTAAGCCCCGGGCCCGTCCGCAAGGGCAGGACCGGGCGATCCTCGTTGAAGCGGGAAGCCCGCCCCAGGGGGCAACCCTCGGGTAAGACGGGCACCCCCAGCACGTAAGGGCTGGGCGTCCCCAACCACCTGCCGAAAAGCAGGCAGCACAACTCAACAGAGGCAAGCGCAGACGTTCGACCGGTGGGCGAGGGGAGGCTCGCGAATCCCCTGCTGGCTACTGCTGATGTCCGGGACGAGGGGCCTAGCGCAGGTAACGTCCCATGCCGGCCATGCTGGGCGAGAGGGAGATCACCAGTCACGGGGGTGAGAGGTGTAGCAGTGGTGCCCCGCGTGGCCCGGGCCGCTCACACGGAGGGGATGCGGGGAAGTGAACGACTTGCCTGGTACCGGGATGAGGGCATCGGCACATTGCTGGGGCTGAGAGCAGTGGCAGCAGGCCGGCGGCGAGAGCAGTAGAGACACAAAAAAGGCCGCCCCTGCTACCCGGCACGAAGCCAGGTAGCAGGGGCGGCAGAGAGTAAGCGGTGCCTGTGGTCAGCTGGTAGCCGACTCCGGTGGTGGGATGACGCTAGGCGGGTTCAGCTTGGCCACAGGCGTGATGGCTTGACGGAGCACCAAGGACAGCACCAAGGACAACGCCGGCACCGCGGTGCCGATCTGATCCGCTGTCAGGTGCAAACCAAACGCCGCCGCTGCTGTGGCGATCGTGGCCACCGCACCGGTCACCACGGGAACGCTCGCCGGCCTGGCCGCGGCCGCCGCGATGAGAGCAAGAACGGCCGTGGCCGCAGTGGTCACCGCACCGGTTTGGGTGGCCGTCAGGTGCAGGCCAAACGCGACAGCGGCAGCGATCACACTGTTGACACCGCCGACGATAACCGCCGGCTCGTTTCGGATCTCGGTGAGTAGTTTGTTCACATGCCTCCGGGGATCAGATGTGGAGTTGCCGGAAATCGCACCAGTGACCTAGCGCGGCGAACGTGGACAAGTGCGCCCGGCCATCACCATCCGCTCCCCACGACGTCGACCAGGAGTTGCGGAACCGGATGGTGGTGCGTTGCAGATCGAGGCGGCCGAGCAGATCAAACTGGACGTTCTCGATCGTGTGCCAGTACGTTTCGTGGCCACCGACGACACCGCCGGCGATATCCCCGGCCAGATGGGTCAGTGATCCGTCGCCGTCGATGAACCCGTCATCGTCTGGGGTCATCCACGCTGCCAGCCACGGCTGGCCGACGATCAGCCCGCCGTCCTGCATCAGGGACACGATGTTCTCGGCGCCGTGCGCGATTTTGTGGCCGGCGATCATCGCTGTGGTTTCGAGCATCTGGCAGACAGCGACACCGCTGGATCCGCAGTCCTCCGGCGGCCACTCTGATGCCGGGTTGCCGGTTTCCATCGTGAGCGCGTGGTACAGCTTGATGGCAAACTTCTCATCTGCTGCCGGGTCCTGGGTGATGCCGTATTCGGTCAGTTTCGCTTCCGGCAGAATCCCGGCCAGCGCCGCGGTGGTCGCGTTAGCGACACACGATCCGAGAGAGTCTGCTTTCGGCGCACCGGGCACCAGCTCAGATGTGTCGATGCCCTGGGCGATCAGGTCCTCTTGATCCAGGACTGGGATGCGTGGCGGGTGCGCGACCGGTTTGAGTTCGCTTTCACCGCGGTGGAAATGCAGCCTGGCGAGCGACGATGGCGGCTCGGCGACATGCAAACGGCCGAACTTGGTTGCGGACAGCGTTAACAGCCCCTTCCTGGGGATGAGGGCAGGTTCGGGTGGCGCGGGGAATGAGGGGAAGGCGGACAGCACCCTGGCCCCCGGGCGCGCTAAAGGGGGTGGGGGGTAGATGTCGCGGTGCGGGCCGCCGGGGATGAGAGGACCAACGAGACTGCGAGCGGGCAATCGGGGACGAGAGGCCGCAGGGAGGTGGGTCAGGCGCTGATCGTGTACGACGTTCCAGCGCCGCCGGCTGCACCGATGCTGTAGTTGCTGCTGTACCAGGTGACAGCCGGGTAGGTGTGCGGCCACGGGTGCACGCAGGTGTGGTGATGGCAGCCGTGGCATGCCGGCTGGCCGGCCAGTGCAGTACGCAAGTTCGCGATCTCCTCGCGCAGGGCTGCGACTTCGGCGGTCAGGTCCTGCTTTCCGCTCATGATGTTTCCGTTTTCCTTTCTCAGATCAGCGCAACAGCACCGGCGACATCGGAATCGCTGGTGACAGCGAGGGTGATGAACGCGCTTGTCTTCCCCGCTGGAATGGCCACGTCCTGATTGCCGCGGCTGGCGAACACAAGCTCGTAGCCGGGTTTGCCATCGACGAAATCCACATCTGCCTTGCCGGGGGCGTTCAGGCAGACCCGGACACCTTTGGCGGCTGGGATGATCGGCACCGGGGTCGGTGTTCCGTGCGGCAAAAGAGGGAGCATGGGGTCCTCCATGGTCGTGATGAGCGATGGCCCGGCTGGTTTCGGGACGGGCACTGGTTTCGGGTGCGGCTTAGGTGCAGGTTTGCCGATCACGGCCCGCATGCCGGTGAGCGTGGTGAAGTTCGCTACATCCCGGTCGATAGGCCCGGTGATCGTGTGCTGGTGGATGGTCCACGCTTTCCACGGCACTGGCACCCGCGGGAACCCGGGCGCGCTCGACGGGTCGGAAACCCACAGCGGGAACCGGCTCAGGTGCCGGCCGTAGGCCGCGGCGTAGCTGAGGTTGACGTACAGCACCGGTGCCCGGCCGGTGCGCTCTTGCAGCAACGCGAGCACTTCCGCTGCCCACCCGGCCACCTGGGCGCCTGTGCGGCCATCGGTGGTTTCCAGGTCGAGGCACACACCGTCGTGGTCCGTGAAACCGATACGGGTGAGCTCGGCGAGGAACAAGCCGGCAGATGCGGCCGCGCCGACTGCCGGGTGCCCGAACATGTACCCGATCCGGCCTTTGCTGTTGGCTCCGAGCCACGCCCAGTCGGCGCCCGCGTCAGGGTTGGTGTACGGGCCGGCCACTGATAGCTCGGTGATTTTCACGCCAGCCCAGGAGATCGCGCCGGCCTCAGCGCGCCACGCTCCTGGCGGCCCTTGGTAGCTTGATACGTCGACGCCGGGTAGGGTCACACGCCTCCGTTGAGGGTGTTGAGGCTGGACACATGGATTTCGCCGGGTAGCGGGCCCGCCTCGGCGGCCAGTCGTGTCCCGGCGGGTGTGAGTTGCCACAAGCAGATACGGCGCCCGCGGGCGGCGGGCGCGGCCGACCGGATTGTGCCGGTGGCGGCGGCCAGGCCGGCCCGGGCGAGCGCTTGCAGCGCGTTGGAGATCAGCGGCCGGGCGCGGGCGGGAAGGACTGGGCGCAATGTGTCAGCGGAGAATTGCTGCCCGTGCCGGGCCCGGACGATGATGTGCCGGGCGGTCCGGGGTATATCCCACGACCAGGTGACATCCTGCAAGCCGAGCGCGTCGAGCAAAAGCTGGGCGTCCTCGAGGTCGGCGGCTTCACGCAGGATCGTCCAGGCGGCCTCGGTGGCGGCGGCGTTGTCGTCTGCGTCCAGTATCTGCGCGGCTAGGGTCACTCTTCTCCTTCGGCTGGCAGGCCCACCGGGGGCCGGGCAGCGAGCATGGTTTTGATCTCATCGACAGTGGTTGCGATGTGGGTGAGGGCCTGGTGCTGCGCGTCGGATTGCGCATCGGATGAACGCTGCGTCTTGTTGCCCACGTACACGAGCAGTGGCAGCGCGAACAGCTGGATCCACCCGGAGGAGTAGAAGAAGAACCGGGATTGCACGCTGGCGGGGAACAACTGGACGAGCAGAGGTGCGGCGATGAACGCCCACACGGTCCAGATCAACCCGAACAAGATGGCCAGATGGGTGGCGGCCCAGTCGTTGAACCGGCCGACCGCGTTTCTTTCCTTGGCCAGCAGCTCGGCCGGGTGGATTACCTGGTCATGGGTGCGGCGTTGGGTCACATGCCTCCGGGTGGGTCACAGGATGTCGCCGATGGTTATGTGCACCCAGTCCGGGCCGGCTTCCTCGGCGGTAAACGGCAGCCCGCGTGCCTCAGCGACCCGCATCACCATCTCGGCGTTATCCGAGTGCAAAGTCGCGATCACGAACGGCTCGTATTGCAACCGGGTCCACAGCATGCCGATCTCCACACCACGCCGGAACTCGGTGCTGTCCGTGTCGAACGGCAGCAGCAGCCCGAACTCGTGCTCGCTGCCGCTCATGCGGCCGCGAGGATCTGGTAGGCGACAATGCTCGCATCCGCGCTCGATGTGGACTCGATGGTGAACGACACCCCGGGTGCGCGTGCTGCGACATACAGCGCACCGGGTGTGCCGGAGGGTGTTTGAGCAGTCAGGAAGATCGGTGTACCGGTAGCTACCGCGGCGGTAGCCACCGTGGCGGTCCCGCCTGTGAGAGTCACGAACCCTTGCTCGGACGGCAACGACACCGCACCGGAAACACCGTTGACGGAGATCACGTACAGGCCGGGCTGGGCCGGGATGAGCGGCACCGGCCCCAGCCGGCTGATATCGACCGTGGAGCCCCAGGATGACGGCAGGTATGCGTCGAACGCGATCGCGGCACCGGGGACATTCACTTGCACGCTGTACGCCCACCCGGCAGGCAGCAGATCGGCGTTATCGGTGCACGGGAGAACCACCGAGAACTGGCCGGTGGAATGTGACACCGCGGCGACAATCGGGTTGGCGGACAGGACTGCCTGACCGGTCATATCGGTGAGCGGCACCGAGGGCGCGAACAGCACGGTCCCGCCGAGCGGCGTCCCTGCTGCGGTCAGGTAGGTGCCGGTGACCGTGATCGTGGTCAGGCCGACTGGAAGGCTCACTCGTGGCCTGCTTTGCTGATCAGCCCGTGCACATACTGGCTGGCCTCGTAGTCGGAATGGCTCGCTGTGTGCGCGCCGGCGGCGCCGCGATGGTGCCAGGCGCACAGCCACCGCAGGTTCTCGGCCGACTCCACCCACGCCCCCACCTGCGACGGGTCGCTGATACCCGGGTAGTCCTTCTCGAGGGCGGTCAGGTCAACGCCCTGCTGCAAGGAGAACTCAACGTGTGCGTGGTGCAACTCCAGGCCGGGCTGCTCGCCGGCATCGTCCGCCGGGGGGCACGGGTGCATTTGCGCGTCCATGCAGTCGCCGAACCCGATCCGCTCCCCGATGTGGCAGCGGGCTGTGGCGCGGGTGGCCTGGTGGTAGTGGTGGAAGTCCCTGTAGTGCGGGTCGTCCTCGCGGGCCGGGTGCGGCGGGAAGTGCATGACGTACCGGTGGGTTTCAGCCTGCGCGTGTGCGGCGACTTCGGTCACATGCCTCCTGGGTGCAGCAAAAAGGGCGTCAGCGGCGGACGGCCGGGGCGTTGCATCCCAGGTCGGTCCCTAGCTGGTCGAGCGTGGCGTGGAGCCGCTGGTCGTACGCCCGGGACGGGTTAGTGACCGGGTTGCCGGCCGGAGGCTTCAGTGCGGCCAGCTCGCGCATCGTCGTGCAGATCTTGCGTTCCACGGCGATCCCCTGATGTTGCTGCACTGCTTGCTCCCGGCGTTGCGCGGCTTGCGCGGCGCGCACCTCGGCCCGGGTGGCCAGCAGGTTCCCGGCGCCGACGATCAGCACCAGTGCCAGGAGTGCCGCCATCGCGCGCTGACCAGTGATCCATCTCATGAGGAGATGTCCATCTCCTTCCCGTCGCTGCGCTGAGGATGATGGGACTCCATGCGGTCACGCATCGCTGCCTGCTCCGCTTTGATTTCAGCGACGTCCTCTGCGGTGCGATGCACGATGTCACGCAGGGATTTGCCGTGGTTAGGGCTTGTCTCAGCGACGACGTGGGCGATGGACGCCTCAACGGCCTGGAGCCGGGCCATCACCCCGGGCCGGGACGGCACTCCAGGCCGGCCCGGCTCACCGAAGTAGTCGTCCAGGAACTGAGTGGTGCGCACGAGAATCCGCCACGCCTGCCGGGCACACCAGGCGAGGCATCCAATGACGGCGGTTGCCAGGGCTACGGCTGCAACTATCCATGCCGGGTCCATTCACCCCCCAGTCACAGCGATATCCAGGTGATTTCGATCGTGCATCGCTGCCCGGCGGTAATCACCGGTGTGCCGTTCCCCCCGCTGGAGGCGTAGAACGCCCACCCGGAGATTGTGTCCGATCCGCCGTACAACTGGAATGCCGCCGAGCCGGAGACGATCCCAGCGGATGTTTGCGGCACCCATCCCCGGTCACACGTGTAGGTGATGGCGCCGTTAAGGCCCGCGGCCGCCTCCACTTTGGTGACCGCGTCAGCGGCTGCGGCGGTGGAGACGGTGACCGACACCTCATAGGTGCCGGAGTATCCGGCCGGGCATTCCCATGCACTGCTACCGGAGTTCCACCCGGAAAACGGGTCCTCGATGATGCTGTTGAACGGGATGACAACATCCACGTTGTTCGTCCACGTCGCGGAGTTGGTCAACTCGGCCCGGAAAACCACTCTGCTGGTGAGAAACGCGAACGGTGCTTGCACCCAGCCATCAAAATCGGCTGCCAGCGGGGCGTACCCGGCGATGAACACAGGCACCGCGGGCTGCAAGGACACCGTGAACGTGAGAGTGATCTGCCCTGTGTGGCCGGCGCCGCCAAGCTTGCCCTTACCGGCCCCGCCACCGCCACCGCCGGGGCCACTGCCCGGTGCAGCCCCGGCCACCCCGTTGTTCCCGCCGGCCCCACCGGGGCCGCCGCCGGTGACCGCGCTCGCACCGGAGGCACCGGTGCTGGTGGTCGAGTTTGAGCCATTGTTCCCCGCCGCTGCGCTGCCACCGGATCCGCCGCCGCCACCGCCACCGGTGCTGGTCGCTGTGCCGCCCTGGCCGCCGTCATGCGTGACGCTGTTAGTTGAGCTGGTGCCACCGAACTGGAGCACAGCTCCGTTCGCGATGACCGCGCCGGCGAACACTGTGGCCTGGCCGCTGCTGCCGTGGGCGCCGCCTGCGCCGACCGTGAAGCTGTACACCGTCCCTGGGACCACGGTGAACGCGGGCTCGGCGGCGTACTCGCCTCCGCCTCCGCCGAGGCCTCCGGTGGTGCCGGAGGTTTCGTCTTCCCCGCCGGATCCGCTGCCCCAGCACTCAACCTGGATCTGGGTGACCCCGTTCGGGCACAGCCATGTGCCGGAACCGGCTGCAGCGAATGTCTGGGTGGCCACTAGGAGGATTCCCAGCAGATGACCAGGTGCGTGTCGCCGTTGAGTGCGAGAGCCCCGCCAGTGTTCTGGCTTCCTTGCAGGGAGATGGTCTGCCCGGCGGTGACCCGGACCCGCCGGCAGATGGCCACGTCGACGACGTGGCCGGTGTCCGCGTTGGCGTTGACCCGCTGACCCCAGGTGGTGGTGCCGCCGTTGACGGAGATCCCGGCGGCGTACGCCCCGCTGCTACCGGAGCCGGCCAAGCCGACCTGCCCGTACACGTAGTAGACGCCGGCGACCGGGCACACGTACTGGTTGTTGGTGCCATCCCAGGCGGTGTAGTTGTCCACCGTCGCCGTGCCCATGGCGATCTTCGACCCGGCCGGGAACGTCTGGCTGCCCAGGGTCGCGCTACCGGGGGTGTAGGTGTAGCGGAGGATCGGCGGGTTCGCCAGGAAAGCGATCGTGTCCCGGATGTTGGTGTTAAGGAACGTGGAGGTCACGATGCTCGGCGGGGTCACCCATGACGCGTTCGCCGGGATGGCCAGCGAGGTGGCTGCGCCGGTTGCCACCCACCGGAGGGTGAGCCGCGGCTGGTTCGGCGAGGCTGACTGCACGCTGACCGAGCCGGCACTGGACTGTTTCGCGATGAGGGTGACGTAATCGACGGCCGCGCCGCCGATCGCCCCGGCGCGGGACAGCTGGATGAGGTCCGCCCCGAACACGCCGGGGTTGCGCTGGGAGTCAACCGGGTGATCTTGTCCCGGGTAGACGGCTGATCCGGCGGCGGTGACCGCCCCGATCGACACCTGGAAGTTGACTTGCGTGGCCGTGGTGTACGCCCACGGCATGTACCCCTCGCACAGGTACCAGCCGGGAGCCTGGCACCAGTAGCGGTCCGGGTTAGCCGACAGAGGGTCATGCCCGGCCCAGGTGTCGTACACCTCCGTGTCGAGGGCGAGCGTTGTGTTGGTGGCCGACGGGATGGCCGGGCCGCCAGTGCACAGGCCGGTGAACGCTGGCCTTTGCGAAAGGAACAGCACACCGTTGGTCACATTCGAGCGGAGAGACGAGGTGAGGACCGGCCCGGACGACCAGGTAGACGGACTGGGCACAGGAGGATAAGGGGGAAACGGCATGCGCTCACCGCCCCGCCACGCATGTCACTTACCAGGGAAGCGAATTGCTTCCGTTCAGTTGCCCGAAAACTGGATCGTCCGCTATCAGAACTGCACCTTCAGGGAACGAGTCTGTTTCGATAGCCACCTCGGCTGTGCCCGCTACCCTGTCGATTTTCTTTGTGACTTGCGTAATGATCGCCTGGATTTGCGTTGTGGCTGACGCGCTCAGCGGGCGCCTTGTCACCTGAACGATCTGGGCGGGTTCCACACCCAGAACGAACGGCCAGTTGACCGGGTTAGCGTCAGCCGTGACACGCACATTTTCGGCACGGTTGAACACGGTCCCCCGCGTATTCGCGATCCAGTTAGCCTCATCGACCACGGTGTCCGGGTCCTGCTGGTAAACCGTCGCCGAGTAGGTGTACTGGCCGTGTTGCGCCGCCGATGGCGCGTTGAAAGCCACAACAGCGGTACCACTACCTGTTGACTGGGTGAGCTCAACGTCGTTGTACAGCAGGCTCTTGTCGTACCCGAAAACGATGTCGGTTTCGTATGGGGTTTCGCCGGAGAGAACATCCTCCCCGAGGAACCATATCGGGGTGTTTCCGTACAGGTCGCTTCGTGACAGGTAGCACAGGACCCCGTTGCCATCGACACCCATGAACCCGTTATCGCTGACAACAATGTTGGTTATCGCCTCGGCGGCGGTTTGCCCTTGTGAGGCCGAAACCACGCCATTGGCTGAGATGCTCCCCTCGGAGCCTTGAATATCGGAGATCCCGGCCATGCCGGTTGTGGATTTGTGGCTGATCGACCGGGCCCCGGTCCACCCGCCGTAGCCGGCGAGCCGCTCGATGCGCAGGTCGGGGTGCTCGGAGCCGAACTGGCCGTTGTTAGCGACGGGGAACCCGGCGCCGACGATCGCCGCCAGCCGGTCCTCGGTGAGGAGACGGGGGAAGATGGCAAGGTGGCAGCACGCCCCGTTGATCATGGACCCGGTGAAGTACCGGTCCGCGTTGCCCATGAAGTCGATCCAGGTCATCGAGGACGGCATGTTGCATGATCCGGAAGCTCCGGTGAACGCGCCGCCGTCCACAACGACTTGCCATGTGCTCTGGGTGAGCAGCAGCGCGAAGTGGCTGAGGCCACCTGACAGCCAGTTCTGGCTGTTTACCACAGTGTCTGTCCGGGCCCGTGTGGATTGGTCGTACACGGCGATCTGCAGGCCGCCTGGGCTGCCTGAGGTGGGACTGTTGAGGTACATCTGGAACATGGGCCCGACACCCGCGTTGGTGCCCCGCATCAGGATCAGCTGATGCGGGATTTGCACGGTCGGTGAGTCTGGGGCGAACCAGCCCATGATGGTGATGCCGTTGGCGATCGACGGGTAGGACTGGTCGATGCATTGCAGGCAGTAGCCGTATCCGGTGGCGTCCCCGGCGGTCAGGCCGGTCTGCGTGTAAACGGTTCCGCCAGGATCACCCGGGTCAAGACCGGAGTTATCGCCGAAAGTGAATGTGGCGGTCAGCGCACCGGATTTGGACTCGACAACTTGCAGCGAGTTACTGTTACCTGGCGCTGAGTTTTGCGCTGCCGTGCTCCCTGCAGCATCACCGCATGTCCAGTATGCGTAAGGCTGGTCGAGAAGTATCTCTTCCTGCTGGACTGCGGCCAGTTCCGCTGTTTGCAGTGACCATACATCGACAACGGTGATCTGCGTAATCCCGTACCACACCGAGTCCCAGGCCTGCGGCCACCGTTCCACGTAGCCGCTGAAGACACTGTATGTGCGGCCATCCCAGGTCATCAGCAGCCGTACAGGAACATCCGCGAGGACGAAAGGCGCAAAAGGCGATGCGTCGTTCTCGGGCGTCAGCGCGGCATCGTTATTATCCAGGGTCAGGGTTATTTCCCCAGCCTGCAACTGATCCAGTTCGTACTGCTTCCCGCGTTTCGCGCTTGTCTCAGTCGAGCCAAGCCACCTGTTAGTGATATCCGTCCAGGTGATCTGCGATGGCGGGGTCAGCGCACCAGAACCGAATCCCATTTGCAGTTGCGTCGCCGGCCAGGACGCATCCGGCTGCGCGGGCCCGGCGTTGACCACAAGGATCGCCGCGGTGCACGCCGACAGGTCCCCCGTAGTCCCGGTTGTCCATGATGCGGTTTCCGATGTGGATGCCACCTGCCACGCTGGTGAGGTGTGCAGGATCGCAGGCGCTGTCCCCGACACGCTCACCGCGGTAAGAGCGGTCCAGCTGCCCCCGGGCCCGGTGCTGAAAGTTGATGCATCACTGGCCGCCACTGTGGCCAGGAACGCTGCAGCTCCCAGGCCGGGGGCGTTTGCTGCGATCGCGGTGGCCGCGTTGGCGTAGTTGTTCACCACGACAGGCGTACCGGCGTAATCGCTCATGCCGGTGATCTCGATCACGGTCACGCCGATAACTGCCGGATAGGTGGGATTCGGGAGGCCGCACGGGGACACGTAAACATGCCCGGCGCCGGGGACGGACGCGCCGGCGGGCCGGGCCCAGATCGAGCACCTGGTGAACCCGGACGCACTGGAATCCCCGCTGGGTGCGCCGAGCGGGATCCAGTAGCCGTGCACATCATCGGACACGGCCATGGTGCCGCCGAGGTACCCGGCAGGCAGGGTCCACGAGCAGAACGCGATCAGCCAGTTCCCGGTTGTGCTCGCCACCGGGCAGTCGAGGGATCCGGATGGGGGGGCGTTCAGAGAGAAGCCGCTGACAATGGCCCGGTTCGCCGTCCATGTGTTGATCACCGTGATGGAGGACGGCTTGATGGCGGCCGCGGTGATGCTTGCGCTGGCCGACCTGGTAGCCGACGCGACGTGCACCTGCGTCATGGCCGCGGTGACCGTCGCGGTCACTGCCCGGGCGGCCGACGCGACGTGCACCTGCGTCATCGACGCGGTGATGGTGACGGTGGCCGACCGGGTGGCCGCCCCGTTGCGCACCCTGGTCGCCGCCGCGGTGATCGCGGCGGTGGCGGTCTGGGTGGCGTCGATGGTGACGGCACCGGTGATGACAGTCGCTGCCGCGGTGACTGTTGCGGTGAAGCTCGGGCTTGCCGCACCGTTGCGGACCCGGGTCGCTGCCGCGGTGGCAGTCGCGGTGAACGTCGGGGTGGTGGCTGCGGTCTGGGTGGCCGGGAACTGCGCGACCCAGACGCCGCCGTACCCGGCGGTGCCGATCTGCTCCAGCGCCGTCCAGGTCAGGCCGCTGGTGTCAGACACGGCCATGCTGACCGTGCCGGACCCGCTGTAGTTCGCGGAGATGACAGCGACCAGCAGCGCGGCGGATGGCGGGGTGAAACTCGCCGTCGTGATGGTCTTCGCGGCGTTCGTGTTCGCGCTGGCGGGCGACGACGCGTCCTCGGCCAGGGTGCCCGAGTTCTTGATCTCAGCGAGCGCGATCGCGGCATCGCCTGATGTGGTCGTCGGCAGTGTCGCCCCGACAGTGACCGGCGTGCCGCCTGTTGTCGTGGAGGTGGTGCGGAACGTGCCGCGTTTCTGGGCGTTGGTCGCGTCAGTGTTGTTCGCGCTGAACGTGGTTGCGGCGTTCGCGGTGAACGTGCCAGCAAGATTCTCGCTGAGCGCGCCGTAAACCCAGTTGCTGGACCCCGCCGGGGTGATGGCGAGCTGCGGGGTCGTGATCGTCGCCGAGTCGTTGACGGTGCCGGGCTGCGACCCGGCCGCGGCAGCACTCGTCACGACCTTGACGGTCAGGGTGATGCCGTTCTTCGATCCGGTTCCGCTGGCGGTCGCCGTTACCGTGATCGCCATAGCTCACCGCCCCCCGTGGTGCAGTAAACGAGCGGGTCAGGCGGCGAGCGGGGTGAGGGCGACAGTCAGAGTGGTCAACTCCAGCGTGTCCCCTGTGTTCACGGTTTTACTTGAGGAAAGAGCGGCGGAAAAGTAGAAGGTGCCGCTAGAACTCGCGGACCACACGGAGATATCGGTGACCACTTCACCGTTGGTGCCGGCCCAGCTGGACCAGGTCGGCGTGTTCGACTCGGAGATAGATCCGCTGCTCGCCGCGTTCCAAGTCACCGAAGGCCGGGTTGTCACACTCGAAACGTTGGCGGTGCCGTTCGCTCCCGGGGAACCTGTGTGAAGCTGCACGAATGTGGTCGCGATGCCGGTGAAGGTGGTGTTGTTGAGCACATTCAGCCAGGCGTTCGCCAAGTTGGTGGTCTGCAGGCCGTCAGCCATCTATCTCATCCTTCTTCTCATCAGCCACGTCAGATGCTTTGATCACCCGCGCGTCTGCTTCGATTTCGATGCGCATATCGACGGTCGGCGGGGTGCCGTGCTCGTTATCTGGCATGCATCACCTGCTCCAGGGCGCGCGAAAGCCCCAGCCCGGAAAGGCCAGGGCTTTCGCTGTTCGTGGCGGCTATTTGGTTGCGAGCGTGAGACCGTTAGTACCGTTCCTGCGGTTGTAACGCAGGGTGTACTTCTGGTCAGTAGCCTGAAGATTGCTGCCGGTCGGCCATTGCATCTTCAACGTCAAATTCAGTGTCTGCTGGGAAGATGTGACACCGAACCCGCCCGCTCCTTGCGATGCGGCCAGGGCCACGCCTGTGGCCGGGTGCACAGTCCCAGGTGCAGTTGCGCTGCTGAGCGCCCTCATGGCAGCAGTCACATGCGGCAGCCCGGCGATGATTCCTTGCGCGAGTCCTTGTGACACCATCATCCCGTGCTGGTACATCACCGTCGATGGCGACTTGATCCCCAGATCTTTCTTGATCTGGCTGACCATGCCTTTAGCGATCTTCGTCATTTCCTTCGTGATCGCTTTTTCTTGCGCTTCCAGCCCGGATAGGAAACCCTTCCCGGCCTGGGCGCCCGAGTCATACATGGCGTTAGCGGCGGTTTGCCCAAGCGACTTAGACGCCGAAGTGATACCAGACTCGGCTTTGTTGATCGCCTTAATGTTCCCCGGGACCTGCAATAGCGCCTTCGCGATGGCCAGGCCCTGCACGGGCCCGGCCTGGATGATCTGGTTGATGTAATCCTTGTTCAGCCCCAGTTTCGACAGTTGGCCGATCGCCGACTTGAACTGGTTTATCTGGGACAGGTCGGCCTGCAAGTTGGCCAGAATGTTCTGCGAGGTGATCGGCCCGCTACCCGCTGCCGACACGAGATCAAACGTGCCAGCGACGCTACTGGCCGTGTTCGTGGCGAACGTTTTCGCCTTGGAAATCGTTGACATGATCGCGGATCGTTTGGTGGCGAGGGCTTGCAGTTTGTTGTTGTCAGCCTCGATCCACTTGGTTACGTTGCTCTCCGTCTGAGAGGAGATATCGCCCGCGTCAAACGCTTCCTTGATGTAGGTGACCAGTTTCCCGGCTGCCGATTTGACTTTCGACGCAGTTCCCTCAAGTCCCGCGACTATGCCGTTGCCGATTTCAACCGCAATGTTCTGCATGACCTTCGACGGTGAGCTGATCCCGAGCACGCTCTTGATTGACGATATGGCCGCGCTGCCGATACTGCCTGCCGCGTCACGTACGGCCCCGAGGGACGCGGTGATTCCGTGAACGAAACCCATGATCAGGTTCTTGGCCAGGTCGTACAGCAACGTGACCGCACCGTTGAAAATGGTCCGCATCACGTTGAGGATGCCGTGGATCTCATCCGAGGTCAGTTTTTTCAGGTCGGTCCACGCTTTCGCCCAGTGCCCGGTGATGATGTCCAGGAACAGTGCGATGGCGTCGCGGATTATGGCCAGCTCGGCGCGGATTAGCGCGGCGACAGTATCCCAGACTAGTTTAACCGTGTCGCGTATCAGGCCCCACGCGATAGTCCATGCGGCTTTAATCACTGCCAGGTCGATTTTGATCGTCGCGATTATCTCGGCGAGATACGTCTTGACGATGAAACTTACAACCGCCCAGACGACCCGTGCGACCTCTTCGATTTCCTTGTGGTTCTGCTCCCACCACACCCTGAATGCTGCAATCTGCTGCTTCACAAACACAAGCGGGCCGTGAACGAACCAGTCGATCACGGCACCCGCGGCGCGCATCGCCACCGCCCAGGCGGATTTGAAAGCGTTCGCGACATCATGAACGATGTCACGGACCAGTTTGCTGTGCTCATACAGTTCGTACAGGCCAAGCGCGAGTGCGCCGATCGCAATGATCGCGACACCGACGGGGTTAGCTGAGAGAACTGCGCCAAGGCCCTCCACCGAGGCGGTGACCAGCTCCACCCCCACCGCGATAGCGATAACCGCCCCAGCGAACGCCGCCATCTTCTCGTGGTGGGAAATGAACTCCATGAACTTGTCAACCGCCCGCACGACTTTGGTGAAGATGGGCAGCAGTTTCGTCCCGAAAGTGATGACCAGGTTCTCGACATCGGCGAGGAACTGAGTCCAGGCGAAGTGCGCTGTCTTCTCCGTCTCAGACCACGACTTGCCGTATCCTGATACCGCCTTGCCTATGCCTTCGTACTTGGTTCTGATGTTGTCCAGATTCGACATCAGGGACAGCATGGCTTTGTCGGACCGGCCGCCGCCGAACAGTTTCGCCATGACCTGCGAGGCCTGGGCTGCTGACAGCCCGGACGCTTTGAAGGCTTTCTCCATGTCCGACAACGCGATGTAGATGCCGTCAGGTTTCCGCAGATCCGTGGCGATCTTGTTGACTGTCAGCCCGTAGGAATTCATCACATCGGCCAGCGACTTGTTTTTCAACGTGATATTGTCGGTCGCCAGTCCAAGTGACCGCAGGAACGTGTTCGCCTCCTTCGACCCTGATGTGACCATGGAAAGCCCCATGGTCAACCGGGTTGAAGCTGTCTCCGCAGTGTTACCCCGGTCAGTCAGGTACGCCAAGGCCGCACCCATTGACCGGATCGAAATGCCCATGGCCGCGGCGGTAGGCGCCCAGTTCTTAATTGACTGGTTAAAGTTCTGGAAGCGCATGTCGCCCTGGCCGACGATCGCGTTCAGCAACCCGGCGGTCTTGGCGGCGTCACTGGTGTTCAGGTTGAACGCCTTCATCACCGATGACAGGGCGTACGTTGTGTCTTCCAGATCGGCGCCGTGGATCTGCGCGAGCTTGGCCGAGTTGGCGACAGTCGCAAGCGAGTTACTCAGACTCAGGCCAGCGCTAATTGGGTGGTAGAGAGCCGTCGCGATGGCTGTGCCAGATTCCCCAGTCTGGTATCCGATCTGGAGGATCTTCTGGGACAGTGCGGCCATGCTTATACCGGTCAAGTGCGCGGCGGTGTACAACTGGGTGACGGCAGCCTGAAACTTCATCGCTTTGTCGATGGAGTAACCCACGGCGACTGCGACTCCGGCGATGGCCAGCTTCGTTGCTGAGCCGAGTCCGGCCATCGCGCCGGCGTTCCGCTCGTTCGCGGCCGCTTCCTCGTTGGCCATATCCCGTGTCAGCCGCTCGTCCGCTGCCAGGGTCTGCTGAGCTTTCGCCGAGGTCGCCGCAGCCCGGGCGGACGCTATGTGGGCATCCCGGAGTGCCGCTTGCACCTCGAGGGCGCTCTTGGCCATGTCCGCTTCGAGCGCCTCAGCTTCAGCGAGCTTGGATTCGGCGGCCGCCGCTTCAGCCGCCGACGCAGCCAGCGCTCTCTGCTCCTCCGCTGCTGCTGCGGCGGCGGCGCCGGCCCGCTCAGCTCCGGCAGCCGCCTCAGTTGTCGCCTCGCCGGCGGCCTGCGCACCGGCGGCGAGGCGCGCTTCCGCTGCGGCAGCCTCGGATGCGGCGTCGATTGCGCGGGCGAGCCCATCCACCAGCAGCCACTCGGCTGAGGTGAGATCTGTTTCGGCGGCGACGGTTTGCATGGCCGCGGTGGACAGTTCCTCTTGCGCCGCGGCCTGCTCGGTCGCGGCTGCTGTCGCAGCCTCGGATGCTGCGGTAGTGTCGGCGGCGCCGGTTGCGATCCCGCCCGCGCTGACCGCACCAGCGGTTGCCTCGGTTGATGCGCGAGCCAGATCTTGCACCTCAGCGATTGAGGCCATCAGCCGCTCGTTGCTGGCGATCATCTCGTCGATGCCCGCAACCCATTTACTGGCATCCGCGACAAACTCTTCGATCGCTGGTGGCAGCAGTTCAGACACGGTTCACGGCCTGATCACGACAGATTTGAACCGGCTCCGGGCGGTTCGGCTCAGAGCGCCGGAGGCTTCGATCCGTTCCTTGGCCGGCCGGAGATATGGCCGCGCGGGCAGCGTTGAGCCGCGGCCCGCGGTCCCTCCCAGTTCCTGTATCCGCGCGTAGGGGACAGTGCCGCCGACAGCTACCGACGACCGCGCGCCACCTGCGGGGCCCTGCTTGATGGTGATCGAGGCGCGCAAGTTCCCGCTGATCCGCGCGGGCGGCTCACCAGGCGGCGACGGCGTCGGCGTGTGAGGTGCGTGCGACCGGCGGGACAACTCGTCCCGCTGCACCTCGGAAACCATCAGGGATGCCATGGCGAGCGCGGCCGCACGCGCCCCCCAGGGTGCCCGGTCGCGTATCCTCTGCAGTTTCTCGTTGATCTCGCGGATGCTTGCCACACCAGGTCACCCGCTTCCTGGCTCATTTCGGGTTGGACATGATCTGGGTGGCGTAATCGCGGGCCTCAGCGATTACCGGTGCGACAGTCGCCCAATCGGACGGGAGTGCGTCTACTTGCTCGGGAGTCCACCCGTATCGCTCGGCGAACCAGGACCACTCGATGTACTCGTCAGGGAGCGGGCAGGCGGCGCCGGGTCGCCTGAGGAAGTAGTCGGCAAGACGCTGCCTGAGATGGTCTGGGGTTTTGGGCCGTTCAGCACCCGGTCGTAGACCGGACGGACCGCCTGGTACAAGGCGTCCTGATCGTCCATGGAGAGGTTGTTCAGGATCGCGTCACCGTCAACCGCTTGCCCTGGCAGCGGCTGCGCCAGCGTCCAGCCGATGATCATGCGTTTCAGCAGGGCATACATGATGCGGTCTTCGAGTTCGGCGGTGAATACCCGCGACTCGTCCCCGTTGATGGTGATGGAGATCGCGCCGCGGGCAGCTCGCCGGTCTCCTCCGTTGGGCTCGTCACGCAGATCGGCGTGATTGCCGGCGGACAGTTGCACGCGCAAACCAGTCACAGTCCTTTCAGGCAGGTAGCTGAATACAGCAGATGGTTTGTTGAAGGCAGCCGGTCAGTAGTTGACGACCGCGTTTGTGACCTGCACGACCGCCGGTGAGTACCCGCCTGATGGGCCAGCGTTAGTGGTGTTAGCCACTGCCTGGACCGTCATGTTGTACCCGAAGGTCGTTTTCGAGTCCTCGATCTGGCCTGTGTCATACGCGGCGACTTGCGCGCTGATAACCACCTGGACCAGGTTCGCGCCGACCAGGCCGTTGGTTGTCGTGATGGCCAGTGTCGGCTGAGTGTTGTTCAGGTACTCAAGGAACGGCGACTCGTCAATAGCCGGGTCGTACATGAGCGAGAATGTCGCATCAAGCTCACCGCGTGGGATGGCGAACGGTGTCTGCTGCCCGGCGTTAGTGAACTTCGGGTCAACTTTCCGGATGAACGTTGATTTCCATTCCATGATGTTGTTCACCGGGGAGCCGCCGACACTGATTGTTGTCTGCCAGTCCGCGTACGGCTTCACGGTCGAAATAGTCGCAGTCGGGGGCGCCCCGGCCACCGCTGACGAGAACGATGTGGCTTTCCCGTCCCACATCAGCAGCGCTGTTGCGGTACCTGTGAATGACACTTCCGAGAAGCACGTGTACGCGTAAGCCCGTGCGCCCACTGATGCGGTGACCCCGGTGTAATCGGTGAACGTGTGCGTCGGTGGCTGCGCCGTCGACCAGCCACCTGCACCGAGCCCGTTGTTCAGCAGGGAGAAGTTGTGCACGTAGGTGGTGACCGCGCTGTACGGGGTGACCGCCGCTCCGGACAGGTGGTTCTGGTACAGGGGGCTGCTCAGCGTCACCGTGGTGGACACCACGTTGGTGACAGTCCGCACCTCCTCTGCGGTGGTCCCGAGGGCGCCGACCGCGATAGTGGTGCCGTTACTGATGCCAGTCGCCGACGTCACGGAGATGGTGGCCGCGCCGGCTGTGTAGCCGGAGGCGAGAGTGGTAGGGGTGGCGGAGGTGCCGTTAACAGCCTGCCAGTAATCCCCGAAAATGTTGACCAGTGGGTACCCGACACCGTCACCGAAAACCGGGGCTTCCATTTCGAGATCACCGATCTCAACGCCCTGGATCAGGTTGTACAGCCCGGCCATGGCGTTCCGCCATGCGGTGTCTTTCAGGTAGGTGATGTTGTCTTTGGGTGTGAATTTGGTCAACGGCATGGTTGCCGTGGGATCGACTGCGGTTCCCGGGGTGACCTCTTTCGCCACGCCGATAAACCTTCTGGTAACCGGGAAGACAGCACTTGCGGTGCTCATGCCTGCGCCCCCTTCTTAGTGCGCGCCGTGGAAACGGCTGGCTCGGGGGCATGCTCGACAGGATCAGGGTCGGTTTCTGGATCTGGTGACCACCGGCCGTCAGCTGGCGGCACCGGCAATTCCTCGTTACCGGGAGCGGGTGCTATCTCGTACGCGTGGCCAGGTGACGCTTCCAACGGCCTCCCGGCGCCGGCATCCATGTATTGCGTGTAAAACAAGTCAGTCGTGCCGAGGTACGGGTAACGCGCCACACGCCTCCGGGTGGATGAAAGTCAGGACTGGAAATACTCAATGACGTTGATTGTGAGCCGGGCGTCGTACCGCAAGTACGCCTGATCGGCCAGGGTGTGCAGAACAGCGAACTCGTAACTCATTTCCTCGCCGATGCCGAGCAGCAGGGAGGAAATGACTCCGGTAACCGGATCGGTGATCAGCACCTCATCCGTGGATGGGCGCAGTGCGGCCATCACCGCATCCACAACAGCGGGGAAATTTGTGTCCGCTTGCGGATCGTCAGCAGCACCAACCCAGGCCAGGTACAGGTCAACTTTGTGGGTGATCTGCTTCCACCCGGGCGCGATCACGTTCGGGCCACCTGCCCGCGGTGGGGTCAGCCGTGTTTCCTCACCAGATCCGGGCCACAGGTACGCCTTCGGTGCGTCCAGGTCACCCGGATCCGGTGGCGTGATCACGCACTCAAGTGCGCCCTGCTGGCCAGGTTCGGCTGGCAGCGGCAAGCCGTTCAGCAGGCCGGTCAAATAGGTTTGGACGGAGTTCACCGGCACAGGCACCACCCCCTGCCGGGCGACCTCGCGCTCAGATGACCCGCCGGTACGGCTGGACCAGCGCCTGAGCTTCTTTCATGTACCAGCCAGGCGTGTTCACCGAACTGTCCCCGTGACCCGGTACGGCCTGGATGGTGGTGGCCGTCGCCCCGCGCACCAGGGCCTGGGAGACAGCGAACAGGATGGCCGCTTGGATGACGGACTGCGGCAGGGTGGTGGCCATCACCCCCACCGGGTGCTTGTAGGCCAGCGGTGAGGACAGGGTGAGCAGGCCGGGCCCGGACAGTGCGGTCGCGTTGGTGACGGTGAACGTCTCCTGCGCGCCGGGGTCGTGCAAGGTGCCGGTGGCGCCGGAGACCATCCCCGGCGGCGGTCCCCACCCAGTGCAGTCGTCCACTTGAAGGGTGACGTCATCCTCTGCGGCTGCAGCGGCAAGTGACCCGTGCGGCCACCCGTTGATGTAGGTGGTTTCGACTTGGTAGCCGCTCCGGCCGCCCCACCACCACGACGCGTACCCGGGTGCGAGAAGGACCGCCGAGCCGCCATCACCGGAACCGCCAGGGCTGGTGGTGCCGTACACCCCGATGACCGGTTTCTCGATCTTGTAACCGGTCGCGGGGATCGGGTTCCACTCGGCCGGGAATGTGACCGTCGCGGCTACCCGGCCGGAGAGCACCGCGGTTACCGGCGAGCGGGACAGCAGCAACCGTGCGATCCCGGGCCCGAACATCTGGAATCGCAGATCTCCTGGCCCGAACAAGGTCTCGGTGTCCACCGTTGCGCGCAGCGGCTGGTTGCAGAACCCGTCGATCATCGAGGTAGCCCGGCGGCACAAGTTCAACTGCTCATCGAATTGCTGCTGCTCGGTCGGCCTCGATCCGGCCCCCACGGTGTTCCACACCACACCTGTAGGGGCGGCGATCAGCATCGCCGGCAGTACGTACGGGGTGCCCGGGCTGGCTGGGACACCGGCCGGGTTGTACTCATTCACCGCGGGCCACAGCCAGGTCCTCGGCTGGCAGCACGAGGATCTTGAATCCCAGGCCCTGATGTTCGGCAATCTCAGTGGCCCGCTGCTGGTATTCCTGCACTTGCGCCGGGGTGCAATCCGGGGAAATCCGGACGATCAGCGTTTCGCCAGGAGCGACTACGGTGACGCACTCGCGCAGCAGATCCCGCATCTCATCTGGGGTCAGGGATGACACTGGCGGGAGCACCATGAGCCGGTGCCTGTCCTGGGAAGCCATCTGCTCCTGAAACCGGTCACGCCACTCCTCTAGCTGCGGCTGAGTGAGCCGGGCGCCGTCATCCCAACTGTCCATCCTTGTCACCGCCCTTGCTTGTGCTGGTCGCGGACGCATTTCGTGCACACCCATCCACCGGTGTCCGGGTCGCTGATCGCATGCTTGAGGCACACCAGGTCGCCGCACTCGCGGCAGTTGATGGATGCGTCGGATGGGTGGCGTTTAGGGCCGCCGCAGCGGGCACAGTGCGGCCGGCCGTGGCGGCGGGCTCTCACCCGGTCAGAGCGGGCGGGACCGCGGCCGGCCCGGCTTACGCGCTGGCGCAGCCACAGCAGGCGCTGTTCCGGCCGGCTTGTCCTCTGCCACAGGCGTCTCGGACGGCCCGGACAAGGCCTTGAGCAGTTCGGCGCGCTCGCTGGCTGGCAGTGCTGCCAGTTGCGCCGCAATAGTGGATGCGGACAGCACAGGCGCCTCCACTTGCTTCGGGGCCTGAACCATCTCGGCGAGCTTCGTGGAGAAGGTCCGCATGGCGGCCTTCTGCATCAGCTGGCCCTCCCGCTCAGCGATCTCCACTTCGGAATGCTCATCGGGAGTGAGCGGAACACCGGCCGGGGTGGCAGCCCATCCGTACGCGCCGCCGATCAGGATCGGCACGCAGGCTGGGCACCGGACCACAGGGTGCCCGGTGTCGTCGATGGACACGGTGTGGCTGTCACCGCACCCACCGCGGTCTGGTGGCACGTTGACGGTGCCCGGGCCGACCCGCCCGTCCGGTGTGGGCGCCAGGTCGGACATCCCGTACGCGATGGTGCTGGTCATGTGTTCTCCTCGGTTGTTTCCGCCCCGCAGCGGGGGCACAGGAATGACCAGGCGTTCCATGTGCGCTTGCAGGGGATGCAGCGGCGGCCGCGCCTGGTGCCGAAAGCGAATTGGGGCCCGCCGCGCATCACGCCGGACTGGCCGTACCAGGACCGGTTGATGTACCGGGCGTCTTTCTCAGACACCTCGACTTGGCCGCCGGACCGGTCGGCGTCGTACTTGATGCCGTTGGCCATGTCGAGGCCTTTGCATCCGGTGGGCAGTTGCACAGTGGGCACAGGTCACGCACCTGTCTGCAGCACGGATACGGCTGCGGTGCTGGATGCGGCGATCGCGTAAATCTGATCGCCGGAGAACAGGTAGCCGGAGAATGTGCCGTTTGCGGCAACGGCGGCACCGTTGGATGCGGTGACTCCGGGTCCGCCCAGGTACACGACGATCGACCCGGAGCCGTTGGCGAAGTAGAACCAGCCCACAGGCCCGGGGGTCTGTGAGACCGGCGCCGCCGCTACCAGCACCGCGGTGCTGGCTCCGGCTGTGTACTGGGCGGACCCGGCCATGTCAGCCGACCAGCCGGGCGACGACCGCTGCCGCGTACACCGATGAGGCGGTGGCGTTGGCGATCGCGGTGATGTTCACCGTGTCCGTGGCGGACAGGTTGAGGATGACCGGCCCGAACTTCACATCACCGCTCGCGCCTGTTGTGGAGATCAGGCCAAACGGGATGGGGCTCAACCTGGCGGTGCTGGTCTGGTTGAGTGCCGTGTTGTGCGAGTCGGCAGCGACTGTTGTCGTGCCCGATATGGCGACGCTGCCGGTGATCTCCCACAGTCCGGCTGTGCCAGGTGTGCAGGTGGCCACGACGGTCGCCGCAGTGGGCGCCGTCTGCTTACCTGCACCCTGAACGGTGAGCTGGCCATCTTTGTAGAACGTGACACCCTGGACGACAACACCGGGTGATGGCTGGATATAAGCCCCGCCGCCGAGTGTCTGCTCGCCCGCTGGGGTTGGGTTAGCGGTGAGGTTAGTCACATGCTCCTTAACCGGTAACTGATTGCTTTACGAACGGCGCGCGTGCGCCCGGCCAGGTGGTGAATCTGGCCGGGCGCACGCAGCTTTGTCAGGACCAGGTACCGGTCGCGCCGGAACGGTCAGACTTCTGAATTCCCTGCAGAAGACCGCAGTAGAACGGGGCGTTCACGACGAGGCTTCCGAACAGGAACATGCTGTAACGGAACGAGGCGTCGATCACCGGCCACGAAATGCTCAGGTAATCCTGCACCGCGACGAATTCGACCACGTTGGAAACGTTGCTCCACGCGAAAGGCATCGTGTAAGACATCAGCATCGCTGTGCCTTGTGTCAGCCACGGGTGGACGACGACTTTCAGCGGGTTGCGGGTGATCGGGTTCTGGAACTCCGAGACGGCAGCACCCAGCCGAACTCCCGGCACCTCAGCCTGCTCAACGAACAGGCGGTAAGCGCCGTTAGCGGAGCTTGAGTTGATGATGTCGTTCGACAACCGCATCACATCGCCACCTTCGGCGATGATCTCAGCCGGGTCGGCCCTGTAAGCCCCGTAGGTGTTGCCCGTTCCGTCCCACAACTGCTGCAGGGCGTTGTTCAGCACCGAGGTTTTCAGAGTGTCACCGATGGTGTTCGAGAAGTAGCCGGCTTGCCAGTTCGACGGGTAAATCGCACCACCAGTGGTTGCGGAGTGCCCCGACAGAACAGACAGCAGGCCCTCTTGGTCGTTGCTTGACGACGTTCCCGAGTCCACCGTCGGCGCAACCGTTCCCGACACGGGCAGAGCGCCTTGCAGGGTGTAGTACTGGCCACCGACCTGCGTGACATCCAGGTAGTACGTTCCCGCGCTGGCCCCCGTGGTGACGTACAGGTTGTACCACTGGGCGCCCGCGACAGGGCTGATCTGGACATCCACAACCTGACCGGATGACCATGCGACTGACCCGCCCGTGCTGGCCGCGGTCTCACCGAAGTAGGTGTTAGCCGTGACCTTCACGAACACGTTTGTCGTCACACCGGTCAGCGGGCTCTCACCGGAGTTCGCGGAACGCGCGGTGAGCGTCGGAGTTCCCGGAGTGGAAACAGCGATCGAAGTAGCCCCAATATGCGCGGCCTCTTCGTTCAACATGAATTCCTGCAACAGCAGGAGGTTGGCGAGCGCGGAAATGTCTTCGAAGCCTTGACCTGAGAACTGTGCGCATTGATTGTTACTCGCCGTAAATGGCGGGACCGGTCATTTCTGCCGGTCTCTCACGGTTTACCATCCCGTGAGATCGGACTGTCTCATAACCTGCGGCCGGTACCCCGTAATGCCCCGGGGTGTCGTCCATTGCACAGGTTCCGCACATACAGTCTCTACACGCCGGCGGGCATCGCCAGCGCTCGGGATTCCCCGTAGGTGGTGGGGTTCCCCGAACAGTGCAGTTTGCTCCGGCACCTCACGGCGCCGGGGGCCCGCTAGTTGAGCCAGGACAGGTTCTCAGACAGACCCCAGAACCGGTAAGGGATCTTGAGGTCAACTGCGTCCTGTGTGCCAGTGCCTGGCAGGTTGAGTGGCCAGTTGACACTGCCACTGTTACCGGAAATCGACCCCGATCCCTGAACAAGCTCGGGGATGGCCAGACGGACGAACTTGCCACCAGACGGGCCGGTTTGTGAACCGGAAACACCGGTGATGACTTTCCGCTGCCTTGCAACACCCTGGCCAGGTGTCCTGGCCAGCTTGTTGCGGATCGGCGAATACACCGGGTAGATGAGAGAGCTCGGTGCAACCAAGTCGAAGGGCACGAAGCCGGACGACAACGGCGACGTGAGCGTAATGCTCTTGCCGAGCGCGTCGGAAAGCTGGGTGTTCAGCTGGCCGACGAGCTGCTGCACTGCCTGGTTTTGCGGGCTGGCGGCCATGAATGCGCCGAACTGGCCAGCAAATTCCGGGCTGAGGCCCTTAATGACCTCGGCTGGGCTTTCGATGCCCTTTTTGATCGCTGAGCGGAACGACAGTTCCGCTTTCATGCTCCGGCGGAAGATCTGGTCGTCATCGTCCAGTGGACGGTTACCACCAGGGCGGCAATAGCCGACACCCTTGACAAGGGTCGGCATCTTGTCACTCAGCATCAGGTCCGGTGAGTGGTAATTCTTTGCGTCAGCGTCGGCGTACCACGACGGGTTCGCGTCCGCGCGCTCCAGCGCAGCCTGGCCGGCTGTGCCGTAGGGAAGAACGTCAGTGCTTGTCACACGCCTCCTGTGCGTGTCGTTACTACTTTTTGCTCAGTTAGGAGGGACTGATGCCGCTCCCAGCTTGTCGAGGACCGAGAGGGCCCTTTCCCGGGTTCCCGGGTCAGATGATTTGGCGCGGTCCTCGATGTAGGCGCGGTAAGACAGTTCCTCGATAGATGCGCGTGTGCGGGCTTTCTCGGCGGCTTCTTCCACCAGGTTGCGGCGTTCCACGGGAACGGCCGGCGTGGTGGCTTGCCGGGCCAGTGCGCCCCTGACGGGGGCCATCGCTGGGTCGGGCTTAGAGCCGAGCTCGTCGACCTGCTTGCGCAGTTCAGTGATCTGGGTGTCGTAACGCTCGGCGAGCGGCGCGATCTGCTCGGCGAGAAGTGATTTCAGCACGTCCGCTGTCAGCCCTGGTGCCGCAGCCGGCTGGGTGACCGTTTCGGGTGCGGTGTGCGGGTTGCGGCGCTCGTACTTGGCAATGGCCTTCTTGAACGCCTTGGCCAGCTGCTCCTCAGTCAGCCCATCTGGGGCTTTCCCGACAGTGCTGATTCCTCCCTGCGCGGGTGGAGTGTGCGGTGTCGGGACATTCCTGGCACCAAGATCTGGTGGCAGGACACTCTTCGATGTGGCCATCGGGCACAGGTCAGGGAACGTCGCCGCGATGTGGTCGTGCATGCTCTGCAGCGCCACCCTGGCCTGCTCACGGGAACTGTTGGAGTAGTAGGTGCGCGCCGCGCTCGGGCTCCCCGGTGCGACCCGGTTGTTGTCACCAGTGTTGGCCGGGCTTTCAGCTTCGTGCCCGGCCGTGATCAGCGGCCGGTCGAACTGCTCCGGCTCCGGAGTGTGGTGGGATGGCGGGATGTTCGGTGAGCCACGATCTGTGGCGTCCTCCGACGCAGTGGGCCCGGACAGGTACGGCCGTTGGAACTGGCCTGGCTTCACGCCATCACCCGGCTTGATGTGCTCAGTCGGGTACATGTCCTGGAAGGCCTTGTGCAGCAGCGCGCGGCCGTCCTCGACGGCGGCCGGGTGCATGCTTTTCACCGCTTGCGCGGCACCCACCAGGGCGGTCAGGCGGCCCGCTTCGGTGGTCTTGCCCGCGGCCGCGGCCGCGGCCGCCAGCTCACCAAACCACGACTCGTCGATGCCAGCGCCGATCGCTTTCAACGACGGGTAGCTGTCCATGACGGCCTGCGTGTCGAAGGCCGCGCAGGCCATGTCGTGCATCCGGCCGACCGTGTACGGCGCATCAGTTTTGACTGAGGACGGCACCTTGTCCGGTGTCCGGTCCGGGTCGGTTGGCAGGCCAGCATCCGGCTCGAACTGCTCGACGGTGGATGTGCCATCCGGCTCGCGGTGCTCACCGACTGGCTTGGTGTCACCTGGCAACGGCCGGCGTGCGGCTTTCTCCGTGCCCGCCTGGGCGAGGATCTCGTCGGCGGCAGCCTGGGAGATCATGCCCATCTCAACGGACTTGGCCAGGGTTGCGGTGAGCGCTTCCACTGCGGCACGCTTCGCTGCTTTGCCCATGCCGGGGAGCTTCTTGCCGCATCCGCCGCAGAACTTGGCATCGGTGTCGGCGTGGTAGTTCTTGCCGCATCCCTTGCAGGTGCGCCCGCCGGTCTTCGCTGTGTCCGCCTCGACCGGGGTGGTGCCGGTGTCCGCGGTGTCCTTCGCTGCGGCCTTGCCGGAGCCTTTGCAATCCGGGCAGTCCATCTTGCCGCCACGGATCTTCCCGTCACCCTTGCAGGTGCCGCATTTCATCCCGGAAGCATCAGGGTCACCGTCGCTAGATGGCGCCCCATTCGCTTTCACCAGGTCGAGATCGCTGTCGATCTCGCCGGCTCCGCTGGCCTTCCACGTGTCGGGGATCTTGTCTTCCATCCCGAGCGCAGATGCGCGGCGTTTGATGTGCGAGCGGGCCGCAGCCGGGTCCTTGGCGTTGCCGGCCAGGTGAATGGCGTTATCCAGGTCCTCCCCGTTCTTGATCGGGAACGATCCGTCGGGCATCGCTGCACCCGTGTCCGCTGCGGCGTCACGCTGCGACTGAGTGAAGTCGCGCTTCGCCAGCCACCGCTCGGCGCCGTCGCGGTCACCGCCGAGACCTTCGGCGTTGCCCTCGGCGTGCCAGCGCATCCAGTCGGCGCGCTTGGCCAGGTACTCGGTACCGCCGGCGATGCCCTTGACTGATGGCTCCCGCGAGAGCCACTGGCGGCGGGCGGCCTTATATGCGGTGCGGGTTGGCTCATCGGCTTTGGCGACGGCATCAGCGTCGTCATCGTCCGGGTCGTCAGTGCTGGCGTCCTCGCCGGCGGCGGGCAGGTTTGGTGGCGGCTCCTCTGCGTCCTCACCGCCGTCCGGGTTCTGCCCTTGATCGGCGGGAACAGGGCCGGCTTTGGTCAGCAGGTCCTCCGTGTCGGCCGACTCGTACTCACCGAACATTTCCCCGACCAGCTCCATGGATCCGCCGTCGGCCGACTTGGCCAGGACCAGCCCGCAGTTTTTGTTAGCGGGCCTGTCAACAAGTGACAGCTCAGCCAGTTCGCCGCCGTTGATGATCCCACCGCGGGCTTTCCCGCTCGGATCACGGGAAATGACCGGCCGGGCGACACCGATGCTGTACGCGGTGAGGACACCTTTTTCCACCAGCCGCTTTGCGACCGGCTCGACTACGAGCGATTTGACGTAATGCCCGCCGTCGCCGTCCCGGTCGATTTCGATGGACAGCGCCTTGCCGGCGGGGTCGCGGCGGGACTGGTGCTGAACCCTGACGTTGCCGCCAGTGTCCCGCCACTCCTGCAGCGCTTTCGCCGACCAGACCGGGTCGACGATCTGCTCGTCAGTGTCAACGCTGCCGTCCGTGGCCTTGCCGTACACGACAAGGTCCCCGTCAGCGTCCTTCACGAATTTGACAATTGGGAAGCTGACATAGGTCAGTTCGGAAACGGCTGTTGCCACATGCCTCCACGGCCGGGGTGCTGGATTAGTTCTGGGGTTGATGTCAGGCGGGCATGCAGAAGGGCCGCCCGCGGAGGACGGCCCTTCTGTCAGTTGCTGGCGGGTGGGTTAATCTCTCACCCTCGGATTGCCGCATCCGTTTATGTATGCCGTCGCGGCTGTAGCGGGTGGTGCAGGGCGGGCATGCGGGGGCGATGTTGGTGATATCGACGTTCAGGTAGTTGCCGTCGAGTTGGACGGCGAACAGTTCAGCGGTGCCGCCGATGGTCCGGCCCCACGATGCGAGCTGCCCGCACCAGTGGCACGGGTGCGGGCCCGGGCCGATCGCGTCATACAGCACTTTGCGGTGCATGTAGACGTCGCCGTTGGCGTCGGCCAGCGGGTGGGTGCGGGCTTTGACCCGGATCCGGCCGTTGAGCATGATGGCTCCGGCGCCGTTCGGGCGGCGCAGGACGATCGCAGGGTCTCCGTGTTTGCGCCAGCGGCCGTAGTGGGTGCTGCACCAGCCCAGCGATCGCGCTCGCTGGGTGCATTCCGGGAACTTGCACACAGGTGCAGGGGCTTGCCTGGGCGGAGCGATTGGGTCACCTGTGCGCCGCCACTGCTGGTAGTGCCGCCAGCAGTAGCGCATGGCAACCCAGCGTTCGGGGCATTCCGGTACGCGGCAGATCTTGTCCCCTGCTGGCAAAGTCAGAAGGCCGGGCTGGTCTGTCACGGTCCTGTCTGATCTTCTGTAGGCACAGGTGCCTGGTCCCGGCTGGCTGCGGCGTTGAAGGTGGCGAGGGCCTGTTTGGCGGCACGGTGCTGCATGTGGTCCACTCCCCGCTCGGTGAGGCACCAGCCGGTTGTGGTTACGACATCACCGCCGGGGGTCGCTTCGGCCATGAACCAGGCCCAGGACCCAATGGCTGCTTTTCTGCGCATGGTGACGGTGGCGTTCACCCGGATCGCCTGCTCACGTGCGTGAGATTGCGCGCGGGCGCTGAAAAGGTTGCAGATGGCACGTCTGCGCCGTCTCGCGATTATCATCGCGATCATGCCAAAACCGCCCGTGAGGGCCACTATGGTAACGAATAGCCACGCAATTGTCACGCCTGGTAGTGTACCTTTTGTCCTCGGCGGTGCGGATCATGGAAACGGGGGCGAACCCCAGCGGGGAGTACCTCACCTGGGGATCTGCAAATCCAGAGCCTGAGCGGGCGGTCCGCACCGCCGGGTGCCCGGCACGGCACGTCAACCAGGGCAAGGGCAGCTTTCGTCGCACATCTCGCCGACGGCGGCCGCAAGGTACCCGGCAGCGAATCCGTGAGTAAGCCCGATTACCACCGCCGCTGCGAGCTGCACACCCATGGCGAGCAGCAACCGGACGAAGAACGCACCATGGCCCGCTTCGAGGATGGTCAGTGCGGCCATCCCGCCGGCCATCTCAAGCTCTGAAATCTCACCGCGAGTGGCTATCTCGGCCCAACGTGCCGCCTTCATGCCGTGTTTCATGCCGGACTGCCACCATCAGAGCGGGCGGCGCCCCACTCCAGCCGTACCAGCTCAACGTTCGGCCGGGTGATGATGTACAGCGATTCAAGCCGGCTGAACCCGGCCTCCCGTAGTGAGGTGAACCACTCATGGCAGCCGGCTGCGCTCGCCGCCATTGGGGACAGACCGGGCATGGAGTCCATTCCGTCTCGTTCCTCCTGATCGGTGCAGGTTCCCTCACGGGCCGTGAGCTAAGATGCGTGCGCCCTTGAACCTCGCAGTCAGGAACTCGTGCGCACTGTGGACGATGCGGAACTCAAAACCAGGTACTTGCACGGTGAGGCAGTCGGTGTCATAGCTGCTGCCGCCGGGATGAGCAGAAAGAAGCTGCGGCACAGGCTGATAAGCCTCGATGTACCTCTCCGTGCCAGGACCGAGCTGATCGTGCAGCGTGCCCGGCAACTCGACGGGACTGATACCGACGCCCGCTATACCGCCGGAGCGGGAATCGCCGAGCTTGCTGTCGATCTCACCGCCGAGCTCGGCGTGCACATCAGCGAAGGGGTTGTCCGCACATGGCTTGAAATGCGGGATGTTCCCCTCCGGGGCCGGTCAGCAGCAGCGAAACTTGCCTCCACTGCCCGGACCCGTGAGCAGCGCATGGAAATGACCGCCGCGGCGCGTGCGAGCACCCGGGGAATCCCCGTGCCGATCGAACGGCGACTGGCGGCCGCTATCGGCAGGGAGAACCCGCGGCCGGGAAGCTTGCCTCCCGCGAACCGGGATCTGGCGCAAATCCTGCAGCGGTCCGGCCGGAGAGTTACCACGCTCAAAGCCGCTGGGCCGTACAGCATTCCCGTTGCGACCGGCACCACGGGCATCGACCTGACCGCCAAAAGCACCGAGTGGATGCTGCGCGTACGCGGCCCGCGCTTGAGGTACCTGCTCGAAACCGGATGGGATGTCCTGTTCCTCCGCGTCATGTCGACCAGGTTCCCGATCCCGCCCGCGATGGCAGATCTGGTTTTCGACCGGCTCGCATGGCGCGACGGGCACCCGGACTCCCCACGCCGGTTCATGGTGATCGACCGGAACGGCCAGATCATCCGGCAAGGATTCGCAGACGACTTGCCGCCATCCAACCTGGGTGCCACATCACGGATGATGCGTAAGCAGGACTGCGGCAGCCAGTTAGATGACATCCGCCGGCATCATCGACTGCCCGGTGTCTCCCGGGTACAAGGAGCACCGGCAGTTCGGGTGAGCCGGCGGCTGATCATCACCGGAGGGAAACTCATCCCCTACCGGGATCAGCCCGGCCGCCTCGTTGCCATCGCACACGGCGCACACCGTTGCGTCCCCAGCGGTGGCCCATCCGACCGCCGCGATCCTGGCCTGCTGGTAGTACGCCAGCGCCGCCAAGGACATCGACCAGGTCACCTCGGTCTGGGTCACGACCAGGGCGGCAGGCTCATTTCCGAGTAGCCCATCGAGTACGCCAGTGAGTTGCCCTGCGGTGAGCCCACCCGCAACCGCAGCGAGAAGGGCTTGCTCCAGCCGTGTCACCCGCGTTGCCACCAGGCCGCCCACCCGCCGGTCACCCTCGTCAAGGATCGACTGCAGTGAGCTGTCCGGCGCGTCCAGGTCGATGCTGGTGATCTGGACGGCCGAGTTCCGGCCGAGCCGCCAGCCGTCCGCCCACAACTCCCGCATGATCCTGGTGAGCGCCACAGTTAGCGCTGCGGTAACCCCGGTTCGTTGCAGGTACCGTTTCGGGCCACGCGGCCGCGCTGCTGCACCTGCCCCGTTGCCGCTAGCCAGCCACCCGGCAGCGAAATCGGCGGGCAAAACGCCCTGCAGTTCCCTGGCGAGCCGGCCAGCGTACTGGGCTGCTAGCTGCCGGTCCCGCTCCCACCCGGGCCAGTCAGGGCTTTTGGGCTGCCATCATCCCCGCCACCCTTGTTGAGCTTGGCCCGGTTCATCGCCCCGTCCCACGGCCCGGTGTCCGTGCCCACAACACCGACCCATGCGAGGGTGCTTGTTTTGCCTGCCCGTTTGAGAGCGAGAGTCCGGTGCCAGCCGTCAGCGATCTCGTACTTCGCCTGGCCGGGTACTTTCACCAGCACGACCGGCGCGAGTTGCGTCCCGGCCCGGATGGATGCGGCGATCGCTTCTACTTTCGCCGGGTTGCGTGCACCGCCCGGGCGGCGGGCCATCTCGATCCGGGACAGTGCCACGGATACCGGCCCATGCCACCGTGCATCTTTGACCCACTCCAGCACGGCGGCCGGGTAGTGCCGTGCCAGGTACGCGTACACCTCATGTGTCAGATCGGCGTGGCTGGTCTGCGCCGCGATCTCTGCTGTGCTCTTGGTGCTCAGCATCGACCGGGCTACATCGCACACCTGATCGGCGGTCAAGCCCTTGCCCAGGTCCTCCTCGATGCTGGCGAGCAGTGCAGCGGGCAGATCTTGCGGCGCCCACCCGGTGACTGTGCCGCCTTTGCGCAGGTGATTGCGCAGCAGATCCAGTTCTCGCAGTTGCCCTTTCCTCGCGGAGGTTGGAGTGGCGTTCGCGGAGCCGACCGCACCGGAGCGCGCACCGGAGTGCGCCGGGGTGCCCCGGCCGGACTGGCTGACCGCGCCGCCGATTGCCCGCGGTGCCGGCTGCTGGGCGACCGTGGCGGGCCCCGCTGGTGGCGCCTGCTGCGGGGCGGTCGACGGGCCGCTTGTTCCTGCGATCTGCGCTGGATCCAGCGGTGCAGGTGTGGGCCGGGAGCCGGTGACCTGCGGTGCGGTCGGCGCACCAGCGAACGGGACGAAACCCTCGCGGACAGTCGCCCATCCAGGGTCGGAGGTGACAGGAAGGTTCCACGGGTCGCGGCCCAGCTCGACACGGGCCTCATCGACGGAGCACAATCCTGCGCTAATCTGCTCCACAAGAAGGGTTGTCAGAGTGGCGGCGTCTTCATCTTCTTCCAATCCTTCCCATTGCCACTCAAGGTCTTCCTGCCCGCACACATCTTGCAAGATCCTGTCGAATACCGCGGCCTTCAGCCACATTAGCAAGGGGACGGTTCCCTTGCGCTCCTGAATGTCCTGCCCGGCTTTCGCCATCTGGTTCGCCGCACCGACACTCTGGGTCGCGGAGACACGCGGTGAGATGCCCAGTTCCATGGGCATGACGGAGAACGCCATGCACACCTGGGTCATGATGATCTCATCGAACTGGTCGGCCAGGCTCGCGGGCTTCTGCGGGTCCACTTTCGACCCGCCTGGGAGAACAATGATTTTGTGCTTCCATGCTTGATCACCGGCAAGGGCATTCAGCGCGTCTTGAAGCTCCCGGATCTGCTGCGGGGTCATGTTCGTGTCACCCGGCGAAACGAACAGGCCAGGAATGGATCCCTCTTGGAAAAAGTTCAGCTGATACTGCTGCCGGTTCAACCCAGCCATGACCGGGATAATCGCCCGCTCAATGGGCGCCTGACCGTACGGTGTCCACGTGCGGGCGGTGTACGGCAGGTACATCAGCTGATCGCCCCGGTACTCCGCGATGAGCCCGTCATCTGCGGTTTCCTCAACCAGCAGCGTCATCAGGTCCACACGCGGGACACCGTATTCGTATTGCTGATAGGCTGGGTTGGGCGGTGCTGGCACTCCGCCAAGCACATCCACCAGTGGCCGGATAAGTGTCCCGTCGATAAGATCTAGCGCGGCCACGTTTGATCCGAGCAGGCCCTTGTTCCGCACTTTCGACGGGTGCACGTACAGCGCCAGGGCGTCGGTAACGAACACTTCCTCAAGCAACGCGTCGAACCATGAGGAAAAATCGCCGTAGCGCGGATCGGGCTGGCGGAAGAACTTGACAGCCTGCGCCCTGCGCTCCGCGAAGTCGGCCATGCCGCTGTGCGAGCCCCGCAACGATTTCGCGGCGTCCCTTGTCAGGGCAATGTTCCACCCGACGCCACGCAACTCCGATTTGCGCAATTCGATGCACGCACGGGCGACACTGTACAGGTCCGCGAGAGTCCGCAGAGTCTGGAAGTCGGCGAGCTTTCCAAGGCCTTCCGTGCCGGGCATGCCCATAGGCATGTCCCAGCCGATCGGGTACTGGAAGCGCCTTATCGGCGGCCTTTCCTCACCCGGTTCCGGAGTGTCAATCGGGACTGGCTCTATGGGGGCGAGCGGCCCGAACATGCCGGACAGGAATGTTCGCCAGTCTCGTGGCAGCCCGCCGTGCTGGCCGGCTGACCGGCCGGAGGTCCACTCGTTGTAAGAGGCAACGAGCGGGGACGGGCCCGGGCTGATCGACGGCGGTGTGACCGTGGCGAATCCGCCTGACCGGCCAGCGGCTGTCGCTTTCAGGGTGCGGGTGATGGCGCGCAGGTCCGTGGGCACAGGTCACCCCCCGCCCCTGTGCGTGCGTTGTTGCTGGTTTCGCGGGCAGGGGAGCTGGCAGGGCCTGCCGGTCAGCGGCGGCGGGCCCTGCCAGGTCGTCAGGTCAGAGCGAGAGCATCCAGGAGATGCCGTACACCGTGTTGGCCTGCGAGTCGGACGGTGATGTGATCGACACCGAGAACCCGGTCGCGGAGACGACAGTCACCGCCGGGCTCTTAGCGGCGACAGCTGAGGTGGTCGACGCGATGACCACGATTGGCACTGCGGGCAGTGTGGTGCCGAACGTGACCGCGACCAGTACGCCGGTCGCTGACGATGTGCCCGTGCCAGCGGTCAGGCTGCCCCTGGTGATCGTTGAGCCTGCCGCCACGACTGGGGATGGCGGGGCTGAGCCCGCTCCCGCGCCCGCGGCCGCGGTGACAGTGGTTGAGTCCCATGGGGAGTAGCCCCACTCGGCGGCGGTCGTACTGGTCGCAACAAGGTACTGGCCTTGTGCGGGAACTCCGTAGGGGACGGCTACTGCGGTGCCCATATGACTCCTTCTGCCCGCGCGCTCGCGGGCGGGATGGTTGACCTGATTTGGTGATCACAGTGGGCATGCAGGTGAGAGCGGTCGGCAGCCTGTGGCTACGCGGTAGCGAGGATGAGCCCGCCGAGGCACGTTTCGGCGTGGTGGCGGCGCTCGGCGAGCAGCTCGGTGAACTGGCGTTTGCTGTTGGCTGTGCGCTGCCATCCGCACCACCGCTGCCCCTCGTGGCAGAGCAGGACGAACGGCAGCCGGATCGGCGGGCCGGCGACTTGCCCGTCCGTAAGCGATGCCGGGCTGATAGTGATATCGGAAGGTGCCGTCATCGTGGCATCCCGCACCCGTCAGTGAACTTGATTGTCGTGCCGTACTCGGGATGGCCGTGGACCGCATAGAAATCATCCCAGCAGGCCCACACCGAGTGGCTTTTGAACTGGGTGCACCACCGGAGGACCACAGTGCCGTCCGAGAAGATGGCACCCTCGTAGTCGGGTGAGTGCCCGCTGTTGGTGATGCCCGCGGCCTCGTATTCGGGGGGCGGCTCGGGCCGGTAACCGGCGAACGATCGCGGGTACGTGTATGTCCTGGTGTAGGTCACGCTGTCTCTTCCGGTTCGGGTGGGAGGGCGTCGGGCCACATGAGGCCGTCTTGCGGCCACCGGCCGTCTGGCCAGAACTCGACGGCTGCGAGGGTGCCGTTCTGGTGGAATTCGATCCGGCGGATTCTGGGGCAGGCCCGGGCGTGCGCGGCGCCGCAGTGATCGCACCTGCTGGCCCGGTACTGGGCCCACATGGCGCGGATCTCATCGGGTGCATATGACTGCCCGGTATCAGCCGCCACAACTTCAAATGGTGTTGACAGTGTCCGCCAGTTTCGGTAGGTTTGTCCGTATGACTAGGACAATGTTGGATATGAGGTCAGCGCTGGTCCCACTCACGCAACTCCGCGAGATCCAGGGCTGCGCCGGCTCTGGCGGCATGGTCCGCTCGGAGTGGCGTAACCAAAGCAGACTGCGGGCGGGGCAGCTTGTCCGCCGGGACGGCTGGTGGCAGGTCATCACCGGCATGAGCCTGGACAAGCTGGGCGGCGGCCACCGTGTCCAGTTGCTCAGCGCGGACGGCGAGCGGACCAGCGTCCGCCTGCTGCGCTGCGACGGCCTTGAGGTCCGCACCGACACCCGCATCGACCGGGCGACCCTGCAGCTCGCTGAGCGCGGCACGGATACCCGTGGCGTCTTCCACCGCTCCCGCAGCCGGGAGCGCGCCCGGGCAGTCCGCATTGAACGGCGGCAGAAGCCCTGGCGGAACGGTCACAGGGAGCGCGATCCGGGTCCGTGGCTGTGGGATATGTCAGCCTGACATCCTGGGACTATTCCCCAGCCCCCGACCGCAGAGGAAACACGCTAAGTGACGTTCATCGAGTGCTCGTGGGATACGACTGTCAAGTCGACACTCCGCATCGATCTGAGCGATGCCCGGGATGTCATTGAGCAGTTGCCCGGCGGGGGATCCGGCAGCGTGGAGCGCAAAGCCATGCTGCTACGGGTGATCGACAGGATGCTCACCCCCGGCACATTCATCGCTCCCAGCGATGTCCGGTTCGTCGCCCGAGCTATTGCTGACGCAAAGGATGCGATGATCGCGCACTTGCGCGATCCCGGCCGCTACCGCAGTGAAGTAACTTTCGGCCCTCACGCCCTGGCCGCAGAACTGATCGAAGAGTAACGCTCGCCGGGGAGCATGGAAGGCGCCAGCCTGAGTGGCCTGGATTTACCAGGCAGGCGGCGCCTTCCATGTTGCGGGGTCACGTGGCCGGGGACCTGGCAGAGATGGTCAAGTAAGGGGGAACCAGCCCTGCCAGTGTGCGAGCCCCCGGTTAAAACCTTGGTAGGAGATGGTGCGCCGGCTCGCACTGCCCACCCATATGTGCCGTTAATACCCGTTCAGTGGTGATGTGTAAACACGGTGACCACCAGCAGGATGAACGTGATGGCCAGCCACAGCAACGCCAGCCACAGAAACCACGATCCCAGCCGGGACAAAATGCGGCCCAGATCTCTCACTGCTTCTCACCTGGCACAGGCGGCGGCACCCACCCCATCGCTTTCAGCGCTTTCTCAGTTGCCTTATCCACCACGACCCGGGATTGAACGCCGATGTCGAACGCGTCGAGCGGAAGCAGCGCCACCTTCAGTACCGGCACCTCATCCGCTGCGAGCGTCAACGACGCCTTCACCACGGTGCGCAACTCGAAACCGTCCACCCGGATCACCGGGTGCGCGGCCTGGCCGGAGATCTCCACCTTGTGCGCGGGCATCTCGTGCTGGGATATCACGCTGGCGCAACCCACGGCTTGTCGACCGGGATGTGCGGGCGCAGCCCGCACCACTGCCCGTACGGCGCGCTGATCTCCTGCGGATCCAGCCGGGCCAGGGACCAGCCCGCCTGAAAGTACGCCGAGGTGTCCTTGGTGAATTGCTCAAGATGCTCCGCGCTCTCCGGCTCGAACGCCGGGATCACCTTGACCACGGATCTCGTGATCGGATTGACGATCCGTGTCACGGGGGTACCGGGGATGAAATCGAGAAGCACGCGCCAGTCCTTTCGTGGTGTAGGAAACCGGAGGGTCACGTGATGGTGAGGGTGCCGCCCTGCAGCACCGGTGTTTCCGGGGATGCCGAAATCTGGACCCAGATGTCGTACGTCCCTGTTGCGAGCGTCACAGTTCCGGCCGGACCGACAAGGCACTGCGCCAGGTAAATCCCAGGAGCTGTCGATGTGTCCCACACAGCGGTTTTCCAGTCGCCGCTGCCGGGCGGGGCCCACGCCGCCATGAACGCCATCTTCACCGTGTCTGATGTCGGGTCGATTGCCGCACCGGATTCGATTGCCTCAATCGGGACCTGGACGTACACAGTGGAGAGCACGGAGATAGTCACATTGGCCACGCCGCGCCCCCCTGCTGGTGCCTGGTTTAAGCGGGACGAGCGCAGGACGCGGTAGCTGATGTGCGGGACCACCGAAAGGACGCAGTCCCTCCCGTGACCTTGGCTCCCTGCTGGCCCATGCCCATGGCGCAGCTGGGTGGCTTTAACGCCCGTCCCGGGTTGTGGTGGGGGGTCTTGGCGGGGGGTCGTGTGGGCGTCGCCCGGCACCAGATTTTGACGGCATAAGCCTGATGTGGTCGGCCCGAAGTGCAAAATTCAGGAAAGTTGCTCTAAGTAGCGAAATGGTTTGGCCGGTTACGGACAGTGGCCGGACACTGTGTGTAGTGGCCGGCCACTGTCCGTGATTGGCTACTTGCCGTTGCGACGGTTGCGGCGTGCCGTTGCCGGCGTGGTGGCCGGAACGGTGGCCGGAACGGTCTCCGTGTCCGTGGCCGGAACGGTCTCCGTGTCCGTGGCAACGGTGGCCGGAACGGTCTCCGTGTCTCCGGCCGGAACGGTCTCCGTGTCGTTACCCTCGGACGGCCCTGTAGTGGACTCTGCGCTGTCCGGAACGGTCTCCGTGTCTCCGGCCGGAACGGTGGCCGGAACGGTCTCCGTGGCCACTACAGTCACGGGCAGGGACTCTGCCATGCGGAGCGACTGATTGGCCGGCCGTCCGGCTGCGGCATTGGCGTGCTGGCGTTTGTCGCATGCGTTCTGCACACGGCAGTTTGGGCGGGTCTGAATGGCCTGGAACGGGAAGCCGCAATTGACACAGTGCGCGTATCCGGGCCGCAACGGCTGTCCGTTGCTGCCGGTCCGCAGGATGGCGCTTCCGGTGAGCGCGTCCAATCCGGCCTGATTGGCGACGGGGTAGGTGAGTCCGGCTGCGGACAGTATGGCCATGGCGGCCGCTACCGCATCGGGGGTGGCATTGGCCTGTACAGCGCTGTCTGTGGCCGGGGGGCTAATGGTGTCGGTCATTGTCCTGGTCTCCGATCGGTTGGGATTTGCTTACATTCACCAACCTAGTGGAGTGCGGACGCCTGTCAACACGTTTCGACCATACCGTTATGGACCTGTTATAAATGGTTGACGGTTAGCGGATCGCCGTTCGCCTGTCAACATGTTACGGAGCCTGTTACCGTACCGTTATGCGGTTACCGTGTGTGACATACTGTTGTCAATACCGGCCCAGCCATTGTTACCGCATCGTTACTGCTATACCTGCTATGCGGAGCACTAGCAGCAGTGTGAGCCGCCCCGCCGTGGGCTCGCGGCTCGGACGAACCTCCTGCCCGAGCCCGCCCGCACATCCGATCATGATTAGAATTTTTTTTTCTGTTCCGAACCCGCTCGGTCTCGGCTCGGCGGCTCACCCGGGCGAGATCGGAGCGCGATCCAGCTCCGCGACCCGAGCGGGCTCTCGAGGCGGCCCGCCGCCCTGGAGCGATCCTCCGAGCAGGCCGCGATACCGGGATCGGCCCTCCGAGCGTGATCGCCCGATCGGGAACGATCCTCAGGGCAGGCTCCCCGACCGAGACCAGCTCTCCCAGGCGGGCTCGCCGATCCCGGTCCGATCACCGAGCGGGATCGCGCTCCGATCGCGGACCTATCTCACGGCCGCCCGCGAGCGCGCACCCATTCATGATTAGAATTTCTTTTTCTGTTCTAACTCGGATCTGAGATCGCGCTCGGATCGCGGCCGAGTGCGACTGGGGTGCTCCACTCGGCGGGCTCTGCGCGGTTCGCCGCAGTGTGCGATCGTGTCCAGATCGCGGGCCCGGGCAGATCGCGCTCAGATCGTGCTCAGGTGTGGCGGGTGAGCTGCGGCCGCGAGCGGGATCGTGTCCCGATCGGGGATCGTGCTCCGATCGGGGTTGCGGTGTGTGAGCGCGACCGCACAGGTGGTTCGTGCGGTCGCGCTCACATCCCCAGGGCTCGCATACCCAGGGAGCATGGTCTACCCCCAGGCGTTCCACTCCCGGGGGTAGATGGTGGAGGTGAACCCGCACCCGGGGGTACGGCAGGTGCACGGGGCGAACACGATGATCGGGTCGCGGCCGATGATGGTTGCCACGTGGGTATCGGGGTTGTGCTCGGCGGTGGGCCGGGTGCCGCCGGCCAGCGGGGTCACCTGCCCGCTTGCCATGACAGGCTCACCTGGTGGCCCTGGATGTACAGGTCGACGTAGGCGGTGTCGGTGCCCACCGCGATGTCGCGCCATCCGTGAGCGTGGATCAGCTGGGTGCCCAGGAGCATAAGGGCGCCCAGGGCGAGCAGGCTTAGGGCGGCGGCGAGGGTAGCGCGGGTCTTTGGCATGGGGTGCCTCCTGTAGCTGGTAGTTTGTCCTGGCGTGCAAGACAAACATACCAGCTACGCGCGCGTGTCAACACGTTTTGCGGGTGTTTTCTGCGAACGTTTCCGCAGCTCAGGCGGCGTCGCCGACTGTGGTCACCAGCCGAGCGGCATGCTCACCGCGAGAGCAAACGCCACGTAGGCAAGTCCGGCCAGAACAAGAATTACGCGCATTGCGAGTTCCAATCTGTTCGTGAGCCCGTGCGGGCTAGGGGGTTCGTGTCAGCACGTTCCGCGGGGTGTTTTCTGCAGGTCAAACCCCCGCAATCGCCTTCTCTGCGAAATCGCGGATCGCCGCCGGCAAATCCAGGTCGTACGAGCCGCCACCACCGGTCCACCCGGCCTCGCCGTACCCCACCACATGGGTGCTGTACGTCACCTGCCCGCCGCGGTCGTGCTCGACCACGATCGCGTGCCGGCGCGGGTGCAAACTCGCATCGGGACGGAGCGCGAACGCGGCGATCACCGCACCACCCTCAAACCGCTGCGGCGGATCCAGCTGGGGGCCCATGGCGTCGTAGGCGGCGCGCAGCCGCCCGCCGATGACCACCAGGCCGTCCGAGCTCGACTGCCCGCTCATGCGAGATCGGGGCACTGCCGGCAGGGATAGTGACCCTGGTGAACTGTTATGTCCGGGTGACGGTGAGTGGGACGGACGTTCTGCACGCTGTCGGCCACGATGAAATCGCCTGACGTCATGTCGTCGTAGACCTTGGCGGCCAGGTAGGCGCTGAGCCTGTAGACCTCGCTTATGGCGGTGAGCAGCAAACGCTGCGATGCCTTGTAAACGGGCTGGTTGCTCTGCGCGAGGCGGTGATCCTCCGCGCAGGACAAAGCGTAGTGCGTGTCCGCGACTTGCTGGCAGAGCTTCTGCTGGGGAGTCATGCCTGTTGCCTCCGTGCCGTTTGGCTTGTCCTACCTACAAGGACAATCCAACCAGCCGCAGCAGTGCAACGGCAACCAACTCAACAGAATTGTTAGCGAACGTTTTTGCCGTTCAGATCGTGTTCGCGGCTCTTCGAATCAGCCCCGCGATCCCGTTCCGATCGGGGATGGTGACCATCCCCGGCCCCGATCACGTTCCGATCCCGGATCGCGCTCCGATCTGCCCTCGGAACGTGATCCCCGATCCGCCGATCGCACTCAGATCGCCCGCGGCGAGCGAGCACCACCGGTCCACGACCACCCGCGGCCCGCCCGCCCAATCATGATTAGAACTTTTTCAACCCGGATCGCGTTCAGATCTGCCCCCGAATGCCCGTGCGGCTCGCGAGCCGGCGTGACCCGCGAGCCGCACAAACCCGGTCAGGACCGCTTGTCCTCCATGCGGTTCAAGAGCGCCAGGCCGGCACCGACCGGGTTCTGCTCCTGAAACGCGCCGATGACCGCCGCCAGCATGTGGTTGTACTCACGATCGAACAGCTCCCGCTCCAGTGAGGTGCCGAAATCCACCGGGGAGCCGCCGGCGAGCGCTTCCTCCTGGTCCCACCGGGTGAACAGCAACTCCGCGGTGGCGGTGTTGAAGAACCACCAGTCGAGGTCCTCGTGGATAACCTGCGTGCGCTGCCGGGCCCCTTCGACCAGCGCTGCCGCCAACTCCGCGACCGGACCCTCATGCGCGCTCCGCACCTGGAAAGAGAGCCACTGCGCCCGCAGATTGTAAGCGCGAGCCAACGATTCGCTGACCCGCTCCAGGCGGATGACTCTATCGTTCACCGCATCCCGGAACCGCTTATCCGCCGCCTCCAAGATCTCCGACACCGTACGCTCCGCCTGCGTACCTGACTGCGCACCACTCATCGAACTACCTCCCACTAGGTTTGTCCTACTTCCAAGGACAAACCTAGCAGCCACACACACCGCACAAGCAAACTCAACAGAACTGTAAACAACCAGGCACACCGCCCAGATCCGAGCGCGGTCACCCGCCCGTTCGCCACCCCATACGTTCGCCGAACAACCCCCCACGAGGACGAAAGCGAAAACCCTTCAGGGCGGGTGAGAGGCGCCGGGTACTCGGGGAACTACACCGGAACTCCTGAGGGAGCCTGCGGGAACGCTGATCGCCTGTGAGTCGCCGCAGATGGCCCTTCGCGGGGCGGGACTGCCGCACCCATTCATGATTAGAACTGCTCGGCGGGTTTTCGCACATTCTTGCGCATCCAGGTACCCCCAGGGCGGGGGAATCGGGGGTACCTGGATGGGGGTGCTACCAGCCTGCTTCTGACCGGAACCGCATTCTGGTGACTTGCGTGACCGGGCCAGTAGCGCGGAGCGGCTGCGACGTAATCTCGAATGTGTCGATGTCTATGATCCGCAGTGCCGCCGGATCTCTTGCCGGGAGAACGAACAGCGAGTTGGTGCCCGCGTATACCTCCCGGTAGTAAACCGTGTTCCCGGCCATGCCCGTGACTCGCCGGATCGCCGCCGGTGGGCGGACAGGGCAATCGTGGGGCCGGATGACCTCAAGCTCGGTGCCGACAGTGATCCGGAGCTTGACGTCTCCCACGGTTACCATGCGGCCGCGGCGGGCGTCTGCTTGCCCGGTAGCGGTTATGTACACGGTGTAGGCCGCTCGGTCGGCGCAGTGGCGGCAATTATCGTCAGGGTGCTCGGCGGGATGCCACAGGCAGGTCGCGTGGTCCCTCAACCTTGCAGCGAGCGAGCCGGCGATCTCACGCCAGTTGGCGCTCACCGGGAGCGACTCCTGTTAGTGCGCCGGCGGACAAGCTCCGCAGTGCAGGCAAGGTAGGCGTTCTTTGCGTAAGGGCCGATGATGATGCCGAACTGGGAGAAGTCGGATCCGAGGATGTCCCGGACCTCGCCAAGGTCATCGTCGGTCAGTTTCGCGATCACCCCTGCGACAGGGCCTTCCATCTCGTCAGCGGATGCGAGCTCTTTGGCGACTTCCATCGCGATGAGTAGCCGCAACTTGGCGAGATCCGGGACATCGCCCGGGACGCAGGGCTGGTCCTCGTCGATCACCGCGAGGAGGGCCTGCGTGTGACGTCGCAGCTCGTAGTACCACTTCACGAGGACGCGCGCCGGGAGTAGCAGATCTTCGCGGGGCTGGATGTTGCTGGTCACGTAAGCGCGGGCTGCGATCACCCTCGGGTCGCCGGCGTTCATGACTGCGCCGGGCCAAGCTCGGCCACCATGACGTTCGCGGCGGCGACAGCTTCGGTGAGGATCAGCATGGCGAGCGGGGCGCCGGTCTGGTGCTGTGTGCGGCCGCCGATGGCCGCCCAGTCCGACCACGTGTCCTGCGCGACTATGCCTGGTGGTTCGGTGATGTCGTGGTCGTACTCGATGGCCCACCGGTACTCGCCGGGGTGACCGTAACCGCGGCCGTCTTGGACGGTGATGGTGATGTTGGGCGGGCTGGTGAGCCAGCCACCATCGGCCACAGCTCCGATGAGAGTGTCGATGTCGTCACTGCCGATGGGGGCACCGGACGCGGGCCATGTGGCGCCGAGCATCAAGCCTGTCGTAGGGCCGTAGGTCCCCAGGGCGAAACCCTCGACCTGGGACATCGACAGGTACGTTTCGGTCTGCGGGTTCAGGATGAACTGGCCATCTGGGGCGGTCATGGCTTCACCAGCACTTCGGTGAGCGCACGCAGCAGGGCGTCGGTTTCCTCGGCCGCTTCGACCAGGATCAGCATGGCGAACTCGGCAGTATCCGCCGGGCGTTTGCCATCACCGTCCATGCCGATTTCATCCAGGGGCCTGGGCGCGGTGGACACGATGTACGGATCCGCCATCCAGGTTGGCGGGCTGAACTGGATGAACCAGGCGTAGCGGGGATCGCCGTCCGCGAGAGTGTGCTCCTCGTTGGTGGTGATCCCGATGGTCAGATGGTCCGGAACCCGGATGATTTCCTTGGCGGCGGCCCAGTGGATCAGGTCGGAAACATCTTGGCCATCCATGTAGTCATCGGAGGCCCAGCCGCGGCCGAGGGACAGCTCCGGCGGCAAATGCTCCGCGTGGGCTTCTACGCTCGTGCTCACTGTGCCGTGCTCGTCGGTCAGTGCTGCGGTGAGCAGTTTCATGCCGGGATCGTGGTCGTACTCGATGCGCACGGCCGGTTGCGGGACCGGCCGTAGTCGTTGGGCTGCCATGGGACGCGCCTCCTGGTAGGTTGTCTCTATTACTAGGACAACCTTACCAGTTAGCGCGTGCGTGCGGCGTGCCTGCGTGCCAGTTCTGCGAGTGCGTTCTACCTGCGGGACAGCCACGCCGCGGGGATCGGCGCTCCGCTCACGAACCCGGTTTCCGCCGCGGCCTCCAGGAAGTCCTGGGCGCCCGCGGCCTCGTTGACCGCAGCGGCGCGGTCGTCGGAGTTGAGGTTGTGATCGAGCAGGACCCGCGGCAGTTCGACCAGTGCGTCGATCGCGTCGCGGTACACGGCCATCACCGCGTTCCGCACGCCGTGGCCGTTGTTGACGCGCTCGAGCACGTTGGCTGGCCAGATTGCCCGGCCGGCGGCCCGGATCGCTGACGGGCTGAGATAGCGGGATCGCTCGCGCTCACGGTCGTAGCGAGCTGTGCCGTCGAGGCATTCGTTCATGTACTCGCCGAGAGCGCGGCCGGGAGCCGTTTTGAGCGTGGCCAGGTCGAATCTGCGATGCGCGGTGGCCTGTGTGGTGGTGGGCATGGTGCCTCCGTTTACGTTGTCCTTACTGTCAGGACAACGTAACATTGCGGGGCTGCACACGGGCATATTTCGGGGGTGTATTCGGTGTGTCGCGGGACTGTGCGCCCTTGCGGCATAACCGGAGGGCGCGAGGCGGGCCGGTTGTTGCCGGCCGGTGAGCGACCACAAGAATGATCATGGGTCGGGCTGGTCAGCGGGTAGCAGGCCTAACCGGAGGATTCGCGTGTGGTGCCCGCGAGCGCCGTGCAGTTCCACCGGCGGCAGCCCGAGTGCGCCCATTCATGATTAGAGCCCCGCCACTCGCGGCCGTGCTCTTGTGCTGGTTGTGAGCCAGGTCTGGACAGTGCCTTGTACGTACAATAAGGTATGTCTAGACAGTGTTGACAACGTCCCCGGCACCCCGCAGGAGGCTCAGATGCGTAAAGCAGACGCACCGCAGGCAGCACAAGCGATCATCATCGTCAGGCGCCACCAGGCGCACGCCGGGCACCTCACCATGACCGACGCGGTGCACGAGGTCCTCGGCGGGCGAGAAGTTCAGGTCATCGGCACGATCGGCGGCGAGCACATAGGTGAGACCACCGTCGACGTGATCCCGCGCATCCCGCCCACATACCGGACAGACCCCGAAGTCGCAGGTGTCGCATGGGAGCACCCGAAGATCATGCCGCCGGCGCTGGTGCCGTTGCTTATGAAAGCACTGCTCGAAGCGGGCGGCATCGCAACCTCGGTGAACCGGGCCAGGGCGACCCAGAGGATAACGAGCGCCCAAGAAGGGGCAAAGATACCTGCATGAGCACAAAACACGGTGAGCGAGCACCCGCCCCGTACCAGTACAAGATCCGCACAAACGCAGCCGACCGCAGCGAGGACATCAAGTTCGCCCACGCCCAGGTCATCCTGCGCCGCGGAACACCCATCCAAGCATGCGTCGTCTACCCGGCTGATGGCACCGGAATCGACGGGCATCCGGTGCACCGCGGTGACCCGGTACCCGGGATGACCGTCACAATCAGCAGCGACGGCGCCATCACCTGGCCAGAAGCGTCCCGGCCGGTGAACTCTGAGGTTGCCCGCGAGTTCGCCGGCGTGATCCGGTGGGCCGCATCGCTCATCGACACCGCTGTCGGCCGGCTGGCAGGGTTAACCGCATGAACAGGGACACCGGAGAGCCCACCACGGTAAGCGCTGAGAGTAGATCCCTGTCGGGAACAAGGCTCCGGCCAAATCTGACAACAGATCAAGCTGTCGCCATACTCAACCACGGGCAGCAGATCACGGTCACGCTTCAAATCCCGGGACACGAGCCGTACACCGTCGCCGAGCTCTCACCTGTCACCCTCGCCTCAAACCGGGCGAACATCGAGTTCGACTTCACCCCGTTTGAGACCAGCGACATCGCTGACGCCCGCGCTTACCGTGACGCAGTCGAGCAAGCCGTAGCAATTGCCGATGAGTGGACAGCTCAGCGGCGCGGGAAGTAGCTTCCCTGCCACTCATGGATGAAGCCCTGCCGCGGGAGCCGTGGCAGGGCTTCATCCATGGACAGAACGCGCGCCTGCTGATCATGACCATACCCCGTCCGGGCCCGGGCCTGGCAGCGGGCCGCGGCGTTCCTCCGTGCCGGTGTACCGGTACTCATAGACGGAGATCTCAACCGGCTGGTACATGACATACCGGGCCAGGATCACCCTCGGGCCGGCGCGATCGGCGCGGGTGGCGTAGAACCGCACCGCCGGCGGGATCGGGTGCTCCAGTACGCAACGCAGCCCATCCGCCGGGCCGCCAGCGTGGATCACCGTGGGAAAGCGCCCTGGTGGCGTGTACGTGCTGGCCCACTTCATGCGGCCGCCTCCGGCACCACCCCAGCGGGTGTGCCACAGAACGGGCAGACGTCGTGGCCCTCGACGATGTACGGCTCCCGGCACACGCCGCAAGCCGTGACGCCGTATGCGCCGAGCCAAGAGCCCTGCGACAGGCCGCGCAGCTCAGTGACCGCCCACACCAGCGCGTCCACCCGGTCCGGGCTGAACGGCGAATCGGGCACCCACGCGCACATCTGGTCCTCGAGCTGCGGGAAGCACCCGACATGGTGCATCCGGCGTTGCTCGTACAGGGAGGACACCGGCTCGGCCCGGACCCGCTTGCCGCGAGACGCGCGAACCGATTTGTACGGCACCAGCGGATCGACAGCGCGCAGCAGCGAGCGGATGTAATCGCCGCCGTTGTTCACCTCAGCGACAATCGAGTCCGCCTCGTAAGTGTGGTACGCGCGGACCGCGGCGCGCATGCACGCATCAGGCGTGCCGCGCATCGTAAGGTCAGCCAGGACGTACCCGTGGCCGTCCGGGCCCTCGCCGACGACCACAAGGCCGGTTTCGTCAGCCTCCTCACCGGATGTGACAGCTGGATCGATCGCCACCACGACACGGTGCAGATCTGGGACCTGGTTGAGGGTGATGCGGGTTTCGTCGATATCCGCCCTGGCCCACAGTGCGCCGTCGACGTCCTCAAGCAGCTCGCCCTCTAGCTCCTGGCGGCCGAGGCGGGTGCCGCCGTACCGGCGCCGGAGTTCTTCAAGGGCCGCCGGTGCCAGGTTGTCCGAGTTCTCCCAGGTGGATCCTCTGGTGATGTGGACGGATCCGTCGTTGCGGGTGGCCAGATCGCGGATCAGCGGGACCACCCGCGGTGTGGTGGTCACCACGACACGCGGGAACTGCCCGACCCGCAGAGCGGGGATCAGGCCCTCGTACCAGGCGGCCGGGTAACGCCACGAGCCGACCTCATCGCACCAGGCGCCGTGCAAGTTCGCGCCACGGAGCCGCTCCGGCTGATCAGCGGAGTACCCGTATATCACCGATCCGCCGGCCAGCACGATCTGCATCTCGTTACGCCGGTACGCGGTCAGCTCACCCGGCCGCAGCGCCTGCAAAATGCCAGTGGTGCCCTCCACGCAGGTTTTACGGACATCACGGAACGTCGGGGCGATCACCGCCCACTCCGAGCCGGGTGTGCCCATGGCCTGCTCGACAAGCCAGTTGGAGCCGGTGAACGTTTTCCCGGTTCCACGGCCAGCGAGCAGCAGCCAGACGTGCCACGACTGGTCGTGGCGGTCGCAGCCGCAGGAGAACCCGTTGCGGTCGGGCTCGTGGTGCCGCGGGTCGTCAGGCGGAAGTTGCTTCGGCCTTGCCGTCGCTCGCCACGGCCTGGGCCCGTGAGCTTGACGCAACGCGAGCTCGGCCGCCAGGCGGTCCTTCAGGCGTTGTTTCTGCTCCGGCTCCAGATCGCGCCAGCTCTGCAACAAGGCGCTCGATTTCGGCATCCAAGCCGTCCTGGATTTCGACTTTCGCCTGAACTGGTGCATCCAGGCCGAGAAGTTTCGCGCGGCGCTCACTGATTTTCAGCAGGCGGTCAAGGGCGTGCAGTTTCGGCATGTCGTCGGTGAGGACATCACCGGTTACCGGGTGAACGACCGCGCGGCCCTGGGAGACGGATATGTGCTCACGGGCGACTACCCGCCATGCGATACGCGCCATGTCGTCGAGCCGGTCGAGTTCCATTTGGCGGACTTCGCCGACCATCTCTTTGGATTGGTCGCGGATCGCGCGGGTGATCGCGTCGTACGCCGATGATGGTGACCGGTAACCGAGCTGGGTAGCGATCTGCCGGTGGTTGAGGCCGCGGCGGCGCAGCTCTACGGCCTGGTTGTCGCGTTCACGGTCGGCGACGCTACGGCGGCGCGGCATAACTCGCCCCCCTTCATGATGATCGGGCGAGCGGTGCCCGCGAAACGTTTTAGTACTGGTAGCCAGCGTGCTAGCTTGTCTATACGGCAAGGACAATCTAAGGAGGCGGGCGTGATGGACTCAGCGGCCGGGCCCGGGGTGCCGGTGGAGAAGCAAATCGAGGAACTCATGACCGACATCGACACGGCCGAGCGGGATGCCGCCCGGGACCTGGGCGCGGAAGCGGTCGAAGCGGGCGGGTGGACCGAACTGATCCGCAGCGTCATCGGCTGCGCCGGACCGCACATCGGTGACGAGGCCAAACGTGAGGTGCTCCGCATGACAGGGCTGGCGGAACACCCCAGCCAGCTCTGACCACTACCCGGGGAATGGCGAAAGGGAGAACAGGCAATGCGAATGCGACCGATCAACTACCGGGGCGCGCTGAGGACTGCTGGCAGGTTCGTGATCTGCGTTTTGGCTGCCGGGTACGTGCTGACGTTGACGTTGGGCTTTTTCCGGCACGAACCGCCGCGGCCGCCGGCGAACCGGATCCTGCCATCGTGGACGTTCATTCAGCAGGTGCCGCCTGCGGTGCAGAACAGTTTCACCCCGCCTCTTCCGGAAGGGTGCATCGCGATCGTTGGTGACACGACCATCATCATGTGCCGGAACGGTCAGACCGAAGAGTCCTAGACCGGCCTGTGAACGCCTTCGCCGGGTCGATCGGGCGGGGGCGTTCACGTGTTCCGGACACGCAAACGAAACGTATTGACAGTGTCCCAACGCGTGGTAAGTTTGTCCGCATAGTAAAGACAATCTACCGAAGGTGGCACGCATGACACTCACCGATACCAGCAGCGCACCCGCGCCGGTTACCGACGACAAAATCGAAACACCGGATGACGCCTGCATCACGATCCCCGAGATCGGGCAGAAAATCCTCACCCGCGACATGGCCACAGTCACCGTCACCGAAATCCACGACGGCGGCCGGCGCCTCACAGTCACCGGTGACACCGGTGAACCCGCGCAAATCGAGCGGATCCGCACCGGGTACTGGGTCCTCGCATCAGTCCTCGACCCGGCGAACATCCCCCCCGGAGACACCGGGGACTGGCCCGGCGAGGACGCAGACCCGGCGTACCTCCTGTACTCCTGGCTCCGCGAAGTTGACTACGGGCTGCGCGGGCCGATCGCAGACGCCCCCGACACCATGCACTGCTACGCGTGCGGCGGCTACGACGGCATCACCTACAAGGAGCAGGCGGTCATCGAGTTCGGCGGCGTCGCCGAAGCGCACCGCGACCCCACCCAGGTGTACCTGCTCGAATGCGGCCACATGGCCATCTGATCGTCGCGGCGCACGACGGCGATGCGCGTCCCCGGCCCACCCTGCTGCCGGGTTACGCGCACCGCCGCCGCCCACCGTGGGCGAATCGGAAGGAGACACCGATGAAAGAGTGGCACGGGCTCGCCAACGGGCCCGGGTACGAGATCGCAGAGAAACGCGTCGCCCGCCGCGGCGACGACAAGATGCCGGCCTGGGTCACAGCTGGGATCGCCAGAACGTTCGGCGTGAACCGGGCGGTGGTGCACGCCGCCTGGCGTGACGGCACCCTCGACCTGGCCGCCGAGGACACTCCCGCGGGCACGATGATCGTGTTCTTCACCAACAGCGAGCAAGCCGGTGAACTGCCGGGACGCCTGCGACCCGGACGGCACGCCAGGCCCGCGCCGATGTCCGCTGACCGGCTGATCCAGAAACCGGTCAGCGGGCAGACCCTGGAAACTTCCCGGTACGGCACCGTCACTGTCGTCGAGGTGCACGACGGCACCGGGCTGACGATCAGCGTTCAGGACCGCCTGAACCGGGTGTGGGATCTGGAGCGCGACGAGGACGGCTGGTGGGTCCTCGCGCTCGGCCAGTTGCCGGTGGCGTCATGAGCGCAGATCCGGTAGCACAGGACAAAGCCGACCGCTGGCTGCCGACCGGGGCCGCTGTCCGTCACGCCCAAGCGCTACTCGCTGCCGAGCCGCTGGCCGACCTGGCCGCCATCCCCATGATCCAGCCCGGTAAAACGTACGGCTGGTGGCGGCTCGGTCAGCAAGTCGAAACCGTGGCCGGTGTCGTGTTCATCGGCATAAACGGTGACGCACCCGCCGGTTCGGCGGTGCCCGACTACGCGTGGGCGCGCGATATGGCATCCATGGTCGCGGCGACAGTACTCGGCGCTGACCGCGAGGGAACAGTCGGATGGGCCACCGTTGACCGGGATGGCTACGTCACCGTGACCGAAGACTGCATCGAGCGCGGGCACCGGCGGCGGACATCATGAGCGGTGAGCTACGCAAGATCCTGGTCAACGAAGCCGACTGGGATGAGCGCCCGCCCAACGCGATCCCGGAGTTCTGGCTGATCGTGAACGCGCCCCGGCCGCTAGCCGGCCCGATCACCTGGACCGGGCAGTTCCGCCACGGCATCTTCTACGCGGCCGCACCGGAGATTCTCCCCGGCACGTTCGGGTGGGCCGCCGATGACGCCTGGCTCATCCAGTTCATCACCAACGACCAGATCGAGAAACTCGTTCTCGCCAAGTTCGCTGAGTACGGGTACGACAGCGCGGCGGCCGCAGGAGTCACCATCGCCGAGCAGGCTTACTGCATGGGCCTACCCTGGCATGAGAAAGAAGGATCGCAATGAGCGTGGAACCAACGCGGCCGCGGAGGGATCCCAGCGAGCACTCAGAGCGGGATGTCGCTGATATCCCGCTCGCCGCGATCGGCCGGATTGTGGAATACAACTGGGCCGACGAGGAGCGTGACCACGAGGAGTGCGCGGGTAACGGCAACAGTCAGGAGCACCACATCTTCAACGATCTGCGGGTCGTCCGGGACTGGCTTAACGCCGCTGGCTCAACGGGAGCGGAGGCCCGGCTATGAGCGAGGCGGCCGAAGGTCCGGGCGCTGTCGTTGTGGAAGTGGACATCATCCGCTGCCCGTGCTGCGGCGGCCAGTCCGTCCCCTGGACGACCGATTCTGTTACCGGCCAGTGCACGATCTGCGTCAAAGACGGCTGCGAGCCGGACAGCACTGAGTGTGCCCGGCAGGACTTCCACGAGGACGAGGGCGACCGCACTCACTGCACGTTCTGCGGCAGCTCGCCGGCACCGCGGCTCGTCGGCGCCGCCAGCCCCGAAGAGAACCCTCGCTGCTGCGAGGACTGCTGGGATGAGAGGCTCCGATGAGCGAAAAAGTCAGTCAACATCCTGGCGGCATCAGCCAGGAGGTCACGGTCGAAACCCAGGAGTGGATGGTCACCCAGACTGTCCCGGTTGTGGCCCGCACACCGTACGAGGCCGCCTGGGAAGCCCGGAAATCGCAGCGCGACCGGGACTCGGACATGGATGTGTTCAGCGTCGCCACGATGGACGGCCCGGTCCTGGTTGATCTGGGTGAGTTCCCAGACGGGAAGCCGTGCCGCGCCTGCGGTGAGTGCACCGGTGGCGGTGAGGGCTACGGCGGGCTCTGCGGTGTGTGCGCCGACCGGGCCGAGAGCCAGAGGCGGCCGTCATGACACAGGAACCGATGATCGCTGTCAGCTGGGAGCGCCTGATCAGCTTCGAGGCCAACCTGCCTGTATCTGAGGTCCGGGCGGCCCTGGCCAGATGCCCGCGGCTCAGCCAGTCCGAGCTCGATCAGGCACTCAAAGACCTTGACCATGTTCTTGCCGGGCACCAGTTGGATGAGGGCGCGGCGGGCGGACTCGCTGAGTTCCTCCCGGAGGCTGTTCCTCTTGGTGACCGGGAGGAACGGAACCGGCAGGACACATCATGGCCGGAGGTCACTCACATCGAGGTGGCGGGCAATGGCCCGGCAGCCGGGTGAGGGCCGGTGGGCCTATGAGGATATCCGTGAGGAAATGGGTGGCAGCCTGACGCTCGATGACCTTGAGCCGGAGATGGTTGAGAAGGCGCGCGCGTGGGCGAAGCGGTCGCATCAGAAGTGGCCGCCGAGGCCGTCCCGGCGCGAGTGGCAAGTTCGGATCATCAAACTCCGGTAACCGGATCACTGGTGCCGGTGGTGGTGCCGCCCGATGCGCGGAAAAGAGGGCGGGTCAATGCTGCGACAACGTCGATCCCGGATACCGCGACAAGGGCCCTGGCGGGCTTAGTGGGACGTTAACCGCACCAGCCACCGTTCGCAGCCCCGTAGCGCGCTGTGCGCAGCGCCTACGGGGCTGCGGTGTTGCTGCGCATGGTTGCTGCGCTGCGCTTTGGTCGCCCCGCAGGTGCGCGTACAGCGCTGCCTAGCGTGCTGCGGCAGTGTGCTGGCCAGCGCGTGCAGCATGCCAGACGGGGGATGCCAGATCATAACGCGAAACGTGTAGACACTGTCCGCACGCATGGGTTAGGTTGTCTATATTGAGTAGATAATCTAAGGAGGTGTTCACATGGCATACGCAAGGCAGTACACAGGCGGGCGGTACAACGGGCAGGGCTCGCAGCGCAGCGCGCCGCAACGGCCGCGGGTGCTCAGCCCGGTACGGCAGATCACCCCAACCGCCGAGCAGCAGGCCATCATCGACGCTTACCGGACCGGTGCCGATCTGGTGATCAACGCCGGCGCCGGGAGCGGGAAGACCAGCACGCTGCGGTTGCTGGCCAACGCGACCCCCGGCAAGCAGATCCTTTACCTCGCCTACAACGGGGACACGAAGCGGGCCGCGTACGACACGTTCCCCCGGCAGGTCACCTGCAAGACCACTCACGGGCTGGCCTGGACCCCAATCGGGCCGGCGTTCACCGGCCGGACCAAAGCCGCCCGGATGAAAAGCACGGAGATCGCCCGGCTGCTCAAACTGCACGGGCCGACCAAGTTCTCCGAGCGCACCCTCGCCCCAGCGCAAATCGCATCAATCGTGATGCAGACGATCAAGAAGTTCACGCACACCGCAGACCTGGCGATCAGCGACCGGCACGTGCCCCGCGACGTTAAAGGGCTCGAAAGCCGCGACGATCTCGACCAGTTGCGGGCGGTGGTCACGCCGATCGCCCGCCGGGCCTGGGCCGGGGATATCACCTCAGAGCACGGCAAGCTGCCGTTCGATCACGACTGCTACCTGAAGATGTTCGCCCTGCAGCGGCCGCGGCTCGGGTACGACGTGATCTTGCTGGATGAAGCGCAGGACACCAACCCGTGCGTTGAGGCCATGATCGAAGATCAGCGGCAGCACGGCACCCAGCTGATCCTCGTCGGCGACCAGTACCAGTCGCTGTACGGGTGGCGCGGTGCAACCAACGCGATGGTCAACTTCAACGGGCAGCGGTTCATCCTGTCCCAGTCGTTCCGGTTCGGGCCCAAGATTGCCGAGCAGGCCAACATCTGGCTGGGGATCCTCGGCGCCGATCTACGGCTCACCGGATTCGACAAGATCCCCTCACGGGTTGAGGCGCTCACCCAGCCGTCGGCCATCCTGTGCCGTACCAACGCCGAGGCGCTCTCCCAGGCGATCCGCGAGCTCGGCGACGGCCGGCGGGTGTGCATGGCCGGCGGCACCAAAGACCTGAAATCAATGGCATACGGTGCGATCGACCTGAAAGAAGGCCGTCCCGCAGATCACCGTGACCTGTGCGCTTTCAGCACCTGGGGTGAAGTGCAGGATTACGTCGAGGATGATCCGGCCGGGGCCGACCTGAAAGTGTTCGTCAAGCTGATCGACAGTTACGACCCGTGGGTCATCCTGGACATCCTCAACCAGCTCACCGATAAAGCGGATCACGCCGATGTGGTGATCTGCACCGTGCACAAATCCAAGGGCCTTGAGTACCGCACGGTGCTTCTCGCCAGCGATTTCGCTGAACCGCGGGAGGGTGAGCCCATTTCGGAGGAGATGGCGATGGTCATCTACGTGGCGGTGACCAGGGCGAAACTTGTCCTCGATCCGGCTGGGGTGGCCTGGGTCAAGAACCACCTGTGACCGCCGGGCCAGGGCCGCGGGCGGCGCCGAGCTTCCGCCCGCTGGCCCTGGTTCCACGGCAACAGCACATCAACGAAAGGGAACTGTTATGCCACCCAGCACAAGCACCCTGTGGAATGCCACCAGGTACGTGCTCAACCACGCACGCGACCTGCTCACCGATGACAGCGCGGCTATCTACCACGAGGCGATCAGCGTTGACATGCTCGACGATCTCGCCGGGCTCGCCTGCAAAGTGTGGCTGACGGACGAGCCGCGGCAGTGGGCACAAGTTCAGGCGATGGTCCGCCGCTACCTGACCCAGGCGTGCGGTTACGAGCCGCTCGACGCGCTCGACCCTCTGATTGAGCGGGCCGCCGGGGATTTCGATCGCGCGGACCGGCAGTTGCAGGCCCAGCTGCTCAAGTACGCCCTGCTGCGGTGCCGGAACGCCGAGCGATCCGCGTGACCAGGATCGAGTTCGGGGAGCCGGAGCAGACCACCATCCGCGATCTGACCATAGGTGACTTCGTGGTGGTGATCCCCACCCAGGAACGGTTGCGCGGGGTGCGGGTCAACAGCGCGGTCCAAACCATCACCGGGCGTGCCCGCGGCTGGCGGCTCGGCCAGGGCGCCAGCAGGCGGGTTGTGCCATCGCGGGTGCTCACATTCGTGAGCGCCGGCGAGGTGGACCGGCCTTCGCATTTCACGGTCACAGTGCGCAGGCCGATAGCACCGTAATCGCACCCAAACGTATTGCCGTTGGCGTATTGCGGCTGCTAGTTTGTCCATGTTACATTGACAATATTAAGGGGTTGATGGCAATGCCTGACACAGCGACCGTCCCAGGCGATGGAACGCTCGCCCTGTACACGTGGCTCCTGGAGCACGACCGCGAAAGCAGCCATGCCGAGGCAGCCCGCATCCGCGACGAGGAGATCGGGCAGGCGCGTGATCTCGAAACCGGAGCGCTGCAGCGGGCGTTCGACGACTACATGGCTGACATCCGGGCCGCCCGCAAGGACGCCGACCGGCGCCGCGCCGGCGCCAACCGCGCCTACGTCGCCTCGGCTGAGGCGCTCAACCTCTGGTACGACGTGCGGTTCACCGGCACACCGGAGGAAGTCCGGGCTGCGTTCGCCGCTTTCGTCCGCGCGCACCGCAACACCGGAGAGGACCTGGCGGCATGACCGATTTCGCGCTCAAAGTCCTCGACAGCGACGGCGGCGAGATGACCGGCTCCGCGGCCGTGGAAGCGCTTAGGGCTGGCCGGGCAGTGCGGATTGTCCCGGTGTACGCAGCCCGCCCGAGCCGGGCAGTGGACGGGGTGGATGTTGAGGTCCTGCCGTGGCGGCGGCGGCCGGGTAACCAGTTCGACCCGCCCGGGCTCGCCTGGGCGGGCAACCGCCGGCCGACAGATGACGAAGTGGAGATGTTCCTCCAGGCGGTTCGCGCTGGGGCGCTACTCATCCGCCTGGCCATCGAGAAAGGACACGGATCATGAACGCCGTAGCCGCCCGGGACCGGGTGTACGTGCCGATCGGTGAGCCGGTGCGGGTGATCCTGCCGGCATCCGAGGTGTGCATGCACATGCGGGTGACCGGCAAGGTCATGCAGGTGGCGCTGGTCAAGGACCGGCCGGGTGCGCCAGCGTACACGGTGAGCGCGCAGATCCTCCGTGAGGACGGCGGCAGGTTCGGTGCGCCGGTCCTGCCGGGTGAGGCCGGGTTCTACCAGGACGGGAGCATCTGGTACTGCTACCCGGCTGTGGGAGCCCGGCCATGAGCCTCATTCACAGTGCGCAGTTCTGGTGGGGCTGCCTGTCCGGCGGCGGCGGGGTGGCCGCCGTCGTGATCTTCACCAAGCTGGCCAGGGATCTGCGGGGCAGGCGGTACGGGTGAGCGCCGCCACCGGTCAGCGGGCTGCAGCGCAGCGGACCTGGCGGAAGCACTCTGCATCTCTCACCAGGGCGATTAACAGCGGCGACCCGGACCGGATCGTCACCGCGTGCCGGGCAGCGATCCGGGCTTGGGATCAGCCTGGTTGCGGGTGGCCGGATAACTGGTCGAAGTGGCAGCGGGCTCTCGACGACTCAAGGCCGTGGAACAAGCAGATCGCCCTGGAGGATCTGCGCTGAGCATTGACCGGGTCACTCGCCGGATGTGCGGCCGGTAATGGCGAGTGGTCCCGGTGAAAGCTCAACCCGAACAGGAGGAGACACCATGTTGCACCAGATCAAACTGATCCAGCTCAGTGCGGGGCACCGGATCGGTGGCACGCTCACGGATGCGCAGTCGCGGGAGTTGTTCCGGGTGCGCGGCCGCGGCGTGCACAACCCGGAGTTCTGGCACCGGATCATCCGGATGGGCAGCGACCTGCAGCTGATGGCGCAGCCCGGCGTGATCAGCAACGGCCGGATGGCCAGCGATCAGCAATTCGTCGCCGCGCCGGTGCACATCGGCTCGTACATGCTGGTCGACGGCACCGGGTACAAAATCACGGCCCGGACGCTTGCCGATCCTGAGCTTGTACCGGTCGATGGACTGGTCGTCGAGGCGCTGCTCATCGACGGCACGTGGTCAGTTCACAACGCCGGGTGCGCGGACGTGGCCCGCAAGGCCCCGTTCTCGGCGCACGGGCAGAGCCTGATCACCGCCGGGCCCGATCAGCAGAGTGTCGGTGAGTGGCTGAACTCCGACTTCATCGCCGAGGGCGCCATCACTCCGGCGCACGCGCTAGATGATGTGTCGTTCGCGCCGTGCCTGGCCGGGCTGCCGATGAACGCGGGCCGGGCCGGCAATGGATGACGAACTGGAAGTGCTGGCGGACCGGGCCGAGCTGGTGCTCGAGTCGGGCGGCCGTTGGTCACCGCGGCGGCTGGCCGCGGTGTGCGGGGCCCATCCAGCGGATGTTCAAGCTGCGTTGCTGCATGCTGCCGGAACTGGCAGCCACAGCGCGCTGCAAACCACGCCGCAGGGTTTGCGGTGTGCGCACGTAACACTGCGCGCTGCGCACCGCAACGGTGGAGGCGCGCAGCGTAGCGCCGAGCGTGCCGCCCTATGACCGGGGAGATCGGGGTTGTTTACCTGATCTGCTTCCGCCGGCGGTACAAGCACGCCGGGCATTACATCGGGTGGACCAACAGCCTTCTGCGGCGTCTCCGGACACACGCGCGAGGTAACCCGTGCGGTAAGGCGGCCCGGTTGATGGTTGTCATTCATGAGGCCGGGATCGAATGGGATCTTGTGTGCGCGTGGGAGGGCACACGTGATGATGAGCGACGGCTGAAGAACCGGCATGGGGCGAACAAGTTCTGCCCGCGGTGCAACACCAATCCGCAGCGGGTCAGCCTACCCCGCGTAGATGAGAGGGAGATTGAGCGTGCGCAGACAGCGCTTGCCAAAGCAGCAGCCTGACATCATCCGGCGACTGTCGGAGGCCTATCACGTCCCGGAGACAGTGGCCGCCTATGAGCCGTGGTCGAACGGGTGGGCGATCGGTTTCAAAGTCACTCACCCCGATGGGCGGGTGGAGTTCGTTTACCTGAACCCGTCCACCCTTGAGGATCCAGAGCACGAGACTCCGAACGTGTTCCTGTACCACGGCACGACTGGCGATCCGTCTGATGACGGGACTGTCTGCTACGTCGACCTGTTCAGGGGGGATGGCCGGGATGGCTGAGGTTCTGAGTGCAACCCAGGCGAACGCGATCCGGTACGCGGCGGAGGCTACCGGAGCTGATCCAGCTGAGGTTCTGATCAGTTACTCCGGCCGCGGCATGTTCGGTGAACAGTGCCTTGGGCTCAAAGTCAGCTTCTTCTTGCAAACGTGCGTTTTCTTCAACACCCTGGCGGATGCCGATAAAGCACTGTCCTCAGCTCTGTACGACGATCACCGATCAGAATCACTGGGGATGGGGACCATTGTGTACTTCCCCCGGTACCAGTTGCCCGATCTGGAGGGCTGAACGGTGGATAGCCCGATCATCAATGCGGACGAGATCCCCGACGATCTCGCACCGGGCACGTACTGCTGCCGTGTCGACGACAGCACGACCTGGGCTGGGTTCCGGTACCGGTTTGTCGTCCCGCCTCGTGTCCATGTCCCAGGTGACTGCCTAGTACAGATCGTCAAGGCTGCCCCAGGTACGGAGGGCTGACCCGTGCCGTTCACGGTGATCGGCTTGCCCGGTGGGATGGTGCGCGTGGAGAACGCGGCCACCGGGCGTGTTGCCGCGAAGTGCACGACCCCGGCTCGGGCGCGGGCGCAGCTCCGCGTGCTGCACGCTGTTGATCAGCGGGCCGGGCACGGGTTGTGCTCGTGCCCGTGCTTGTGCTGGCAAGGCGGCGATGGTGACGGCGGATGGTGCCTGGATTGCCGGGGTGGGCGGCACAGTGGATCCAGGTAACACGCCTGAGCCGGCTCTGCGTAAATGGGAGATGGCCTGGTGATCGCGGGCCGGGCGCGCACGGTGGCGACGTCGGATGCTCGGGTGTGCGCGGGCGGATCCGGGCTGGTACTACCTGGCCAGGTGCGCGCTGCCTGAGGATGGCGGCCCGGGCGGGTGGTATCTGCGCGATGCGGAAGATGCCGGCCGCCTGGATTTCATGGGTGCGCTGAAACCGGTGGCGTTCCGTGCGGCGAACATGGAGATATACCACCGTCAGGATGAGGTGGACGGCCGGGCGGCTTACTTCTCGATCGCGATGGAGATGGTGACTGGTTTCAGCGACCGGGATGCCATTGATGCCGCGCCGTGGTGGCATGCCGCTGATGTGATGCCGCGGCGGTTTCTCATGGGCCCGGTTCGTGATGCGCGGCGGTGGGCGGTGTCGCAGCAGATGCAGTGGCCGCCGGAGTGCGTGACTGGCGGGATTATGCGGGCCGAATGTTATTGGAAACGTGTTGACACTGTTCCGCCGCGGCTGCTAGTTTGTCCATGTAATAAGGACCGGCTGTGCGGCCGGGCCATCGACACGAAGGAGACACCAGTGGAAACCACCACCGCGCCGGACCCCGCCGGCACCGAGACCACGCAGACCGGGAGCGAGGCGAGCGAGGCGAGCGAGGCGCAGCCGGCCCGCGTGTTCAACAACGGGCTCACCCCCGGGCACGACAAGACCGGCGCACCCTTGCAGGCCGGTTACGTGGGCCACTGCCAGGCGTGCGGGTTCCCGTTCTCCAAGCAGCAGAAGCGGCCGATCTGCCAATCCACGGTGGCCTGCAAGAAGCGGCTGGGCGACGGCACCTACACCGGCGGCGCTTCCTCCCCGGAGAGCACCCCGCCCGCGCCGGCGGGTGAGAGCCCGCAGCCGGAGAGCACCCCACCGGGCGGTGCCAGTGCCATCCCCGGGCCCGCCCCGGTGCCCGGTCCCAGGCCGGCGGGACGGAACCGGCGTGAGCCGGTGCCCACCCCGCGGCCCCCGGCCGGACGCAAGGGCAGCAGGCTCGCCCGGGCGGCGGAACTCGCCGAGCGGGACCACGCCGCTATCACCACCGGCGAGGACGCCGAGGCCGCGCAGTTGCGGCAGGAAGCCGAGCAGGCGCAGGCCGACGCCGCCTGACCGGCCGGGAGGCCCAGACAGGGTGCACATGCCGCCCCGCCGTGGCATGTGCACCCATCCGGGTAACAGCCCGGCCGGGACATGTGCGACACCCGGATCCTCATCAAGGAGGCACCAGATCATGACCGTCACCACTGACAACCCGCTGCTCGGCAGGGTCCGCAAGCTGCTGGCCAAAGCGGAAGCCGTGGGCGTCACGCCACCGGAAGCGCAAGCGCTGACCGCGAAAGCCGCTGAGCTGATGGCCAAGTACGGAATCGACCGGGCGCTGCTCGCCGCCGACCGGCCGGACACCGACCGGCCCGCCGACCGGATCATCGACGTCGACAACCCGTGGGCGCGGATCCAAGCTCACCTGCTGTGCGGTCTCGCCGCGGCGATGCGCTGCCAGTGCGTTGTCCTGCCCACCAGCACGCCGGGCTCCCGGATTCACATGTTCGGCTTCGCTTCCGACATCGAGCGGGCTGACATCCTGTACACCTCAGTGCTGGTGCAGATGTGGATGGCCCTGGCCGTGGCGGAAGTGCCCGAGTGGTCGCGCAGCCCGCGGGCGTGGCGGCGCAGCTTCCTGCTCGGATTCGCCACTGCCGTGGTTTCCCGTGTGCGAGCTGCCGAGAAGGAAGCCGCTGACGAGGCCACTGCGCCCGCGGCCGCCACCAGCTCGAAGGCGACGATCGTGCTGGCCGACCGGCGGCAGGTCATCCGCCGCAACATTGAGCAGGCCTATCCGCTGACGCGCAAGACCCGCCTGACCTACAGCGGCAACGGCTACGGCGCCGGCTACACGGAGGGGCAGAAGGCGGACATCGGCGGCGGCGCGGCGCCGGTCCGCGGCGGCCGGGCCGGGCAGGGGGCGATCGGCTGAACCATGCGGCACGGGTGACCCTCGCCGGGCGGGCCGGCATCGGACTTCGAGGTCCGGGAGGGTGCGGAAGGAAAGGAGTTCGCTATGAGCGCTAGCAAAGGCATAGTCGCAAAGATCTACCGGAGCCACGAGGTCCCGGCCGGGGTGACCCCTGATTTCATACATCTCGTGCTGGTGGTCGGCACTACCGACGAAGCTGGCAAGGTTGTCGAGCCGGTTGAGCCTGAGCACCAGGTGCAGGCGCCGCACGGGGTGCCTGCACCTGAGGTAGTCGTCGTCCGCCACTTCGACCACGGTCGGCCCGCATACTACGCCCGGCCGCGCGGAGTGCCTGGTGTGTGGGTTTGGGGTGGCACGTTCATCTACACCAGCGCCACCGGTTTCGCGAACCTGACCGGGATCGCGGGTGCCGTCCCGTTCCACGACCAAGTCGAGCGGTAAAGGAAAGCTGACATCATGCGACCAAGAACTAATCGTCCTGGCCCTGGGCGTACTGTCTCTGAGTCGGACAGCGACTGGCGTCACGACTGGGAGACCACGCAGAATCTCGGAGCCGAGTTCATGCCTGCCATTCCCGGGGAAACCGGGCGGCGGCACGCCCACTATCCGGATGTGGATCCGGCGGCGGTTCGCATCGCTGGCGTTCTCGTGTCCGTGTACATCAAGGATGGGGCACTGTGCCTCTCCGCTGACCTGGAAGCAGCCGACCCGGGCCTCTACCCTGAGGGAGCGGTCCCGGTGAAGTTGTTCGTCCAGGCTGCGCGGTTGTATGCGATCGACGGCACCGGGAAGGAACTGACATGATCGACAGTCACACGTTTGTGGATGCGCTCGCCCAGGTGATAGCCGACGCGGATATGCGTGTCTGGCCGGCCGCGGGCGAGGAGGAGACGGTGACTGGCGTGATCCCGTACGGCGGGACCGGGGTGCTTGTCACCATGTCCGGCGGGCAGGTAGTTCACCTGCTGGTCGAGTCGATTCTCGCCGCGGCTGCCACCGGGCCTGCCTCGAAGGGAGGTTAGACGATGGCAGAGAGGAAACCGCTGCCTGCTCCTCGGCTCGTGGAGGGGCAGATCGGTGGTGTGCACGAGATCGTCGAGGCGTTTGGTGGTGCGCTGAGCAAGCAGCGGATCAGTATCCTCATGTCGCACCCGGACGCGCCGGAGGCTATTAGCGATACAGCGGGCGGCGGCTCGCAGTGGTTCCTTGACGACGCCGCCAGGCATGTCGCGAAGGTGCGGGAGTTGCCGTTGCCGTCTGGTCCGTTGCCGCATGTGCTGGCCAGCGCGAGCGACATTGTGGCCGTTTTCGGGGGTGCGATCAGCCGCGGGCAGGTGGGCCGCGCGATGCTGGTTGAGGGTGCTCCACGGGCGGTGGGTGAGACCGAGGGCGGCGGCCGCAAATGGCTGCTCGATGCGGCTGTCGAGCACATCCAGACGGTACGGGCGCCAGGTCGCCCGCGTAACGAGAAGTGACCGGGAGTGCGCAGCGCTACGTTGCGCGCCGCAGGGCTAGTTCTGGCAGTGCATGCTGCATAGCGCAGTAGCAGCGACTGGCCCGGAGGCGTGCAACGTAGCGCTTTATGCTGCCCAAGCGGCAGCGCTGGCCAGCGCTGTAAGCCACACCGCAACGCGTCGGGTGCGCACGTAGCATGGTTACCAGCGCGCGTGCCCCAATGCCTGTAGGCGCGCGTACAGCGCGCCGCAGGGCGCATGCGGCAGCAACGTTGCGCAGCAACGCGGATGGCCAGCCGGGGGGCATGTGGCCGACACTGAGATCCGGCCCGGCCAGGTTGTGTGGTGCTGGGGTGATGACACCTGCGATCACACTTACCGAGGCCTGGTGATCGAGGCCGAACCGCCGCGGTGGTACCGGGTGCGATTCACGTTCGGGACGGTGTGGGTGCCGGGCGGGTGGCTACTGGTGGATGCCAGCCAGCTCGTACGCCTGCCGGACTGATACCCCCAGCGAGCGGACCACCTCAGCTTGATCACGCAATGTCCGCAGGTGGTCTTGCGCGGACTCGCGGATCACTGTCGCCCGGTCGTAGGCGAACTCCAGGTCGGAGACTTGCTCGTCAACCCACGCGTCCCGCTCGGCGGTAGTCGTGCCGCCGCGGGCTACCTTTGGGGCCTGGCCGGCGAGGAGTGCGCGGCGGCGGGCCCGCTTGTACTCGTGCTTCGCGTTGACCTCAAGGTCGCGGGCTTGGGCGAGTGCGACGCGGGCCCGGCCGAGCTCGTTGACCAGGGTGCGCAGCTTGGACTCAATCTCGACGGGGGTGAGCGCGTCACCGTTCATGATTTACGTCGTCCAGCCCTCGGAGAACCCGTCGCCGGCGCCGCGTTTCGTCATCTGGCCCCGGTCGGCCAGGCGGGATACTTCTTCCTGGTCCATTTCCAGGCGGGCGCCGATCTCATGCGGGTCCATGCCAAGATCGAGCAGGTCCGCGATGATGTCGGCCATCGCGAGGACGTAGTGGGTGCCGCGGGCCCGGTTGTGGCGGATGGTGGCCATGCGCGCGACATCGGGCGGGCACTCGGCGAGGGTGACGATCGGGACCAGGCCGCCGGTGAGTGCAGCGATCTGCTTGTCCTCGGCGACAAGCCAACGGTGGTAGCCGTCAACAATTTCTAGGCGCTCACCGCCGTCGTGCTCACGGACAACGATCGGCTGTGTCCACCCGTTCTCGAGGATGGAGATTTTCAGCAGCCGTTTCTCCGGCGGGGCTTGCCGGTTGGGATTCCAGTCGTTGCTGCTCAGGGCATCGCGGGGCACCCATCGCACAGCGGAGATGGGTTGCGTTTCGATCAAGGGAGTTCCTTCGCATACGGCGGGATCAGCGCGTACGGGTCCGGTGGTGGCGGTGTGGGGGCGGCCAACTCGACGTAGGTGCCGTCGGCGATGATCTGGGTGAGTTCGGCGGCGTACTTGTGCCAGATGTGCGGGGCTGGGATGCCTTTGCCGATGACTGGGACGCGGGCGGCTGCGGTCGCGGAGCGGCGGTCTTTGAAATCGCCGCGCATCGCGATCGACAGCAGGTAATCCCACGACACCCCCGATTCGGGGTGGGGGGTGCGGATCACCATCGGGTCACTGGTTTTGCGGTAGTGACGGCCTAGTGCGTCGCGGACCCTTTTGATGACGATCGGCCGGTCAGCCGGGCCGAATTTCTGGATGTACCTGGTCAGGAAATCGGGCCACAGCATGCCCTCTGGTTTCTGGGGGCGTTTGTGGTAGCCGTACAGTTCGGTGAGCGCGTACCTGACTGCGGATCCTGCACCGGGTACCCGTTCGGCCATCTTGCCCCAGACATCGGGGAAGCAGGAGGCGAAGGTGTGCAGTTTCTGCAGTGGTTCCTCACCGAACGCGGGTGAGCACCGCTGGCTGCTGTGCGGGATGCCGGCCATTTCGAACCGGTCGTAGGCCCGGTTGTAATCCCAGCCCTTGATGGCAGGTGCGGTCCACACGTCTTCTGTGGTCCAGTCGTACACCGGGTACGCTTTCCAGATGTTTCCGGCGGACTCACCCTCGGTGTATTTGATCATGTAGTTTTCGGATGCGTGCCGCAGCAGCGCCCATGTGCGGGTCCGCGATTCCTGGGCGCGGATGCCCATAAGGGTTGCGCAGTTGCCCTGGCCGGCAGTGAACATGAGCCCATCCGATTGCGGGATCGTCAACCTGGCTGCTGCCGGTTCGGCGGGAAACCCGGCCAGGACCGTGATCGCTTCCGGTGGCAGGGGCCGGCACCATTTGTCGCGGGACTCCGGCGCCCACGGCCACCAGTACGGGAACTCCCGCGAGCACGCGTTGCGGTGCTTCACCGGCAGGCAGTACCACTCCAAGGCGATGTCGTCGCGCTGGCCCATCCGGCGGACGTACTCTTCGGTTTCGAGCGGGATCGCTTCCTCGTCGAAGAAGCAGGCGCGCAACGGCAGGTGCCGTTCAAAACGGGGATCGGAGTGCGCGACCTCTAGGGCGATGTTGAGTACCGCGGTGGAATCCTTGCCGCCGGAGAACGCGACCCTGATGTTGTCGAACCGTTCCATGATGGTGGCGGTCCGCTCCAGGGCGAGGGTGTAAACGTCCTGTTCTGCTGGCCTTCGGGACAGCAGGTGGTAGGACAACGTGGCCCCCTGCCGGGTTACAGTCGGAAGCTAAGACGCTGTTCCTGTCGCGGCTTGCAGGGCCGGGGATGGTGTCAGGGCCGGGCTGGCGGGCTAACGCCGGCCCGGCCTGCTGCCCAGGCGTACGGCGGTATGAGCGAGTACGGGTCTGCGGGCGGCGGAACTGGGGCGGCCAGCTCGGCGTAGGTGCCGTCGATCATGATTTGATGCAGTTCGTCTGCGTACTTGTGCCAGTACCCGGGCAGCGGACGGCGCTGGGCGTCGTTGAGGATCCGGCCGCCGGCGTGCTTACGTGATTTGAAATCGCCGCGCATCGCGAGCATGAGCAGCCAATCCCACGACAGGCAGGTGTCCGGGTGTGGTGCGTGGACGACGATCGGGTCTGCGGTCATCTGGTAGTGGCGGGCGAGCAGCAGCTTGATCTTCCCCGCGATAGTGGCAGCGTCACCGGGGCGGAACTGGCGCAGGTAGTGGCCGATGAAATCGGGCCACGCCAGGCCGGGTGGTTTGGCCGGGCGGCCGTGGTAGGAGTAGAGCTCGGTGCGCGCGTAGCGGACTGCGGCGCCGACACCTGGTACCCGCTCGGTCATCTTGGACCACACATCAGGGAAGCACGCCGCGTAGGTGTGGATTTTCTGCAACGGTTCCTCACCGAACGCTGGGGAGCACCGTTGGATGGAGTGGGAGACGCCAGCCATCTCCATCCGGTCATACGCCCGGTTGTAATCCCAGCCTTTCACCGCTGGTGCGGTCCACACATCCTCAGTAGTCCAGTCGTACACCGGGTACGCTTTCCACAGGTTGCCCTGGCTTGTGCCATCATCAGATTTGACCAGGTAGTTGTCAATTTTGCGGGCGGTCACCGCCCGGCGGCGGGTCAACGATTCCTGCGCCCGGATACCCATGAATATCGCGGTGTTGCCGCGCTCGACGGGAGCGAGCAGCCCGTTCATCTCCGCTGTGGTCAGCCGGCTCTCGACAGGCCAGATCGGGAACCCTGGCAGCTCGGTGATGGCTTCCGGTGGGAGGGGGCGGCACCATTTGTGCTTGTCCTCCGGGGCCCACGGGTACCACCAGGGGTGCGTGCGGGAGCACGCGTTGCGGTGCTTCACCGGCAGGCAGTACCACTCGCAGTTGATGTCGTCGCGGGCGGCGATCCGCCGTACGTACTCCTCGGTTTCGACCGGGATCGCTTCCTCGTCCTGGAAGACGGTACGCAACGGCAGATGCCGGGCGTACTTCGGATCGGAGTGGGCGACATCGAGGATGACGTTCAAGGTGGCGGTGGAATCTTTGCCGCCGGAGAACAGGACAAACACCCGGTCGAAGCGGGCCAGCACAGAGGCGGTACGTTCCATCGCCAGGGTGTAGACGTCCTGCCCGGCTGGCCGTTTCGGCAGCATGGTGGCCAACCGCCGGACCCCTTCTCTCAGATGGTGACGATCTGCCCGGGCGGGAGTTCGGCAGCAGCGGGCCCGGCTGGCCAGGAGCACAAGTAGGTGCCGTTCCCGTGCTCCCAGGTCCACAGCGGGTGGTAGTGGCGGGTGGCGTACAGGTGCCCGTCCTGGTCGGCGATGACGATCGCCCACGCTTCCTGAACGGCTCCCGCGGTGAGGTCAGCTAGCGCACCCAAAGGTGATTTGACCTGCCGGGCGGCGGCGTACGCGACCGCGAAAGCGATCGTGTCGGTGGCTTGCGAGACGGCGAAGGTGTCCGCGTTGTAGATGCAGCCGTTGTGCGCGACACCGTGGCCGCCGCGCAGGACCGGCTGCAGCTGGGTCAGGTCCTGCCAGTCACCGAACGAGGCCAGGCGGGTGTGCCCGAGGATCTGGTGCGCGCCGAGGGCACGGATATCTTTCGCGCTGACCGCGATCGGGCCCGCGCGGTGCACCGTGCTGTACCCGCCGTCCGGGTCGCGGGTCATCCACCCGTGGCCGTGTGGCCCGCGGCGGCCAGCCGCGATAGCGGCCCGCTCGAGCATGCCAGGATCAGGTGGGCCCGTGCCGTTGTAGGCGAAAATTCCGCACACGCCCGGCCTCAGTCGCGGCCGGTGCGCTGCATCCACTCCGCTGCCTGCGGGAGGACTGTGGCGGCGTGGCGGATGACATCCGGGTCGATCGACCAGCACTCGGAGAATCCGTGATCGGTGGAGTGGGTCCACTGGCGTGCTGGCCACGGGCCTGTGCCGACCTGGTAGCCGCGTGGCCAGTCGTAGCACGGTGGCAACGGCAGATTCTCGCGGGCGATCAGCGCCAGGGCATGCTCATGGGTCCAGTCGGCGAGCGGGGACCAGTAGGTGACACCGCGGGAGTTGGTGTACCTGTCGGCTTCACCGGGGCCGACGTAGTTGCCGTCTTTGCGGCGGCGGCCGAGCAGGAGCATGTCCAGTTTCTGTGCGCGGAAGTAGTCGCGCTGGGCCCGGTGCTGCACCACGGAGAACCACCGTGAGCCGTGGCGGCCCTGGGGAAACAGCATGACCGGGCGGGCGGCGAGCCACGCCAGGTCGATGGGGACAGCGCCGATCTCGCAACCGGGTGGCATGTGGTCGGTCAGCCAGCGGAGCATCGCCGGCCACTCCAGGCCGGTGGTCATGCCGAGGATGCATTCGGGGACGCCGGCCAGCTCTGCGACGTGCCGGAGAATCTGGGAGTCTTTCCCTCCGGACCAGCCGTATGCGAGCCGGCGGCCGCCGGCCAGTTCGCTGGTGATGCCGGTGACCGCTTTGTCGACGAGCGCGTCGAGTTCGCTGTCAGTGACGGTTTCGCGGGCCCACTTGGCGGCTTCCTGCCATGCGGCAGCGTCGGAGATGTGCTGCTTGCGGCCGAGTGCGCCGGTCAATCTGCCTGGTCCCCTGCGTAGATCGGGCGGTCGAGCAGTGTGCCGTCCCAGTCGGTGAACGCCATCCGCTCAGGTGAGTCGACTGGTTTGTGGGGTGCGCCGATGGCGATAAGCACGTGGCCGCGTGGCCCGGCGCCGACAGCGTGCGGGACCTGGCCGTCCACCATGTACAGGTCGCCGGGGATCACATCGTAGGTGATGCCCGCGACGCTGATGGTGCCGGTACCCGCGAGGCAGTACAGCAGGTGATCGCCGGGGTGCGTGTGGACGGGGAAGCTCCGGCCTGCTGGGACGCGGAGAATGTCAGCGCCGAGGTGCCCGTTGGTGTGCAGGCCAAGGCCGGTTGCGGGTGCCCCGTGGACGGGGACACCTTCGGTGATGACTTTGAGCGACGCGTCGGCCAGGTTGATGATTTTCAGGTCGGTCACTGGGCCTCCCCGGGCTGCAGGTAGGCGCGGGCGATCGCTGTTACTGCGTCAGCGGATGTTGGCAGGCCAAGGTTCTGCTTCGCGGTGGTGACTGCCCGCTGGATCAGGTCACGCTGGTATGTGGAGACCATCCAGGAGACTTGCACCCATCTGTGTGTGTCCTCGCCGGCTGGCGGGGCGGCCTGGCCATTGCCGCTGGGCGCCGGTGGCGGTGTCGTGTCCAGTGGCGGTGGCCCTGGTTGCGGTGGCCCGGGCGGGAGCGGGTCACCGGGCGGGCCCGGCCATTTTGAGGGGTCGTTGAAGTCGTTGAGGAAACCTGTGGCCTGGTCGGCGAGTGCGCCGCTGGTCCTCATGATTTCGGTGACCGCGCGCTCGTCGAACCCGGTGCCGGACAGGTCCTCGTCGAGGGCGGTGAGCAGGTCGGCTAGCAGCCGGTCGTCGTAGGCGCCCATGTCGGAGAGCCGGTTGTCGGCCAGGTTGATCCGGATGGCTTCATCATCTGTGCAGGTGATGATTTCGCAGCGTGCTGTCTCCTGGCCTTCGGCTTCGAGGGCGTCACGGGTGTGGTTGCCGGCGAGAATGATCAGGCCGTCCGGTCCATCCCGCACGACAAGGGACCGGTACTGGCCGTTCCGCCGGATGCTGCCCCTGATCTCGTCCGTGTTGCCGCGGCGCGGGTTGCCGGGGAATCTGGTGAGCTCGGCTAGCGGGATGTCGCGGACTGCGATCCAGGTGGCAGGCATTGGCTCCTTCGCTTACTGGCCTCTGTTGTCAGGTGGGCGTCGCCCGGCCCGTTCACCAGGTCGCCCGTGATTTTGCGCGCGGCGGCGGCAGCATCTGCGTGCTGCTTCTTTGATCTGCTTCCATCGCCACTCGCGCCATGCTTCGCGGTTGCGTATCGCCTGCGGCGTGAACAGCCGGGTGACAATGCGGGTTATGAGCAGGTACCAGAAACCGAATGCGGCAGCCAGGACAAGGATTGCAACCGGATCGGATATCACGGTGATCCCCACCCGGGCGTAAGCCCGACCCCCCGGAAGGCTGCCCGGGCGGGGATCACCTTTGCTCCGCGCGCACCCCATGGAAAGGATGGGGGGCGGAGCCAGCGCGGCAGATGAGGTGCATTCACCTGCTGCGCACACTTTACAAGTGCCCGGGTCACCAGCCTGCTTGCTCACGTGTGAGCATGCGGTGTTTCCCGGACGGCAGGAGCACCATCACTTTAGCGGGTGCCTGCGGCGATTTAGGGCCAGCCGGGCCGCGTTTCGCGGAGCGGATACCACCGGAGTTGTTGTGGCCGCTTTTCTGCTTCTTCGCTGAGGGGGTTACGTACTTACGCCGAAGCTGGATCTCTTGAGCCATGTCACAGTTGCCCTACCGGATCGTATTTCGCTTTCAGCACAGCATCCGAGCAGGGATAGAACTCGCCGCGGACACCTTTGATCACCCAGTGGCCGGGTGGGATCGGGATCCATGCACGTTCTTCTGTGTTTCGCAGCAGGACACTGCCTGACCTGTCGATTTTCAGATTGCCCGGGCCGGTGAAATCCAGTATCTCGCTCAGGTTCCTGCCATCCCAGCGTGCTGCGGTGATCTCAACTTCACGGGACCGGAAACAGTGCACAGGCAACGGCGATGTTCACCGCCTTCGGGTACGAGGTGGCCCCCGGCGAGTAGCCATCGCCGGGGGCCAGTAAGAGGATTCAGTTCCTCGTTGCGTGTATGAAACGCGACATGGGTTGGGGCCAGCGGCGTTTAAAGCGCGGGTCAGGTTCTCGTCAGATGCTCTGCCTATTGAGCTACCGGGGCACGGGCGCCCCGGGCCGGGCTCGAACCGGCAACCTTCTTATGCTTGCCTGCGCTTGGTTGATCCAGCCCAGTTTAAGAGTGAGCTTCGAGCGAGAATCTGAAGTTGGGTCGCGTCCGGGTTGCCTCTACCAGTTGGGCTACACGGGCCCGTTTGTGCCCGCAGAAGGAATCGAACCTTCACTGTGACCCTGGCCGCTTGATGAGATTGAATGTCAGATCTCAGCTTGCGCTCACTGCTTATGTTACCGGAACAGCCACCCGAGGAACGCGTTTCCCACTTCAATGTCGCGGACTTCCATCGAGTTCGCTTCTTCACGTGCTTGCTTCACCGCGATTTGCAGACGGTCCACCCGGTCTAGTAGTTCCGCGATACGGGCTGGTGGCAGCGCACCTGAGTAATTGATGCGCGCCCATGACCCGACAGTGACATCTTCGAAGTACACGTCAACTTGCGCCGGGTGCTTGTCGGTGGCTGCGGCCTTGACGTGGTTGCGGGGGACTTTCTTCGTCCGGTGCGTGATAGCCGGGGCGGTGCGCCACCATCCGGTCGTCTGATCCATCTCCCACTGCTGGGACTGGTCGTGCGCGGGCAGTTTCGTGATGACCGCTCGCAAATCGGAGAGCTGCTTCTCAAGGAACAGCAGGAAAGTCGGCGGGGCCTGGCGGACGAGAAGCTCACCGTCGATGATCACATCGGCGCGGGCTTCGCAGTTCGCGTAGTCCTTGGTCGCTTGCACATCGAACAGCCGGGTCAGCGACCGGATGATGTCCTTGATGACATCCTCGATTTTGAGCTGCACCCTGGTGGACTCGGGGGGCAGCTCCTCGCCTTCCTCGTCGCGGGGAAGGTATGTGCGGGTCAGCCCTGTGACCATGCCGTCTTTCTGGATCTGCTTGTACAGGCCGGTCAGGTGCGCGTAGGTCTTGTTTTTGACGCCCGTGTCGACGGCGACGATCTGGCATAGCTTGGTCACTGCGTTCCCCCTGCATCTAGCTCAGGGGCGTGAGATTAGCAGCGACAGGGAGGGGAATCTCAGCTTATTTCCGTGACCATCGGAGATCTGGTGTTCATGTCCGCTTCGCTGGCCAGTTCTGCCGGCTGGCACGCCGGCGGATCGATGGCTTCACCGCGGCATGGCTGACGCTGCGGCGCATGTCCCGCCACGGGATCCAGTCCTCGCACGGGCACTCAACAGGCCCCCACCCGCCTTGCACGCACCCGCATTCGGGGCACAGGAGCTCACCGCAGTTGCCGTACTCGCATTCGCCGAGAGTCCACCAGCTCGCATAGTCCGGGCCGGTGACATCCTTGCCCAGGAACTCGATGTACTCGGTTTTGATGGCCGGCGGCCGGTGGGTACAGCCTCGCCTCACCAGCAGTGCCCTTTCTCGGTGCTGCGGGTGTGCGCCGGATCAGGTTGCTGGCCGGCGGCCAGCTCCACGTTGGCGGCACGGCGAACCCGTTTCCACACCCGCCGCGAGCGCATCCACCGCCGCGAGAACGGGGAGAGACCGGGCGTGCGCCGGTCAGTTCTGGACATAGGCCCGGCCAGCCGGCCGCATGCTGGGACGCTCAGGCGGTACTGTGTCCGGCTGCGGTGACGGTGGGACAGCGGGCAGGAACCGGTCAACGGGGAGCCACCCGAGCATTGCGGCAGCTTCCGTTATCTGCCAGGTGGTTACTGGCGTATCAGGCCACATCGTCACGGGCGGTGATTTTAGGCCGCCGGCTGCTGGTTCGGCAGCAAGACCGGGTCAGGCTGGGCGTCTCGGGCGCACTGTCCGGTTGCTGCCTGGCTGGCCGTTATACGGGCGAGCGCTTCCCGCCACCAGCCGCCCAGCCCGGGAACTGATTCAGGTCTCGGCACCCCAGGGTGCGGCCAGAACTCGGTTTCCACACCGCATGCCATGATCCGGAAATCGCAGGCGAAAATCTCTGTTGCAGCAGTGTGCCACCGACCGCCGGTCCCGTGCACGTTCGTGTCCTCGGGCAGGCCGCGGCGGCGCATGTAATCCTCGATGGTGTCCAGGTCATGCAAGTACCGGGTCCGGGCTGCGTAGTTGAGCATCCACTCGATGTGATGCCCGTACTCGTGCGCTACAAGGTACCGGGTCATCGCCGGATGCGGCGGGATCCGCTTCCCGCACAGCATGATCACACCCAGCGGCGGGTCTTTCACCCACGACTGGAGCGGGCCGTCTCCCTCGTAGTGACCGGAATCGTGGACGTTCGCGAATCCGTTGGTCCGGCCGGCCGGCTCACGGTCGGCGGCGATCATCCCGATCTCCCATGAGGGCGGGCAGACGCCAACGACCACATCTACAGCGGCGGCGATCGCATCGAGGTCGTGCGGGTACGCGGGGAACGGATCGAAGGTGGAGGACACGGTGTACCGGTGATGCGACCACGATGGTGCACCACGGTTGAAATCCCAGTTGGCTTCGGCCAGCACGTTAAGCGGCTGGATGGTGATCTGCGGCATCAGGAAGGACCAGTTACCCATCGGATCGTCGGTGCGAGGGCGGTCCATCGCACGGTGGGTGCGCCGGCTGCCCACCGGGTCACCGGCGCCGAGGCGGCGAACGTGGCGGCCGGGCTCATGCTGTGCGGGCGAGGATGATGCGCCGGGCCCGCTCGCGGGTCGCAACCTCAGCCAGGGCCACCGCACGAGGTTCGAACAAGCTCCGGCCTTGCTCGTCAAGACCGGCTTTGGGAAGTTTCCCCCGGGCAACCCATTGCCGGATTGTGCCCGGTTTGACTTTCGCCAGGGCCGCAGCCTGATCGGTGGTGATAAGCCCATCGGCGCGGGTGATCCGCAATGCCGTCACCCCCGGGGGAACGCAAAAAAGCCCCGAACCGGTGGGGGTCCGAGGCTTCGCTTGTTCGATCGCAGGCACACCTGTACTACTGGCACTTACGTTACACGTCACATACCCCCGGCCGCAAGGCGGACGTAAAGGTCAAGATGCCTCAAGAAGGACCGCTGTTGTCTGCGCTGCAACCCACTTCGAGTACCGGATGGTGTGAGTGCGGTACTCGTCCGGGGTGAGGATGTCACCACAGTTAGTGCACACCGATTTGTATTCCGGCTCGGGTGCCGCTTCAAGGCCGAGCGCGTCGCAGCGGCGGCATGGGATTCCGTCGAGCCGTTCCGGCGGCGGAAGCGTCTCGCCGAGCAGTGCGCGGGCGGTGTGATGCAGCCGGAGGATCTCCTGCCCGGCGCACGCCCCGTCCAACGGCAACCGCACCTCGGCGTACCCGGCCTGGGCATGCACCACACCGTCGCTTTTAACCAGCAGCTTGGCGGCCGCGGGCAGCGACAGGTTGCGGGTCATCCTGGCCGTCGGCAAGGTGAGCAGCTTATCCATCCGGCCGGTGAGCAACCGCACCGCCGAGGACAACGCCCGCTCGTGCCGCCGGTACCTGGCCAACTCCGGGTTCAATGATGTGCCCGCAGCTGCGGCGACCCGGATCTCCCACGAGCTCATGATCGCCACCATGTCCCGCAGCAGCGCATCAAAGTCGAGGCGGGGCGGCACGGGTGGGGTGCGGGAGCCGGACACCTTGTCATCCCATGATGGGGGTTTATCGCCGAGGCGGACCCACAGGCGGACGTACTGCTCGGGTAGCCGTCCGAGCGCGCGGGAGATTTTCAGCCTGCAACGGCGGCAGTACGGCTCGCCCCGGACAGCCCACCCTGCGAGCATCGGCCCATCCTCACCAGGGCTGGCGCCGGCGCACCGTTCACCGCGGGCACAGCGACGCCCGGCCGGTGATGGGCCGGGCGTGACTGGGACGATATCGGTTGGTGCAGAGTGAATCCAGTACGGCACAGATCCCCCGATCCCCGGCGCGAACCCCGGGGATCATTATGCCGTTGCTAGCTGGCCAGCCTGTCCGGCTTCCGCACGGGAGCAGGCATGTTCACGTACTTGATGATGATCCGCGCCGCAGCGAGAATGTCTCTGGCGTGAACCATCGCCTTTGCGGTCCGGCAGACCATCGCCACGGCCAGCCGCCGCTGATACCCCTCGGTCTCGTCCTCGACATCCTGGAAGTACTCGAAGAACCTGTCCGCCAAGTCCTCCAGGCGGCGCTGGTGAGACTCCATCTCACGCAAGGTGAACCCGATGCCCAGCACCCGGCGGGCGCACTCCAGCGCGACCAGACGGTTCTCGAACACCGGTCCGCAAGGTGACTGCTCAGTCAGATCCAGGCCGGGCAGGCCTTCCCAATAGCGGAACGCCCCATCGTTCATGGTTGCGTCCACCCCCTCCGCAGGTTTAGTCAGTCGGCCCGGCAATCGTACAGCGGCCATTAGAAAATGTCTCCATTCCAGTTGTGATCGTGCCCGCGACCTGCGATGCACTCTCCTGCGATCCGTTTAGCTTTCTGTGTCGCTTGTGCAGGATGTGGCGCGTGCCCGGTTAGGTTAGGTATTTCCCTGTTGACCATTCCAGGCGCTGAGGATCTGGTCGGCTGCCCGGCGGCGGGCGACAGCGCGCGCGGCCCCCTTGGCCAGGCACTGCGGGGTGGCCAGCTCGGCCAGCGCGCCGACATCGAACACACCGGTTCCGGGTGGGACCGGTGCTGCGGAGAGAAACTCCCGGCCGTCGAGGATCAGCTTGAAGTAACCCAGGTCCGGGGCGGCAGTCAGCTTCCGCTTTCCGGCAGCCAGGTCCTCGTCGAGGCACCGCCACAGCCCGCCGTCCACTCCTCGCCACAGTTCACGCACAGCCTGGTACGGCGTGGCGTACTGCTTGTCTAGGCGTCCGTCCAGGGTGAACATCCCAAGCCTGAAACGATCATCGTGCACTGCGGCTGTGCTGCACGTTTCGCTGTAGGCAATGCCGGTGACCTCCCCGTTCCGGAGGACGCACCCGTAGACAGACTCGGGCGGCGGCATCGGAATCGCCCGCTGGATCTGCTTCAGGGTGTCCGCTGTGATGGTCCGGCGGCCGCCGCGGAGTCCGTCCCAGATCACATCAGGCTGATCTGGGCTCACTGTGTACCAGGCACCGGTCTTGAGCCAGTCACCGGAAATGCGGCCGTCGATCGCCTGGATGGTGATCGACCTGTCCTCGCCGCGGATGATCCGGGCGCTGATCCCCTCGCCGATCAGATGCTTCTCCACTGCCCCGGACTGGGAGCCGTTGTCGACGGTGAAGGTGGAGTTGGTTTCCGGGCGCTCCTGCAGCTTGGCTACAAGCGCAATGAGCAGATCACATTCCATGGCGGGTCTCCTGGTCTTCTTCATCGTTGAACGGCCGGCTGAGCTGGATACGGACGAGGAACAGCACGCCCGCAGTGGCGGTGATCGCGCAGATCGCCATCAGTGGTGTCTTGCCGAGCAACCCTCTGGCGATCAGGGCGAAGATCACCAGGAGTGCGGCGGCGAACGCGACGTTGGCGGTGGCTTGCCAGTGATCGGCTCGTCGCTGGGTGGACGCCGTGACACCGAGGATGACCACCCAGCGGGGGCGGGCGGCGGCGACTAGCTGATCTGCCCCCGTACGTGGCGCTGCCGCCGCTGGCGTCGGTGGCAGCGGCGGCGCCTGATCCAGGTCGGGTGCGGTCATGACGGTGGGATCACCGTGCCGGCCAGAGTTGTGCTCAACCCACGGTGCACGCCGACGACACCGCCAGTGTCATCGATGATTAGCACCTCCGGCATTTGGTGCAGGAACGGGCGGATCTCGGCACGGACCGCGGTCCAGATCGCCCGCAGCTTCCCTACGCGATCGGGAGAGGGCTCGGTGTCCCAGTCCACTTGCACATCAGCCGGATCGGCTGCGATCACTTTCTCCGGGCCGACACCCAGCATGGCCATTGCGGTTTCCACTGTGAGGATCGCCCACACGGTTGGTTGCTGATCAGATTCCATGTGCCTGGTTCCTTCCGGTTACGCGGCGGTGTTCCGGCCGCCGGCTACTGAGCGCGCCAGCGCCCGCTCGACATCTCCCAAACTCAGCCCGCTGCCGTCCGGCCGGCGGGCGTTGCACATCAGGTCGTACATGTCTGAGGTGGGCTGCTTGGCCAGCGCCGCCTGAACTGCTGCCACATCCTCATCCGCGCGGGCGGCCATCTCCGGGTCGGCATCAGCGGGGCTGCGGGTCAGCACGGCGGTCGCTGTGCCTGCCACCGCCGCCGCTTCCTGGCTGATGACAGGCATCCGGCCGTTCCACTCGGTGATCACCTGCTGGTGAACGAGCCCGAACTTCTTCATCGCCGCAGCGACCGGGGGGTCATACAAGATTGGGGTCTGGCTGATCACTCCTGCGACATGGCGGATGTCAAACCCCGTCTCGCCTTGCTCCAGGTTCTCCGGCGCCCACTTGGTGAACCACTTCGCGGATGGCCTGTTATCGACACCCTTGATGTAGCCGCCGCCCTGCTCCGTGGTCGGGATCTTCGTGGAGTCACCTGTGACGCCGAACATGCTGCCGGTCAGCGAATCGGTGCGGAACGCCAGGGCCTGGAGGGAGATCAGCATTTCGCGGATTTCCCGCAAGCCCATCTGCGACAAGTCACCGATCTGGGATGCGAGCAGCAGATGGAGTCCGAGTTTGCGGAATGTGGTGGCTGCGATCGCCAGGCAGGCGACAGCTTCCTCCCGCAAGTTCTTGTCCCGGCATGCGACCATCAGCGGGATCTCATCGATGTCGACCACGATCAGCGGCCGGCCGGGCGCCGGGTCAAACCAGCCTTTGCCCGTGTTGGTGCGCCGCTGGCCGGTGACCGGATCTTGGTCGTACCAGATTTCCTCGGACATGTGCTCTGAGCGTGCCGCCGCCGCGGTGACCGCGAGCTGCAGCAGCTCAACGACACCTTCCGGACCCCAGCCGAGCAGATCTGCACGGTCACGCCACACACTGAACGGCTGACGTTGCGGATCACCCATCCACACGTCGATCATCCGCTGC